>Ga0310696_10000192_pt1 | contig 106347 bp, 86 predicted proteins | sample AusTroGonzalo_MG_4_FD_203885 | JGI IMG/M metagenome (GOLD analysis project Ga0310696, IMG submission 203885) | Bovine rumen microbial communities from tropical cattle in Woodstock, Queensland, Australia - Gonzalo_02 (v2) (version 2) | ecosystem: Host-associated > Mammals > Digestive system >...
TTTATGGATTCTCCTATTAATATACTATGTGTTATGATAGTTCAGTATGGATATTATAACATACGCTTGTATTTATGGTCAATATAATTATTTTGCTTTTTAACTATTATATTTATATTTTATACTAATGCTGTAAGCAAATACAGCCGGCGATCGCTCGCCGGCTGTAAAAGATGTGGTCAGATTATTCTGTTTTAGTCCAGATGAGCAAGCTTTCGCTGGATCCTTGTAGCGTCGATGATATCCACCTCACCGCTGAGATCGGCATCGGCATAGCTGCGCCCACCGGAATGATCGGGATAATACTTGTCATTAGCAGGCAGTTTGTCAAGCTGAGCGATATCTCTCTGGATCATTGTCGCATCGAGCACAGTCAGCTCACCATCGCCGTCGGCGTCTCCTAAGGGTCTGCCAAGCTTCAACTCGCTGATCTCCTCGTTCAGTCCGTCATAATTCTCCGGCTCCACTTCTTCTATGGGGAAGAATTTATCCTGTGCCGCGTCATATACGAACAGTCCGAAGGGGAATTGTCCTGCGCCAGGAGTCCACCATGACAGCACGGTATCGCCGATCACTTTGGATAGAACGACCGACCATGGCTCAACCATTGTTACATGAGCCCGGATCAGCGTCCAGTTGCCTTCATGCGCAGCGAGCTCTGCGTAATCCTTATACTTAAACGGATTCATAGAGTTGTCGTTATCGGAGGCAACGATGCCGTTCGCGGCCATATAAGCTTTGAATCTATCAGCTATAATACCCTCGGTCGGACTGCTGATCGGCACATTCGCAGGCACATAGTCTATGCTCACGACTTTATCTAAGTTTGCTAAGCGCTCCACGTTCTTTGCCTTTATAGTCAGGAACACCATCGGAGTGAGTTTCATAGATGTTGACTCATATTCGATATCTTCGGGGATCGAGTTCAAGAACGCGGAGATATCGTCAGCTATGATAGCCTTCATCTCAGCCATAGCCTTTTCCCTGTCGGGCCATGAGGGCATGGTATCGATAGGCTTGATATCACTTTTTACCCATACTGCTACGTTTATCTCTTCGTCTGGTGAACGCTCAGCTAAAACCTCCTTCAGCTTCTCGCTCATCTTACTCGCAGGCAACGGATCCTCTAACGGCATATCATACTCGGAAATATGATTGACTTCATCCAGCAGAATCGCGCTGTTTATTTGGCTCTTGGTGAGCTTCATAGCAGAATGGCTAACTCCATGTTCCAGAAAAACCACATCTTCATCTTTGACTCCCAGCTTTTCGATAACAGTCTGATGTAAGGAATACGCCTCGCTCAGCTTAGTTGAACTGATGAAGATGACCACGCTCAAAATATCATCGTCGCTGAAAGTTTTCAGCCGCTCGGCGAGCGTCGGAGACAGCTTTTCCTGAGGCGATACCGCCGGTTGTTCGGTATCGGTATTATTGCCGTCAGCATGTGCAACTACCGCAACGCTCATTATGCATAGTATCGCAGCTAATATGACCGACAACAGTTTAAGTATACTCTTCTTCATAATGATTCCTCCTCGTATAATATCATACTATACATTGAGACAACTTATATATAACGTATATGAAAAGCTTTTTTTCTATTCATTTTTGACCTCCATAATAATCATTTATGTACAACATAATATCTGGTAAGTAGATATTACTATAATTAGAATCTTATGTCAATTATTTTTATCTATTATTTATTTTATTTATAAGTCGTTTCTTGAAGTATTCTACATAGTATTGTCATCTATCTTAATTATAGGTTTTTCTAAATAATCACCATCACCTACTTGATTTATTCAAAAAACACAGCCGGCGATCGCTCGCCGGCTGTAGAAGAAGATGCGGAAAGGTTGTATAAAGATCATCCTATATTGGTTTATGTTCTGTCAGGCAGCAGCGCATAACTGCTGTTGTAATTAATAAAATGTAATTTGCAAAAGTGTTATCTTGATGTTTTTTATAAATATCAAGCGATTTTTTTACACCGCCGTTTATTGCGGTGTAAAACAAAGTTTGTTTTATTGTACAAGTATCCACGCAGGGTCGTACCACTCGCCGAGAGTTTCGTTCCATCTGCGCTTCCATATATGCCCATCTTGCCTTTTGTATTTCCAAACGAGAGTGTAAGCACGACCGCCGTCGTCGATAACGGTTATGCTCGTGCCGTCTCCGTCTGTATTGTTGGTAGGTTCCGCGTATGCTATAACGAATGTAGTTGAAATTACTGCCAGAGCCAGCGCTATGATGAGCGCGGCGCGCAGGATCTTCTTCATCTTGATCTCCTATCTATTCTTCGATGATAGGAAAATCTTTATACATTCCGCTTTCCACATCTTCTTTTGGGATTTCTTCTACTGGAATCCCCTCAACATTAAATGTATATGTACCATCTGTGTGCTTTACAATATAACAATTCGTGCCGTCCATTATCTCGCCTGTATTATTAAGCTCATAATCATCCACATCAGGCGCTCCGTGGTTAGGCTGCCAAATGAAGATATATGACGCCGCTGTGATCGATAAGAACACTGCCGCCGTAGCAATACCGGCTATGATCTGCCTGCTGCGTTTAGGCGGGTTCTCGAGTATCGCCTCGATCCGTCTGACCGCCTCTTTATTATTCCGGCTCTTAGAGAAGCCGGCGTTGACGGCAGGCACTCTCTTATCCTTCTCGGTCGACATGAACTTAGCCACCGTCGAGGCATACGCCGACTTGTCGATATCGCTGAACGTGCGAATAACGCCGAGGTCACAGCGCGTTTCAAGAGTACTGCTCAGGTCAAACTTGAGAAAATAGGCGAACGGGTTCCACCAGAAGATGATACAGTACAGCTCTATCAGCAGCTTTATCCAGATATCTCTGTTCTTGATATGCACGCACTCATGCCTGAGGATCATCTCCAGCTCCTGTTCGTCGAAGCTGATGTCGGGCAGGAGTATCATCTTATCTAAGAGTCCGATAGACATAGATTCGCTGACCGCGTCGGTCTTGCATAGTGTGATGCGCTTCGCTTTACCGAACACCTCATCAGCAACTTTATCAAGCACTGACAGCTCATCCCCGGAGGCGAGGTTCTCTTGCGCACAGATATAGCGTCTGTAGCCAGCGGTCTTAACGATAAGGCGCACTAGCAGCACGACAGAAACGATCGCCCACAGAGCCAGAACGATGTACAAAGGACTGAACGGCAAGAAGCCGGCAGCCGGACGCTTGCTGAAGAAATCGTAAAGGCCTCTGTAGATAACAGTGTCCTCCAGCTTTATCTGCACGTCGGGGAACTCTATCGGCAGTACCGCTCTGACGATACACAGGATATACAGCACTACAATGAAGCCAACGCCGAAAACGCCTGCAAAGTACTTGCTCTTACGCAGAAAGAACATGAGAAGGATAAGGATACTGTTGGTCAGTACCGCCATGATGAACGGAAAGATAAATTGTCTGATATCCATAATCAGAAACCCTTATTCTTTCTCCAGTTCTTAATCATCTTCTCGATCTGATCCATAGTCTCCTTGTCAGCCTTTGTCTGTGCAAAAGCGGCAAACAGGGCAGGCATATCGTTCTCCGGGTTCTCGTCCAGATACTCGTTGAGATAATACTCCTCTTTTGTCACATTGGGAGCGAACTTACGCGCGTAGCTGCGCGAGATCAACTCGAACGCCTCTATCTTGACTATGCCCTTCTTCATCAGCGACTTGATGAGAGAATGAACATAGCTGTCCTTCCACGTCTTGTCTCCGGATAACTCGACTATCTCAGAACACGACAGCGGCCTGTCAACGCTCCATAAGAGGTCCATAACCTGTTTTTCGCTTTTAGTCATCATTTAACATCACTCCAAAAATATTTTATTAAATTATAAAATATCCGTCGGATAATGTCAATGATAAACTAATTACAGTTTATCATTTATTGTATACATTTTCAATTGACATTATTTATAAATTGTTGTAGAATTATTTTGTCAATTTTTACAAATTATTTAATTATGCGACAAATCATGCAGATAAGGACGCGCTTATGGAACAGACTTTCGGAGCTTTTCTCAGAGAAAAAAGAACAGAAAAAATGATCAAGATGAATGCTTTTGCAAAACAAGTAGGTATCTCGCCTGTTTATTTGTCTTATCTGGAAAACTCAAAACGCCCGGCACCATCGGAAAAAGTGCTTAAAACCATAATAGATCACCTCGATCTCAACTCCTATGATGCCGAAAAGATAATACTGCTGGCTGCAGAAACGCATCACAAGTCGTCTATCCCTATGGATATAATAGAATATATACATAATAACGAGCATGTCATTTACGCATTACGTAAAGCAAAGGAGTATAGTATATCTGAAGACGCTTGGCTAAAGTTTATTGACCAAGTATCAACTGAACATTCAAGCGATTGATCATCAAGCTGATTGTGTGTGCCGTAATTATTGTTCAATTGTTATTTATAAGTAAAAATATCCTTGTATTACTTAGGTGATGTGTCTAAAATGCCTACGATCATACTTGGATGTTTTTATTTTGCACAGATTTTCCACGGTTCAGTTAGATAATACTTTGTACTCGTATTGGATCTATGAGTAACCGTCTGTATTCAACTCGGTTATCATGCAAAAACACCGACGGCCCTATCCATCCGGATAGGGCCGCCTGTGCGTACCATAGTATGTTTTAAACTGACATAACTATTAGTCAGGAGGTTAATTAGTTAACGGTCACTACAACCTTAGCCTTGATGCCGTTCTGAGCGTAAGCATAGATGTTTGCAGTACCCTTGCCTACAGCTGTGATAGTGCCGTCAGCGCTTACTGTAGCAACACTGCTGTGGCTGGTAGCATAGCGGATAGCAGCAGGAACATTGAGCGCCTTCTTAGTGCCGTCTGCCAGCTTAACAGTTGCGGAGATCTGAGATGTCTTACCAACAGCCAGAGTAACTTCGCTGTTTGCGACAGTTACCTTCACTACGTTGGTGTTCTTTGTGCTCGTTCCGCATACATAGATGGTCGGGCTCTTGATGAGCTTGACCTGCTTACCGTTAATATTGCGATAAGCGTATGTGATCACCATCAGGATCTTAGAGGGATCGATAGCCTTGCCGTGCAGCTTAGTGATATTGAAGCTTGTATCAGTGGTATCAGCTACCAGCTCATAAGAGCTCTCGCCGCGATATGCAGCACATACCAGGTAGCCGTCAGCGATCTGAGAAGCGCCCCAGGTAACAGTTACCTGCTTGCCGTTAGCTACAGCCTTTGAGTTAGGCATACCGAGGATACCCAGCAGTCCGGAATTGACCTTGACGTTGTAGTTGTCGGCGCCGGTCACAGTGGGAGTGATGGTATTCTTAGTGATGCTCTGGTTGAGCTTGACAGTGATCTTGTCGCCTTCTACGAGACCCTTAACAGTGTACTTGCTCTGATCGATCACGCCGCCGTAGTTTACGTTCTGATTCTGAGCTGTTACGGTCAGATCAGCCTTAGCGATGGTGAAGTCTGCGGTAGCCTCGCCGCCGTTGTAGTTAGCGGTCTCTGCTACAGTTGCCTTGACTGTGAATTCGCCTGCGTTGACAGGAACGTCAGCGGTGAACTCATCGGAGCCCTTTGCAGCATAGGTGTAAGCGACCTCGCCCTCACCTGCGTTGCCGGTGGTCTCGGGAGCGTTAGCATCCTCACCGTAGGTCCAGCCTTCGAGAGTGACTGTGGGTGTGATGTCAGCCTTAGCGATAGCGAAGGGAACATATTCTGTGCAAGGGTTATAGTTATTTGTAGCAGCGACAGAAGCTCTTAAGAAGTACTTGCCTGCGTTCACGGGAACCTCATCGGACCAGCATGCCGCAACAGCATCGTCGTCGCCTGCTGCCGCATCGAGAGCGTCAGCGCTTGCGTATGTAAAGGTGACCTCAGCTGTACCGTCGCCGTCATACTCGTCGATTACAGGCTCGTTAGCAGCCTGACCGTAGGTCCAACCCTGGATACTTACGGAAATGGAGCTTGCGGCTGTGTCGATAACGAAGATCTCTGTGTCCTCGCCGCTGTTGTAGTTAGCGGTCTCTGCTACGGTAGCCTTTACGGTGTACATACCTGCTTCGGTGGGAACGTCGGCAGTGAAATCTTCTGAACCAATAGGCGCGTAAGTGTAAGCGACCTCGCCCTCACCTGGGTTGCCGGTGGTCTCGGGAGCATTAGCATCCTCACCGTAGGTCCAGCCTTCGAGAGTGACTGTGGGTGTGATATCAGCCTTAGCGATGGTGAAGTCTGCAGTAGCCTCGCCGCCGTTGTAGTTAGCGGTCTCTGCTACAGTTGCCTTGACTGTGAATTCGCCTGCGTTGACAGGAACGTCAGCTGTGAACTCATCGGAGCCCTTGACAGCATAGGTGTAAGCGACCTCGCCCTCACCTGCGTTGCCGGTGGTCTCGGGAGCATTAGCATCCTCACCGTAGGTCCAGCCTGCGAGAGTGACTGTGGGTGTGATATCAGCCTTAGCTATCGTGAATTCAGCGGTAGCCTCAACAGCTTCGTAATTATCGGTAGCGGCGACAGTAGCCTTTACAACATAATCGCCTGCTGCGGTAGGTACGGTAGCGCTGAACGCGTCGGAACCCTTAGGAGCGTAAGTGAACTTAACTTCGCCTCCGCTGACGTTACCGGAGATCTCGGGAGCATTAGCATCCTCACCGTATGCCCAGCCGGTGATAGTAACTGTGGGTGTGAACGCACCGTCCTTGATAACGAAGTCCTTATAAACGGTCTTGCCGTAATAATTATCGGTCTCAGCGATCACAGCCTTTACCGTGTAGTTGCCGGGAAGAACAGGCTTGATCTCTGAATAAGCGTCAGAATTCTTGAAAGCGTAGGTGTATGCAACATCGCCGTTGCCGGGGTTGCCGCCCTCGTTGATGACCGGAGAATTAGGCTCGTCGCCGTATACCCAGTTTTCGAGGATGATCTCGGGATCGATCTCACCCATGACCAGGGTGAAGTCAGCGGTAGCCTCAGCGCCGTTGTAGTTATCGGTCTCGGCTACAGTTGCCTTAACGGTGAAGTCGCCTACTGTATCGGGTCTTTCGTCTGTGTAAGTCTCATCATCAGCGTCCTTGACCTTATACTGATAGGTAACTTCGCCTTCGCCGTTATTGCCGGATACGGTCGGACCGTTAACGGTCTCGTCATAATGGCCGCAAGCCCAGCCGGTGATGGTGATCTCGGGTGTGATGTCAGCCTTGGCTACATTAACGGTAACATCCTGTGTTACGCTCTCATAATGATCTGTGTCATTGGGGGTATAGGTAGCGGAGAAGGTCTGCTCGCCGGCGTCGCCGACAGAGGTGGTATCCTCGTCGTCCCAAGCCCATGTACCGTTGGTCTCTACAGGCAGAGTGACGTCAGCGAGAGTATCGCCGTAGGTAGCGTCAAGAGCGTCTACAGATACATCGGGAGTAGCCTTGATGATCTCTGCTGTAACAGGATCAACGATCCACGCTACATCGTTATAATTATCGTTGCCGATGACGCGGAAGAAGATAGCATAAGTGCCGATCTCATCTGCGTGAGGAATGTTGCCCAGGATCTGGGGATTCAGGCCGCCCGGATAGAAGCTGTACTCGATCTGGAGGCCGCTGCCATCCTTGATGTACTGATCTACGAGAGCCTGCTGCTCAGTGTTATAAGGAATAGTTTTACCAACTACATTATAGTCTTTATCCTCGCCCATCTCAGGATCCTTCTTCTCGATCGTGAACTCGACAGGCTCGATTTCAAAGCCGTTATAGTTGGTTGTCTCAGCGATCGTCGCCTTAACTACATAGTTGTTAGCGTTGACGGGGACTTCCTCGGTATAGGTGCTGTCATCAGCGTCCTTGACCTTATACAGATAGGTCACAGTGCCCTCGCCTGTGTTGCCTTCGACAACAGGAGCGTTAGGCTCGTCGTCATATGTCCAGCCCTCGATGGAGAGAGTAGGAGTGATATCAGCTTTAGCGATAACAAACTCTACGGGCTCAGATGTGGCGCCGTTGTAGTTATCGGTCTCTCCAACAACAGCATACATATAGTATGTGCCTGCGTCGAGAGTATCGCCGGCGATATCTGTCCACTCGATGCCGCCCTCTGTGCTGTTAGCGGTATTATAATAGAAGGTGTATTCGCCTTCGCCTTCGTTGCCGGAGAGTGTGGGCACGGGAACGGTCTCATCGCCATATGTATAGCCGCTCATGGTCACTTCGGGAGTGATATCCTTCTTGTCGATGACAAATTCCAGAGTACCGGATACGACATAGTTGCCGCCTTCAACATCGGTGATGGTGACGGTAGCGGTACCGGCGTTGACGTTCTCAGAATATTCTACTGCATACTCAGTATCTGCGATAACGACATCGCCGTCCTTGACGGTAACAGCGGGCTCGATATCACTGCCGGAGTATACGTTCTTATCGGGATCGATAGTGATGGTGGGTTCGTCAACGGTCTTGGCGCTGACTGTGAACTCGGCGGGCTCAGTGCTGACGGCGACATAGTCGTCGGTAGCGGCGATCTCAGCCTTGATGAGATAATCGCCGACATCCAGCGAGAGCTCGTCCATATCCTTGAATTCTTTCCACTCGGGATTATCGGACTTTGCAGCATACAGATAGGTTACCTCGCCTTCGCCCTCGTTACCGGTCACGACCGGAGTAGGCAGCTCGGTGCCGTAGGTATAGCTGTCCATGCTGATAGTGGGAACTGCTACGATCTTGACTTCCTGATAATCGGAGTAAGGAACATCGTTGCAGTTATCGGTGCCCTCGATACGGCTATATACCTTATAGGTGCCGATATCGATACCCTTCGGGGATTTCTGCAGCTCGTTCAGTCCGTTATCCAGACTGAACCACAGGGTGCATTCTTCAAAATCTACGGTAGCAGACTGTACCAGCTCGAGCGCCTCGCCTGTGTAATAAAGGTTCTTGACCTTTACGTCAGCTGTGGGGGTAGCCTTCTTGATCTCGACATCGATGCTCTGAGCGTCTATGTCATTATGGTTCTTGTCGCCGACTACTCTGTAATATACAGTGTAGTTGCCGGCAGCTGTACCCTGAGGCACTGTTGTGCTGTAGGTCTCGCCGTCGCTGCTGTACTGCAGCTCGCCGCCGTCTTCGTTATAATCGGTGGAGACGGAACCCTCAGTCACCAGATCCTGAGCCTCGGTTGTATAGGTCAGGTCGTTAGCTGTAGGATCGACAAGTGTAACGTCGTCCTTGGTGATGGTGACGGTCGAGCTTCCGGACTTATATGCCGGGTTATAGTTGTTGCCTGCGTATACAAACCAGTATACGGTATAGGTATCGGCGTCGGTGAAAGTCGGATTAGTTGTGGAACCGGCTGTAGCATAATTCACAGCGGTCAGCGCGCCATCCTTGGAATAATATACGGTACCGGCAGTAGAAGTTACTGTGATGCCGTGAGCGGATGCGTCATACGCGGCGCTGTAAGGGGTCACAGTGGGATTAGACAGAGTCGCCTTGCCGATAGTGACGGTGAAGTCGCCGTGTTTGGGCGCGCCGTTGTAGCTCGCGTCAGTGTCCCAGATCCACCAGATGTGATAGGTGCCTGCATTGGTAGCGGACACAGTGCTCTGAGTGTAGCTGTTGTCCTGCGGCTGAGTGGTCGCAGAGGTGTTGGTGCTGAATCGATAGCTGAACGTGTTCTGACCCTCGGTATAGGTATAGTTCTGGGTGTTTACCAGGGTCTGAGCGCTGCCGGTATAGGTCAGGTTGCTCTTACCGGACGGATCCTTAGCGCTGTCATAACCGTAATCGTTAGCAGAAACCGCAATGGTTAGACTGGTAGTGTTGCCGGTGCCGCTTCTGCGCCATGACACGGTTGCAGTGCCTGTTTTCTTGATATTAACAACAGCGTTGTAACTCGTACCGCTGCCTTGCGCAACAGACGAGTCGGTTGACTGGAAGTTCGGGTTATTGGATGCTCTGAACGGATTGTTGGTGGATCCGGTGTAATTGAACCACTGGCCGACTGTGCTATACAGGTTATAGCTCAGATTCGTTAAAGAAGTAACGTTGCTCACGGTATAATCCGTGGTGCCGTAAGTGAACTTTATCGTATACGTTACAGCAGCACTTGCAGTCAACGGAATGATGGTGAACAGGCTGACGATCATGATGATCGAGAGCAGTATGCTCACTGATTTTTTGAACATTTTCTTCATTTTTGTGATTTTCCTCCTAACTAAATAATGACTATAAAGTTAATATATACTGCTTGATACGTTGAACAGACTGCCCTGCGCGTATCACGCGAGTTGATGCATCAGAGGCTCTCTTTGGGAAAGGGAGGCAATTCTTGTCATCCTGAGGCGAAACCGAAGGATCTTAAAGAGCTCGCTTTTCCGTTCATCTTCACCTGTCAGGCGTGATCAGGCATAAACAGAGTACGCTAAGATTCTTCACTTCACTTGCGTTTCGTTCAGAATGACACCGAAGCAACCTTCACTTCTGTATTTCAGCCTCTCTCTATACCCTGCTCGCATCACGAATGCTTATCCTTAGGTAACGGTGTGAACCTGATCTTCATCCTCTTTGCCGAGTGGATGTTAGTGACGATATTCTTGACCTCGCCGCAGCGATAACACAGCGCCGGGTACATCGCGTAGTCACAGTCATGAGGGGTCAAATGGATCCCGTATACGTCATTCATACATGAACGGCACAGATGACCGATGTTCTTTTTGATTCTGCTGTACTTCATACATGCTCCTGACAGGCATATCCGCTGAGGACACAGCCTATCTTATTATCTATAATACTACAAAATTTGTCGGTATTTTTCGCTTATGGAAGGATAACCAAAAAAATCCTGATTTTTGGTAAAAAATCACAATATATCGGAGATCCTTTGTGCGAAAATACCATATCTATACGCTTACAGTGTATAAAAAACTCTTGTTTTTTTCAAGACTGTGTGTCAGAATGACACGTGGAAATATCTTGCTGCGCTTGTACTCATTTATATGTATGTGTATAATGATAAATGGTCATTGGGGGGTGCGATATGAACCGTTCGATAGGTGAGAACATCAGGAAGATAAGGATAATGAAAGGGTTGTCACAGCAGCAGCTAGCGGACAAGCTGAACGTTGATCGCTCCACTATCGCGAGCTGGGAGACGGGCCGGCGCATACCGGACGTAGATATGGTCACCCGTATCGCCGGTTCGCTGTGCGTGGCGGTCACTGCCCTGATCACCGAAGAGGCAGAAATAAAAGAAAAGCCCCTCGTCATCATGGTAGACGACGAGAGGATAATTCTCAGCGGCGGTATACCGATCCTCAAGTGCGTTATGCCCAACGCCGAGATCATAGGCTTTACAAAGCCGAGCGAAGCGCTGGAATACGCGCAAAAGCATAAGGTGGACCTCGCTCTGCTGGATATCGAGATGGGTAAGTTCAGCGGATTTGACCTGTGCCGCGAGCTGTTGAAGATCAATCGCAAAACCAATGTGATATATCTGACTGCGTATATGGACTATTCATTTGACGCGTGGGCGACCGGCGCAAGCGGATTTCTGATAAAGCCGCTCAAGGCCGACGCTATCAAGACGCAGTTATCGCTGCTGCGTTACCCGGTGAGAGGACTGACTTAGTATGATCGACTATTTATATCTAGCTAATTACGGTATCGCGGTAGCCGCGTTCATCATATCGATAATCGGCATGATGATAACGCTGGCAGTGAAGTATTCGGACAAAAGATACAGGGTGTATTTTATACTGATCTTTTCATTCCTTATGCTGTATGCCGCCAGCAACATCGCGGTATGGTTAGTATCCGATCAGCCGGGATACACAAATATGATGATATCATATATAGGGCTGTTCTTTGAATCGTTCTTCTCATCACTGATGATGCCGGTCCTGACGATGCTGCTGCTCTTTTGCGCCGGTAAAAGCTGGAAGAAAAGCCCGTACTTCTATACTGTCGCGGCGTTATGGCTGATCTACTTCATACTGCTGATGATCACCCAGTTCACCGACTGGATCTATTATTATACGCCCGATAACATATACTATCGCGGACCTTACTATGCGCTACTGCTGGTTCCGCCGACACTTATGATGATCGTTAACCTGTTCGCTCTGTTCGGCATGAGAGGATCTCTGTCACGGCGGCAGAACTATGCCTTCCTGATATATATCATGGTTCCGCTGATGTGTATGGTGGTTCAAATGTTCGTTTACGGTCTGCTGATGACCGTACTCGGCTCGACTGTCGCCTCGATCATCATGCTGTCGATGATCCTGATGGATCAGCTGGAAAAATTCGTTAAGCAGTCGCATGAGAACGCTAACCTGAGAGCTAACACACTGGTGCTGCAGATGCGTCCGCACTTTATCTATAACACGATGATGAGTATATACTATCTGTGCGAGCAGGATCCGCAGAAGGCTCAGCAGGTCACGCTGGACTTCACCAGCTATCTGCGCAAGAACTTTACCGCTGTGGCTAAGGACACAGCCATTTCGTTCACAGAGGAGCTGGAACATACGCGAGCGTATCTGGCTGTGGAGCAGGCTCGCTTTGAGGGCAGGCTTTTTGTCGAATTTGACACGCCGTATACCTCGTTCCGACTGCCGCCGCTGACCCTGCAGCCGATCGTAGAGAACTCCGTCAAGCACGGACTGGATCCCGAGCTGGATCCGCTGTATATATCGGTCCTCACAAGAGAGGTCAAAAATGGAGTGGAGATCTCTGTCATAGACAACGGCCCGGGCTTCGGCTTGATCGATAACGATGAGCCGCATATTGCGCTCAAGAATATCTGCGAACGCCTCGAGATGATGTGCGGAGGTTCACTGAACGTTGAAAGGCGCGAGCAGAGCGGTACCCTTGTGACTGTTTTCATTCCCCATAACCATAAATAGTATTGTGTATTCAACCAGGCCCACGACCATGATGAACCGCACCATTTTGTGTAGACAGCACAAAATGGTGCGGTTCATCAGCGACAGGCTGTCTTTTAACTTTTGCTTATATATTACGATATTGTTAACGAGGAGTATGCCCAGCAAGAACATCGCTATAAAAGCAACTACTGATACAATCCATTGATGACCGCTTGATCTGTCAAAGTTTTCTTCCTTCCGGTAATTCTTCTACGTCAGTTTTTTGATAGTAGACTGAACGATCTCGTCAGGATCATAGCCCTCGACATCAAGCATCTCGGCCTTGATCAGCTCGGTTTCTTTGACGCCGAAGCATACGGTCGCCAATTCTTTGATATAATCATAGCTGTAATCGGGTGTGTACGGTCCTCCTGCTGTCGTGACATAATACAGCTTTTCGGCTTTGCACAAGCCGTGAGGCGTACCGTCGGCGCCGTATTCGGACACGATGCCGATCGCATAGATGTTCTCCAGATATGTTTTCAGGATCGCCGGGAATGACAGATCCCAGAACGGGGCGGCTATCACGATGATATCCGCTTTTGCAAACTGCTTTGCGCAGTCGAACATCGGATCGTCGTAACAACCGCTTTCGATCAGGCTGGTGCGTTTATTCAGCCGTTGTTCATCAAGCGGTTCAAGATCCTCATCCGGAAGATACAATTCTTCGAACGATCCTTTGAGCTTATCCAGCAGCGCCCGGGCGATCCTGTCAGTTCGAGAATCCTCTCTGACGCATGCGTTTACATATAGTATCATATTCAAGATCCTTTATTCTTCTGAGATATTCGCCTCGGTTATGCTCGCCCATGAGTATTCACTCATGTACTCGCCGCGATAGGCGTTAATAGTTTCGACATCACCCTCATAGAATCGGTAAAGGTCGCAGTTGAAGCGCCCGGGGATCACTCTGAGGCCTTTTCTGCTGACTTCCAGTATATCGTCGATTCCATAATCCTCCAATGCCTGACGCAGGCTTCGCAGTATCACGTCAAACTGCTTTTGCATCGGTCGGTTGTAGGTCTGGCCCTCATATATAACCGAGAAGGCGGTAGCGCGCGATACATAGCTGCCGTATCTGTCCACCAGATACGCCAAAAGCTCCTTTGACCTGGAACGAGGGAAGCGGATCGGTTTTCCGTTCACCAGCACATCAAAGCATCCGAAGGTCTGTACAAAAATATCCCGTCCGCTGTTCCGCGACTTTTTCAGCCCGATGTTCTCAGCGGCATAGTCTATCTCCGCTTTCAGCCGTTCCTCACTGACGGGCTTCATCAAATATCCCGAAGCGTGCATAGACAACGCATCCAGCGCGTATTCGGAATAGCCCGTCAGGAAGATGATCGCGGTATTCGGGCTGAGCTCTTTGATCTTAGCCGCCAGAATAAGACCGTTCATATCCGACAGGTTGATATCCAACAGGGCTATATCCGCCTTGTGCATAGGCAGCCATGCGATCGCCTCAGCCGCCTTCTGAAAGCCGACCACGTCCGGCTTTTGAGGCAGCGCGCGACACATAGAAACGGTCAGATCCAATATCAATTTTTCATCATCGACACAAATGATTTTCATTATCTTTCTCGCATATCCATTCATATGTTATTTCAATTATACATATTATACACGATGATGTCCAACAAATGTCCAGCAAAAATAAAGTTATTTGAAAAATATTTTTAATTTTTTCTGAAATCAGCCTTTTGACCCCTGAATTTGTTGGACATTTGTTGGACACGTTATGATATAATTTTTTTTAGCAGAAAATGCTATTGAAAATTTTTTGATATGGAGGAAATATCATGAGAAAAACTGCAAAGATCTTAGCTGTTGTTCTTACTCTCGTTATGCTGGTTTCTCTTGCTGCGTGCGGCGGTTCCGGCAGCGATAATAACGATAATAATGAAGCTAAGTCAGCGCTGATCGGCAAATGGGAATCTGTTGATGCACCCGGCACTTTCTATGAGTTCAATGAAGACGGCAAAGGCGTTTTGAGCGGTACGGGCTATTCTATGGATTTCACCTATACCGAGAAGGATAACAAGATCGAGCTTTCCAGAGATGGCGAATTGCTTACGTTTAAATACGAATACGCCATCGAGGGCGATACCCTTTCTTTAAAAGATGAGGAAACCGGCACAACTCTAACATATTCGAAGAAATAACAGTAAGTGATAGCTTGCTGACAATTTGACATCTGTGGGGAACCTCACCCATTACATTACTGATTAATTAATAAGGAGAGTTTTTATGAAACGTATTATTTCAATCGTACTGGCAGCGCTTATGGTAGCCGCTATGCTTGTCGCTTGCGGCAGCTCCGGTCCCGAAGGTAAGTATGTTGTCAAGACTATCGACGGCATCGCTGTTGAAGAGGCGGTCAAAACCCAGGCGGAAGCCATGGGCATAGATCTCGACGCTTTTCTCAAGCAGATGAACATCGAAAAGGCCGAAGAAATGATCACCATCGAACTCAAGTCCGACGGTACAGCTGTCATGGCTGTCAATCTGGCTTCGAGCACGTCGGAAGGCACATGGAAGCAGGACGGCGACAAGATCTCCATCACTCTGACGGGTGCTACAGGCGAATCAGAGACTTCTGACTTCACTCTAAGCGGTAATGAACTCACCAGCCAGACAGGCGATCAGAATTACGTATTCATCAAGAAGTAATATATCACATAAGGCAGTTTGTAAAGCGCAGGCTTCCTTATTGATTTTTATCTTGTTCGATCGGACAATACTGTTGTCCGATACCCAAGGAGGATATACATATGAAAAACAAGAAAACATCAGCGACACCGTGGAAGATAGTATCCGCTGTGCTTGCTGTCGCACTGATCGCCGTATGCTGTACATGGGTGATCACTGCTAACACTACTCAGGCCCAGCCTGATCCACAAAGCTCCGCTCAACAGGCAGAAGCTGACTCTCTGTCGCTTTGGACCGACAGCGCTCCGCTCAAGGCGGAACTGACCTCGTACATAAATGATATAACTGATGAGAGCTCTGCGAGCTATATCCCCGTAGAGAGCAGGATAGCGGTATTTGATATGGACGGTACGCTGTGCTGTGAGACCGATCCCGGATATTTTGACCACAAGCTGCTGTATCACCGCGTGATGGAGGATCCTGACTATAAGGATAAAGCCAGCGATGTAGAAAAAGAGACCTGTAAGCTGATAGAAGAATACTTCAAGACAGGCGAATATCCGAGCGGTCTGGACGTCAAGCACGGCACAGCCGTAGCCACCGCCTTCAAGGGCATGACTCCCGAAGAGTTCGACGCATATGTAAAGGCGTACAGAGATACTCCTATGGAGAGCTATACCGGCATGACCAACGGTCAGGCGTTCTACAAGCCTATGCTGCAGGTCGTCGAATACTTACAGGCAAATGATTTCAAAGTTTATATCATCAGCGGCACCGACCGCCTGATCACTCGCGGACTGGCAGACGGCATTATCAACATCCCTCTCGCACAGATGATCGGCTCCGACGAGAGCCTTGTCGCGAGCGGTCAGGGCGACTCCGACGGACTGGATTACACCTTCTCGAAGGATGATAAGCTCGTCACCGGCGGCAAGTTCCTCATCAAGAACCTCAAGACCAACAAGGTCACCGTTATCCAGCAGGAGATCGGCGTACAGCCTGTTCTGTGCTTCGGCAACAGCTCCGGCGACGCCGCGATGGCAAACTTCACCATCAATAACAACAAGTATAAGGCGGCGGCATTCATGCTCTGCTGCGACGACACCGAGCGCGAGAACGGCAATATCGAAAAAGCCGAAAAAATGCGCGCCAGCTGTAAAGAGAACGGTTATACCGCCATTTCGATGAAGGACGACTGGACGACCATCTACGGCGACGGTGTGACAAAAAAATAATATGGAGGGTAAAACAATGAAAAAGAAGTCAATTATCAGTCTGCTTCTCTGTCTGTGTTTAGCGGCGGCTCTGGTATTCACCGGCTGCAGCTCAAACAACACTTATGATGAAGCAGACAAGGCGACCGAAGCAGCCACCGAGGCTGCAGTCGACAGCATCGACTATATGGCGCTTGTCAACAAGACTCATGCGCTGCCCGATGACTGGGAGGCTAAGCTCGAGACCGTCCACATGACCAACACTGTGGGCGACGATGTTGAGGTAGAGAAGAAGGCATATGACGCGTATCTAAAGCTCAAAGAAGATCTGGAAAAAGAAGATATCCATGTTGATCTGGATTCAGCTCGCAGGAGCGTTGAGGCTCAGCAGAAGATCATGGATGATTTCACTAAGGAATACGGCGCGGACTATGCGGCGAAGACGGTCGCAAAGCCCGGATACTCCGAGCATCACACCGGTCTCGCGCTCGATCTGTATCTGATAATCGACGGCAAGGATGTCGTTGAGAATGAGGATATGATACAGTATCCCGAGATCTGGGCCAAGATCCACGCAAAGCTCGCCGACTACGGATTTATTCTCCGCTATCTGGACGGTAAAGAGTATATCACCGGTTACGGCTATGAGCCGTGGCACATCCGCTATATAGACAGCACTGAGAAAGCCAAAGATATAACAGATAAGGGCATCACTTTCGAAGAGTATCTCGGCGCTTATACAGGCGGCGAGGTGAGCATCGACTACGGGACCTCTGAGATATACACGGATGAAGAGCTGAAGGACGCTGTGATCCAGATCGAATGCAAATTCGCTTTCTGGGGCGATGTTGAGCTGAAGAGCATCCGCTACGCAGGCGATGAGGCTGTCACCGACAAGAATCTCAAGTGGATGAACGATCTCGCTCCCGACGCGAATTATACTCAGGTAGTCGAATTCAAGATGTATTTCCATACTCCTAAGGATGTCGGAGAATTGACCCTGAACGCGGACTCCGATTACAATGATTACATGTGGTGGCTGGCGCGTACCGACGACGGCGGATGGGAGATAGTTACTTTCGGTTACGGAGAACCCGACTGATATCTCAATCGGACGATTTCACTTCTTGTATTCATGCTGTAAATATGATATAAAATAAGCAGGAGGTGAGTAACATTATCGACGCATTCTCTTGGGACGGTATGGCATATGCGGAATACCGTGTCGCTATCCCGTTTCTGTTCATACTCATCGGCACAGTCATCGTGGTACTGATTGACCCGTATATCAAAAAGCGTGACAGACGTCTCATGCTGATGATAATCGTATCTACATTCATCCTGCTGGTGCAGAACATTGCGGATTACACATTTGATAATTGGATCACCTTACCGTATGTGAGGACGATCACCGCTATGATCGGATACTGTATGCGTCCGCTGATCATACTTCTCTTCTGCTATCTAATCGGCGGAAAACGCAACTTCATCCCACTATGGATATTGGTCGGCGTCAACGCCGCGATGTATATGAGCGCGCTGTTCTCTGATATCAGCTTTTCTATCAGCGATAACAATCACTTTCAGCGCGGACCGCTGGGGCTCACCTGCTATTATATCAGCGCGATCATGCTGGCTTATCAGGCGTATCTGACATTCAGGCATAGCTTTAAACAAAGAAAAGTAGAGTCGATCATCCCGGCGTTCAATTATCTGGTGATCATCGCGTCGATGGTCGTCTCGTGGTTCGTCGATCCAACCAACCGTGCTGTATCCGATCTGACGATGGCGATCGTTATCTGCATCGTGTTCTATTATATCTGGCTACATCTGTGCTTTGTGCACGAGCATGAAAAGGCGTTGATGGCGGAGCAGAGGATACAGATAATGATGACGCAGATCCAACCGCATTTTCTGTACAATACGCTGGCGACGATCCAGGCGCTGTGCCGTACGGACCCTGAAAAGGCCTATGAAGTTACCGAGCGGTTCGGAACTTATCTGAGGCAGAACATCGATTCGCTCAGTCAACCGAATCTGATACCGATTGAAAAAGAACTGGAGCACACCAAGATCTATACCGATATCGAGAGTATTCGCTTTGACAACATCACCATTGAGTATGATACTCCTGAAACAGGTTTTATGATACCTGCTCTGACGATCCAGCCGCTGGTAGAGAACGCGATCCGCCACGGCGTGAGGATCCGCGACAAAGGAATAGTCAAAGTCATCACGGCAAAAACCGACGGCGGTTATCGGATCGTGATCGAGGACAACGGAAAAGGCTTTGACACATCCATCATCAAGCAAGGCGACAGCGACCATATCGGTATCGGCAATGTCAGAGAACGTATCGAGTCGATGTGCGGCGGCTCCGTGAATATCGAGAGCATTGAAGGTACAGGCACAACGATAACAATTACGATCCCGATAAAATAACAATTCAAGAAAGAGGTATAATATGATTTCGATCAAAGGACCCGGAATAAAAATAGTTGCAGCTGTCATCGCTCTTGCCGCTCTGGCATTCGGCGTTTATTCGACATTCTTCCAGTCTTCAGGCTTTGTAGACGGAACTGCTACAATCATTTCTATCGAAGAAGACCCCGACTATGTTCCCGACCCGAACACAACGGGCGACGTACAGTATATCGTCATGGCGAAATATACGGTCGACGGTAAAGATTATACAACAAGACTGGATTCTTACGATCCGGGCTATAAGGTCGGCGGCACTGTGGGTATCAAGTATGATCCTAATAACCCCGAAAAGATGACATCCGGATTCGGATTCGGAGTCATCTTTATGATCATCGGAGCCGTACTGCTGCTTTTGATCATCTTCCTGACGATCAAGAAGAAGATGTCTGTCAAGAACCTCAAAGAGACCAACGGAGAGCTCACCTTTGCTCCTTCCGAAAAGGGCGAGGAGCGCGCGCTGTACTTCATCACCGATCTGGGCACTATCAAAGTCGGACATCGTCTTGAGGACAGAAACCGCAGAGTGCTGTATGAAGCAAAGATGAAGAAGTTCAACCCGATGAGCGCGTTCAGCTTTGACTTTGTCGATCATGAGAACAACAAGACTACTCCCCACCTGATCGGTCATGCTGAAGAAACAGATTGGAACTCTCTTATTCTGGATAATAACTATACATTCACCTTTGACGGCAAGGATGTATGGAAGCAGCTCAGGAAGCTTGGCGTCACTATCAACTCCCGTCTGGACGGTATCATGCCTTCTTATACTATCTGTCTGAACGGCGATGAGATCGCTTTTGCAGAGAACACAAGCCAGTATGTCCATGAAGAAGACGCAGAACAGCACAAGGTCGCCAACAAGGTGCCTGTCCAAGGCTTTTACCGTGTACGCACCTGCGAGAAGAACCTCGATCTGCTGTTCGTTATCTTAGTCGCTATGGCTCGCAGCGGAGCATCAGACGAGAGAGGCGGCACTCGCAGAATGCTGTTCAACACACTCAAAGGATAATTAAGAAAGACGCCGTACCTCGGGAGATTCCAATATGTTTGGTATAGAATTGAAATACATCATTGCTGCGGTCTTTGTTGCTGTAATTGCTGCTGTTTTTGTGGTCACGATCGTACGCAACCGTAAGATCCGAAAAAGCGGTATCAAAACCGACGCCGTAGTATCCAGAATAGAGGAACACGATCATTTTGACAGCGACGGAGGTTTTTCCACTACTTATTCTTATTACGTTGCATATGAAGATCAGGATGGTAACACTCGTGAAGCGGTCCTGAGCAAAGTCATGCAATCCGGTTACCATGTAGGCGACGAGCTTCAAATCCAATATCTGCCGGAAAATCCTCAGTATGCTTTTCCTCTAAAAGCTCCAAAGCAGTGAATCAACTATAAAAGCGGACATACGTTATCATGGATAAAATCCGCATTATCAGAACCAGATTAATACTTTATGAACAACTGACTGGGTTATGAAAGGATGTAAAATAATGAAGGCAAAGCGAGTAATAGCGATCATGTGTGCAGCAGTCATGCTGATGACTGTGTTTGCGGCTTGCGGCAAATCCGATACAACGGATCAGTCCGCATCGTTCACAACTCCCAGAGAGCGTCTGTCACAGGAACCGCAGGATTCACCCGAATGGGTCACTAAGCTCGACGCGGCAAAGGACGCAAAGCAGCTCTTTGTAGTCGCAGGCTATGAGCGTTCAACAGCGTGGATCTCAATGCACGAAAAGGACGCATCAGGAAACTGGAAGATGATCATGTCCACACCCGGCTTCATCGGTAAAGAAGGCTTAGGCAAAACTAAAGAGGGCGACGGCATGACTCCGGTAGGCACCTTCAAATTCAACAAAGCCTTCGGCATCGCGGACGATCCCGGCTGCGCTATCCCCTACACTAAGGTCGATGACGATACCTACTGGTCAGGAGATAATAACGTTCAATATAACCAGATGGTCAGCATCAAGGATTATCCCGATCTGAAAGTCGACGACAGCGAACATATCGTCGATTATCAGTACGAATACCAGTATTGCATGAACATCAGCTATAATGAAGAAGGAACAGCAGGAAAAGGCTCAGCGATCTTCCTGCATTGCCTAGGCGACAGAAAGCCCCGTACCGGCGGCTGTGTCGCGATCCCCGAAGAACAGATGTACTTTGTCATGCAGCACGTCGATCCCGAGTGTGTTGTAGTGATCGACTCGATGGAGAACTTCGGCGCTGAATTCTGATACATAAGAGTGATACTATGATCTCATTGTTGATTTCCTTTGCCGTACTGATCATCGGATATTTTGTATACGGCAAGGTAACTGAAAAAATATTTGCGCCCGATGACAGGCAGACTCCTGCTATAGCCATCAACGACGGCGTCGACTGCGTACCGATGAAAACGTGGAAAGCGTTTTTGGTGCAGCTATTGAACATCGCCGGCACGGGACCTATTTTCGGTGCGCTGATGGGCGCTGTGTTCGGACCTGTGGTGTTCCTGTGGATCGTATTCGGCTCAATACTCGGCGGCGCGGTGCATGATTATATGAGCGGCATGATCAGCTCCCGTCACGATGGAGCCTCTATCGCCGAATTATCCGGAACATATCTAGGCAAGGTCGCCAAGTGGGTGATGCGCGTCTTCTCTGTCGTGTTGCTCGTATTGTGCGGCACGGTTTTCGTCACCAGCCCTGCCGGTCTGATAGATAAGCTGACGGCGGATTGGGCGCCCGACTGGATGAACGGCACATTCTGGGCTATTGTGATACTCGCTTATTATCTGCTCGCTACTCTCCTGCCGATAGATAAGCTGATAGGCAAGCTGTATCCTATCTTCGGCGTTCTGCTGATCGTTATGGCAGGCGCGGTAATCGGAGGCATCATATTCTCGGGCGGTAAATACACTATTCCCGAGATCTCACTACAGAACCTGCATCCCGAAGGCACACCAATATGGCCGTATATGTTCATCACGGTCGCCTGCGGCGCTGTATCGGGATTCCATGCGACCCAGTCGCCGATGATTGCCAAGTGCATCAAGACTGAAAAGGAAGGTCGAAAGATCTTCTACGGCGCTATGATCTCCGAATCCGTTATAGCTCTGGTATGGGCGGCGGCAGGCGTGTCATTCTATGGCACGACACAGCTCTTGAATGATGCGCTGGCTAGCGGTGCGTCCAATGTGGTTTATGAGATATCTACCGGCGTTCTCGGCGTAGTCGGCGGCGTGCTCGCCGTAGCCGGCGTAGTCATATGCCCTATAACCTCGGGAGATACCGCATTCCGCAGCGCTCGTCTTATCCTAGCCGAAACATTCAAGCTGAACCAAAAGAAGATCAAGAACCGCCTGATCATCACCATACCTCTGCTGGTCGTCGGCGGTCTGCTGACATGGTTCGCCGTAGTCAATGACAAAGGGTTCCAGATCATCTGGCGATATTTTTCATGGAGCAATCAGACATTAGCGATGATCGCCCTGTGGGTAGCTACCGCCTATTTGTTGAAGAAATGCAAATACCGCTTCGGTTATTTGCTGACAGCCTTTCCTGCGGCGTTCATGACTGCAGTCAGCCTGACCTACATACTCATGGCGCAAGAAGGGTTCAGACTTGATCAAAACATATCCTATACTATTGGCATCGCGGTAGCGACGGCGTTGTTTGGCTTTGTTTGCGGAGTATCTGTTCACTCTCGTGAAAAAAAGCAGCTTAAGGAGGACAACGCTGATGATTGACCATTCGATCCATCTTAACAGTATACAGAACGCACGCGAGCTGGGCGGCTATATCACTGCCAACGGCAAAACGATCAAAAACGGTGTTCTGTTGAGGACGGCAAGCCTGAACGGTATCTCCGATGATGATATCCGTATGCTGACGGATGTCTATCGCGTAAAGCATATCATCGACTTTCGCATGGATATGGAGATAACAGGCGCAGACGATCCTCCTATCGACGGCGCGCAGTATCATCACCTGAACGTGATCGATATGTCAGCGATGACCGGACAGGATGTGCCTGAGATAGATATCAAAACGCTCGATATTCTTGATATGGTAAAGCTTTCGGAGCAGTCCGGCATGCTGGAAGAGAATATGTACATCGGCTTCCTACTGTCCGAGACCGGTAAAGCGGCGTATTCCGAGTTCTTCCGCATCCTGCTCTCTACCGAATCCGATCGTGCTGTTCTATGGCATTGTACCGGAGGGAAAGACCGTACAGGACTCGCCGCGATGCTTCTGCTCTCGGCGCTCGGAGTAGATGAAGAAACTATCGTCAAAGATTATCTGCTAACTAACGAGTACAATGCTCAGCGGATTGCAGGTACACGGCAGTATCTGAAAGCAAGAGGCTGCGACGATAGATTGATCGAAAAGGCAGTCCTCGTCTTTGACGCGGTGGACGAGCGCTTTATGCGAAACGCGATCAATTATTTAAAGCATAAATACGGTTCCGTTGTCGGCTATATCCGCGACGGCCTTAAGATAGATCAAAAAGAAATCGACTTATTAAAAGAAAAATTTCTGGCATAAAACGAGGTGGATCATTATGAAAAAGTCATTGAAACTTACCGCGTTTATACTCGTCCTGATCATGATGACGAGTATGTTTGCCGCTTGTTCAAAATCCGATGAACTGTATTTCACACAACAGGAGATCCGCAAATCCCCCGAATGGGTGACTAAGCTGGACGCGACTAAGGACGCCGAACAGCTTATCGTTGTCGCAGGAGTCGATAAAACGACCGCATATGTCACAATGCATGAGAAGAACAAGGACGGAGAATGGGAGCAGCTGATCGCTACTCCGGGCTTTATCGGACTCGATGGCCTGGGAGAGGCTAACATCAACGACTGCTATACCCCTGTCGGCACCTTTACTATCGACAAGGCGTTCGGTCTGGCTGACGATCCCGGATGCCAGATGGAATATACAAAGGTAGATGATAACTACTACTGGTCGGGCGATCCTAAAAACCACTTCAACGAGCTGGTCAATATCAAGGACGTCCCCGATCTGGATGTAGAGAACAGCGAGCATATCTCAGATTATGACTATGCATACCAGTATGTACTGAATATGGGTTGGAACTCTGAGTGTAAAGAAGAAAAAGGCTTTGCGTTCTTCTTCCACTGCTACCGTATCAACCGCACCTATACCGGCGGCTGCGTAGGCGTTCCGGAGAACATCATGAAATTCATCATGCAGCATATCAAGCCCGGTTGCAAAATAACGATCGATTCGCTCAAAAATATGGGCGGCGATCTTGACGCATAAGTAATAAACCTAATAAACTTGGAGGGTATAATGTATCAAATCAAAGGTAAAATCGACTCAAACAACGCACCTGAATTTGAGAAGGAGATGATGGCTGCTCTGCCGACCGAGATCGACGCGTCACAGCTCGAGTATATTTCGTCAGCCGGTCTGCGCGTGCTGATGAAACTGCGCAAAGCTGTCGGCGAAGTTACGCTCAATAACGTCAGTATCGACGTATATGAGGTGCTCGACGTGACCGGCTTTACCAGCATCCTGAATGTCAAGAAGGCTCTCAGAGAGATATCCGTTGAGGGCAAAAAAGTCCTCGGTAAGGGCGGCAACGGCACCGTATATCGGCTTGACGACGAAACTATCGTCAAAGTCTACAGTACAAAGCATTCTCTCGAGGTCATCGACCGTGAGCGCGCCTACGCAAAGGCAGCATTCATTGCCGGGATCCCCACAGCTATCGCTTTTGACACCGTCAAGGTCGGCGACCGCTACGGCGTTATTTTTGAAGCCATGAACTCTGACACCCTCGGACATGCGATCGCCAACGAACCTGAGCGCCGCGACGAGTACATCATGAAATATGCCGCTCTGGCTAAGCAGCTGCACACAACTACGATCGACGACGGTTCGGTCGCCGCGCTGAAGGATCTGCTGATGAAGAGAGCTGATGATCCTGTCATGGCACAGTTCTGTTCAGGGAGCGAGATCGATACTCTCAAAGCTATCGTCAACTCTATGGCGGATTGTGATACCCTCGTACACGGCGATCTCCATCCCGGCAATATCATGATCAACAACGGTGAGCTGATGCTGATCGATATGGGCGAGCTGACCCGAGGCCTGCCTATCTATGATCTCGCCTCGATCTATCGCGATCTGATGGTCGGATCCAAGAGCGACCCCGAGACGACCGCTCGCAGCATCGGTATGTCTCCCGAGCTCTGCATGGAGGTCGGGCAAAAGTTCTTTGCCATGTATTCCGGCATGACCGATCCCCAGCAGCTTGAGCAGCACCTGAAGATGATCGGGCTGGTATTTGCGTTCAACGTAGTCCTGCTGATCCCCGACTTCCCCGAAGCGGCTCAAAGAGGCCCGGCGATCATTCAAAATCTGATGCACCCGGTCGTCATGCCGAACGCCGATACGCTCAAGTACATTCTCTCGAAAAAGAGTTGATTATGAAATCTATTTTAAGTTTTAAACACGCAGTATCACTGATCCTTTGTCTGATAATGGCAGCTTCCTTATTCGGCTGTTCCGAAACAAAGAGTCAAGAAGACTTGCTGACTCAGACAGATAGTGTGCTAAGCAAATATACTCTCTCCCCTACCCGGAAGGTCATCATCGACACCGACACCGGAGCAGATGACGCATCAGCGCTGATCCTTGCGGCAAAAGCCGGTAACATCGATATCCTCGGCGTAACATTGCTGGTGGGCAACGTCGATCTGGAACAAGGCACAAAGAATGCTCTGGCCGCGCTGGAGATCGCAGGCTGCGACGCGCCTGTCTATAAAGGCTCATCCCAGAATTATGTCGGTGAAGATATCCACGCTTTCAGCGTTTTCGGCACGGACGGTATGGGCGACGTCGATCTGATCCATCCGACCGGCAAAGCCGAGGATAAGGACGCTATCGATTTCATTCTGGAGACCGTCAAAGCTAATCCGAATGAAGTTGAGATCATCGCAATAGGCCCGGCGACAAATATCGCTAAAGCGATCGAGCGCGAGCCGGATACTATGAAAATGGTGAAAAGGATCTGGTCGATGGGTACTACAGGATTCGGTCCGGGCAACGCGACGCCGGTTGCGGAATTCAACGCTTATCACGATCCCGAAGCCTATCAGGTGATGCTGGATCTCGGCATCCCCATCACCGTTATCGGGCTGGATATGTGCGGCGGAGAGTCGTATTGGAACAGCGAACAATTTGACAAACTCACAAATTCCGGCGAGATCGGGACGTTCGTGACGGCTTCTTTTACAAAAATAAGAGAATTCTACGAGCATAACGGCTCAGGTGACAGTGTCAGCAACTGTGACGCGCTGGCGATGATGTGCGTGGTATATGATAACTTCATCGCCGATACGCACAACTGTCACGGCAGCTGTATCACCGAAAAGGGAGAGACGCGCGGACAGGTCATATTCTATAAAGAGGGCTTCACTTATGACGTGGCTCAAAACGACTTTGACTATAACATCACGCTGGTGAGAAGCGTGCATGGCGCGGATTATTTTGACCTGTATATGCAGACGATCACAGGCTGAAAGATGTACTATAGATCCTGAAAGTTGAGGTGAACGATATGATAAAGAACAAGTATGTGGCATTTGGATTATTTGTAGTGTTATTTCTCGCCTTTTGGCATCTTCTGGATTTTCTTTATAACACTTTCATCACAAAGGTCGGATATCAGTTTTCACCGATAATCGATCTGGCTGTACCGCTCGCCGCAGCGGTCACAATCGGCTGTTTACTGTTACTCATAAGAAAGAAAAAGTAAAAGACGCAAAAAATTACGGACAGTCCGGGTGGGCTGTCCGTATTGCTATGTCGATTTTTAGACTAAAGGTAATTCATACTGATCGTGAGTAGGCGGCGGAATAGTCGGATCCGGTTCAGTGATGACCTCTTCGATACTGTGTATGTTAGGGAACTCCGCCAGATAGCGCTGGATCATAGTCGCGTCGATGATATTCAGTCCATCGCCGTCCACATCGGCGGCCTTTTCGTTAAAGGATGATACCGATAACTCAGCCAGCTTACGCTGAATCGCAGTCGCGTCCAGTATCATCACTTCACCATCGCCGTCAGCGTCGCCGCGGACATAGCTATAGGCGGATGCCGAGAGCTGTGTCACCACAGCGATCATCAGGCAAGCGATAATCAACACTATTATGCGTAATCTCTTCATAACCGGCCTCCTGTTCCTTTGTAATATCAAACCAGTTTACATCACCATATCGATCTCGTCGTCAACATCCTCGGAATAGATGAATTCTCCCTCTTTAGCCTCTGCTTCTTCTTTTCTGGCAGGCAGCATAAAGCCGATCGCCATGCCGACAAAGCCGGCGCAGTATGCAAATCTGCTGAGCAGAGTATACTTCAATCTGATGTCGATATTGACGCGGTACTTGATCAGCATCACGCTCTCCATGATCAGGCACGCGACAAACAGCACAATAACAATTGACATCAAAATGAAAGTAGTTACGCGCTTCTCAGAATTCTCTCTGTCATTTTTGATCGTCAGAAAATACACGAACAAAAGGGCAGTACCTGCCTCTGAGAGGATGAATACCGCACAGTTCATAACTGAAGTCGGGTTAGAAAAGCTCAGTATTCCGAACAGTCCCTCAACATTCAGGAACTTGATAGAGAACAGCATGATAGTGCCGACAACAAACAGCAGTGAGCGCAGTCTATCCAGCCGTGTGTTTTGCGAAATCATCAAAAAGCAAGAAACGCAGATCATCAAGAAGCAAGCGATGCCCAGTATCCTGCCCATCCTGGCTGAGCTGATTGCAAACACCAGTACTACTTGGTAGGCTATAAAAAGCGCAAACGATAGCCCCGTCAGGAACCTGACGATAAACTGCAAAGCCTTATTTTCAAATATAGATTGTTTCACGGTTATACCTTCTTCCATATGCGTTTTTTATAAGCTGCCAATAACCTTCGAGGCAGCGGAGTAGGAGCATTTTTCTTTATCGGAGCATCCACGGGACAGACCTCTCCCCCACGGATTATGCCTGTCAGCACCCCGATGATATGCCTGTCGGTGATACCTTTCTCGATAAAGGTGCGGTTATCGCCCTTCATAGTATATTTGCCGCGACGCTTCTTGTATATGCGGTGCAGCACATACTGTCCGTTGTCGCGTTTATACAGCGGCACATCGCCGACCTTGAGCGGTTTGCTGACCGCCTCGATCATCAGCAGGTCGCGCGGCCGGATGGTCGGGAACATACTGTCCCCCACGTTAGTATATATCAGTTTGCCGCGTTCGGCTATGATATCCTCAAACTTCTTTTTCATCTATCTGGCCAATTGGAGCGGAGCGCAAGGTCATCGTTATGTCGATGAAGGCTCCGATCCGTATAATTATTTTTTAAAGGAGCGCCGCCGTTTTAAGCGCAATACTCAAAACGACGGCGCAATAAATTGTTATTATGCGCAGATCATTCTGCGTTCATCGTTTAGATACGAGAGATTAGAAGCCGAGAGGCATCTCATATTCACCGGGTACGAAAGCGGGCGGAGTGTTGCCGCCGGGATCGGTACCGGGATCGGGATTCTCGACAGATGTCATGATAACATCCTCCGTGTCGAACTCAGTAATGACTAATCTCATGCGCTCGTAAGTTTCTCTATTCATTCTCTGTACTCTCCTTTCCGTTAAGCAGTCGGATCATCAAAGAATGCGTTAGCAGCCTGGTTGTACAAGAATGTCGCCTTAGCGAGATTCTTAGCATTATCAGACGAGCCGCCATCTACAATAGATTTGATGTAGTCGAGACCGGAGTAATAGAACTCAACATCGCCAACCTTGAAGAGCTTACGCACGTCGAGCTCAGCAGCAGCGATATTCGCTACCTCAACATAGTAGTAGTACTCAGACTGGTTGCCGCTATACAATTCAGCATTATACATTCCACCTACCTGCTCGTTCATCGGAGTGAAGTAGTGTCTGATAGTGCTCTTGTCGAGGAAGAACATGCTCGTGTTGTAGTAATGAGCATCGAGAGCCATAGCAACTTCATCGAAGTCAACAGGAGCATCTAAGCTGCCGAATGCTTCGTAGATCGCTTCATTAATATACTGAGAAGCAAGGCCGCTTATGTTGTTGTAGTTGGCGCCGCCGTTAGCAAGATCCTCAGTGTTTCTGCTGAAGGCGACCTGAGCCATTGAACCGTAGTCGAGCATAGCCTGTGTCAGAGCTTCAAGCTTGTCATAGGTCTGCCAAGGCTTGTTGGGGTTGGGAGTGTATGCAGCCTCATACTCATCGGACAGGATCACGTTGCAGTAATCGCGTACGCTATAGGTATCTGTCAGTGTATCCTTGCCCTCAACTGTAATGGTGACGTCATAGGTCATCTCAGCAGCCGGCATGCTGATAGCAACCTTGTAGCCGTTAGCCTTAAGATCGCCGGCAGTCAGGGTATAGGTATTAGACTTTCCAGTACCGTTGACGATCCAATTAAAGTTGATAACATCGCCAACCTCAACCAGATTGGGATTCAGATAGTAGTTCAGTTCGATGTTGCCCTCAAGGCTGATGGAGTGCTTGAGAGCGAATACATCGCTGGGCTGTACGGTCTTAGTGCCGGTTGTCTCGTTAGTAACTACCTCATAGCCTGCAGGAACATCGATGTCGCCGGTGACGCCAGCGCCGTTCTCGAAGGTCAGGGCAGCGCCTGCGCCTGCGGTGATCGGGGCGCTGACAGTGGTAGCGTCAAGAGCGAGGGTGGAACCTTCGTCGACCTTGACGGAGCCTGTGCCGCCGAGAGTACCGTTCTCGATGGTCAGGGAGTTGCCTGCCTTGACTTCGAGGAAGCCTTCTCTAGCGCCGGTGAGTTCCTTGCCGTTGAGGTCGAGTATTACGCCTGTATCAGATACTTTGATCTCACCCTTAGCAGCATCCAGATCGATATTGTCAAGGAGACGTACTGTATCGCCTGTTTGGGCACGGCCAGCGCCGACAGTACCTGCTAATGCCTGATACAGAGCATTGGGATAAACCTTAGTGCCGTCAGCACGCTCTACTTCAACAACAGCCGGTACGATAGTATATGTTCTTGTAGCAGTCTTACCTGTAGAACCGCCTACATAAGACATGGTGTAAGGAGTAGTACCCTGAATGATAGAATCAGGATATTTAATCTTGCTCAAGCCGTAGAATCCGTTGCCATAGACCTTGAACACGCCTGCGCTTGCAGGAGTGAATGTGATCGTTGAGGTGAATTCTTTGAGGAGATAAACTGTACCGCAGCTATCAGCGTCCGCACCGATAGCGGCATTGATCGCATCTGCGATATCCTCGTACTTGTCATCGCCAACCTGAGCTACGTAATCCTTAGCAACGATAGTCCATGTGCCGTCTTCGTTATCAACAGCCTTCCAATCCTGCGGGCACTCAGGCTCGGTAGCACTGGTGATAGTAGTGTCAGCAAATGTCCAGTCGCCGCCGCCGGTGTAGACCGCGTCGGTGCTGAAGCCCTCAGCGGTTACGTTGTCGATCGAAACAGAACCGGTGTTATCCTCATCTGAATTAGCCTTGATGAAGGACTTCAGAGCCTTACCGGAAGCAACGGTTACATCGAGATCTTCGATCTCAATGCTTGCACCCTTACCCAGAGCGCTGCCGTAGTTACCACTGATGGTAAAGTTCACGGTATGACCGTCGCCGTGGAGGATGAATGTACCGCTGTTGACGTTCATAGTCATACACATATCGGCGATATCGTCAACGAGATATACCTCGCTGCCGTTCTTGGCCGCATATGCGAGAGAGATCGCGTCGTAAACGATGCGCTTACCGTCGCCGTCCATGATGATCGCGCCGGAAGCGACATTTACGATCTGGCCGTGAACATAAGGATCGTTAGCAACGATGATATTTGAATAGTTACCGGAGTCAATGCTGCCGCCGTCGAGGGTAACAGTACCGGAGAAAGCGACCTTACCCTTACCGGCTGTAGCCATAGAAGCGCCCTCAGCAACAGTGATGTCACCGGAGATGGTTTTAGTAGTATTCTTGGTAGTGTTCCAGATCTTGAGATCACTTGCAGTTACGGTAACGCCGTCGCCGCTTACGTTAGCTACGATATACCAGTTGCCGCCGGTAACAGCCGCCTGAGCAAAATCATAGTCATCATAGATGGTGTTGGCTGCCTTTGCAACGACCTCACCGTTAGCGTTCTGATAAGTAGCGGTAGTGGTGTACTCGCTGACATCGGAATTGAAGGTACCGCCGGAGATGGTGGTAGCGCCTGCAGTAGCAGAAACATGAATAGCCTCGTTATCGGTGCCGTCTGTACCGGAAATGGTACCGCCGGTGATGGTTACTGTACCTTCGCTTGCAACCTGATAGATAGCAGGAGCGTTATCAGAAGTTATAGAACCGCCGGTTACATTGATATCGTAGGCGCCGCTCGGGACTAGGGTAGTAGTAGCGATCGCCGGGCAGTCCTCGGAGGTCAGGGTACCCTCTGTGGTGAGTGTACCGCCGGTCACGGTCACTGCGGAGCAGTTGCCCTTAGCTTGAACTATAACATCGTCTTCGATAGTCAGTGCAGCTTTATTGAGAGCTGAGTCAACCAGAGCGAAGCCGCTCGGATTTGTGCCTGTGCCATCAAATACAACAGTACCGTTCGAAACGTCCAGGCTGGACGGGCCATTGATATTGACCAGAGTGTTGCTGGAGCCGTTCAGAGTCAGGGTGTAGCCGCCCAGATCGAACGCAACGTTTACACCGTTAGTCTTGGAGCCTACATTTATAGCCGACTCAGTGCTGTCCTGGAGCAGGGTGATAGTTTCCTGTGTAGCAGGTGTGTCGCCCCACAGTTTGGTTGCTGCGCCGAACGCATTGTACACTGAATCATAGTAGGTGGTAACGCCGCCCTTTGTCAGGCTGGCTACTGCTTCAACTACACTGTAAGTGTATACGCTGGAAGCATATGTATAAGTAGTAGCATATGCGCCCTCAGGAGCGTTGAGAGTGAACTTCTTGCTGTTCTTGTTGATCTTGATAACCTGATCAAGAGTCATGGTGTAGGGGGTAGAGTCTACATTAGCAAGGAGCTTGATAACCTCATCGTTGCTCTCACGTCCGTCTATGGCAGCAGCGAAAGTTGTGTACTTTGTGCCGGTCGTCAGGTTCTGAGCGACTGCAACAAGAGCAGGAACAACGGTGTCATCAAGAGTGATCTCGTTCTCGCCTGCAGCGTCGGAATAATACTTGCCGTCGTTGCCTACATAGTACTCGGTGTTGCCGGGTGCGTCGAATGTAGGATCAACAGCAGCGACCTTAGTGGTCTTGAACAGAGTATAGGTTGTTGTACCGTCGCTCTCAGAAGCAACATATCTGGTATCGTCTGCCTGAGCCAAAGTATCCAGGAAGCTCATTGCGGTGATGCTTGAGTCAGCGTCACTGATAGTGATTTTAACAGCAGGATTGGTGAAGTCATCAATAGAAGCATTGACACTTGCAACATCACTGTTGTTGCTGAGGGTCAGGCTTGCACCGCCGTTGGTCGTACCGTTGAGGCCTACAGACTCAGCTGCAGTACCGGAGAGGGTCACATGAGCTCCACCGCCGGCCCAGATGTCAGCGCCGCCGGCATAGCCCTGAGTATTGTTGCCCAGTGTGTTGCCGGTGAATGTACAATCTGTAGCTACGAGGTTAGAATAACCGAACAGCTTGATAGCGCCGTAGTGCTCATAACCGATGAAGTTCTCAACAGTTACGTTATTCAGAGTGATGACGTTACCGCTGTTGCCGTTATTTCTGTAAGCATTGATAGCAACTGTTCCTACGTTGTTACCGTCTAAGGTAGCGTCAGTGATCGTGAAGTTTCTGGTTGTGCCAACGAGCTGGAATGCAGCGCCGTTTGCAAAACTGTTGTGATCAGCATAAGTATCGGCAAATGTGCAGGTGATGGTCTTACCATCGCCGTCGATAGTGATATCCTTGTCGATATTGATCTGAGAATCAACTGTAACGTCATCGAGCAGGGTGAGGGTATCGCCGTTGCTTGCAGCAGCAACTGCAGCAGCTATGCTGACATACTCTGCGTCTGTTGTCTCGTTCTTAACGACCATGGGTCTGGGAACAACAGCACCGGTCTCATCCTGATAGGTGAGTTCGGTTGTGTATGCGCTTACGTCAGCTGTGGTGAATGTACCGCCGGAGATAGCGATCTCATTTGTCGCGCTCTCGGTGGTGATATCGCCGGTGAATGTACCGCCGCTGATCTCGACCTCGCTCGGGAAATGAGGCCACGGATAGTCCTGAGAATAATCAGCAGGGCCTTCTGCAGCAACGATATCGCCGTTGAATGTACCATCGGTGATATCAGCATTCGACTTGATATAAACATCGCCGTTGAAGGTACCGCCGTTGATGGTCCAGCCCTCGTCAGAAGAAACATAGAGAGCCTTGCCGTTGCTGTTGAAGGTACCGCCGTTGATCACGACAGTAGCGCCGCTGGAGTCAGATACGCAAGCATCGCCTGTATACCTCTTAGTGCTGTTGATAGCGCCGGTGGAAGGATCAGAACTATCTTCGATGGTCAGTGTGCTATCGAAGGTAGCGCCTATAGTGATACCGGAACCTGAGGTGTTAGTGATAGTATGACCGGCAAGATCAAGTGTAACGCTGTTAGACTCAGAGATCATTACGTTGCTCTTGATATCTGCAACGAGCTCTACTCTTCCGCCGTCGCCGGCAGCAGCAATAGCCTCGTCTACGCTGAAGTACCAGTTGCCATCGTTTGTACCGCCAACTACCTTAGCAACATACAGGTCCTGAGGATTAGCATAATGATTGAGAGTTTTGGTGGTAGGATCTATGTAGTAGACATGATTCGTACCGCCGATCACGAAGAACCTGTCAGCGCCGTTAGAGTTGGTGACAAATGCAGCGCTCAAAGAATCGATCTGAGCACCTGCGTTAGAGTTAGTGCTGCTTGTAGTAGCTACTGCGAACTTGCAATCCTTGTTGCCGTCAACATACCACCAGGAGCCGTTATAGACATATCTTGTCGCAGAAGTCTGCCTGCTAGCATCAGCATTGACATTGAACTCGACCCAAGTAGCGTCGTCAGGGATAAGAGCTGAGTAAACAGACTGACCCATGCCATTGTCATACTGCCATGTCATAGCTACCCAGTCGCCGTCAACAACCGTCTCCTCATAAGAAGGAGCCGGATATGTTATTTTCCAGTAGTGGACATAAGGAACTCCGTCATAATCCCAGTTCTGGGAATCAGTCAGGAAGATAGCTTTAAGATCCGTACTGAAATCAGCAGGAGCCGCGCTGGCAGACAAGGGAACGATAGTGAACACGCTGATGATCATAACGATCGTAAGCAGCATGCTCACTGCTTTTTTAAACGTTTTTGTCATTGTTTTTCCTCCTAATGTTATTTTCTTTTTATAACATTGTTTATTTGGGTCTGCCTGCTGACCTCATATTTGTTATAAACGAATATCAGGCATTGGCTGAATAGCCAAACAAATGAAACAAATAGTTACCGTATTTAGCCTTGTTATATTATGTCATCCTGAGGCGGAGCCGAAGGATCTTACAGTGCCATTATTTTCTGTCATCCTGAGGCAAAGCCGAAGGATCTTACAGTGCCGTTATTATCTGTCATCCTGAGGCAAAGCCGAAGGATCTTACAGTGCCATTTAACAGATTTTATAAAACCTGACAGGTGTGATCAAACAGAAACAGCGCACGCTAAGATTCTTCACTTCACTTACGTTCCGTTCAGAATGACAGTGAGGAGCCTCGCAACGGCACTTTCCCATCAAGGGAAAGGCTTTTCCCGGGGAGAAAACAGAGCACTTCTCCTCATACTACTCGATTATTACACATCGTAATTATACTAAACACATATATGATTGTCAAGACCTTTGAACCTCGGATTTGACAGATAAAAGGGCTCTGTCAATTCCGAATTTTGGCTGATTCAAGTATTTTTTGCAGAATAGTAACACAGGTGTATAAACCGCTCTGTATGACAGTTAAAAAGTTTATTAAAAACGCCGACGTTTTAAGCAAAATGCTCAAAACGTCGGTCGAAATTTTGTTATTATGTGCAGATCATTCTGCGTTCATCATTTAGATACGAGAGATTAGAAGCCGAGAGGCATCTCATATTCACCGGGTACGAAAGCGGGCTGAGTGTTGCCGCCGGGATCGGTACCGGGATCGGGATTCTCGACAGATGTCATGATAACATCCTCCGTGTCGAACTCAGTAATGACTAATCTCATGCGCTCATAAGTTTCTCTATTCATTCTCTGTACTCTCCTTTCCGTTAAGCAGTCGGATTATCAAAGAATGCATTAGCCTTCTGGTTGTACAAGAATGTCGCCTTAATGAAAGCCCTTTCCAGATGTATTATCTCGCGCTGTTACAGCGGCTGCGAAAAGAATTGGACGACTGTAAAGGCAAGAAAGTCTATGGATATCTGCCGAAGAGAGTCAAGCATTATACTATACTTGTGGTTTGTTCTTCCGAAGTTTGAAATTCGGATATCTGAATAAAACAACAAACCCGAACCCGTCTCCAATCGGAGAGAAGTTCGGATTTGTCCAGCATGGTCCGAGTGACTGGAGTCGAACCAGCTACGCACGCGATGGAGGATATGTCACTCCCCGTCTTTTGACGTCACCTCCTGTCCGTCGCACATCATCGCCACGGGCTAAAAATGCTCCACCGGAGCATTTTCTTAACGCCCTTTCAATCGGCCGCTGGTTCTTGATTCCCTTAGATAATGCTGAAAGGGAGAGTCCTTTGGACTCTCCCTTTCAACATGGTCCGAGTGACTGGAGTCGAACCAGCGGCCTCTTGAACCCCATTCAAGCGCGCTACCAAACTGCGCCACACCCGGATACTGCAAGAGATATAATAACACATCATCCGGTAGATTGCAAGCATTATTTAAAAAAACTTGCCTATTATTCTTCGGTGGTGTAACAATATACAGCGCAGTGATTGAAATATCCGCGTATATATGCTACAATATCGCCGGTGATATTATGAAGCTGGATTATATAGACAAAGGCAGCGAATTCGACTTTGGCCGCACTTCTGCCGATTATGCAAGATACAGAGACATCTATCCGCGCAGTATGTATGACAAGCTGATCGAATTCGGCATAGGCCGCGAGGGTCAGAGCATACTCGATCTCGGCAGCGGCACAGCTATCCTGCCGGTCAACATGAGCGGCATCGGAGCTCGCTTTACGGCGACGGATATATCCGAGAACCAGATAGCTCTGGGCAAAAAGCTGGCAGCCGAAAGAGGCATAGACTGCATCGACTTTTGCGTATGTCCTGCGGAGGATACCGGACTGGATAGCAACAGCTTTGACGCTGTGACGGCGGTGCAGTGCTTCCCGTACTTCGACTCTGAAAGAGCCGCCGATGAGATCCTGCGTGTGCTCAAGCCCGGAGGTCTGCTGTGTATCATCATGATGGACTGGAAGCCGCTGGAGGACGATGTGATCGCCGAGATGGAGGCCATCGTCAAAAAGTACAACCCCACGTGGAGCGGATGCGGATTCGATAAATACCGCTACGCCTATCCCGAATGGGCTGAAGGACGCTTCGATATTCAAACGATCCACTCATACGACGCTGTCCTCAGCTTCAGCCGCGAGGATTGGCTGGGCAGAGTCAAGAGTTGCCGCGGTGTGGGCGCGAGCCTGCCGCAGGACAGGATCGAAGCCTTTGAAAACGAATATCGCGAGCTGCTGAGCAAACACAGCGAGCCGCTGGAACTCAAGCACCAAATACATATAGAGATATACAAAAGTTTGAAATAAAGCAAAAACGAGGTCACGTTACCGTGCGCTGTAACGTGACCTCTTACTTTTTATTCTACTTATCAGTGAGGATAATCCAGAGCGTCGATGGATGAACTCAGTCTGGCGAGCCAACGCTGGATCTGAGTAGCGTCGAGGATGGTTATCTCATGGTTCTTGTCTGCATCGGCGATCAAAAGCTGTTGCTCACTGAACGTGTCGATATGCGCCAGATGACGCTGGATAAATGACGCGTCAACGATAGTCAGTTCGTTATTGTTTTCGGCGTCGCCGTACAGAGCGGCTCTGACATCAGAACCGTTAGCGGAGAATATGAATGTTCCGAATTCTGTTGAATCAAAAGCCACATATCCTTCGCCGGCGGTAGTGTCGATCTTGACCGGAGTCATATTGACAGAGTTGGTATGGCTGATGGTATACACGGCAGCTTTGCCGTTCGACGGGATACGCACCTCAAGAGGACTGCCAAGCGCAACGGCCGCGCCGTTCTTAATCAGGCTGATATCATAAATCCTGAGCTTAGCAGAATCATACAGATAATAGCGATAATCCTCGGGATCGATCTCATTAACTCTCAGTTGAACATCCAGATCGGTCATCACCTTTATACCCGTCGCCGCGTCGATCAGATACGGAGGCTCTGTGGGCGCCTCTGTCGGAGGATCGGTGGGAGGATCAGTAGGCGCCTCTGTCGGAGGATCGGTGGGAGGATCGGGGTTATCGGGATCATACGGGATCAGCCCCGGAACCGTGCTCTCCGCCTTTGGCAGAGGCTCGATATTCTCATAATTGAAGATGAATCTGTGATCGTCCGGTCCGACTACCGCTTTCAGTATCGTGTTGATCTCATAAGTACCTGAATCAGCGGTAACAGCGAATCTGGCATGTATCAGTTGCCAGCTGTCGGAATTGCACTTTATGCCTTTAGCGTTGGAAAAGTTGAATATGATCCATCCGTGTACATACTCGTTAGCTATCACGGCCGTGGCTATTTTGGGGAATAATGATTCGATCTCATCATCATCCTCATAAACCACCTCGAGTCCTTCGGTATCATAATACAAGTTGGCGTCGAGCGAACTGAGCTTGTCACCCGTGTTCAGATAGTATACATACTCAAAGACGTCGCCCTTGTTCACCTTATAGAGTACACCGTCAGCTTTGATGAACAGTTCTTCGGAAGCGGCAGGCTCGTCTGTGGGAGTATCCGTAGGAGCAACGGTAGGCTCCTCTGTAGAAGAAGATGTGGGATCATCGGTAGGCTCGGCTGTCGGCGGATCTGTAGGAGGATCGGTAGGTTCCTGTGTGGGCGGATCGGGGTTATCGGGATCATACACTGTCAGATCCGGAATAGAGCTCTCTGCCCTTTGCAGAGGGAGAAGGTGTACATAGTTGAAAATATACTTGACTTCGTCGGCACCGGCAACAGCCTTTAATACCGTGTTGATCTCAAGCACACCGGAATCGGCAGTCACGCGGAATGTAACATGTATCATCTCCCAATCGTTGGCGCTGCACTTGATACCCTTGCTGTTGGACATATTAAATAGTATAACGCCCGGTTCGTCTTCGTTCGCAGTCACGGCAATACTTAAATTCGGGAAGAGTGATTCAATCTCTTCATCTTCTTCATATACTATCTCAAGGCCATTAGCGTTGTAAGTGGTAGTAGCGTCAAGAGAACACAGTCTTTCGCCTGTACACAGATAGAATACATAGTCAAAGGTATCGCCCTTGTTGACCTTATACAGCACTCCGTCGGCCTTGATGAATAAACCATCGGGATCGGCGCCGCCGGTAGGAGTGTCGGTCGGCGCTGAGGTAGGTGCGGTTGTGGCATCGCCTGTCGGTTCCTCAGTTGGCTCTGCAGTGGGCTGCTGGGTAGGTTCGGATGTGGGAGTTACAGAAGGCTCGGCTGTGGGGTCATCGGTAGGAACATCTGTCGGCTTATCGGTGGGGGCAGAAGTCGCGTCGGGGTCGCCCGTATCGTAAGGGAGCTGATCCGGTAAAACTGCCTGGGCTCTCTGCAGAGGGATCAGAGTCACATAATTGAATACATAGTTCGTCTCGTTGGCTCCGGACACTGTCTTTAAGAATGTATCTATCTCATATATACCGGAATCGGCAGTCGCGCAGAAGCTCGCGTGTATGAGCTGCCAGTTGTCAGAGTTGCACTTGATTCCTTTTGGAGAAGAAAAGTTGAATGTTATCCTGCCGGGAGCCACCTGGTTGACCTCGGAATAATCTCCTATGACCGGTAAGATGGAATAAATGCCCTCTTCATCATCATATATCATTTCAAGTCCGGCGGTATCATAATACATATCCGCGTCAAGAGAACATAGCTTTTCGCCGGTGTTCAGATAGAATACATAATCGAACACATCGCCCTTGTTCACCTGATAGTATGCTCCGTCGACCTTGACGAACAGTCCGTCCAGATCGGGATCGGTAGGCTTTTCGGTTGGTTCCGCTGTTGGCGCGTCGGTAGGAGCCGCTGTAGGTTCATCGGTGGGTGCCGCTGTAGGTTCATCGGTGGGAGCCGCTGTAGGCTCGACCGTAGGCGTGTCGGTGGGCGCTGCAGTCGGTTCGCCGGTAGGAGTCACAGTCGGTTCAACCGTGGGCGCATCGGAAGGCGCGTCTGTCGGCAAGACAGGCTCGGCAAATGGATCGCCGGGCTCCTGATAAGGGACAGCTCCTGTGTAGGGTTCCATATCGTCGATCATACCCTCGCTGCGTATGAGATCATCGACGACCACACCCTTGTCTAAATAATCATGTTCGTCCTTGCCCTGTACTACGTCGAGCTTGTTGCGTATCAGATAAAAGCCCTCATCGGCTATCACTCTGAACGTGACATGGATGAGCTCGGTATCATCGAAAGAGAAGTCAGCTCCTCGGATACTTCCATAGTTATAAGTGATATATCCGGGCGTTGTTTCGTTAGGCACGACCTGAATAACGAACTGAGGGAAGAGATCCGACAGTTCTTCATCCTCTCCGTATACTATCTCAAGATCAGAGCTGTCATAATACAGCACGCCCTGCAGAGAACAGAGCTTTTCACCGTTGCACAGATAGTATATATAGTCGAAGGTGTCGCCCTTGCTGAGCTGATATGTATACGAATCGGCCTTGATATATACTTTGCCGTCGCCCTGAGCTGACGCGGTGAACGGTATCAGAGTGAACAGCAAAACAGTGACCAACAATACTGATATCAGTTTTTTCATATTTATCTCTCCTTAAGATGTGGTGGGATCGCAGAGAAGCTTATATAATTTATTTAAGCAGTCCTACGGAATACTTATAAGCTAAGATGCGAGTGCAAGCCTGCTGGAGGATCGCAGGGTCGATAGTGCCGTTGTTGACCGCATCCAGGATCGACTTGTACGCGGCGGAATAATCATTGACCAGGATCATATCGTTGCCTGCCAGCACAGCCGCTACAGCCGGTGCGTTGCCGCCCGCGTAATCAGAATAGTCGGCACGGTCGATAACATCGGTAACTATGATACCGGTGAAGCCGATAGTATCGCGCAGCTCGCGGTGCACTGTGGGCGACAGAGAGGCGATATACTGAGCGTCGAGCCCTTTGACAAGTACGTTGGACACCATGATGAAGTGCGCCCCGGCATCGCTGCCTGCCTTGAAGGGTAGATAGTCATTGCTCTTTATAGTAGAAGCGTTGCGTGTATCAACAACTACGCTGTCATCGGTATCCGGTATAGTACCGTAGCCGGGAAAGTGTTTGAGAGCTACAGATATGCCCTTAGCCTGGTTGAACTTGGCGGCATACTCAGCGAAGGATGATGTTGTGTTGGCGTCGGACGACAGAGAACGCGAGTACATGATCTGATCCAGAGAGTCGGGCAGATCCAGTACCGGAGCCATGTTGAGATTGAATCCCAGCTCCTTTAGATACTTAGCCTTTTCATCCTCTACCTTCTGTACAGCGGACAGGCCTCCCTCGTCATAGATATTGCGCGGAGAGTCAAATACATGCTCGGACTCGGCATGACCGGTAACGGTGGTCACGTAGCCGCCCTCCTCCTGAGCCGCAAGCACGGGAGCTATCTTAGCGGAAGAATTAACCTTAGTCAGAGCGGCTTTGACCTCTTCTTCGGTCTTATAATCAAAGCTCTCGCTGTCGAACAGCACGCCGCCCAGCGAATACTTGTTGACATCTGTCGCGGCAGCATCGGGATCGGATACTACGCCGAGGAGCATCTGACCTATCATCTGCTCTTTGCTGAGATTCTCAACAAGCTTCTGAGCCTGAGCATAATAATCTGAGAAAATGCCCTTGTCATCCACTGAGACACGGTTCAGCGTAGGCTGCTCTGTGGCGGTCTGCGTGCTCTCTTCAGCCTGAGTGGCTTCGACAACCGCATTCTGGTTCATCACACTAAGATAATGATTGAGCGCAAAGCCGAACGCTCCTGCGCCCAGGAGCAGCAATACTGCGGATATGATCAGGAACTTCTTCATAAAAACCTCCTTATGGCTTATATACATATATATACATAATAATTATACTATACAATGTTATGGTTTTCAATATTTTTGCGATACTTATATTGATTTGTGTTAAATAAATCGGCTTAAGCGACTCACTGTATTGACAGGATAAGCGTGTATTTGATAATATATTGTTGAATTCTCGATTTGAGAGGTATATATGAAAAGCAAGAAGATCCTGTCATCCGTTCTGCTGCTGCTCGCGGCAGTGATATGGGGCTTCGCCTTTGCAGCGCAGAATGTGATGGCCGACACGGTGCCGCCATTCACCGTGAACGCGCTGCGCTCGTTCATCGCGTCGGCGGCGCTGGTACCTGTAGCGGTCATAACGCGGCGCATGCGCGGACTGGGATTCAGAGAACAGAACCCGACCGACCGCAAGCGGCTGCTGATCTCGGGAGCGCTGTGCGGCACTCTGCTATGTCTATCGGTGAACCTCCAGCAGTTCGGCATCGCTCTGTATCCCGAGGGCGCGCCCGTAGAAGCTCACAGCGGTTTTTTGACCGCGCTGTATGTACTGTTCGTGCCGATATTCGGATTATTCATGAAGAAGCGTCCCGGACCGTTCGTTCTGGCAGGAGTCGTGATAGCCGTTGTCGGTTTATACTTCCTGTGTCTTTCGGACGGTTTCAGCGGACTGTATCTAGGCGATATAATCGTGCTGATGTGCGGCATGTCGTTCGCCCTGCAGATACTGTGTATAGACCGATATATAGGGGTCGTTGACGCGGTCAAAATGAGTTCGGTGCAGTTCCTGGTATGCGGAATCATCTCGACCGTATTGATGTTCATATTTGAGCGGCCGGATGTGGGCGCGGTGGCGTCTATGTGGCAGCCTATTTTATATCTTTCCATCATGTCCAGCGCGGTGGGCTATACACTGCAGATAGTCGGACAGAAGTATTCTTCCAGCCCTACGCTGGCGTCCATACTGATGAGCATGGAGAGCGTGTTCGCGACGCTCGGCGGCGTCATATTCATGGGCGTGATACCCAAAGTTGCGGAGTTCATCGGCTGCGGACTGATGCTGGCGGCTATCATAATAGCTCAGCTGCCCGACAGCATATTGAAAAAGAAAGTAAAACAGCAATAACGAGCAACGGCGTTCGGTTCCCCGAACGCCGTTATTATTATACTGTTATTCTATTCCCAGCGCCTTATAGCCTGCGTCAGCTATCACTGCGGCGACCTTATCGTAGTCGATGGGATCGGGTGATGTTATCTCTACCCTGCCCTCGGTATGCGAAGCCTTTACCGATGCACCATCAAAGCTCTTTTCGAGAGCCTGTGTTACGTGCTTCTCACACATCGGGCACATCATACCCTCAACTTTTATCGCTGTTGTCATAGTTTTATCTCCTTTCACTGGTTCCGGCAGCTCTATGGGAGCGGCTCGGTATTTTCTTCGCTTATGCGGATCGAACAGGTTCAGCCGCAGAGCGTTCGTTACTACACAGAAGGAGCTCAGGCTCATAGCCGCGGCTCCGAACATCGGGTTGAGAGTCCAGCCGAACAGCGGTATCCATACTCCTGCCGCCAAAGGTATCCCGATGATATTGTATATGAATGCCCAGAACAGGTTCTGGTGGATGTTCCTCAGTGCGGCGCGTGATAGCCTGATCGCCGCGACAGCCTCGCTCAGGCGGCTGCCCACCAGCACGACCCCGGCGCTCTCAACCGCTATGTCCGCTCCTGAGCCTATCGCGATACCCGTATCGGCGGCAGTCAGCGCGGGAGCGTCGTTGATGCCGTCGCCGACCATAGCGGTGTGTCCGACATAGCTGAGCTCTGTGATGATTTCGCTCTTTTCATCCGTCAGCACACCGGCATATACGCGATCGACTCCTACGTCTTCCCCTATCGCGCGTGCGGTGCGTTCGTTATCGCCGGTTATCATAACTACCTTTATACACATTTCGCGCAGCTGAGCTACAGCCGATCTGCTGTCATCCTTGACGGTATCTGCGGCGGCTATCACGCCCAATAGCTCGCCGTCGGCTGTGAACAGCATGGGCGTCCTGCCCTTATCTGACAGGGACGTCACTGCCGCGCGAATATCATCCGGAATGCTGACCTTTGAGGCTATGAAGCTATATGATCCGGCAAGGATCCCCCTGCCGTCCACTATGCCCTCTACACCGCTGCCTGTGAGCGACCTGAAACTATTGCAGGCTGACAGCTCTATACCGCGCTCCTCTGCGAGACGGACGACAGCCTCAGCCAGAGGATGCCTGCTGCCGTACTCTATCGAGGCGGCAATACGCAGGATCTCATCTTCGCTTATCTCCTGTGCGGGGATTATATCGGTTACGGACGGCTCACCCTTGGTGATGGTGCCGGTCTTATCGAGAGCAGCTATGCGAGTCTTACCTGCGGTCTCGAGACTCTCGGCGTTGCGGAACAGTATACCGGAACGCGCTCCTACTCCGTTGCCGACCATTATTGATACGGGAGTCGCAAGACCTAAGGCGCACGGACAACTGATGACCAGCACCGATATAGCTCGTTCAAGAGCGTAGCTGAACTCGCTGCCCGTCAACAACCACACCGCAAGAGTGATGACCGATATAGCTATCACCGCCGGCACAAATATGCCGGATATCTTATCCGCTGTACGTGCTATCGGAGCCTTGGAGGACGAAGCGTCGTAAACAGTGCGGATGATCCTGCTCAGGGTCGTATCCTCCCCCACTCCGGTCGCCTTACAGCGCAGAAATCCCGAATGATTCATCGTAGCCGAATACACCTGAGCTCCGGCGGTCTTCTCCACCGGTATACTCTCGCCGGTGAGCATGCTCTCATCCACATCGCTCTCGCCGTCGATTATCACTCCGTCGACCGGTATATTCATGCCCGGGCGGACTATAAAAATATCTCCGACTGCAACTTCATCAACCGGTATCTCTGTCTCAGATCCGCCGCGCTCTACCACAGCGGTCTTGGGCGAGAGATCCATCAACGTTCTGAGCGCGTCGGTAGTCTTGCCCTTGCTGTGAGCCTCAAGTATCTTGCCCAGAGTTATCAGCACCAGTATCATCGCCGCGGACTCGAAATAGAGCCCGTGAAGCATAACGTGAGCTTCTTCATGGCTCGCGGCGGTCATGCGGAACATCACATACACGCTCCAAACAAACGACGCGGCCGATCCCAGCGACACCAGCGTGTCCATATTAGGCGCGCCGTGGATGACTCCCCTGAATCCGCTGATAAAAAATCTTTGGTTGATCACCATTATCACAGCCGAGATCAAAGCCTGAGCCATAGCGACCGCGACGGGATTGCCGCTAAAGAATCCCGGCAGTGGGAATCCGAACATATTGTGGCCCATCGAGATATACATCAACACCAGCAGTAAAGCGAGCGATGATATAAATCTCCTGAGCAGAGGTCGCACCTCGTCGGGCTTCTTGATATTCAATTCTTTTTTTCTCTCTTGTCCGGCTGTATCGGCAGAGGCGGTATATCCTGCTTTCTCCACCGCTGAGATGATCTGTTCGTCGGTAGCGGAGCCCTCGACCGTCATCGAGTTCGTCAGCAGGCTCACGCTGCATGATGTGACTCCCTCTACGCCCGATACAGCCTTCTCCACCCTGGCCGAGCATGCGGCACAGCTCATGCCGCCTACGTTATATCTGTCCATTACTTCACCTCAGTATCACCGCATGAGCTTAGATATGATATCCATCAACTCATCGATGACCTCATCGTTGCCTGCCTTGATATCGCGAGCCACACATCCGTGAACATGCGAACGCAGCAGCTCGCGGTTGAACGCGTCGAACGCGCTGGACGCTGCCGCGCTCTGGATGAGGATATCCACACAGTAGGCGTCGTCCTCTACCATCGCGCGGATGCCGCGGATCTGACCTTCGATACGTGACAGACGGTTGATGAGCTTTTTCTTTTCATTATCGTCGCGCTCTGTCTTCTTTATACAATGTTCACAAGGCATATCTGTCATCCTTTCTTGCATATACTTCGGATACGAGTTGAACTCTTCACTGTTTACTGAGATTATATACCCCCTAGGGGTATTTTGTCAAGCACCTGACATAACTGAGTATATACATAAATATCGGTATAGTACTTGACTTTTTTGCTTTATTGTAGGATAATTCAAATGAATAAACTGGGGACATATGGATATTCTGTCCCTGACAGGAGGATATATTATGGCAAAGATCGATTTGACTAAATACGGCATCACAGATGTGACCGAGATAGTTTACAACCCCTCGTATGAGCAGCTCTTCGAGGATGAGATGGATCCCTCGCTGGAAGGCTTTGACAAAGGTCAGCTCACCGAGCTGGGAGCCGTTAACGTAATGACCGGTATCTATACCGGCCGTTCGCCTAAAGATAAATTCATCGTTATGGATGAAAAATCCAAGGATACCGTATGGTGGACCACTCCCGAGTATCCCAATGATAACCATCCTGCGACCCAAGAGGCATGGGACGAGTGCAAGAAGCTCGCTCTTAAGGAACTGTCCGGCAAAAAGCTATATGTAGTAGACTGCTTCTGCGGAGCAAATAAGGACACTCGTATGGCGATCCGCTTCATCGTAGAGGTCGCATGGCAGGCTCATTTCATCAAGAATATGTTCATCATGCCCACAGCGGATGAGCTCGATAGCTTTGAACCCGATTTCATCAGTTACAACGCCTCAAAGGCTAAGGTAGAGAACTATAAGGAGCTGGGACTCCACTCCGAGACCGCTGCTATCTTCAACGTAAGCTCCCGTGAGCAGGTCATCCTGAACACCTGGTACGGCGGCGAGATGAAGAAGGGTATGTTCTCTATGATGAACTACTATCTGCCCCTGCAGGGTATCGCATCGATGCACTGCTCCGCCAACACCGATATGGAAGGCAAGAACACAGCTATCTTCTTCGGTCTGTCCGGCACCGGTAAAACCACCCTCTCCACCGACCCCAAGCGTCTGCTGATCGGCGATGATGAGCACGGCTGGGATGACAACGGTGTATTCAACTTTGAGGGCGGCTGCTATGCCAAGGTCATCGGTCTTGACAAAGAGAGCGAGCCCGATATCTATAACGCTATCCGCCGCAACGCCCTGCTGGAGAACGTCACCGTAGACGAGAACGGCAAGATCGACTTCGACGACAAGAGCGTTACCGAGAACACTCGCGTAAGCTATCCTATCGAGCATATCGAGAAGATCGCTAAGAATGTTAATACTATCTCTTCCGGCCCTGCCGCAGAGAACGTGATCTTCCTGTCCGCCGACGCTTTCGGCGTACTGCCTCCGGTATCTATCCTGACTCCCGAGCAGTGCCAGTACTACTTCCTGTCCGGCTTTACAGCTAAGCTCGCCGGCACAGAGCGCGGCATCACCGAGCCCACACCCACCTTCTCTGCCTGCTTCGGTCAGGCTTTCCTCGAGCTGCATCCCACCAAGTACGCCGAGGAGCTGGTAAAGCGCATGGAGAAGAGCGGAGCTAAGGCGTATCTGGTCAACACCGGCTGGAACGGCACCGGCAAGCGTATCACCATCAAGGACACCCGCGGCATTATCGACGCGATCCTAGGCGGCGATATCAAGAATGCTCCCACCAAGATGATCCCTTACTTTAACTTTGAAGTACCCACCGAGCTGCCCGGAGTTGACCCCGGCATCCTCGATCCTCGCGACACCTACACCGATCCCTCTGAGTGGGATGCTAAGGCTAAGGACCTCGCCGAAAGATTCATCAAAAACTTCAAGAAGTATGAGACCAACGAGGCAGGCAAGGCTCTCGTAGCCGCCGGTCCGAAGCTCTGATAAACTAAACAAATACCATAAGATCAACGCCCCTGAATCTATCAGGGGCGTTGCTGCGTTAATCAGAACTATTATCTGTCTATATGTCCAGACACCAGCTGAGCATCTCGGGGAAATATACTGCCCAAAAGCCCTCGCTGTGGGTCGCGTCCTTATCGGTGACGGTGATCATCTTAGAGGAAGGATAGCCGAGATTCTTCAACCAGCCTTCCATCGCTACAGCGTTGGTATACAACTGCTGTTCGAGCTGATCCTGAGTGCTGTTGCCGCAGAAGAAGTATATACGCGGTACGTTACCGGTAAAGCTCTTGGTCTTGAGATACTTCTCCCAAGTAGCCTTTTCATACAGGATGAAAGCAGGCGACAGCGCGCCGATATAGCGGAACTTGTCCATATGCTCTATGCCGATATAGAACGCCTCGATACCGCCGGATGATGAGCCGGCTATGCCGCGGATGGAGTTGGTGTTATAGTTCTGCTCCACATACGGGATGACTGTATCGACAACAAAGTCAGAGAACACCTTGCCGCCGCCGTTAGAATATGAGCCGTAGCTGTTGACTCCGGGTGCTGTGTTGCCGAGGTTCGGGGTAAGCTCATGGTCGCGTCGGGATGACGGGCTGCCGGCCTCAACGCCAACTACGATGATGCCGTCGCCGCCGTTCTTCATCAGTGAAAGTACGGTCTCATCGCACTCCCACTCAAAGCCGCTGAGCGTAGTTGCCTGACCAAAGAGGTTCTGGCCGTCGCACATATACAGCACAGAATACTTCTTTGTCTTATCGGCTGCGTTGTAGCCCTCGGGAGTCCAGATATATACCTTCTTCTTATATCCGTCGGGATAGTTCATGGATATGGTCTTAACATTTCCCTCACCGCTCTCACCGTAGGGATATACGCCCACGATATACTTGCCGGAATAGCTTTTTTGGGAATTTATGAAGTAACCGGTGCTCGCCTTAGTGATCGGGGTATCGGTGGTCTGTTCGGTGCCGTTATTGAAGATGATGCGGTCGTACTTGGTAACGTCTACGGTGACTGAATACACCTTTTCACCCTCGTTGTTGGTCTTGACATACTTCATAGCAGTGCCCGGCCACTGGCTCATAGGTGTGGAGGTAGCATTGTTATAGATATACGCGTTAACGGTAGACCAATTCTTGTTGTTGGAGAAATAGACAGTGATAGTGTTCTTCACCTTAGTGACCTCCTCGGGCTGTGTGGACGGCTGGGTCGGAGCCGTAGTGGGAGCCTGTGTAGGCGCTGCCGTAGGAGCAGATGTGGGCGCCTGTGTCGGTTTTTGAGTCGGAGTCTGTGTAGGAGTCGGATCGACCTCGACGGGGAAACGATCGATCAGCTTAGCCAGTTTGCGCTGGATAGCGGTAGCGTCGGTAATGGACAGTTCTTTGCCGCCGCACACCTTGGCTCGTCTGAGCTGAGATTCGTTGAGTGTGATGAGCTTAGCCAGATGGCGCTGGATTGCGGTAGCGTCGGTGATCGTAAGCTCGCCGTCACCGTCTACGTCGCCGGGGAAATCAGTCGTATCAGCGGCGGTCAAAACGGCCGTGCCGCATACGCACGATAGGATCATCGCGAGGATGATCAAAGCGGATAACAGTCTTTTTGTCATAAATTCACCTGCTCTGCGGATAATATAAGGTACTTTTATTATACTATACGAATAGATTTTTTCAATAATAAAAAACAATTATTACATAAGTATTACTCTTATGTAGCTTATATTGACAAAGAAAGCTCTCTTTTGCTATAATGTATAAGTTAAAATAGGTAAAATATGTACAAAAGGAGGTATCGCCGTGGGTTTGTTCAATAGAAGCGCAAAAAAAGTCAACATGGACTTGCTCAACGGAGAACAGCGAAGCGACCTGAGCGATATCGTAGTAATAGAAGAAGCCATGGCACAGCGGCGCAAGGACTGGGTGAGATCTCACCAGACGCTGCTCTTCACGATCGCCGGCGCGATTATAGTCGCACTGGTGTTCCTCGGGATCAAGATATACAACGACCATAGCAATCCCATGACCCAGCTGCTGCGTTCATCAGCCAACAACCTGTCGTCCTCATTCAGCTTTGAGATCTCTGCCACCAAAAACGGCAAGGCCATGATGGAGTTTGAGGGAGAAGCAAGCTTCAACACCTCTGCTCAACGCTTAGAAATCGAATATAAGGCCGACTATAACGAGTATCAGTACCGCAATGTGATCTATACCCATGAAGGCACGACATACAAGGGCAATTACTATAACGGTCAGTGGACCATAGCAGATCACTCTGAGAAGGCAGCCGACTTCTTTGACTTTATAGCGGATTATAAGAAAGGCAATTTCGACGGCAACGCCTTTTTGCGATTCATCGGATTCAACAACAAGTACTCCGGCTCGGAGCTGACGAGCTTTTTGGATACACTGCGCAGCAGGATGTCCACTAACAGCAGCATAGCTCAGATCTCGACCGTAAACTACGGCGGATCGGTGACCTATGACTACACTATATCTCTGCCGGATATCGCAAAGCTGATAGAAGAGCAGGGAGCCTCGGTGTTTCTGCGTTCAACCGATTATGACCACTTTATAGCAAAGATAAAACAGAACAATGATAATATAGAAAGAGCCAAGTGTAAGCTCAGCTTTACGGTCACGTCCGGCGGAAACCTCAGCAATCTCAAACTGACCGTCAACACCGGCTCGGATACCTATGTGATACAAGCGCTCATGAGCGACTTTGGCAGCGCCGAGGTCAACATACCCGAAGACTTCTTTGAGGCGGCAGCTATCATTAACCACTGATCAAGGCAGGTGACTCTCATCAAGAAGCATACCGTAGAATATGCCTGTGTCTGCTCTGTCGGCAGGCTGAGGCGCAATAACGAAGACAACTTCTATTGTGACGGAAAATTCCGCGAGGATATATATTCAAACGACGACTGTGAGCTCAGCGGCACTGTCAGCTCGGATACTAACGAGCTGTTCGCAGTGTTTGACGGCATGGGCGGAGAGGCATGCGGAGAGGTAGCCTCCTTCGTCGCGGCGAGCTATTCAGAGCTCTTCGCGCGTGATCGTCAGCAGTATGAGGAATATCTGTATGAGCTGGCCGAACACCTGAACACAAAGGTGCGTGAAGAAACCGAGTCGCGCTCCCTGGTGCTCATGGGCACCACAGCGGCCATGATGCAGATATCAGGCGACGATATCTATATACTCAACGCAGGCGACAGCCGTATATATAAACTCAGTTCACATGAGCTAAGGCAGGTATCGGAGGATCATATCGCTCCGGTTTACGGCGGCAAGGCCATCACCAAGTTCATCGGACTGCCAGAGGGCAACAGCCTGTCGCCTTACATAGCTATGGGCAAGTTCAAAGCAGGCGACGTCTTTTTGCTGTGTACCGACGGCGTTACCGATATGCTCACCGATGATGAGATAAGCGGCATAATCAACAGCCGCGCTCCGCTGAGCGAGCTGTGCCGCAAGCTGGTCGACGCCGCGCTGGACAAGGGCGGTGTGGACAATATCACCGCTATCCTGCTCAGATTTGTGAAATAATCCGTTTTTTCATATATTACTATGCTCCGGCGGCGAGCCGGAAGCTGACAGATAAGGGATGCTTATGGAATACAAAAACAATAAGACCGCCAATCGCAGGCGGTATAAGTCACGCTATCACAGCCCACATAACTATAAGACTAAACGCTCCAAATCTCAGAACCGCGCGGCGATAATCATCGCCATAGCGACCTTCCTGGTCATCGCGTCTCTGGTGTTGGTGTTCACCTTCGGCGACGATATCTACAGCTATATCGACTCGATCATCCATCCTCCGGTTTCTCCGACCGAAGCTCAGGTCACCGAGGCGCCCACTATGGCTCCCACTGCCGCTATCACTGAGGCTCCTACAGAAGCACCCACCGAAGTCCCGACAAAAAGTCCGACAGCTGATGTTAAGCAAACCGCCGACTTTGAGCGTCTTATCGCGGCGGCTTCACTTAATGCTGCCGATCTCAGCGGTTCACAGATGATCTTTGCTGAGAGCTCGGGCACTTCTGCTACCGTGTATACTTATGAGAAGAACTCCAAAGGCGTATGGAAGCAGAAGTTCTCTCCCATACAGGGTTATGTCGGCGAGGGCGGCGCCGCTCAGTCCAGCGTTCCTGACGACAGCGTTACCCCGATGGGAACCTACAACATCGAATATGCTATGGGAACCAACGACGATCCCGGCACCGCTCTGACATATTATCCCATCAGCTACGGTATGCGCTGGATCACCGATCCATCGTCGATCAACTACAATCGTATGATAGACGGCGATGCAACTTACATCGACTTCGAGCAGTGCCAGGAACTGCACGAGTATACCGTCTCGTATCCCTATGCGATCATATTTGACTACAACCGCAACCCGGTGGACAGCTCTCAGGGCTGCGCTAAGTTCCTGCATGTGGGCTATGCTCCCACCTACGGCGGCATAGGCATCCCCGAACAGGATCTGTATAATATCCTGCTGTGGCTCGATCCGGACTCTGCTCCGACAATATCCATCTTTTGAGAATTTATAAAATAAACGCGTTGCACACAGATGCAACGCGTTCTTTTTATTATATGTTATTGTCAAAAGCTGAGAACACTTCTCCTTTGGGGCGGCAAACAAAGCTCATATCCTCTCCCGTGACCGGGTGAGGAAAAGCCAGCTCGCAGGCGCACAGCGCGATCTGACGAGCTTCTATACACGAGCCGTATCGTCTGTCCCCTATCAGCGGATGGTTCCTGGACGCGAACTGTACGCGTATCTGATGGGTACGTCCAGTATGCAGCATGATGCGCACCAGCGACGCCTGAGCGCCGTCTATCACAGCGGTACCGATCCGTTCATAGCTCAGCCGGGCGGATTTGACTCCCCTGCGCTCACGTCGGACAACGTAGCTCTTACAGCGCGACCGGTCGTAAAACAACAGGTCGCTGAGTTCTCCTATGTCGTCGGTCAGCCCTTCAACTGCCGCGAGATATATCTTAGTCAGCCTATTATCTTGTATCGAGCGACTCAGTGCAGCCGCTGCTCTTTTGCTCTTAGCATACACCATAAGTCCTTCGGTAGTGCGGTCCAGCCTGTGAACGGTGTGCACATCGCCGCCGATGAGTTCGCGAAGAATCACTGGCGCCGAAGGCTTGTCGGGATCCTCCTCGCTGAGCACGCCGCAGGGTTTGTATATGACCGCTACCGACTCGTCCTCATAAACGACCTCGATATCAGCCATCAGAAAAGACCGCTGATAACGCCGTCGTCGCTGATATCGATCTTCTCGGCAGAAGGCTCCTTAGGCAGACCGGGCATGGTCATTATTTCTCCGGTCAGTACTACGATAAAGCCTGCGCCGGCCGAAAGACGCACATCCTTGACGTGTATCACAAAATCATCGGGTGCTCCTATGATAAGAGGATCATCCGTAAAGCTATACTGGGTCTTAGCTATGCATACAGGCAGATTGCCGTAACCCATAGCGGTAAACTTAGCGATATCTCTGTATGCTTTCTTGGTGAAAGCTACGTGCTTTGCGCGATAGATACCCTTAGCGATAGCTCTGACCTTTTCTTCAACGGACATATCCAGGTCATAAGCGTAACTAAAGTCAGAGTTGCTCTCCTCTTCGCACAGGCGTATCACCTCACGGGCAAGATCCAATCCGCCGGCGCCGCCGTCCGCCCACACGGTGGACAATACGGTGTTGACGCCCAGTTCGCGGCACTTATCTATGACCAGCTGTACCTCGGCGTCGGTATCGGTCGGGAAGCGGTTGAGTGCCACCACTGAAGGCAGCTTGAAAACATTCTTGATATTATCCACATGGCGAAGAAGGTTAGGCAGTCCGTATTCAAGGGCTTCAAGATTCTCGGGAGCGAGGCTCTTCTTATCCACTCCTCCGTGCATCTTAAGAGCGCGCACAGTAGCCACTATGACCACAGCGTCGGGCTTCATGCCGGAATAGCGGCACTTGATATCCAAGAACTTCTCTGCTCCCAGATCCGCGCCGAAACCGGCCTCGGTGACCGTATACTCTGAGAGCTTGCGGCTGACCTTTGTGGCGATAACAGAATTGCATCCGTGTGCGATATTTGCGAAAGGACCGCCGTGAACGAATGCCGGAGTGCCCTCCAGTGTCTGCACCAGATTAGGCTTGAGCGCGTCCTTGAGCATGGCCGCCATCGCGCCGTGAGCCTTAAGGTCTCCTGCGGTGACGGGTTTATCGTCATAGGTATATCCTACAACGATCTTGGACAGCCTGTTCTTCAGGTCGGATATGGACTCTGCAAGGCAGAGAACTGCCATTACTTCTGATGCCACGGTGATATCATAACCGTCCTCTCGCGGCACGCCGTTGAGTCTGCCGCCGAGGCCTTCGGTAATATTGCGCAGCTGACGGTCGTTCATATCCACACAGCGCTTCCATGTGATCCTGCGAGGGTCTATATTCAGGCTGTTGCCGTGATATATATGGTTGTCCATCATAGCGGCGAGCAGGTTGTTGGTCGCTGCGACCGCGTGCAGATCGCCGGTGAAGTGCAGGTTGATATCCTCCATAGGCACGACCTGAGCATAACCGCCGCCGGCAGCTCCGCCCTTGATGCCGAAGACCGGTCCGAGGGATGGTTCTCTAAGCGCTACCGATACGCTCTTGCCCATCCTGCTGATAGCGTCGGCGAGACCGATGGTAGTGGTAGTCTTGCCCTCGCCGGCAGGGGTCGGGGTCATAGCTGTGACCAGGATCAGCTTGTTATCTCTATCCTCTCTCTTGAGGATATCCATGCTGAGCTTAGCCTTATACCATCCGTAGTATTCAAGATCATTTTTATCCAAACCGGCGTCGCGAGCTATCTGGGATATCGGCTGCATTTTACAGCTCTGCGCGATCTCGATATCTGTCATGGGTTCATCACTCCTGTGCTGTCGCAGCCTGCATGTATCTGCGGCAGGAAAATTTTGCCGTCTGCGGTACAAAATGGGAGAAAAGCTGCGCTGAAATAGATTTCTTTGTACATCAATAACATAAATTATACCTCTAATCGACTCAGCGGTCAACAAAGGTGATAATTATTTAACTTTTTTAATTTTTTCGTAACAAAACACTTGCCAGGCATTACAAAATGTAGTAATATCTTACTATATAAGACACAATATGGGGGCAAATATGAAATTATTGGAGGATCGCATAAAAAAGGACGGGATCGTACGCGAAGGCAATATCCTGAAGGTAGACAGCTTTGTCAATCACCAGATCGACGTACAGTTCATCGCCGAACTCGCTAAGGAGTTCAAAAGGCTTTATGCAGGCGAGGAGATCACCAAGATCCTCACGATAGAGGCCAGCGGTATCGGTATCGCGTGTATCGTGGCGCTGGAGTTCGGCGTGCCGGTAGTCTTTGCTAAAAAGACCAAGACCGTCAATATCGCCAACGACGTATACACCTCTAAGGTCGAGTCCTTCACACATAAACGCACCTATGATATCATAGTATCCAAAGACTTTTTGAAGCCAGAGGATAAAGTACTCATCATAGACGACTTCCTCGCGGTAGGCTCTGCTCTGCACGGCTTGATCGAGCTGATCCAGCACGCCGGCGCTACGATAGTCGGCGCGGGAATAGTCATCGAAAAGGCGTATCAGAACGGCGGTAAGATGATCCGCGATATGGGCGTGCGCGTAGAGTCGCTTGCTCGTATCCAGAACATGGACAACGGCGAGATCGAGTTCATCGACTGATACCTGTCTTATATTCGGCAATACAGCGATCATGCTTATATCATAATGTAATATCCCGATATACGCATATCGACATATATTTAAAATTTTTAGTTAGGGTTCAACGCCAGGCGCTCACAGCTCTCGATCGTGACGGCAGGCAAAATGGAGGGATTTATTTGAACAAAAGATTGAAAGGGACATTGGCAGTTTTGCTTGTGTTGGTGTCTGTTATCTCAGTGATGATAGTTATGCCGACTTCGGCGTCCGCCTACAGCACCGCCGAACCTATCACCGCGTATCTGGATGAGATAAGCACAACAGATGCAGGATATGACGACGGATTCTCGGATCTGGCGGTCACCGGCGCAGATATTGACGACGCTATAGTGACTACAGGCGTTACTACCGACGAGATCGCCGAGTCCGGCGCAGGTTCATCATCGGTAGGCGCTATCAAAACTCTAAAGCGTACCACCGACTCTGCTACTCAGTTGGGCTTGACATGGAACAAGGTCACAGGAGCTCAGGGATACCGCGTATACTGGCGCAACGCCGATATCAAGAATTCACAGTACGCGCTGCTGTCCACGGTCAAGTCAAATTCGCTGACCATACGCAACCTCAAGGACGGCTCGACCTTCTTCATCAAGGTAGCGGCATACAAAGTATCCGATGGTAAGATCGTCGAGGGCGCTAACAAGATCATCCGCGCCGCGACAAATACCACCGGGGTCAAGAACTTCCGCATATATAAAGCCACTACTACATATACCCAGTTCGCGTGGTCTAAGAACAGCCGCTGCGACGGTTATATCATCTATCGCAAGAGCCAGAACAAATGGAGCCAGCTTAAGGTCCTCAAGCCCGGCGTTATCACATATAGTGACACGAGCATTAAGCCCGGCGTGGCATACTACTATAATATATGCACCTATCGCTTTGACAGCGGCGGCATCATCAAGAGCAGTGTAAGCACTATCAAGACCTTTGGCGGTATGAACCAGCCGGCAGATCTGGGATGTAAGTCTCAGCTCAGACGTATCATCCTCAAGTGGGGCAAGAGCAATTACGCCCACGGCTACGACGTATACTGCTCAACTAACGGCAAACAGTTCAAGCTGCTGACCTCTACCACAGACACCAGCTATATAACCGGTCGTCTGCCTAACGGCAAGCAGTATTACTTCCGTATCTTCCCCTATCGTCTGGTAGGCGCCAGCAAGACCAAACTGTACGGCAAGCACCTCGCCAGAGCCGTTAAGGTTTCGCGCTCAGCATACGGCAAGGATGTGCCCTCTACATACATCGAGGTAAGCATCAAGAATCAGCACATGTGGTTCTTCATCAACGATCAGCTGTATGTATCCACCCCGGTAGTTACCGGCAACGCGAACTCGATGGATACTCCTAAGGGCTATTGGGCGATCAATAACAAGGCGTCACCCTGCTCACTGGTAGGTCCCGGTTACGTATCATATGTACAGTACTGGATGTCATTCATAGGCAGCGGATACGGTATACACGACGCGTCGTGGCGTTCATCCTTCGGCGGTACAATCTACCAGGGCAACGGTTCTCACGGATGTATCAACACTCCGTATGATAACGTTAAGAAGATGTATTCCAAAGCCAAGGTAGGCACCCCCGTAATCGTATACTAATAGAATTACCGACCGGTTTTCACCGGTCGGTTTCTTTATGTCTTCACTATAGCATAACAACAGCGGCTGTCGCATGAGCTATTCGGCAGCCGCTTGTTATATGGTATTATTTTTCGGATTCAATCGGTTTGTAGAACACCTTGATCATCGTCTCAAGAACGCTCTTGTCATCTGCGTAGAACTCGGCGTACTCGCCTTCTTTCACCGTACCATCAATACCGGCGAACTCTACATCATCCATGTTGTGGATCTTCTCGATCACAAGTGACGCGAGATAAGTTATCTTAGGCAGGTCGAAGGTCGTTTCTGAATTGACGCTGATGGTATTGAACAGGTTAGGCACCAGCGACAGATCGTTCCTGGCCTTAGGTATGATCTGCGACAGGAATGCTTTGATGTATTCCTGCTGGCGCTGCATACGCGTGTTGTTCGAGTCAAGCTGCTCCGTATCACGGCTGCGCACATAGTGCTCTACCTCACGGCCATGGAGCGTCACGGTATCTCCGGCTGAGATATAATGACCGTCGATAGGCGACTGGAAGTCCATAGAAGACACCAGAGTAACTCCTCCGATAGCGTCGTTTATAGCAGTGAGCGCGTCGAGGTTGATCGCGAAGTAGTTGTTGACCGGCAGACCGTAGAACAGCTTAGAAAGCGACTCACTGGTGTTCTTTCCGCCTGTCACGTTCTGGTTGCCGTAAGAATACGCGAATGTGAGCTGCTGCTTTTCGTTATCTATGAAAGCTCCTTCATCAGAATACACTGCAACGTCGGCCATTGTATCACGCGATACGCCGATGATAGTGACCTTACCGGTAGTCGTATCTATAGCGATCAGATCTATAGCGTCGCCCATAGATACTAATGTGGTATCATAGTATTCCTGGCTGACGCCGATGAACGCTATGCAGACTACGTTCTCATTGAACCGATAAGTCTTGCCCTCATACTCGATAGTACGTCCGCTGTCGATGACCGTGATCTTTTCTTCACCCGAGCCTGCCTCGGTAGGAGATACGATGCTGATGTTATTATAGTCATGCAGACCTTGACGTCCGATCTCACGCAGTATAAAGAACGTTCCGACCAGCAGTATAGCCAGCGACAGGATAACGCTGATAACAATGACGATGATCTTCAGCCACAGCGGCATCACGCGCTTATGATGTCTGTGACGGCGGTGATGGTGCGATTTGGATGAAGATCCCGTTTTGGATTCAGCGTTAGCGGTCGTCTGTTCCTTACCGGAACCGGATGATGACGAGCCTGATTTATGATGATGGTGATGGTGGTGATGGTGATGATGGTGACTTTTTTTCTTATCTGACGGCATATAGAAGACAAAGCCTTCTGAAGCCTTTTTCATCTCCTCGGGCGATGCCATCTTAGTCTTGCCTGTATGGGTTCCGGAAACTCCGGGATTCTTGATGTGGTCTTTAAACGACTGTTTAGGTACTACATAATCGAATTTATCATCCGCCTGCAGCTTTTTGGGGATCACCCTATCAGACTCGCTGACAGACATCACTACATCAGATCCGCTTTCAGTCTTAGCTTCTTTCGGAGTCTGCGCTTCTTGCTCCTCTGTGTTTTCATCAGATGAGCTCAAAGGCGTATACTCGCTGTCAGGCATATTATCCTCCCCGGTCACCTCAACCGGGTTATGGAGCTCATTTTCTGAGCTGTTCATTTACTAATACCCCCTGAACAAGATATCTCGTATCCGAGACCCCGTTGGTACAGGTGCTGAGAGTCAGAATACGGCTCTTCTCATCGAGCTTCACGCCGTCTCTGACGTTACCGTTATAGGTCCTGGGATTAAGCGTAGATTCCAGATATGAGCGGAACACGTCTTCATCGGTGAAGTTGAACGAATTTAGAATATGTCTGTCGTCATATATATACGCAGAATATATCAGATAAGTATATATCTTATCCTTAGTCAGTACAAAGCAGGTAGTATGCTCTTCAAAGAACTCGGGATCCGTGAAATAATGAAGGGTCGCGAACATTGAGCCGTTGAGCATATTATGACCGTACAGCACCGTGACGGGATCATCGAACTCTTTAGAATTCTTGACCTCCGAATATATGGTACCCGAGAACTGATAGTCCTTATAGATATTATGGCTGAGATAGAAGCTGTCGTCATTGTTGCTGCTCTGAGCTACGGGATAATCCACGTTGGTATCGGGGATATAGATCCACGCATATATATCGGGGTTGATCTGCATCAACCTGTCAAAGTTGAGTTCTTCCCAGTCGTCATACTCATCCATAGCGTAACCGAAAGAGTTGATAGGCTTCTCGGTCGGCTTAGTCGTCGCCGGCTCAGTTGCCGTGCTTTCCTGCGGAGTTGTCGCGGAGTCGCTCACGGTCTGTGACAGTTCCTCTCTGGTGACAGGTCTGTCCTTCTCGGTCAAGTAACGGAACAGGAAGAACGTACCGCCCAGCAGCACGATCAACGATATGGTGAATATAACTATCCATACCGGTCTGCTGATTCTTCTCATCCTATCACCGTCCTCAGTCATTTATACAAATACATTATAATTATATAGCTAAATAGCGCGTATGTCAAATCGTATTCGCATTATTTGTCATATGACGAAGAATAATATATACAAAAACACGTTCGCTGCTTTATGCACATTAACAAAAAGAAAAATACCACTTTATTTCGCTATGTCCATATGATAAAATATAATCGGTAATAAATACCCGTAAAGGAGCTGACTGTATGAAGAAGAGAATATCCCTGCTGCTATCGGTTCTGCTGATAATAGCTATGGTCAGCGGCGTGCTGATCACCACTACAGCAAACGCTGCAGGAACTACGATCTCCTATAATTTTGCTAATCAGCAAAAGGGCTTTGCACAGGGCACGATATCGCTCAGCGGCGAAAGCGGCACATACTATCTATACTGGGCCGATAATAACAGTGCTCTGGACGGCTTTGATCCCATAGCGATATTAAGCGGTTCGGGCAGCTGCACTATGCCTGCATACACCGCTATCCCTGCGCGCGCTACCAAGGTGATCGCGTTCAAGAGCAGCGGCGTGCCGGCTAACCTGAGTGTATCCTCAGCCGCCGCGGTATATAACATACCCGATAACAAGGCTCTCGGCAAGACCTCCGGCGATCTGCTGTACAGCTTTGCGTCATACTCCGACTTCCATATGGAAGCGGACAACGCCGTTCCCTATACCGGATACACCGCAAAGTATCCCTATGACGAACAACATCTGCGCTCGGCGTTCAATACTGCCGCTGCGCGCAACGTAGATTTCATCGTCACCACCGGCGACCATGTCAACAACCAGCGCAACGAGCTGCAAGGCAACATCAACAATCTATACGGCGAAGAATGGAATCGTTATCTGCATATCCTGGCTGAAAGCAACTACACCGGTCCCGTATACGAGGCTATCGGCAACCACGAACTGTGGAACGGAGAGACCGAAAGCAACAAGAAGGTTGTCGACGCAAAATCCGGCTTAAGATACTTTGCGGCTGTGACAGGTCTGGATTCTACCAAGGCTGCTATCGACTCGGACAAGGCATATTATGAGATCACCGAGCCCAAGACCGGCGACCACTTCCTGTTCATGGCGCTGGAAGGCGGCTTCTATACCGACTATAACGAAGAGTTCTCCGACGCTCAGCTCAACTGGCTGGAGCAGAAGCTCAACGAATATAAAAACGACGGCAAGAACACATTTATCATGGAGCACGCCAACTTCTATAAGTGGGGCGCAGGCGATCAGCTGGACAAGCCAATCTATGATATCCCTCTGATGGATTCCAACAACGCGACTAAGCGTCTGAAAAACACTCTGCTCGCGCATAAAGAAGCTGTCATCATCACGGGACACACCCACTTTATGTTCAAGCTGCAGCTCAACTACAGCAACAACGACAACACCTCGGCTACTATGCTGCACAACTCATCCATCGGCGGCGTACGTGATATACAGAACCACACTACTCGTATAAATGACAAGTCTCTGGAGAATACCGAGGGCTATATCGTAGAGGTGTATGACAACGCCACTATCTTCACAGGCGTGAACGTATACACCAACAAGGCTAACCCCTCAGCTACATATATCGTGCCTCAGACCACATCCGCTCTTGAGCAGCCCACTGAGACTCCCACACAGGCTCCTACTCAAAAGCCTACCAATCCTCCTGCACCCACTAATCCCCCGGCTCCTACTAATCCCCCGGCTCCCACCAATCCTCCTACTCCTACAAATCCCGAGCCTACCGAAGCTGAGATCATGTGGGGCGATGCAAACGGCGATAACGAGATCACCATCCTAGACGCTACAGCGATCCAGCGACATCTGGCTAAGTTAGAGACCCTCGCCGCCGACGCGGTCAAGCGCGCTATGGTAACAGGCGATAAAGAGCTGACCATCGTGGACGCTACGACTATCCAGCGTAAGCTCGCTAAGCTGATAACCGAGTTCCCGGTCGAGAAACTGCAGTCCGCAGCGACCGGCGCACAGATATCCTATGTGCCGGAAGGCGCAAGCCTCACAGAGCTTCGCACTCAGGTCAAGAGCGCTCTGGACAAGTATTGGGTACTCGCCTCTTACGACCAGTATCAGAGCCTGAAGAAAGCATATAAAGAGAATGCCGATTATGACGCACTGAACACCACATATACCCAGTTCAACAATGCTGTAGTCAGCTTCTATCCCGGCGACACAATAGACGTATACTTCAAGGGTCCGTCTTCATGGACCGGTGTTAAGGCATATGTCTATAACAGCGACAGCGATAAGATGGGTGCTTGGCCCGGCACAGCCTGTACCAAGGTCGGCAGCGAGTGGAAGGTAACCGTACCTACCGGTAGGTATAACTACATCATCTTCAACTCCGGCTCCAATCAGACATACGACCTCGCTCTGGGAGTATCCAAGAATCAGGGCTACCAGACAGAGGGTTCTGGCAGCAAGTTGAAAGCTAAGCCGTATAAGCACACTTAAACATAATCATAACACGATTAAAGGGTTGGCTCATCGAGCCAACCCTTACTTTTTAAGTTCCTTTGATTATTCAGCCTTTTTGCGATAGGCTATATACTCATAGCTGTCATACTTTTTAGCTGTTTCGCTCATAAAGCGATACGCCTCGTCTCTCAGCTTGCGACGCGCCTCCTTATACGGAAGGTCGGTATCGGGATATATAGGATCGCTGAAATATACCGTTGCGTGGGGATGATGGTTCTTGAACACCTTGCGGCGGCGATACACCGTGACTCCTGCTATGACCGGAGCGTTGAGCTTTAGCGGATAAGCAAAGGATGTATCGGCAAAATCGCGGATAAAGCTGCAGTAAGGCCAGATGTGAGCCTCGGGATATATGGTCACTGCGGCCCCCTCATCCATAGCTTCGGATAGCTTGGTATAAAAATTTCGCGACGCCGCTACGTTGGACGGGAGAGGTATCGCGCCCAGCATAGCCACCAACACATGTATCCCCGGTATGGATACCGTCTCCGGGCCTGTGACGATATATGTCCTCTTGGGGAACGCCGAGATAGTGGGGATATAAGCGTCGCAAATGTCCTGAGTATGGTTCATATAGATGAAGCAGCCCTGCTTCTTCAACTTTCTGACCGCGCGTCGATTCTTGACCCTCAGGCCAAGCCATATCTTGTTCCACATCCAAATGATCGGGGTGACTATCAGGCGGTATACAAAGAACACTCCTATCTTCCACCATATCGAGCGGTGGCTGTAGCGATAACTGCCGTCGACACGGTCGCGGTTTATCTTACCGTTGGTTGCGGCGAAGTCCTCATTGCGTTCATCGGTATAATATACTATCTTCTTCTCTTTCATTCTTTTATAACAGAGAGCAGCATCTCTTCCATCCTATCCATACAGCGTTCATAACCCAGATCGGCTACGATACCCTTATAGCGCTCCTTATACTCGGCGAGCACATCGGGATTCTCGATGAAGAAATCTATCTTATCCGCTAGATCCTGAGAGTTCTTGTTCTCAAAGAGATTGCGCTCATCCATGGCGAACATCTTAGTCGCGCTGCGCGGCGAATCCGCTATGATAGGTACCTGACCGCAGGCGATGGCCTCCATACAGGCGATGGCCTCGATCTCGATCTCTGCCGGATGGACATACAGATCGGCATAGTTGAGCACGTTGAGCATCTGGTTGTGGGGAAAGAAGCTGAACACCGGACGGTTGGTGAGCTTGCGTGAGCGTTCCTTCAGAACGCCTTCCAAAGGACCTGCGCCGGCAAATATGAGCTGTATCTCGCTCTCGTGGGCGGACTTGGCGACCGCGTCTATGAGTATCTTATGGCTCTTCTCCTTGCTATATCTGCCGGAGAAGAGTATCACGAACTTGGAGCGGAACTCCGGCGGCTTTTTCGCGCCCGTGGGCTTGAACTTCTCGCCCACGCCGTTGGATATAACAAAAGCGTTGGTTTTATGTCCGCAGGCGTTCTCAAAGGTCTCGCGTATGAACTGGGTGGGATAATGCACCGCGTCAACATAGCGATAAACAGCCTGATAGATATACTTGTAGGTGAAAGCGTTGGCGATGGGGTTATCTTTCATGAACAGGTGGGACGTCAGATTCTCCGCCTGCATATGGAAGCCGGCGGTCACCGGTATACCGTGCTTTTTGCACAACTTAACGGCGGCGGTACCGAGGTTGAACGGTATCATGATATGGACCACGTCGCTGTCCAGGATAATCGGCTCGAGGATCTTCTTAACTCCGCGCGCAAGCGAAACTCCGTTCTTCTTGACATAGTTGTTCAGCGGACCGAGGTTGAGGACGGGCATGACTACATAGCCTTCCTTACCCTGTTTATCCTTATCGGGACACACAACGGTAACACGGTGACCCTTCTCCCTCATAGAGCGGATAAAATTCATCGCGGCAATTGTTGTACCGTTATTCTCTTTACCCAGTACATCGCATACTACGGTAATCTTCATATCATTCACCAATCTTCCAAATCCTGTACAGTAATCCCATCATACTGTGATATTATATCATACCACATCTGTGTATTACAACCCCATAATATGTCACAAATGTGTAAAATTCCACACTGCGTAACGGTTTATATAAGAATAGGGCCGCCCTCGCAGGCGACCCTTCTATCGCTATATACCTTCCAAAGTATATAAGAGATTATTTCTTCTTTTTGCCCTTGCCCTTTGCAGGAGCCTCTTCAGCAGCCTTGCCCTTAGAGAGCATGACGTTGGTGAGGATACCGAGGATCAGCGCGCAAGCAACAGTGGTAAGAGTGACATTGCCGAAGGTCAGAACCAGACCGCCTACGCCGGAGATAAGGATAACAGATGCAGTGAAGAGGTTGCGGTTGTCGTCCAGATTGACCTTCTGGAGCATCTTAAGACCGGATACAGCGATGAAGCCGTACAGAGCGATACATACACCGCCCATTACGCAGCTCGGGATAGTGGAGAGGAATGCTACGAACGGAACAATGAAGGCGATGATGATAGCTTCAAAAGCGGTAACGATGATAGTGCGTACAGAAGCGTTCTTAGTGATAGCTACACAGCCGATAGACTCGCCGTAGGTGGTATTGGGGCAGCCGCCGAAGAAAGCGCCAACCATAGAACCTACGCCGTCGCCCAGCAGGGTGCGGCTCAGACCGGGATCCTCGAGCAGATCGGTCTCGATGATAGAGCTGAGGTTCTTGTGATCAGCGATATGCTCGGCAAATACAACGAACGCAACAGGAATATAAGCGACAGCAATCGTGCCGATATAAGACCAACTGAGCTCGCCGAATGCGCCGAACGCCTTAAGGAAGGAGAAGTCAGGCAGATTGATAAAGCTGGTGAAGCTGATCTCCTTGAAGTTGTTGATAAGAGCAGAATAGTCAATTACTTTCAGAGCTCCGTTGCCTGTCCACTCACCTATGAAGTAGAAGCAGGTCGCGGTGAGATAACCGGCTAAGATACCGATAATGAACGGTATCAGTCTGCTCATCTTCTTTCCGTATACAGAACACAGCATAACGACTGCTAAGGTAACTAAGCCGCAGATTATAGCTACATACGGAGAACCGGGCTGAGTGGTAGCAGAAACATCGCCTGTCTCAGCGTCTTGGACTACAGTGATCGAGTCGATAGGATTGTTCTGATCGTCGACCGCTATGAGCTTAGAAGCGATCTCATCTTCATCAATGAGAGTTCTTTCCGCCTTAATGGTGAGCTGTGTTGTGTCCAGAGCCTCGGTATAATTTACCGTGCTCAGATCGCCGATAGCGTTGCCGGCGAGCGAAAGGCCGATGATAGCTACGATAGGTCCGATAACCACAGCAGGCATGATCTTATTGATCCACTTTACGCCGGCGCCCTTAACGATAAGAGCGATGATCACATATACAAGACCCGCAAGAGCGGCGCCTATGATCAGGCCGAGATAGCCCAGACCGCCTACAGTAGCTGCGCCGGTAAACGCCATAGCCATAGGTCCGAGGAACGCGAAAGACGAACCAAGGAACACGGGGCTCTTGCCCTTAGTGAACAGCACATATACCAGTGTACCGATACCTGCACCGACGAGCGCCGCTGAGGTGCTCATACCGTTACCGATGATCATAGGAACAGCGATTGTCGCCGCCATGATCGCCAGCAGCTGCTGGAACGCAAATACGATAAGCTGACCGAACTTGGGCTTATCTTTTACGTTATAAATCATTTTCATTTCAGATTTCCCCCTTGTGAAAATTTATATATTTTTCAGTTAAGAGCTTTGGGCTCCCTTATAAAAGGATGGCTGATATGCTCTTTACTTTACAAATATCTTTACGGCCTCTTCATCGTCGGTCTCTTTTAGCCGTACCGCGACCACCTCGTCCTGAGATGTCGGGATATTCTTGCCGACGAAATTGGCCCTGATGGGCAGCTCGGTGTGACCTCTGTCGATCAGCACACACAGCTGGATCCTGTCGGGGCGGCCCAGCTCCATCACCGCGTCCAGCGCGGCTCTGGCGGTCCTGCCGGTATAGATGACGTCGTCCACCAGCACCACGGTCTTGCCTGTAACGTCAAAATCTACCTTTGAGCCCTTTACATTGGGCTTGTCGGATATCATAGAGAGATCATCGCGATACAGGGTGATATCCAGCTCGCCTACGGGCAGTACACGATCCTCGATAGCCTCGATATTGTCCCTGAGCCTGTAGCTCAGCGGCACTCCGCGAGTGCGGATACCTATCAGGCAGAGATCATCTGTGCCGTGATTCTTCTCGATTATCTGATGCGCGACACGCCTGAGCGCTCTGGCGATATCCTCCGGCGACATCAAAGTGGACTTATATTCCATACCTTACCTCTTGAGCGGTATCTAAGAGCAAAATAAAAACGCCCTGTCCGACGCGGACAAGGCATAACATAACAAGGGTTCTGAATATCGTCATACCTTGTCGGCATCGCTGTACCGACTTAAAAGTACTTTACTGTGTGATATAATACTACTTTTCTTATTTGCTATACTTGCGTATCAGAATTAAAGCAAAATTTTGATAAAAACGTTATTATGACGAAAAATCGGCTTATACGGCGGTTTCGACTGTGAATATCTTGACATTTCGCACTGATTTTTGTAGTATATATATTGGCTTTATAAGCAGTCCGTGAGGGCTGCACTCTTCTATTACGGAGGTAATTATGAAAAACACCGAAAAGACTATGGAAAAAATCGTAGCTCTGTGCAAAGGCAGAGGCTTTGTATATCCCGGCTCCGAGATCTACGGAGGTCTTGCCAACACATGGGATTACGGCCCCCTCGGCGCACAACTCAAGAATAACATCAAGAGCGCATGGCTCAAGAAGTTCGTGCAGGAGAACAAGTATAACGTCGGTCTGGACTCAGCTATACTGATGAATCCCCAGACATGGATAGCCTCGGGTCACCTCGGCGGCTTCAGCGATCCGCTGATGGACTGCAAGGAGTGTAAGACTCGCCATCGCGCCGATAACCTGATCGAGGACTTCGACGGCACCAACGTAGCCGGCTGGAGCAACGAACAGATGATGGACTATATCCGCGACAAGGGCATCACCTGCCCCAACTGCGGAAAAGCGAATTTCACCGATATACGCCAGTTCAACCTGATGTTCAAGACCTTCCAGGGCGTTACCGAGGACAGCAAGGCCGAGCTGTATCTGCGTCCCGAGACCGCTCAGGGCATCTTTGTCAACTTCGCCAACATCCAGCGCACTACACGCAAGAAGGTGCCGTTCGGCGTAGCTCAGGTGGGCAAGTCCTTCCGCAACGAGATCACCCCCGGCAACTTCATCTTCCGCGTGCGCGAGTTCGAGCAGATGGAGCTGGAGTTCTTTTGTAAGCCCGGCACCGACCTAGAGTGGTTCGACTACTGGCGCAGCTATTGCCGCGACTTCCTGTACAGCCTGGGCATCAAGGAAGAGAACCTCCGTCTGCGCGACCATGAGCAGGAGGAACTGAGCTTCTACTCTAAAGCAACCACCGACTTTGAATATCTCTTCCCGTTCGGCTGGGGCGAGCTGTGGGGCATCGCCGACCGCACCGACTATGACCTGACTCAGCATCAGAACACATCGGGCAAGGCTCTGGACTACTTCGATCCCACCGACAACAGCCGCTATATCCCCTATGTCATCGAGCCCTCGCTGGGCGTGGAGCGTCTGTTCCTCACCGTTATGACCGAGGCTTATGACGAAGAGGTAGTTGACGAAGCTAAGAACGACACCAGAGTGGTCCTCAGACTGCATCCCTATCTGGCTCCGTTCAAGGCCGCTGTTCTGCCGCTCTCTAAGAAGCTGGGCGAACAAGCAGAGGCTCTGGCAGATGAACTGAGCAAGAGCTTCTCCATCGACTATGACGACGCCGGATCTATCGGTAAGCGCTATCGCCGTCAGGATGAGATCGGCACACCGTTCTGCATCACCTATGACTTTGACAGCCTTGAGGACAACTGCGTGACCGTCCGCGACCGCGACACCATGCAGCAGGAGAGAGTCGCCATCGCCGATCTCGAATCCTATATCGCTGAGAAGATCAAATTCTGATATACCAGTTTTATAGCAAAACACCCGACAGGAGCATACCTGTCGGGTGTTTTTTTTAAATCAGCGCTTCATATACATCGAAGCGATATGCTATCGAGCCTATGCTGTGGGCGTCGGATGAGAGAATGAGCTTTCCCCCGTGCGACTTGATATAGGCAATGATCTCCATACTCGGATAAGGAGAGGTGCGGTATCCTCTGGATATAGCCCCGGTGTTGATCTCGAACGGGACTTTGGTCGCAATCAGTCTGTCAGCCGCAGTCTGCCAAGCCGCTACATAGCGCGAGTCAGCGGTATCGAAGAGCGGCTCGCGCTCGATGAACTTGGTGATCAGGTCGAAGTGCCCTATGATATCGCACGAGGTCTTTTCAACCACATCAGCCACAGTACGGTAATACTCCGCACACAACGCGTAAATATCGCCGCCGAAGTGCTTATCGGCAGCGGCGCGCAAGATATCCGGACTCTCGTCCACCGGAACATACTCGCCGCTGCATTTGATATAATGCACCGAACCGATGACATAGTCGAAGCCGTCGGTGGGATACTCGCTGTAATAGTCCTGCTCCACACCGCACAGCACCTCTATGCTGTCACGGTGTTTTTCGGCAAGGGAACGCACCTCCGCTATATACTTAGGGATATCATCCTCCTGCATACAGTAAGAGGTGTCGAAGAAGGTGTAGCTGTGGCCGCTAAGACCGTAGACCTTCAGCCCCTTATCTATCGCCGAGAGGATCATCTCTTCGGGAGTATCGGCGCCATCGCAGTATGTGGTGTGGGAGTGCAGATCCTTAGTTATCACCGGTCATCTTCTCCTGCTTGACTTTCTTATCTATCACATGGCGAGAGGCGAGCTCGCGATGGATATCCTCGAGAGATATGCCCTGCTCGATCATCAGGACCATCGTGTGGTAACACAGGTCGGCTATCTCGTATACGGTCTCGGGCTTATCCTCTGCCTTTGCAGCTATGATGACCTCTGTGCATTCTTCGCCGATCTTCTTGAGTATCTTATCGATACCCTTATCGAACAGATAGGTCGTATAAGAACCTGCCTTGGGATCAGTCTTGCGTCCCTTTATCAGCTCCATCAGACCCTCGTAGCTGAACTCCGAGAGCTCGTCGCTCTCCCATACGGGATGAGTAAAGCATGATGTCGTCCCTGTATGGCAGGCAGGGCCATCCGGCTCTACCATGACCACCAGAGCGTCGTTGTCACAGTCGGCAGTGATGGATACGATATGCTGATAGTTGCCTGAGGTTTCGCCCTTGAGCCACAGTTCCTGACGCGAACGGCTCCAGAAGCATGTCAACCCCTTCTCCATGGATATCTTCAGACTCTCTTCGTTCATATACGCGAGGGTCAGCACCTGCTTAGTAATACTGTCCACCACGATGGCAGGGATCAGCCCTTTATCGTCAAATTTAAGTTCGGAAATATTCAACATAATGTTCTCCTTTTCAAATCCTCGTCGGGATGCCGGCGGACTTCATAGCCGCCTTGAGATCGGCGATACTGACCTCGCCGAAGTGGAATATCGAAGCCGCCAGACCGGCGTCGACCTTAGGCAGAGCCTTGAACAGGGTGATGAAATCCTCGATTTTTCCGGCTCCTCCGGAAGCTATCACGGGCACGCTGACAGCATTGCACACAGCGTCTAGCATCTCAAGGTCAAAACCACCCTTGACTCCGTCAGTGTCAATGGAGTTGAGCACTACCTCGCCGGCTCCGTTATCTACACAGCGGCGTATCCAGCTGACAGCCTCCATGCCGGTGTTCTCGCGGCCGCCCTTGGCATAAACTCTGAATACTCCGTCGACGCGCTTAACGTCGGCAGATATCACAACGCACTGGTCGCCGTAGAGCTTAGCCGCCTGATAGATCAGGTCGGGGTTGCGGATGGCTCCGCTGTTGACGCTGACCTTGTCTGCACCGCATTTGAGTACACGGTCAAAGTCATCTACGGTATTGATACCGCCGCCGACCGTCAGGGGAATGAACACCTGACGCGCGGTCTCGGTGAGAATATCGGTGAACAGAGCCCTGCCCTCAGCCGACGCTGTGATATCATAGAATACCAGCTCGTCGGCTCCGCAGGAGCTGTAGAACTTAGCCAGTTCCACAGGGGACGCGACATCGCTGAGCCCCTCGAAGTTCACGCCCTTGACCACTCTGCCGTTCTTGACATCCAGACAGGGGATGATCCTCTTAGTTATCACAGGCTGCCACCGCCTTTCTGAGATCGATCGCGCCGGTGTAATAGGCCTTGCCGATTATTGCGGCATAGAGCCCCATATCGCGCAGGGCGATCACGTCGTCCATTGAGGACACTCCGCCCGACGCGGTTATATCCATATCATATCTTTCGGACAGCTCACGATACAAAGCGCGGTTAGTCCCTTTCATTGCGCCGTCGCGTGAGATATCGGTGCATATCACGGTGCGCACGCCGATGCTCTGCATCTTCTCGAAGAACTCATCAGCGGTCACCGCGGATTTCTCCAGCCAGCCCTTGACGGCTATATAACCGTCTTTTATATCCGCGCCTACGGCTATGCGGTCGGCGTACTTTCGCACAGCGAGGGTGAGGAACTCCTCATCCTCTACTGCCGCCGTGCCGAGGATTACCCGGTCGATACCGGCGCTCAGATACTTGTCCACGACCTCCATGCTGCGGATGCCTCCGCCGATCTCACAGAACAGTCCCGAGGCTTTCTTGATAGCCAGCACGGTATCGAAGTTCGGAGTATCGCCGTTCTTCGCGCCCTCAAGGTCTACTATATGTATCGCCTCAGCTCCGCACGACGCAAAGTCCGCCGCAATCTGAGCCGGGTCGTCGCTGTAGACGGTCATCTGTGCATAATCGCCCTTGAACAATCGAACCGCCTTGCCGTCCACTAAATCTATAGCAGGAAACAGAATCATATCATTCTCCTTTTTATATCTCACAGAACGCTCTGAGGATACTCAGTCCCACATCGCCGCTCTTTTCGGGATGGAACTGACATCCGTACACGTTGCCGCTCTCCACCGACGCAGTCAGCTCTGCGCCGTATTCGGCGACAGCGGTGACCGCCTCGTCACAATCGGCAGCGTAGTAAGAGTGTACGAAGTATACGCAGTCGCCGTCATTGATATATCTGAACAGCGGACTGTCACTCTTGAATATCAGAGAGTTCCAACCTATGTGCGGTATCTTCAGCCCCGAGTCTATCACATCGGATATCGGACGCACACAGCCCTTTATCAGACCCAGACCCCCGTGCTCGCCGTACTCATAGCTCTTGTCGAACAGCAACTGCATACCAAGGCATATACCCATGATGGGCTTGCCCAGTGCCGCCTGTTCCTTCACCAGAGCTGCCATACCTGTGGAGCGCAGTTTTTCGGCGGCGTCGCCGAAAGCTCCTACGCCCGGCAAGATGAGCCTGTCCGCTGAACGGATGACCTGCGGATCGTCGGTCACAACAGCATCCTTTCCGATAGCGGCAAAGGAACTCTTGAGTGAGAAGAGGTTGCCCACTCCGTAGTCGATGATTGCTATCATCACAGTACCCCTTTCGTAGAAGGTATCTCGTCTTTGAACTTTTCTTCGATCGCTACCGCTTCCTTAAGGGTGCGCGCAACGCACTTGAAGGTGCCTTCGATTATGTGATGGCTGTTCTTGCCCTCGAACTGCTTGATGTGCAGTGTGATATTCGCGTTGCGTACAAATCCCAGGAAGAACTCTTCGATGAGCTCGGTATCGAATATGCCTACCTTAGCCGTAGGTATATGCAGATCATAGTTGAGATACGCGCGTCCGGAGATATCCACCGCCGACAGGATGAGCGCCTCATCCATAGGCAGTATGAAATGACCGTAGCGTGTTATGCCGCGCTTATCACCCAGCGCCTGTGTGAACGCCTGACCCAGAGCTATGCCGATATCCTCCACCGAGTGGTGATCGTCAACATATGTGTCGCCCTTGCAGGTCAGCTTTAGGTCGAAGCGGCCGTGACGCGCGAATAGAGTAAGCATATGATCAAGGAAACCTACTCCGCTGTCGATCGAGCTCTCACCGGTGCCGTCCAAATCAAGAGTGAGAAAAATATCCGTTTCATTAGTCTTGCGTTTTATCTCGGCTATTCTCATGAGTTCTCCTCCAAAATATCTTTAAGAGCCTTCAGCACCGCGGACACCTGTTCTTCAGTACCGACTGTGATGCGGTTATAGTCTTTTATACGCTCGAGCGTAAAGTGGCGCACCAGTATGCCGCGCTCGCGCAGTGCTGTATAGATGAATTCGCCCGAATACTCCGGGTGACGGGTGAATACAAAGTTGCTGGATGAAGGGACGACAAAGAATCCCATCTTGCTCAGGCCGTCGCTTAGCATCTGACGATTATTCTTGATCACAGCAATATTGCGCCTTGTATAGTCCTCGTCGGTCAGACAGCCCAGACCCGCCGCCTGTGTCAGCGAGCTGACATTATACGGATTAGTCGAGAACTTGATGGTGTTGATATCGCGGATCAGTTCCGGACAGGCTATGACCATACCCAGTCTGCCGCCGGCGAGCGATCGTGACTTTGAGAAAGTCTGGGTCACCACCAGGTTATCATATTTATGTATCAGCCCTACCGCGCTCTCTTCGCCAAAGTCGGCATAAGCCTCATCCACCACTACGATATTGTCGGGATTTGACGACAGGATGCGCTCAATATCGCTCAGCGGCAGAGCGCGTCCCGTGGGAGCGTTGGGATTGGCGAGGAATATTGTCTTGCCTATGCCCAGATAGTCCTCCACTCGGATGCTCATATCATCCGACAGAGGGATCTCGGTATAAGGTACATTATTGAGCTGAGCGAATACGGGATAGAATCCGTAGGTAATATCCGGGAACGCCGCAGGGTGATCCTCGTCGCAGAACGCCATAAAGGCGAAGTTGAGTCCCTCATCAGAGCCGTTCGTGAATACGACCTCGTCCTCGCCTATGCCTATAAGAGAAGCGAACTTTTCTGTCAGAGCCGTACAGCCAATGTTGGAATACAGCTGCAGATCCTCAGCCGCGCGAGCCGCATACTCAACTGTCAGCGGCGACGGCGGAAAGGGATTTTCGTTAGTGTTCAGCTTGATGAACTTATTTTTGGGCGGCTGTTCGCCGGGAGTATAGGGAGTCAGAGAGCTGTATTTCTCACTGAAGAACCTGCTCATCGGCCTCCCTCCAGTCGTACCACCGCGCTCTCGGCATGGGCTGTGAGCCCTTCCTTGCGAGCGAAGAAAGCCACATCCCCAGCCACTCGTGCCAGAGCCTCAGCGGTATAGTAGGTGTACTGTGTCTTTTTGATAAAGTCATCCACGCCCAGCGGCGAGCTGAATTTGGCTGTGCCTGAAGTAGGCAGGGTGTGATTGGGCCCGGCGAAGTAGTCGCCCAGAGCCTCGGGACAGTTGCGTCCCATAAATATCGAACCGGCATGGCGTATCTTGTCCAGATAGTCAAAGGGATTGTCCACGCACAGCTCGAGGTGCTCGGGAGCTATCTCGTTGGCTATATCTATCACTACATCGAGGCTGTCGGCCACGATTATCTTACCGTTGTTATCTATCGAAGCGCGAGCGATCTCGGCGCGCTCCAGCAGAGGTATCCTGCGCTCGAGCTCCGCGCTGACGTCAGCGGCGAGCTGAGCGCTGTCGGTCACCAGAACCGCAGACGCGTTTTTATCATGCTCTGCCTGCGACAGCAGGTCTGCCGCCGCGTGTCTGGGGTCGGTCTTGCCGTCGGCTACGATGAGTATTTCGCTGGGGCCGGCTATCATGTCGATAGAGACCTGACCGAATACCTGCTTTTTAGCCTCTGCGACAAAGGCGTTGCCTGGGCCGACTATCTTATCGACCTTCGGGATACTCTCGGTGCCGTATGCCAGAGCGGCTATCGCCTGAGCTCCGCCAACCTTGAATATCCTGTCCACTCCGGCTACCGAAGCCGCGGCGAGTATCGCAGGATTGATCTTACCATCAGCGCCGGGAGGCGTGACCATGACCACCTCGCGCACACCGGCGATCTTAGCAGGGATAGCATCCATAAGCACGGTGGACGGATACGCCGCAGTGCCTCCGGGGACATACAGTCCGGCGCGATCTACGGGGATAATCTTCTGTCCGATCACAACCCCGTCGGTATCGTTGATGATGAAGCTCTGACGCTTTTGCGCCTCATGGAACTTGCGAATATTAGCGGCGGCGCGTACGAGAATATCTATAAACTCAGGCTCCACTGCGGCAACTGCCTCAGCTATCTCATCGGCTGTGACCTGCATAGAGGTCAGCTGAGCTTTATCAAAACGCGCGGTATACTCCAACAGCGCGCTGTCGCCGCGCTCGCGAACATTCCTTATGATATCTGCAACAATATCCTCCACCGAAGAGGTGGGCTCAAAGCGTGCGAATATCTCATCGCGGCTGACTTCGCTGTAATTAAGAATCTTGATCATTGCGTAACTCCTGTACCAGTCTGTCGATAGTATCGTTCTTGAACTTATAGCTCGCCTTGTTGGCTATCAGGCGCGCTGAGATGGGTACGATCTCTTCGATGACTTCTAAGTGATTTTCTTTGAGCGTAGCGCCGGTCTCGACGATATCGACTATCACATCGGTCAGCCCGAGGATAGGCGCTATCTCTATAGAACCGTTGAGGTGTACGATATCGATATCTCTACCCTTGGAGGCATAATGATCGGCGGCGATACGCGAGAACTTTGTCGCCACCCTGAGAGTGCGGCGGCTGTCGTCTCTGAAGCCCTCAGGAGCTGCTACCGCCATGCGGCATTTGCCGATATCCAGATCCAGCAATTCATATATCTCAGGCTCATACTCGAGCAGGATATCCTTGCCGGCCACTCCGATATCAGCCGCGCCGCGTTCGACATATATAGCTACGTCGGAGGGCTTTACCCAAAAGTATCTCACACCTGCTGAAGGGTTCTCAAAAATCAGCTTGCGGTTGTTCTCTTTGATAGACTGGCACTCATATCCGGCCGCCTCGAACATCGCGTATACCTTCTCGCCCAGCCTGCCCTTGGGCAGGGCTACATTCAACATATCTTTCATATCCGAACATCTCCTCTCAGGTCGTTGAGGCTCTTTGAGCGGAGCTTGTTGTCAGCATCCTTTGTGACATGTACGGAGCCGTTCTGGGCCGCTTCTGCCACAGTCCGGATGAGCGTATCGGGATCGGTAGCATCATCGTACAGTATCACTGTATCAACATCATAGCCGTCGTCGGTATCGCCCATGCGCTCAAGCATATCCAGATACAGAGCGAAACCGACTGCCTTTGACTTACGCTTCATGCGCTTCATCAGCTTGTCATATCTTCCGCCGGACAGAACGCTGTCGGGAACGCCGTTGATAAAGCCCTTGAATATCACGCCGTTATAGTATCCCCTGTCGGAAATGACAGAGAAATCCAGCTTAACTCTGGAATACAGCTCACAGCCCTCGAGGACTCTGAGAGCCTCCATAAGCTCCAGCGCGTATCCTGTACAGCCGCAGCTCTCACATAGTCCGAGGAGCTTAGGCATAGTATCTGCCGCACTGCCGCAAAGGGTCATCAGGTTGAGCAGGGGTTCGGCGGCTTCGGGACTGATACCGTTCACCTCACATATAGATATAATGCCGTGGGAGTTCTTCTGGGACAGGCATCTGAATATCTCATCCTGCACCGCGCGCGAGTCGGTCATGCGCTCTACAAAAGCACCGGTGATATCAAGACTGCTGACATCCAGTACAAAGTCGGGCGATATCTCCAGAAGGCTCATCGCCGCCAGATACAGACATTCGCCGATGATATAGCTGTCCACCTCGCCCAGACACTCTACGCCTGTCTGGGGTATCTCTTTAAAGCTGCCGGTGCCCTTTGACACACGATAGACGTTCTCATTATAATACAGCTTCTTAGTACCGGAGTCGGAGTTGTTCTTGATTATCGAGAGGGTCACGTCGGGCTTGAGAGCGAGCAGCTTGCCGCCGATATCGGTGAAGGTGATGACCGAGTCGGATATCAGGAAGTCTTTGTTTCTGCTGTAAAGATCATATTCTTCAAACTTGCTCATACGATACGGCTGATAACCGTATCTGCTGTACAGTTCGCGCAGTGAGAAGGTCAGGCGCTCGGCATAGCTCAGTACACGATCGTCGATGTTCATGCCTCTTCCTCCTTCATACGGTCGATTATTGCGCGATAACCGCCGGAGCCGTAGTTCAGGCATCGGCTGACGCGGCTGATGGTAGCGGTAGACACGCCGATCCTGTCGGATATCTTCTGGTAGCTGATACCCTCGTCTATCAAAAAGGCTGTGTCAAGCCGCTGAGCCATATCAGTGATCTCTTTGATCGTGCAGATATCGTCGAAGAATGCGTAGCATTCTTCCCTATCCTTGAGGCTCATTATGGCATCAAACAGCCTGTCGACTGATTCACTCTTGAAATTTCTCATATTTTCCTCCATATGGGTACCTATCGTTTTGCTCTGTTATGTTATCACTTTATCACGATAAAGTCAAGTGCGTAAAGAGCTTTTCATCATCTTGACGGATAGGTCGATATATGTGGAAATGTTTTTATCATATTTGTCATCCGATAAGCCTTGCCTTATACAGCAACAAAGGGAGGGTCATGCCCTCCCTCTATTATTATGCCTGTCAGATCTCGACAGTGCCCTCGAACACCGTTGTCGCCGGACCGGTCATAATGACCGTATCGTCGGTGTAACGTATCGCAAGATCGCCGCCGCGCAGATGCACCGTGATATCCTCGCCTTTAGCGCAATAGCCGTTGAGACACGCCGCCGCAACCGTAGCGCAGGCGCCGGTGCCGCACGCCCATGTTTCACCCGAGCCGCGCTCCCATACTCTCATCCTGAGGGTATGGTCGTCAACTACCTGTACGAACTCGGTGTTCACGCGATCGGGAAACGCCGGATGATACTCGAACTTAGGCCCGATCTTCTCCAGCTCCAGACTGTCTATCTCATCCATGAAGATAACACAGTGGGGATTGCCCATGCTGACTCCGGTCACCTTGTATTCTGCGCCGTCTACTACGAGCGGTACATCCACAGCTGTATCGCCTTCATATATCATCGGTATATCAGAGGGTTTGAGTATCGCCGCGCCCATATCGACCTTAGCAGCAGTTACCTTGCCGTCCTCGACCGTCAGTCCGATGGTCTTGATCCCGCTGAGGGTCTCAACCGTCACGCTCCTGCGATCCGCCGGTACGATGCCATAGTCATATATATATTTAGCTACACAGCGTATACCGTTGCCACACATCTTGCCCTCGGAGCCGTCCTCATTGAACATCCTCATCCTGGCGTCGGCGACCTGTGAGGGACATATCAGGATGATACCGTCGCCTCCTATGCCGAACCTGCGATCGGACAGCCTGACAGCCAGAGCGTTGGGATCCGCTATATACTGATCGAATGTGCTGAAATATACATAGTCGTTGCCTATGCCGTGCATCTTAGTAAACTTGAGTTCCATATAATCACCTTATTGACTTTGATAGGTTCGCTAACATTATACATGGAGCGCAAAACCTTGTCAACAGCGGCAAGAACGCATAAGAACAGCCGCTTGACAATAAACTCTTATCGTAATATACTTTATACTGATGAGGAATATGCGTCGCGGCAACAGGCGCTGTTCCGGACAGGATAATCCGAGGTGTGAGCATAGTCATACCTCAGTCAACGGGGGATTAGTATATGATCAAAGTACCTGAGATCTTTGCCTCAAATGTATTCAACGACGAGAAGATGAAGGAGCGTCTGCCTCAGGACATCTATCATGCGCTCAAGTCGACCATCGAGAACGGCTCGCCGCTGGATATAAATATCGCCAACGAAGTAGCCGACGCTATGAAAGAATGGGCTATCAGCAAGGGCTGCACCCACTATACCCACTGGTTCCAGCCTATGACCGGCATCACCGCCGAAAAGCACGACAGCTTCATCACGCCCGACGGCGAGGGACGCGTGATCATGGAGTTCAGCGGCAAGGAGCTCATTAAAGGTGAGCCCGACGCCTCATCCTTCCCCTCCGGCGGAATACGCGCCACCTTTGAAGCGCGCGGATATACCACATGGGACCCCACATCCCCGGCATTCGTCAAAGACAATACCCTGTGTATCCCGACCGCCTTTATGTCATATACCGGCGACGTTCTGGATAAAAAAACCCCTCTGCTGCGCTCGATGGACAGGATCAATCACGAGTCGGTGCGCCTGCTGCGCCTCTTCGGCATAAATGACGTTGCAAGAGTTGACGCCACAGTCGGCCCCGAGCAGGAATACTTCCTGATCGACAAGGCGCTGTATGACAGGCGCAAGGATCTTAAATATACCGGACGCACACTATTCGGCGCGCGTTCACCCAAGGGTCAGCAGCTCGACGATCATTATTTCGGCGCTATCAAGGACAGAGTCAAGAACTTTATGTCAGAACTGGATAAAGAGCTGTGGGAGCTGGGCATTTACTCCAAGACCGAGCATAACGAGGTCGCCCCGGCTCAGCACGAGCTTGCTCCGGTATTCACCACCGTAAATATCGCCGCCGATCACAACCAGCTGACCATGGAGCTGATGAAGCGCATCGCGCTCAAGCACGGCATGGTGTGTCTGCTGCACGAAAAGCCCTTCAAAGGCGTCAACGGCTCAGGTAAGCACAACAACTGGTCGCTCTCGACGAATACAGGCAAAAACCTGTTCAAACCCGGCAAGAACCCTGAGGAGAACACCCTGTTCCTGATCTTCCTGTGCGCGGTTATCAAGGCCGTTGACGAGCATCAGGATCTGCTCAGGCTTTCGGTAGCCACCGCAGGCAACGATCATCGTCTGGGCGGCAACGAGGCACCGCCGGCCATCATATCTATGTTCCTCGGCGACGACCTACAGGCTGTAGTCGAAGCCATCATCAACGGCGAGGACTATGAGAGCCAGGGCAAGGTTATGATAGAGACAGGCGCGGAGGGTCTGCCGGCTATCCGCAAGGATACTACCGACCGCAACCGCACATCGCCCTTCGCCTTCACCGGCAACAAGTTTGAGTTCCGCTCGCTGGGATCGGCTCTGAACATCTCATGTCCCAATATCATACTCAACACCATAGTGGCCGATACACTGGCTTCTTTCTCAAATGAACTGGAAAAAGCGCCGCACTTCGACGCCGCATGCCGCCGACTGATCCGCAAAACTCTTATACAGCACCGCCGCATCATCTTCAACGGCGACGGCTATACCGATGAGTGGATCAAGGAAGCTGAACGCAGAGGACTGTTCAACCTTAAGTCCACCCCGGACGCTCTGGCGCACTATACCGATGAGAAGAATATCGAGCTCTTTGAACGCAACCACATCTACTCTCGCAAAGAGGTTCAGGCGCGTCAGGAGATACTGTTGGAGAACTATGTCAAGATCATCGAGCTTGAGGCTCTGACGATGCTGGATATGGCTAAGAAGGATATACTGCCATCAGTATCCGCCTTCACCGGCAAGACCTGCGCCACCATCGAACGCAAGCGTTCTGTGTCCGCCGATATCAAGGTCGACGCTGAGCTCAAGCTGGTTACCAGGCTCTCACAACTACTCACCGAATTCTCGGAAAAGATCGAAGATCTTGAGGATAAGGTGAACTCAGCCGAGAAGCACAGCGACAGCATCCTCAGCCTTGCGCAGTATTCATGCGATCATATCTTTGCGGCAATGGAAGCCCTGCGCGAGGTCAGCGACGAGATGGAGATGTGCACAGCCTCCAAGTACTGGCCCTATCCCAGCTACGGTGAGCTGCTGTTCAGTGTACAATAAACTTGATCACAAAACCATCCGTTATGAACGGATGGTTTTCTTTTACCCAAATTATTTCTGTAATATGTAGGTCGCTAATGATAATACCGCCCGGGCTGAGTGTCCGGGCGGTTTGAATTATAGCATCATTTTGTTATAGGGCTCATCATGACATACGCTTCGCTCTTTTGCGTCTGCGTGATCGTATGATCAATACTGCGGCGATTATCAGCAGCACAGTCGCTCCTGAGGCGATCAGTATATATACCCAAGCAGCAAAAGATCGTGCCTCTGTAAAGCTCAGTGATCCGCCGTTATCGAGAGTGAAAACTATATAGCTGCCGTCACGGGTATAAGTTGTCTTTTTGAAGGTACCGCTTCCATCGGCGACGCGCAGATCGCCGTCCGCTTTCATCAGCATGCGCACCTTCAGTTCCCCCTTATATCCGTTTACGCTAAGCGTATACGTCTTGTCCGCTGCTTCAGCAGTCTCGGTCTGAGACACGGTCAGCTCCTGCTGATCCGTAAAATCTCCCTCGACCAGGAACTGCGGCGTGTCCTCTCCCGTGGACAATACAGTGATAGGACTCTGATAACTTCCCTCGACTGTCATACTGCAATAAACGGCAGTGTTGTCAAAGTCATTCCAGCGCCAACGCTTTCCGTCTTTATCGGGAACTTCGGGAAGCTTGTCGACTCTTCCGCCAAACTGTACGTTGATCACAGAGACCTCCTCGCCCTCGGCGATAAAGGTGACTCTGACAGAATCGAAGAGCGGCGCGTTATTGCTCAACTGCATCAGCTTTTTGTAAGCGACCTGTTCAGCCTGTCCCTTATAGCTGAATCCGTTCACACCGCCTATCTTGCTCTGACCGTAGTAATTACCGGATACCTCTCCTCCGGCGTCGCCGGCGACAGAACCCATACAAGCACAGTCGCTCATCAGATTAGGCATACACAGACAGTTGGATATGTTCTTGCCCTTTCCTGCAATACCGCCGACGTATTTCTCAGCCGACAGGTTCACGCGCGCGGCGCAATGGAAGATCGTGCCCTCGGATAAGCCGGCGACTCCACCGGCATAATCACCGTTAGCAGTGATCTCACCGCCGGACAGACAATTGGATACCTTGCCGTAATCCATCCTGCCTACGATACCGCCTGCCGAATCTTTTTTGACATTGACCGCCGCGGAGTTCTCGCACTTATCTATCAGCGCGTATACCAGATACTTCATTCCTCCTGTCAGCAGAGATGAGATATGATACTCATCCTCCAGATCGAACGAAACATCGATAGATATCGCTCCGGCGATACCGCCGCCGTTGCTCTCGGCGGTTATCTGAGCCGTGTTGCGGCAGCATTTGATCACACCATCGGTACGATCGGATGACTCTGTAGAAACATCGCTGATCTGAGCCGCGCTCATAGAAAAGCCGCTGATAGCCTCAAGCATAGACTTGATCAGATCTATAAAATCATTTGATACCGCATTGACGTCCGTCTCGAGCCATGTTCCGCCCAGCTCGGCGACGATCGACTGAAACGCGGTATATGCCGATGATACGGAAGAGAACAGCTCGCCGCGGCTTGAACTCTCGCTGTTGAAAGGTGAGAAAGATAGCGAATCATAACCGGACAGCGTATCATATGCGCTGCTCAGCTGTTCGCCTGCTCCGCTGATCGCATCAAATGACGAGTCTAAACTATTATATGCCAGGTTGGCAAGCTCTTTTGCCTTTTTCAGCGACTCATCTGTCCCGGAGATATTGCTCAGGCTGTCGATGATATTGCCTATGTGTGATTTAGCCGTCGCGTATTCTGTGTTGACGGTCGTCATCGCGCTGTTGATAGCAGTCAACAGTTCGGGCGCCTTGGTCATATCAGGATCAGATAGAAAAGCTGTGATCTTCCCTATGATACCGTTGATCGCGGCATCTATCCCGGCTATCGCTTCAGAGGCACTTTCGATATCGCCAATCATACTGTTATAAGTATCGCGAACGATCAAAGCAGCTGCTGATAATCCTTCGATCGCTCCGGACAAGCTGTCAAAAGTCGAAGGTAATCCTGACAGAGCGCTGCAGGCAGTGGTAAAAGCAGGTTTGAAATCTGACAGCGTCTTGGTTATCCTATCGCTGAGTTTGTTGATCACTCCGACGTTTTCGTTGATAAAGGTCACCGCGTCATTCGCGATAGAACCCAAAGCTGTATTGGCATTTGACAGAGATGCTGTCACCGTCCCCAGCTTTTGAGAAAGCGCTGCGCTATGTGAAGAAATGTCGGCGGTCAGCGTCTTTATACTGCCGCGCAGGGTCTCTAACTTGCCCTGCAGCTCTGTCAGCTTTTGGGTAGAATAATTCCACGATGTATCCGGCGCCGCTTGTCCGACGATGCCGCCCACATCCTTGCGTCCGTATACTTTTCCGCTGTTGGTACATGTATCTGCATAGCCGCTGAGCCTGCCCACGATACCGCCTATGTTATAGCCGACATAACGGTGTCCGACAATACCTTCGTTAGCGCAGCTCCGCACTACTCCGGCAGAAAGGCCGGCAACACCGCCGATGTCGGTGATATCCACCAACTCTTCGGCAGATAGCGTCAGGTTGAGCTTAGTAAGATCTATTGCGGATGGGTCTGCGGATATCTCTCCTATCATATCTTTATTGACATTTGAACGGTTGCGACAATAGCGGATAGCGCCATTGCTCTCTCCGGCTATTCCGCCTATGCGATGCTGTCCGCTGACGTCACCGCTGACTGTGACTCGCTCGATAACTCCCTGCAGATCGTTGATTCCGCAAAAGCCTCCGACAGCCTCATAGCCGCTGACATTACCGGAAAAAGTACAGTTCTTTATTACTCCTTGGTTCTCGCCGACAAATCCGCCGATCGTTGAGGATTTGTCTCCGGCACAGATCGTACCCTTGATATTCAGGTTCTCCACGGAACCGTCCGATGTGATCTTGCGGAAGAATCCCGTGACGGTACCGTCCGTATCGAGCGTAAAGCCGGATATCGTGTGCCCTGCTCCGTAAAAATCACCGGAAAACAGAGGGATAGGTGAAAAGTCCGTGCCGCTCAAATCTATATCATTTGCGAGTACTATCGTCTTGCCCTCAGACCATGTGTCGAGCACACAGTTCTCAGCCAGAGCGATCAGATCCTCTGGCGTTTTGATCGTAACTGTATTATCAGCCGCAAAGGCTGCGGACGGTATCAAAGAAACTAAAAGCAGACCGGCGACAAGGATAGATAATAACTTCTTCATACTATTCCTCGCCTCCCCGTTTTAACCGGATCGTAGTCTTGGCGATCGCCTTATCGAACATAACGATCAACTGCGGCAGTACTGTCAGCACGAGAATCACCGAGATGGCCGCGCCGCGTCCGACCGCGAGACCGATATGACCGACATAAACATCGCTGACGCGGAAAGCTATGATTAGACCTGCGGCCGTCATGATAAGGCCAGATGTCAGCACGGTCGGGAAGCTCTCGTTGACCGCCTTCACCATCGCTTCGCGCTTATCATACTGTTCTCTGAGCGCCTTGTAGCGGCTCATCATCACGATAGCGTAGTCGACTGTCGCGCCCATCTGGATCGCGGATACGATCATATTGGTAACGAAAGACGGACAGTCGCCTGCAAGATAAGTGATCGAGAAATTGATCCATATGCTGCCCTGTATCACAAACACCAGTATCGCAGCCGCTATCGGACTGCGGAAGGTGAACAACAGTATGATGAATACAAAAACTATCGTCAGTATACTGATCAGCACCGAGTCGCTCAGATAAGAATCGCGCAGATCCGAGGCGCTGGTGATCTGTCCGGTGACGAGTATCTTGCCCTCGCCGTACTCCTTTTCGGCGATAGTACGGATGCTCTCGACCAGCGCAAGGCTCTCGTCGCCCTCAGCAGGAACGTTCGAGTTCAGCACCAGCCTGTCCCAGTTCTCACCGCGCAGCTGCTTTACAGCGCGCTCCAGCGAACCGCGCATTTCGCCGAGCTGCTTGCTCTGCTGTTCGTTAAGAGTCACAGCGCCCTGATCGATCTTTTCGAACAGATAGAGGAACATATCGATCAGCGGTACATCATAGGATGAGCTATTGATAATAGCGTTGTACTGTTCATGCTCCAGACCGTATGCCTGATATAACAGGCGCGACATCTCGATATCTATATCCAGCAGCTCTGAGAACATACGCGGAGTATATCGGTCAGTCAGCACACGATCCTTTTCTATCTCGATATTAGCCAGACCCACCACACTCTTGATGCCGTCGAGCTTTTCGGTCTCTTGCAGGATCCGCTTCTCTTTTTCAAAATCGCCGCTCGGCACTAACACCGCTATAGCGGTGCTGGGATCGAAAGTCTCATTGATCTTATGTATAGCAACACGATCCTCGGACGGTACCAGCTCTGTAATAGATCCGTCGGAAAAAGCGTATACTGTACGCGAAGAGAAAATGACTGCCGCCGGCAGAATAATGGCGAAGATGATCAGGAACACCGGTACGCGCTTAGTCAGCAGTCTGCCCCATCCCTCGATGTTCGGAACCAGCTTGCGGTGAGTTGTCTTTTTCAGAGCTCCGGGGAACATCAGAATCAGTCCCGGCATAAGCAGGAACACTGTCAGCATACTGCATATGATGCCCTTCATCAAAACGATACCCAGATCGAATCCCAGACGGAACTGCATGAGTGTGAGCGCCGCCAAACCTGCGATCGTAGTCAGACTGGATGATGATATCTCGATGATGGACTTTGACAGCGCGCGGATCAGGGCTTCTCTCACATCCTGCTCGCGTGACGCCTCGCTCTCGTACCTATGCGCGAAGATGATAGCGTAATCAATCGCCAACGCAAGCTGCAGGATGATCGCGACCGCCTGTGTGATAGACGATATCGTACCGAGCCAGAAGTTAGTCCCCATATTCAGCAAACCTGCAAATATGAATACAACAGCGAATATAACGACCTCAAAATAGCTGTGTGAGGTGAACAGCAGCACTGCTATGATCACCAGGACAGCGAGCAGGAGTATTATGCCCATCTCGCTTATGAGTTTTTGTACGCCGCTGGTATCCTGTGGGATATAATGGTCATAGGGCTCGGCAAGCTCTCTTATCTTCTTCTTAGCGCTGAGCACTCCGCTGTCATCTCTGTCCGCGTCATATGAGACCGTAAACAACGCCGACGCGCTCTTATAATGCGCCTGAGTGTCGTCAAATTCGACGCCGGTGACATGCTCGATCTTTGCGATCTGCTCTGAAAGCTCCTGCGCCTTTTCATATGTGATGTTAGAGATCATCACCTGGGATGAGGCGTAGTCAGTAAACTCTTCTTCCATGACGTTGAGTCCCTGTCTGGTCTCTGCGTCAGGCGGCAAAAGAGCGGTCAGCTCGCTGTTTACATTCACCTTGCCGACTGAAAGCACACAGTAAACGGCGGCTATCGCAAACAGAATGAATATTATGAATCTGGACTTAACAATAACGGCGGCTATGGTTTCCATAGTGCTTGAGCGCCGTATATTTTTGAACACTTGATTCGGTTCCAAACTGTACCTCCGAAAAGCTTACGAATATTGAAAATCAACTATAAAGAAAGTATAACCTGACGCAAAAATATTGTCAATCGACAAATACCAGAAAGACGCGTGAATCCGCAAAAATGCTCAAAATCAGCAAACAGACGGGCTTTTTGATGGATTTAAAGAAATAAAAAGGAGTAAAAAACACCGTCCCTCTCGGAACGGTGTTGATCCTATATTATGCTAATGATCGAATGAAACATTTAGGATTACTTACACTTGATCTTCTTGACTGCGCTCCATCCGGAATAATAAGCTTTGTTGTTGAACTTCCTGTATGCTCTTACGCGGACATAATAGATCTTGCCCTTCTTACCCTTTATCGACTTGGTAACATTCTTTGCTCCCGATACGACCTTGGATGCTGTAGATGAGCTGAAATTGCTCTTGAGGCTGAACTGTACCTGATAACCGGTACAAGCCACCGCGTCCCACTTAGCCGCTACGGCGTGATTAGTGTTTGTCGCAAGCTTAGTGACAACAGGGGTCTTAGGGACTGTGGTAGCCGAGATGTTCGTCCACGGACCGTAATACTTCTTATCATTAAGGATAAAGTAACCGCGCACACGGTATTTGTATGTTGTGCATGCCTTGAGCGACTTGTCAGTATATGACATAGCTGTGGTGTTCGTCAAAGTCTTGTATGAACCGCTCACTTCTCGCTGCACCTGATATCCCGCCGCGCCGAGATCGCCTGTCCACTTGAGCTTTATTGCGTTGGCAGAAGAAGAAAAGGCTATATTCTTTATCTTTGTCACAGTGGGAGTAACCGAAATGGTGTAATCATTTGAGTTTCTGTTCAGGATATTGCTTGAACCCCATTCACCCGGAACAATAATCAAATAGTATTCACCTGCATATAGGGACATATTGCCGTCAAACCAACCGATGTAGCCTGCATCGGTCTCATTTCCATATGACACCTCTGCGCTAAAATACACTTTATAGTCCCTGCCTGCAAATACATTACCATAATCATCACTGTCTATAACAAACAGTTTTCCTTTATTATTCTTCTTTTTATCAACCGTATCATAATCGATATTGAAGGTTGTATACTGACCTACCGTGAATCGGTACGCATTTAGAGAGTACTTCTCGGTATGCCCTGCCTGAGTTACCCCAAACGCGAGCTCATACTTCATGTTGCTCGCCGACGCAGCAGAAGCGGACAGCGGCATCAAGAAAAGTACTCCTAGGATGAGGACGACCGTCAATAACAACGATACTGCTTTCTTCATAATAACAACTCCTTATAAAAATTATGTAGTATTAGATTACGATAATATCGTAACACATCTATGATATACGGTCAATATAAATCTAAGCTCATTACTCCAGATCCAGGTATTCTTTTATTTTAAGATGGCTCTGTTCAAAGAGCTCAAGTTCATCAGCCTTTTTGAGTCGTCCCTCTTCCACGGTGACCTCGCCGTTGACTATCGTATAGTCAACGCTGCCTGATAGTCCTACCGAGGCGAGCATGGTCTTGGGGCTGTACGCTGCGCCGACTATATCGAGCCTCTTCTTATCCACCAGGAACATATCGGCGCACTTGCCGATCTCTATTGAACCTATATCATCGCGGCCGAGGGTACGCGCGCCGCCTACGGTAGCCATCTTGAGATAATCATAAGCTGTAGGCGCTCCCTCGCCGTAGATAACACGTCCGAGCAGATAACCCAGGCGCATCTCGGCGATCATATCCGAGCCGTCGTTAGAGGCGCTGCCGTCCACAGCCAGCGACACAGGTATCCCCAGCCGCAGCATATCAGGTATGCGCGCAACTCCGGATGCGAGCTTCATATTGGATACAGGGCAGTGTGAGATCGCCGTGCCGGTATCGGCGAGTAGCTGCAGCTCGTCGTCATTGAACCAAATACCGTGAGCATACCATACATCGTCACCGATGAAGCCTAAGCTCTGCATATACTCCAGCGGACGCATCTTGAACGCGGTCAGGGTGAAGTACTCTTCATCCTTTGTCTCGCACAGGTGGGTGTGCAGGCGAACACCCAACTCACGGGCGAGCGACGCGCTCTCGCGGTACAGATCGGACGATGCCGAAAACGGCGAACACGGAGCGAGGGCGAGCCTACGCATGGAGCCAAAGGACGGATCATGGAAGCGCTCCACCGCCTCCATACTGTCCTTGAGTATCTTATCGGTAGTCTGCACCACGCTGTCGGGCGGCAGACCGCCGTCCTTCTTGCTGAGATTCATCGAGCCGCGCGAGGCGTACATCCTGGCTCCCAGCTCATCCGCCGCGGCGAACTGAGCCTCGAGCAGATCGGTAGTGCTGTCGCCGGGAAATACATAATGATGGTCAAATGCCGTAGTACATCCGCTCTTCATAAGCAGAGCCAGAGCACACTTGGAGCTAAGGTTGATCGCCTCGGGGTCGAGTTTCTTCCATATCTCATACAGCGTAGTCAGCCAGTCGAACAGCTTCATTCCCTGAACCTTTGGCAGATTGCGCGAGAATATCTGATAGAAATGATGGTGGGTGTTCACCAGACCCGGGTAGCACAGCATATCGGTGCAGTTGATTACCCTCTCGGCGGCCACATCAAGATCCTTTCCGATAGCCTTGATGATACCATCCTCACAAAAGATATCCACCTTTTCATACACGCTGTCATTATCATCGCATGTGACCGCACAGCGCACGTTACGCAGCAACAGAGCCATAGTATTATCCTTCCTATCAACAAACTCCCTGTTGATACAGGGAGTTTATGAGCAGTATTATCCTGTCAGCGATCTTCTCTGAAGTACGGCAGACCCAGCGCCTCAGGCGGCTGATTCTCACGCTTTTTGCGCAGAGAGATAACTATCAGAACGATTATTGTAACTACATACGGCAGCATCTTGAAGAGCTCCTGAGAAGCTCGCGAGATACCGACGATATACATATATACCCAGTACAGCAGACCGAAGAGGTATGAGCCCCACAGGGCGTTCTTCGGGCGCCAGGTTGCAAAGATGACCAGCGCGACCGCGAGCCAGCCGAGGCTCTCGATGGTGCCGTCGTTCGCCCACTTGCCCTGGGTGAAGTCCATAACATAGTACAGACCGCCGAGGCCGGAGATACCGGCGCCTATACAAGTAGCCAGATACTTATATCTGGTAACGTTGATACCTGCCGCGTCGGCTGTAGCGGGATTCTCACCAACAGAGCGCAGGTTGAGTCCGGTACGGGTGCGGCTAAGGTAAACCTGAGCCAGGATCGCTACAGCGATGGCTACATACGCGAGCCATCCGTAGTGGAAGAACATATCGCCCACAGGTCCGCCGATACTCGAAACGCCGGGGATCTGTACGCGGAAAGCGTCGGATGTAGCAGGTACTCTGAGCTGACCTACGCCGCCGGACAGCTGGTTGAGCGAGCCGCCGAAGAAGTTAGCCACGCCCGAGCCGAAGATAGTCAGAGTCAGACCGGTCACGTTCTGGTTGGCCCTTAGCGTGATGGTCAGGAAAGCGAAGATCAGTCCGCCGAATGCCGACGCCGCAAAGGCACACAGCAGCGCGATGATCACGCAAACAAACTTGTTGGGTTCCTCTACTGAGTTCTCATAGAAGAACACGCCGATCAGGCTGGCGATACCGCCCATATACATGATGCCGGGAACGCCGAGGTTGAGGTTGCCGCTCTTCTCGGTGATGATCTCACCGACAGCGCCGAACATGATGATCGTACCGAAGACGATCGCCTGCTGGAATAAAGAAATAAATCCATCCATTATGCTGTCGCCTCCTTCGCTTTCTTGCGGAATATCATCCTGTAGTTGATAAAGAACTCGGAACCGATGATGAAGAACAGGATGATACCGGTGATCATGTTGGACATATCCTTGCTGATACCACAGTCGGTAGCTACCTGGATAGCGCCCTTGTCAAATACGGTCAGCAGTAAAGCTACTCCGATCATGATGAAGGTGTTGAACTTGGACAGCCACGCGACTATGATGGCCGTAAAGCCCTTGCCGCCGGCAGTCGAAGTAGATATCGTGTGAGCAGAGCCGGAAACTGTCACAAAGCCTGCCAGACCGCAGATAGCGCCCGATATGAGCATAGTGCGGATGATGACCTTGTCAACAGGGATACCGGCATAGCGCGCGGTGTTGGGGCTGTCGCCGATAACGGCTATCTCATAGCCCTGCTTTGAGTATTTGAGATAGAAGAACATACCCACTGTGATCGTCATTACTATAATGACGTTGAGCATATACTCCTGACCGAATATAGCCGGAAACCAACCCTCTTTAGCGGTGGCGCCCTGGTTGATGACACCTACCTTGTTTGAGCCTGCAGGATGCTCCCACTTAGCTACGAAGAAGCATGTCAGCTGCAGCGCGACATAGTTCATCATAAGTGTGAACAGTGTCTCGTTGGTGTCCCACTTAGCCTTGAACACCGCAGGGAGAAGTCCCCACACAGCGCCTGCGAGCAACGAAGCGCCGATCATGCAGATGAAGAGCAGCCATGGCGGCAGACTCTTGAGATATATCATACAAGCCGCTGTGGCGATACCTCCTACCAGTACCTGTCCCTCTGCGCCGATGTTCCAGAATCGCATCTTGAACGCAGGAGCCAGACCTACGGCGATACACAGCAGCATCATGGTATCGCGCACAGTGATCCATGTATTACGGGCAAAGTTCTTCTCGCTGGAGCCGAAAGCACCTTTGAGCATGGAGCTGTAAACATCGATCGGGTTGACGCCGGTGAGCAGGAATACGATCAAACCTGCCAGGAGGAGCGCCGCAACTACAGAGCCGATACGAATAAGCAGGCTCTGCCACTTGGGCATAGTCTCACGGCGCGCGATACGCACCAGAGGATCTTTCTTATGCGTCATCGTTGCCATCGTCGTTTCCCTCCTTCAAATGTGTCATCAGCATACCTACTTCTTCCTTAGTCGCGGTGCGTCCGTCGAGTACTCCGTTGAGCTTGCCGTCGCAAAGAACGGCTATGCGGTCGCACAGCGCGAGCAGTACGTCCAGATCCTCGCCGACATAGATCACGGCGACGCCCATCTGCTTCTGCTCGTTGAGAAGACGATATATAGTATATGAGGTGTTGATATCCAGTCCGCGTACAGCGTATGCCGCCATCAGCACAGTAGGTTCACAGGCGATCTCGCGGCCTACGAGCACCTTCTGGACATTGCCGCCCGACAGGCGGCGTACCGGAGTCTGGATGCTGGGGGTCAGGACCTCCAGCTCATCCTTGACCTTGATCGCCAGGTTTCGCGGAGCCTTGCGGTCCGCAAAGATATTCTTACCGTTGCGATAAGAGCGGAGCATCATATTGTCAGTCATACCCATCGTACCGACCAGACCCATGCCCAGACGATCCTCAGGAACGAACGACAGCGCAACGCCCATATTCTTGATCTCGGTAACGGACTTGCCGATGAGCTCATGCTCCTCGCCGCTCTCGGGATCGTAGTACTTTACTGAGCTGCCGCCCTCGGCGCGCTGCAGACCGGCTATGGCCTCCAGCAGCTGCTTCTGACCGGAGCCGGAGATACCGGCCACGCCCAGGATCTCGCCGCCGTAAGCGTCAAAGCTGACGTCGTCCAGCGCCTTTACGCCGTATTTATCCAGACAGGTCAAGTGAGAAATGCTCAAACGCTTGACAGAGTTATCGACCTCTGGACGGTCGATATCCAGCTCGACCTTCTGGCCTACCATCATATCGGTCAGCGACTGTACCGAAGCCTCGGCCGTCAGTACGGTGCCGATGTATTCGCCCTTGCGCAGGATGGATACACGATCGGAGATCGCCAGAACCTCGTTGAGCTTATGGGTGATGATGATGATGGACTTGCCGTCCGCCTTCATATTGCGGAGCACCGCAAAGAGCTTGTCCGTCTCCTGAGGAGTCAGGACCGCGGTAGGCTCGTCGAGGATGAGGATATTAGCGCCTCTGTAGAGGGTCTTGACTATCTCCAGAGTCTGCTTCTGAGATACGGTCATGTTATAGACCTTCTGCTTAGGATCGACGTCAAAGCCGTACTTCTCGCATATCTCTTCGATAGCCTTGGCTATCTCGCGGTTGTTCTTAGCGGTCTTCTTATCCATACCGAGAGCCACGTTCTCGGTAGCTGTCAGAACGTCGACCAGCTTGAAGTGCTGATGGATCATACCGATGCCCAGATCGTATGCGTCCTTGGGCGAGGTGATATGTACCTCGCGGCCGTCCACAAAGATCTGGCCGGAGTCCTGATGATAGATACCCGACAGCATATTCATCAGTGTTGTCTTACCGGAGCCGTTCTCGCCGAGCAGAGCGAGTATCTCGCCCCTCTCGATGTCCAAAGATACGTCCTTATTAGCAACGACCTTGGTACCGAACGCCTTGGTGATATGCCGCATACTGACGGCGGTATTATTTTCCAAAAACATTCTACCCCCTAACACATATAAAGTGTGTTGAATACTGAAGGATGAACAGCGGTCATCGTTGTTCAGTCTTCAATACTCACTATGGATATAAACCCAGCAAAGGGAAGCCGAGGTATCAGCTTCCCTTTGCGTATAAGCTAAAGAATCTTAGTTGTTGTTCAGCTCAGTGATACCGTCGATACGGAGTGTGAAAGCAGGAGCGGACTGAACGAAAGACTCGTGATAGTAACCATCGAATACTACGTTGTCCTTATCCTGTACGAAGTCGCCGTCTGTATCGGTAGCGAACGCCTCGGTAACTTCCTTGCCGCCTACTGTGAATGTAGAAGTATCGAATACGCGCAGAGTGCCGGCCTTGATAGCAGCCTCGATCTCTTCGACCTTCTCCTTTGTGCCGGCAGCGCAGGACTTGCCGAGCTCTGTGATAGCAACGCCGTCGCTCTCAAGACCGCATACGCCGTTGGTAGCGACCTTCTCGCCCTTCATAGCTGTGCCGATAGCATAGGTGTAGAATACAGCCCAGTTGTTGGTAGCGGATGTCAGAGCAGCGTCGGGAGCTACGGACAGCATATCTACGTTGTAACCAACGGAGTATACTACCTTGCCGCTCTCGAGAGCCTTCTGTACAGCAGAGGGAGCGCCAGTGGAATCAGCGTGCTGACCGATGATAACGCAGCCGCGAGCCATCAGAGCGTCAGCAGCAGCACCCTCGGCTACCATATCGAACCAAGAGTTGGTGTACTGAACATCCATAACTACGTTAGAAACGATGCTCTTGATACCGAGATAGAAAGCGGTGTAACCGGATACAACCTCAGCATAGGGGAAAGCGCCTACATAACCGATCTTGATGTTGCCGTCCTTGTCCTTGCCTTCAGCAGGGATCTTGTCAGCGTCGATCAGTTCCTGGAGCTTCAGACCGGCAACAACACCGGATACGTATCTGGACTCATAAACGCGTGTGAAAGCGTTGGAGAAGTTGTCCAGACCGGAAGCCTTAGCTGTGTCACCTGTCATAGCGATGAACTGTACATCCTTGTACTCCTCAGCAGCCTGCTGAGTGTAGCTCTGGTGACCGTAAGAGTTGGTAACGATCAGGGAGCAGCCCTGACCTACGAGATCGTCGCAAGCGTCCTTGCACTGCTCATCCTCGGGGATGTTGTACTTCCAGATGATCTGGTCTTCCTTCAGACCGAGAGCCTCAGCAGCCTTCTTGATACCTTCCATGTGAGCGAAGGTGTAACCCTCGTTCTCATCGCCTACCAGGATAACACCAAGTTTGAACTCAGCGTTAGCCTCGACAGCAGATGCGTCAAAGCCGCCTACTTCGGTGATGCCGGACTCAGCGTGCTCAACTTCAGCTGTTGTAGCGTCAACTGCCTCTGTAGCGTCTGTGTCGGCCTTCTTCTCCTCTGTACCGCCGCAAGCTGCGAAAATGCCGCATACGAACAGAACTGCGAGAAGCATAGCAATAATCTTCTTCATTTTTTCCTCCTAAATAACTTGGATTTAAGATTTTTTCAGTTAAGCCGCGAGGCTGCAGCTTCGCTAAAAAAGCCGCCTTTGTGACTTAACACCGAACAAATAAATTATACCTAATCACGTAAAATATGGCAATTGAAAATAATGTCAAATTTGTTACAGATAATTACGCTTATTTTATTATTTTTTAACAATGTGCGGATTTTACCTAAAAATTAGTTAGATTTACTAAAAATACTTGTTTCCTGATAAGCAAAATAACCATATATCTTGCGGTCCTCATACATATATAGTATAATAGTTGTATAATAACCTGTATAAGGAGAACGCGTTATGAACAGCTTCATCATCCGCGGCGATATCGTATATACTACCGATAAAGATACACGGGTCACCTCGCCCGACAGTTATGTCGTTTGTAAGAACGGCATATGCAGGGGTGTGTTCGAGAAACTGCCTGATGAATATTCGGATCTGCCGGTACACGACTACAGCGGTTTGCTGGTCATGCCGGGCATGGTCGATCTGCATATCCACGCTCCTCAGTTCGCGTATCGCGGACTGGGCATGGATATGGAGCTGCTCGACTGGCTGGAGAACTACGCCTTTAAGGAAGAGAAGAAGTACCGCGACTTAGAATATGCCGACAGAGCGTATGATATGTTCGCCGAAGCTATCCGCCTCAGCGCGACTACCAGAGCCGTGATCTTCGGCACCATATACCGCCAGAGCAACGAGCTGCTGATGGAGAAGATGGAGCGCACCGGCATAGTATCATATGTAGGCAAGGTCAATATGGACCGCAACGCTCCCGATATCATCACCGAAAACAGTGAGAGGTCGGTAGCCAGTACAGAGCGCTTTATCGACCATACATCCGGAAGGTATCAGAATACCTATCCGATACTCACCCCACGCTTTGTTCCGTCGTGCAGCGATACGGTGCTGAAAGGACTCGGAGAACTAGCCGAGCGCTACAATATCCCTATCCAGTCGCACCTGAGCGAGAATCCCGACGAGATCACATGGGTCAGCGAGCTGTGTCCCGACGCCGCGTTCTACGGCGACGCGTATGACCGATACGGGCTGTTCGGAAGTATCAGCAAGACCGTTATGGCTCACTGCGTATACTCGACCGATGAAGAGATCGCTCTGATGAAGGAGCGCGGAGTTTATATCGCCCACTGTCCGGCGTCTAATATGAACGTTGCGTCCGGCATCGCGCCGGTCAGACGATATCTGGACGGAGGTCTGCATATAGGCTTGGGCACGGATATTGCCGGCGGCCAGACCGAGAGCGTGTTCACCTCTATGGTCGAGGCACTGCAGGTCAGCCGCCTTTACTGGAGGATCGTTGATCCCGGGTGCAAGCCGCTGAGCTTCAGCGAGGCTCTGTATATGGCGACAAAGGGCGGCGGAGATTTCTTCGGCAAGGTAGGATCCTTTGAGCCGGGCTATGAGTTCGACGCTATAGTGATTGACGACAGCCAGCTCCCCCATCCTCAGGTGCTGGATCTTGCCCAGCGATCCGAACGAGCGGTATATCTCAACGGCGATATAAAGGCCATGACCGCCAAATACTGCCGCGGCAACAGAATACTGTAAAATAGGCTTTATACAAATAATATAGGCTGACTCATCTCTGAGTCAGCCTTTTCCTTTAATTGACTATCTGCGTGCCGGAATCGCCGTGCAGGGCTTTTCCCGCGCTGTTCAGCTCGGCTATGATAGCCTTTCTGTTTTTGCCTTTTTTCACAAAGCCCACAGCAGCCTCAACCTTAGGCAGCATAGAACCTTTGGCGAAATGTCCCTCGGCTATATAACGATCGGCCTGAGCGACCGTCATACAGTCGATATCGCGCTCATCGGGAGTGTTGAAATTGACCTTGACCTTATCGACCGCTGTGAGTATCAGCAGGATATCGGCGTCAAGATTATCCGCCAACATAGCGGACACGTTATCCTTATCGATTACCGCGCCGACTCCCTTATGGAAGTGACCGACCTTGCGCACCGGGATACCGCCGCCGCCGCAGCAGATGACCACAGATCCGTCGCTGACCGAAGCTCGTATAGCGTCCAGCTCCACTATGCTAACCGGCTTAGGCGACGGAACAACACGCCGCCATCCGCGGCCGGCGTCCTCACGCATCTCAAAACCCAGCCGCTCATGCTCTGCCTGAGCCTGTTCAGCTGTCATGAACTTGCCGATAGGCTTGGTCGGATCCTTCAGCGCCGGATCGTTTCCGTCTACCAACACCTGAGTGACGATGGTAGCGACAGGCTTCTTGATGCCGCGGCTGAGCAGCTCCTCACGCAGGGCGTTCTGGATATCATAGCCAATATACGCCTGGCTCATAGCCACACACACCGACAGCGGTGTGCGCTCGACGCTGCTGTCCTCGCGGCACAGAGCCGCCATAGCGCTGTCGATAGTGCCCACCTGAGGGCCGTTGCCGTGGGTTATCACCACATCGTTGCCGTCCTCTATCAGGTCAGCTATAGCCTTAGCGGTCACTTTGACAGCCATGAACTGTTCATGTAAAGTCTTGCCCAGGGCGTTGCCGCCCAGAGCTACTACTATCTTATTTTTCATATCTTTATACAGTATGCGTTAAAATGCCTTTCTGTTCACGCCGCGCGCCTCGAGCTCCTCGAGAGCCGCCGCAGGATCCTTGACCTTAGCCAAAAAAATCATCGCGGCTATGATATAAGGCTTGAATGAAGCCTGGCGATACAGCGGAGCACGATAGCGGTCGAATACAGACGCCGCTACCTCGCCCTCCTCACAGCTGACGGATGAGATATCCGCCGGAAGACAGTGCAGGTACAGAGCCTTGCCGTCCTTGGTGAGGCTCATCATCTCTTCGGTACACTCCCAGTCTTTATGGGTAGCGTTCTCGGCGAGCAGCCGCTGCTCAAGAGCGTCTATGCCGTCAAAGTCGCGGTTGCCGTACAGCTCGGTGCGCTCTTCCATAGCGGCATACGAAGCCCAACTCTTTGGATATACTATATCGGCGTCTTTGAACGCCTCTTTCATATCGTTAGTTTTTACAAAGCTGCCTCCGGAAGCCTCGGCGTTCCTGCGAGCTACGTCTTCAACCTCGGGCATGATGTCATAGCCCTCGGGATGAGCGAGAACTACATCCATACCGAAGCGCGTGAACAGTCCGATAACGCCCTGAGGAACAGACAGAGGCTTACCGTAGCTGGGCGAATATGCCCATGTCATAGCCACCTTCTTACCCTTGAGGTTCTCAGCTCCGCCGAACTCGTGGATAACGTGCAGCAGATCGCTCATACACTGGGTGGGATGGTCGATATCGCACTGCAGGTTCACCAGAGTAGGCTTCTGTTCAAGAACTCCGTCCTCGTAGCCCTCTTTAAGAGCCGCAGCGACCTCCTGCTGGTATGTATGCCCCTTGCCGATATACATATCGTCGCGGATACCCACTACATCCGCCATAAACGAGATCATATTGGCGGTCTCGCGGACGGTCTCGCCGTGAGCTATCTGGCTTTTGCCTTCGTCCAGATCCTGTACCTCTATGCCCAGAAGATTGCAGGCAGAGGCAAATGAAAAACGTGTACGGGTGGAGTTATCGCGAAAGTTCGAGATACCCAGACCCGACTCAAATATCTTGGTAGAAATGTTCCTCTCCCTGAGGTCGCGCAGAGCGTCGGCTACGGTGAACACCGCCTCAAGCTCGTCGTCGGTCTTATCCCATGTCAGGAAAAAGTCATTCTCATACATATCGTCTATCCGCAGGCCTCTCAGCTTAGCGGCAAATTCTCCGGTCTTGCTCATATCAGTCCTCCTGAGCGTAATTCATAGGCACCGCCGCATATACCGCGGCACAGTGTACGAGGTCTTCTTTCCATGTCTTTTCGTTAGGAGCGTGTGCCTGAGCTTCTGCTCCGGGGCCGAATCCTATACACGGGATACCGTAACGGCCCATGATGGATACGCCGTTGGTCGAGAAAGTCCACTTATCCACCCTCGGCTCGCCGTACAGGCCCTTGTGAGAGGCTACCATAGCCTTGGTCGCCGGATGATCCTCGGGGATGACCCATGTCGGGAAGTAGCATTCGGTGGGATATACCAGACCCGTCCATGACGGACGCTCATAGGTGTACATGCTCACCTGCGCGCCGTACTTCTGCACAGACGGCAGTGAACGAACCTCTTCTAAAGCGCTCTCCCATGTTTCGCCGTATGTCAGGCGGCGGTCGAGAGATATAGCCGAGAAGTCCGCCACCGCGCAGCGCGACGGCGACTTATAGAACTGCTGTGATACAGTTACTGTGCCTTTGCCCAAGAAGGGATCATAGTGCAGTCTTTCGTTCAGCTCCCTGATATCCAGGATGATCTCAGCCATCTTATACAGAGCGTTCTCACCACGCTCGGGAGCGGATCCGTGGCAAGATATGCCTTTGACCTCAACCCTGATCTCCATCCTGCCGCGCTGACCGCGGTATATGCCCTTGTCGGTGGGCTCGGTGATAACCACGAACTCAGGCTTGATCTTCATCTCATTATAGATATACTGCCAGCACAGACCGTCGCAGTCTTCTTCCTGAACGGTACCTGTCACAAGAACCTTGTAACCCTCGGGGATCAGCCCGAGATCCTTCATGATCTTGGCTCCGTATACGGCGGATACAACGCCGCCTGTCTGGTCGGAGGTTCCACGGCCGCCGATCTCGGTATCGGTCTCGTAGCCCTCGTAGGGATCGAAGTTCCAGTTGGTTATCTCGCCCAGACCCACGGTGTCGATATGACCGTCAAAGGCAATTATCTTATCCCCCTTGCCCATCACTCCGTGAACATTGCCCATAGGATCGGTGAACGCCTCGTCAAAACCGAGTTTTTTCATCTCTTCGACTATACGCTCGGCGACTCCCTTCTCCTGCGCGCTCTCACTAGGGATGGCCACCAGATCCCTGAGGAAGGCTGTCATATCCTTCTCATAATCCTCGGCGGCTTTTCTGATAACATCATAATCCATAATCGTATCCCCCTCAGCGGAAAATCCGCAAAAATATATACACTATTATTATACTATAATATACGACACTGTCAAATACAAAATCGTATTTTTCTTAAAATTTTTTAGGTTTTAATAAAAAGTGATTGATTATCATTTGATTATATATTACAATAGATTTATCAAAGATAAAATTACCGTATTCTTTCTATCCTACGAGGTGATTCTATGCTGAATGAACAACTTAAGAAAACGCTTTTTTCACTGGCTCACACCATAGCCGTGCATTACGGAAAAAGCTGTGAGGTCGCCGTGCACGATCTGACCGACAGAGATGCAGCCAACCACTCTATCATCTATATCGAAAACGGCGAAGTAACCGGTCGCAAGCTGGGCGACGGAGCCTCCGGGATCGTGCTGGAACAGCTGTCAGGCGACAACGGTTCCGAGGACAGGATAGGATACCTTACCAAGACCTCTGACGGTAAGATCCTGAAGTCTTCTACTACATATATACGCGACGACAAGGGCAAGGTCATCGCTATCTTCTCCATCAACCACGATATAACCTCCATGTCGGTGGCTTCATCAGCCATATCCGAGCTGATCACGCCGTGTGAGGCCGGCGACAGCGATCCCGAGCAGATCACTCCTCATGTTGAAGATCTGCTGGACGAGCTGCTGTGGAAGTCCACCGAGCTCATCGGCAAGCCCGTTTCGCTGATGAACAAAGAGGATAAGATGCGCGCCGTAAGGTATCTTAACTCTAAGGGAGCCCTGCTGATAACTAAATCGGGCGACAAGATCGCAAAGTACTTCGGCATATCCAAGTTCACACTGTATTCGTACATAGATGTAAAAGATAATGAATTAAAGGAGAGTTAACTATGATCGACTTTAGTATTCATCAAGAAGGCAGACAGCATAACATCCAAAAGGCGCGCGAGAACGGTATCATTATCCCGACCATCCGCCAGATGCAGGATCCCTCGCTTATCCCCGAGCAGATCAAGGATAAGCTCAGCCGCACAGGACTCTGGGACGTAGATCCCGTCAACCTCTTCCGCATCACTTGGAAGAACGAGCCTAAAGAGAATGGCGGTCTGTACAGAGAGGTCCCCAACTATATCGAGCTGCCGTCCGCGCTCACCGGAGTAAAGGCGCGTATCTTTGCTATGGTAGGCAAGTGGTTCCCCACCGGCTGTCACAAGGTAGGAGCCTCCTTTGGCTGTCTTGCTCCCCGTCTGGTGACAGGTCAGTTCGACGCCACAAAGCATAAGGCTGTGTGGCCGTCCACAGGCAACTACTGCCGCGGCGGCGCCTTCAACAGCAAGCTGCTCTCCTGCGACAGCATAGCTATCCTGCCGGCTGAGATGAGCCGCGAGCGCTTTGAATGGCTGTCCAAGATCGCCGGCGAGGTCATCGCGACACCCGGCTGTGAATCCAATGTAAAAGAGATATTCGACAAGACATGGGAGCTGCGTCAACGCCCCGAGGTCATGATCTTCAACCAGTTCGAAGAGATGGGCAATCCCCTGTGGCACTATAACGTGACCGGTCACGCTTTAGCGGATGTGTTCGACAGCATCAGCGGCGAGGGCGATCGCTTTGCCGGAGCGTGCTTCACATCCGGTTCCGCCGGCACCATGAGCGCTGGCGACTATCTAAAGGAGCAGTATCCGGGACTCAAGCTCGCGGTAGGCGAAGCTCTGCAATGCCCCACTATACTCGACAACGGCTTTGGCGGTCACCGCATCGAAGGTATCGGCGACAAGCATATCCCGTGGATACACAACGTCAAGAACACCGATATGGCTATCGCCATCGACGATGAGGACAGCCAGAGACTATTAAGACTGTTCAACACCCCCAAGGGCAAGAGTTATCTCACCGACTCGCTGGGACTCGACAGCGAGTTCGTAGATACCCTGAGCTATCTGGGTATCAGCGGCATCGCCAACATCCTGTGCTGCATCAAGATGGCCAAGTACTATGAGCTGACCGAGCACGACGTCATAGGCACGGTTCTGACCGACAGCGCTGTTATGTACCAGAGCCGTATCGCCGAGCTCAACGAGATGTACGGCGACTACAGCGAGCGCGACGCAGAGCTGGATCACAACCTGCATATGCTCGGCCTCAAGACCGACAACCTCATCGAGCTGCGCTACACCGACCGCAAGCGTATCCATAACCTGAAGTACTATACATGGGTCGAACAGCAGGGCCGCGATGTAGAAGAGCTCAACGCCCTGTGGTATGACACCGAGCACACATGGGACGCTGTTCACAAGCAGGCAGAAGAACTGGATAAGCTCATCGAAGAATTCAACGCCGAGGTAGGCATACTGTAAATATGAAAAACGTAAAGTACTGCAAATGCGTCAAATGCGGACGCGAGTATCCTGCCGCTCCTGATATCACCACCTGTGAGTGCGGTGGTATCCTCGATGTGATATATGACTATGACTATATCCGCACCGTATTCAGCCGCGATGATCTGACAGCGCGCGAAGATCCCACCATGTGGAGATACCGCGAGCTGCTGCCCATCGAAGAGAACACCGTACCCTGCGGACTGACGGTAGGCTGCTCGCCTATGTACCGCGCCGACGATATCGCGAGTGAGCTTGGCATAGGCGCGCTGTATATCAAAGACGACGGCATCAACCCCACAGCCTCTTTAAAGGACAGAGCCTCTGCTATGGCGGTGACCAAGGCTGTCGAGGCAGGCTATGATACCATCGCCTGTTCATCCACAGGCAACGCCGCCTCTTCACTGGCCGGCAACGCCGCGAGAGCCGGGCTCAAGACCTATATCTTTGTCCCCGACAGAGCTCCCAAGGGCAAGATAGCTCAGCTGATGATGTTCGGCGCGAATCTCACCGCCGTACGCGGCAGCTATGAACAGACCTTTGAACTTAGTAAAGAGGCTATCGCTAAATACGGCTGGTATAACCGCAACGCTGCTATCAATCCGTATCTCAGCGAAGGCAAAAAGACCGTCGCGCATGAGATATGCGAACAACTCGGCTTCAAGGCTCCCGACTATGTAGCGGTGTCAGTAGGCGACGGATGCACCATCGCCGGCGTATACAAGGGACTGTACGATATGTATCAGGTGGGATTCATCGATAAGATACCGCGCCTGATCAGCGTGCAGGCCGAGGGCTGTTGCCCCATCAACACCGCCGTTATGACCGGCGATCCGTGGACTCCGCAGGAGGAGAACACCTATGCCGACAGCATTGCGGTAGGAGTACCGCGCAATGCCGACAAGGCCATCAAGGCTATACTGGACAGCGACGGTATCCCTGTCAACGTGACCGACGATGAGATCCGCGCCGCTCAGCGATACTTAGCGGCGAACGCCGGAGTTTTCGGCGAGCCGGCAGGAGTCACCGCTGCGGCAGGACTGCTCAAGCTGTGCCGAGAGGGCAGGCTCGAGCCCGACGCCACGGTGGTATCTATCGTGACCGGCAACGGACTTAAGGATATCGAGAGCGCGATCGCCAACTGCGCTACTCCGGTATCGTGCGCGACCCTCGACGAGTTCGAGAGCAAATTCAATTTATAACACTTCACTTTTATATCGTATATAGCGTAAAGAAGCCGTCCGGACATCCGGGCGGCTTCGCTTTTTAATACAATTCTCAACTAAAAAGTGAACTTAGATTAACGAGGATGGTTTTCGCAAAGCGAGACGGATGGCGCCTGTCAAGATCGACAGTGAAGTATAGCGGAAATCAGACCGTTAAGGTTATCTGCCTTTTATTTGAGAATAGTATAAATACTAATAATCCTGTCAAAACAGCATATAAATATAGGGACTATAGTATTTGGAGGTCATCATGTCATCACGATTCAAGTTATATGCAAAGAATATCATCATCCCACTTGCGCTGGGTACTGCGATAGGTCTGCTGACTCAGGGCGGCGACGCATTCTCTAAGCTCAACAAGCCGCCGCTGGCTCCGCCGGCTCTGCTATTCCCTATCGTGTGGTCGATCCTGTATGCCCTGATGGGCATAAGTTACACACGGCTGGAGGAACGCCGTCTGAACGACGACGGCACAAAGCTCATTTACTATATCCAGCTGGCATTCAACCTGCTGTGGTCTGTAGCATTCTTCACCCTGCAGTGGAGGTTGTTCGCCCTGATATGGCTGATCCTGCTGGATCTGCTGGTAATCGCTATGGTGATACGCTTCTATCGCAGTGAAAAGATATCGGGAATGCTTCAGATACCGTATCTGATCTGGGTACTGTTCGCGACCTATCTCAACTTCGGCTTTTATCTGCTCAACAGATAATTGAATTATCATCGGGGCTGTGATACAATATCCCCATGAAACACTACAACTCGCTAAACGACTATAACAAAAGTAAATACGGCTGCAAGGTATATAAGCTCTCGATATCCGGCGGCATGACCTGTCCCAACCGCGACGGCACACTGGATACGCGCGGATGTATCTTCTGCAGTGCAGGAGGCTCGGGCGAGTTCGCCGAGTCGTGTTCGCTGAACATCACCGAACAGCTCAACAGAGCCAAGGCGAGAGTATCATCCAAGGCAGGCGGCGGTAAATATATCGCCTACCTTCAGCCGTTCACCAACACCTATGCTCCGACAAACAAACTGCGCGAGATATATGCTGAGGCCATAGCGCCAGATGATATCGTAGGGCTGAGCATCGCCACACGGCCTGACTGTCTGGGCGACGATGTGCTCGAAGTGATAGCTGAGCTGAATACGATAAAACCCGTGACGGTCGAGCTGGGGCTGCAGACCATCCACGAGAGCACCGCGCAGTATATCCGCCGCGGCTATCCACTGTCTGTCTACGATACGGCCATAGATCGGCTCCGCTCGATCGGAGTCGACATAGTGACCCATGTGATCCTCGGTCTGCCCGGTGAGAACGATCAGATGATGCTGGACACAGTGAGCTATGTAGGAAAGGTCACCGACGGCATAAAACTCCAGCTCTTGCACATCATCGAGGGCACCGATCTCGCCGATGAATACCGCGCAGGAAAGGTCCGTGTCATGACTATGGAAGAATACGGCGATATCATATGCAAGGCTGTGGAACTGCTGCCACCGAACGTGGTCATCCATCGTCTGACAGGCGACGGGGCTAAGCACAGCCTGATCGCGCCCATGTGGAGCGCGGATAAAAAGCGTGTGCTGAACTATCTCAACCACCTGATGGACGAGAGGGATACCGTTCAGGGTCGTATATACAAAAAATAGTATAAAACAAAAAGGATGTCGGTCCGCTGAGGATCGGCATCCTTATCTTATATATCGATCATTCCAAAAAGCTTATCCTGTCGTCTATACCAAGATTGTCGATAGAGTAAACGAACAGCACCTGATCTATCTTCTCTTCACTTATCAGCTGAGATACTGGCTTTTCGGTATAATAACGCAGGTCGACCATGACGATCTCGGCATAGTGATCGGCCAGGAACGGAACCAGAGAGTGCGCGAAGCTGTCTTTGACTACCAGCAGCTTTTTATCCGAATCAGCCTTTGAGTTAGTTATCACGGTGATGGGGTTGTTGCCGTCGAGATACACGGGATATTTATCATCCTCATCGAGATGAGCATAATAGAACATATCGTCCTGCTCGGTGGTCTTGCCGTCCACGGTGATAGCGGTCTTTACACTCTTATCGTTAGCGTGATTGTCCCATATCTCGATATCGTCGGAGGGATTGAGCCACAGTCCCGAGCCGCTGTATGTCGTACCGTAAAAGCCCGGATATGATGTTATCTCATAGTCCGATTCTTTATGCGGAGTATAACCGAGCTTTTCGCCCAACTGACAGTAAGCGATGTACGCGCCGCAGGCTGTCCAGTGGTGATCGGTCTTGTAGTATATCTGATGTCCGTCGGAGTACGCCTTTTTGAACGCGTCTCTGACGTCACAGAAATCCGCGTGGGTCAAGATATCGCCGAAGCCAGAGAAGTATTCATCGTCCTCATACGGCAGGTGCAGAGCCGGCAGCTTATCTGAGCAGATATATCCGGTGGACGGAGCTATCAGCACCGTGCAGGGTACGTCGGTGTTCTCAGCGAACTCATCTATGATACCCATGTTGAAGTCCAGCTCTCTCATATCCTGAGGATCGTTGATCAGATACCCGTCGGAGCCCATATAAATACCGTTCGCGCCGTTGTTGCCGATAGCTACTGAGTAATACGCCGCCAGACCGACCCAGAAGTTGCGTCCGGGCAGCTGATCGCTGACATACTTTTCAAAGGAATCGCGGAACTCGCCGCTGAGCAGCTTATCATAAGTCAGCTCAGGAGCCTGTGCGAGGTTGCGCTTCTCGGTCGAACTTGTCTTGAGCTTAGGCAGTACGAGGAAGAGTATCATCATAACAGCCAGAAAGCCGGCGAACAAAAAGGCCGGCAGGTTCTTATATAGTTTTTTCACGATGATACACCTCCTTATATAGGTATAGGATATATTATCCGTATGATGATCAGAATCTGAAGTACAGGAAAGGATTATAGCTGTCGGTAACCAGCAGAGCGGTGCATATGCCCATCACGGCTGTGCAGTATACGCTTTGCAGCGCAGGGTTGAGAGCGGTCTCTTTGACCTTGCCGTACAGCTTAGCTCCCAAGGGGATCGAGGCTATACCGGCTATCAGGAGCATAGGCAGATACGACAGCAGCAGTACGCCGGCGTGGGTGCCTATCACCGTGCCGCCGAAGTTGAACATAGAACCGAAGAACGATCCCATGGCTGCCATGCCGCCCATATCCTCTGAGAAGTAGAAGATGACCCATCCGATGACGATGAAGAACAGGGCGTATATATGCTGTACGGCGGCAGGGGTCTTCTCGAGCCACTTTTTGAGCACTAGCTTTTCGAGTATCAGCAGCAGGCCGAAATACAATCCCCACAGGATGAAGTTGTACGAAGCTCCGTGCCAGAAACCTGTCAGGAACCATACCACCAGCAGGTTGAATATCTGTCGGCCGATGCCCTTGCGGTTGCCGCCCAGCGGAATATAAACATACTCGCGGAACCATGTGCCCAGCGAGATATGCCATCGCCTCCAGAACTCGGTGATGCTCTTGGATATATACGGATAGTTGAAGTTCTTGAGGAACTCAAAGCCCAGCATATTGCCCAGACCGCACGCCATGTCGGAGTAACCCGAGAAGTCGAAGTATATCTGGAACGAATAGGCTATGATGCCCATCCACGAGCCCAGCCAGCCGTTATCCTCGCCGGTAGCGAGCATAGCGCTCCACATCGCGCCCATCTGGTTAGCTATCAGCACCTTTTTGGCCAGGCCGATACAGAAGACGCAAACGCCCTTGGTGAAGTCGTCGAGCTTCTCTCTGCGGTGATCCAGCTGATAGGCTATGTCCTTATATCTTACGATAGGGCCGGCAATAAGCTGAGGGAACAGCGACACATATGTGCCGAAGGTGATGATGTTCCTCTGCATAGGAGCCTCGTCGCGGTATACGTCTATCGAGTACGACATCGTCTGGAAGGTATAGAAGCTGATTCCGATAGGCAGCGAGAACTTGACCGTCTGCAGACCTATACCGATGAAGGGGAACGATGAACCGAACTGCAGAGCCGGCAGAGTGATGTTGCTCAGGATAGGCAGCTGCCATGCTCCTGCAGGGAATATCGCCGAAACGGCGTTGTTGAACGAGCCTGCGAGGAAGTTGTAGTACTTGAAGAATCCCAGCATGCTCAGGTTGATGCAGATAGAAGCGATGAGAAAGCCTTTTGCTATCCCGTCGCGCTTGTGGCGATACTTGCTGATGAAATAACCGCAGGTGTAGTCCACGATGGTCGAGAATATCATCAGGATAACGAATACCGGCTCGCCCCATCCGTAGAACACCAGATTGACGACGAAGAGGAACAGGTTACGGAGCTTTCGCGGACACAAATAATAAACCAGCAGTACTGCCGGCAGATATACGAACAAAAATATCGTGGATGAAAATACCATAACGTCCCTCCTCTCTTTTTATTTATCCGTTCAATGTATCAGAACGGTATGTTTTTCTTAAAGTCCTTGTTGCATCTGGGACAGTGGATAT
>Ga0310696_10000193_pt1 | contig 105569 bp, 164 predicted proteins | sample AusTroGonzalo_MG_4_FD_203885 | JGI IMG/M metagenome (GOLD analysis project Ga0310696, IMG submission 203885) | Bovine rumen microbial communities from tropical cattle in Woodstock, Queensland, Australia - Gonzalo_02 (v2) (version 2) | ecosystem: Host-associated > Mammals > Digestive system >...
GTCCGAACTCGCTCTCGGCTGGTGTTCGCCATTATTGGCAGATGGATCGATGAATGGAGCCTGGAACCATACCATCTTTGGGATGCTGATGACGAACTTGAAGGATTCGCCCAGGAAGACACCATTGACGGCGTACGTGTCGTCGCATTCGGTAAATACGGATATTGTTAAGGAGATATTATGAAGACTATCCGACTGAACACATTTGAAACCAACTCTTCTTCCACACATGCCATCTGCATGTGTTCCGAGGAAGACTACCAGAAGTTCAAGAACTATGAACTGTTCTGGAAGTGGAGCCACCTCAAAACCGCGGAAGAGCTGTACGACGAGTTCACCAAGCCGTACTCGGCACCGCAATCAGAATGGGAAGACTGGAAGAAGGACGTATGGGAAAATCGTTTCCTCGGAAAGCTTCCTTCGTTCGAACAATTCAAGAAGGCTATCACCACCGAAGGCGAATGGCACTTCATCAATGACGACGATCGTGACAGTTATGGATCTGACGAAGAATGGATCATTGCCAACATCCACTCGATTCTTGTCGAGGACGAAGTCGCCAATGCAAGCAACTACAACTACAATGGCGACTGGTACTACGAAACATTCAAGAGTTCGTTCAACGGCGTCGTCGCCTTCGGATACTACGGACACGACTAATGCGTACAGTTAGAACACATACGTTCGAGACGAATTCCTCTTCGGCGCACTGCTTCGTGACTGCCGACAACGAGGAATTCGCTCGTTTTGTCAACGGAGAGCTGTTCGCCGACGGGTTCGGATACAAGTTCCGCCACGATGCAAAGCTGATCGACGAAGATGCTGTCTACATGAGGTACGAGAAGTACTTCATCGACTACGTAATCACGATGGACAGCGAGTCAAGGATTTTAAGCAAGGATACGGTTCTTTGGTTCGTGCGACATCCGGTTGAAATTGCGCCGCTTAGTCAAGGAATCGGCGATGAAGGCAATACCGTCCCGGAAATGCCGGATGCAATTTTTAACGAGTGCTATTCCAACCATTGGGGTGTATCGTCGCTCATCTGCTGGCTGGATCAAGAAGAAGCTCCGCTGTCCTATGCTAAACTCGTTGACGAAACAAGTAATTTTGAGAATGGCTATGACGGCTACGACAGCGAACCGCCGACCGTGAAGGACGGCAAGACGAGCTGCTACGCCGTTTGGTACTACTAGGAGATATTCATGACACGTGGAAAACTGGTCTACATCGACGAAGAAGGCAACGTATTCGTATCCAACGAATTCAACGGCGACATGTACTACAAGGAAGGGTCGCCCGGAGAATCCTATGCGGAAGCCCTTGCACAGCTGCCTAGCCATCTAGGCATTGCGGCCATGTCCGATTGGCTCTACGACGTACAGGAACATCTGCACGGATACGAGAAGGACGAAGTCCGCTTCATCCACAAAGCCGACGACAAGGTAGACTTGACCAGCAGTTACTATGTGAACAACTGGTTCTCCGACTATCTGTACATCAGGAACGACGCCAAGTACTTTACTATCACCAACAGCGACGGTGCCCCGATCGACCTTCCCGAACATACAATTTCTATATTTTGCTTTGGTTGCTTGGAAAAACAGATAAACATTAGCAATCAGCCAACTACCGAGGACGAAGTGATCGATTCTACAGCAGCTACCGAAGCACACCGCCAGGAAGTCGCACGTAACGTGCAGGATTTCTGCAGCAAGCTGTCAATGAGGGCGGCTCAGCACGACTTGTCGAAGCTCGTGCCGCCAGAGAAGGCCGGCTTCGACCGTGCCACGCTGAAGCTCGCTGACATGACCTACGGCTCGCAAGAGTATGCCAAGTCGCTGGAAGACCTTGCGGAGACCCTTGAGCACCATTACGCCCATAACGACCATCATCCGCAATACTACAAGAACGGCGTGTCCGGAATGACCCTATACGCCCTTGTCGAAATGTACGAGGACTGGAAGGCCGCCGGTAAGCGTAACAAGGATGGCAATATCGTCAAGTCCGTCGAACTCAACAAGGACAAGTTCCATATCGACGACCAGCTGTATTCCATCCTACTGAATACGGCAAAACTGGACATGGAAGAGGAAAATAGCAGCAAATAAGCTGTTTCCTCTTGACAAGACGAGGTAATTAGTATATATTTCTTGCATTATGATGTGTGTTTTGCTATGTTTACCTCGTGTCAAGAACGACTGTGAGTTCTATCGTGGCCCGACAATGGCCGATGACGAATACCCAGTCGTCGATATCCAGTCGAACGAGGTTATTGATGAACCTATTACTAGCGATCCCGGCGAGAGGGCAGAATAAGTACCTTCAAGAAATGAAGGACGCTATCCATGCCATGCCGGTAAAGCCTTGCCATGTCCTCTACATGGCCGACCGACCGACCGCCAAGGAACGTGTGGAAGCATTGTCGATACTCGACAACGATCCGCTGATCGAATACTATCCCATCACATCGAAACCAGCTTACGTAGGCCGTCCCAAGATGACCTACGGTGTCGAGTGGTTCCTTACTGGGCATGTAAGGAACTGCGCCGTTGACTACATCGAGAAGCACCAAGAGATCGATGCAGTAGTCTTCATCGACGGAGACTGCATTCCGGAGCCGGACTTGGTCAAGTCCCACATGGCAGTGCTTGACTGCGCCGATCCTAAGGTGTCAGTCGGCAAGCGCAAGGAGGCCATGTTCAACTGGAAAGACCAGCGAGAGACCGAAGATGCCCTTGCTAATATCTTCTACGACGTACCAAACGAAGTGTTGTCCGAAGGCATGTTTGTGGATTCTGGCGTGGTATGGACATGCAACTTCGGCATGAACAAGGCGGCGCTCGGCTACTTGAAACAGCTCAACTGTACTCTGTACGGGCGTGAGGAGACCTTCTGCAGCGAATTCCTCGGTACGTGGGGCGGAGAGGACGGCTTCATCGGTATAGAGTGCTACTATACTGGCGTCCCGGTTATCGCTCTGGAACACGGCAACAACGGAATACGTCACAAGTACCATATCAGGGACAAGTCTAAGTATGATCACATCGCCTTTATAGATTTCCTAGAGAAAAACCGTGAACGGCTTCTATATCTGCTGGACTTGTACAACATGAACGTCCGCCACTGCAAATTTATCCGAAGAGAGGATCTGATCGAGTTCGGATACGACTTCAATCAAAATAAACTAAAGTAATATGTTCTTTGATTTATCCAAAATAGGCGAATGGCTCGGTAAGAAATTGTCCCCGAATCCGGAGGAACTTACAGATGACGACTTGCAGAAACTACGCAAGGAGGATTTAATCCTCGTCGTTAAGGAACTCCAGTACAAGAACAAGACTCTTGCCAAACAGCGGAAACAGCTGTCCGACAAGCTGTACGACATCTTCCTCAAGCTCTAGCTGGATAAACTGCTTGCAGCTTCAAAAGGATTAATCATGCCTAATAAATGGCTCAATTGTGCCATACCTGGAGTGGCATTGACCACGTGCATAGGTTCGGTGTACTGCTGGTCTCAGTTCGCCGCCAACTTGATGGAGACCTTCGCTCTGACTAGGTTCCAGACTGACATCGGCTTCATGTTAATCATCTTCTTCCTCGGTATGTGCGCCGCAGCTTTCGGGCGTGTCATCGAGAAGAATCCAAGACTCGGTGCGTGGTTGTCCACCGCAGTGTTCATAACTGGCTTCATGATGCTGGGAACTGCAGTCGCTGTCGGATCCGTACCAGCCTTCTACATTTCCACGGCGATCATCGGAGCTGGCACTGGCATAGGATATGTCACACCAGTCAAGACGCTGATGGCTTTCTTCAGCGACCATAAGGGACTCGCGTCGGGGCTCGCCATAACAGGCTTCGGTCTGGCGAAGTTCATAGCCTCTCCAGTAATCGAGTGGCTACTCGCCAATGTTAGCCTATCCAACATGTTCTTCATAATGGGCGGAATCTATGCCGCAGTGATGGTCGCATCGTCGATGCTTCTGCGTAAGTATCCGTACAGCGTGACCGAAGAGAAGTACGACAACGGATTCGAGTACTCCTACATACTGAAGAGCAAAGAATGGTGGTCGATCTGGTTCATGTTCATGACCAACATATCGTGCGGACTAGCTATTATCTCACAAGAGAAGGGACTGCTTACCGCACTTGGTATCTCGGCTATCGCAATGGTTCTGTCCGGAACCGCACTGTCCAACGCCGGTGGCCGTCTCGGATTTTCGTCGATTTCGGACAAGATAGGAAGGAAGGCAGCATACCACTTTGTATGTAGTTTCGGAATCCTCGGTGCTGTGTTCTGTATTACCGGGAGCCCTATGTTGTCCGTAATAGGCATACTTCTGTGCGAGGCCGCATACGGCGGAAACTTCAGTGTACTTCCTAGCTTGTTGGCAAAACGGTTCGGAATGGCTAACGCATCACGTGTACACTCGATGACTCTGACTGGCTGGAGCTTCGGAGGAATCTTCGGCCCGTTGCTCGCCAATACGTTTACTGGCAACTCTCTGTACATCGTTCTGGCCGTTCTGTACTTCATCGCATTCACGGTCATGGAAATGAACGTGAAGAAGTAAACGAACTTTACATAACTATGCCACATACCGACTGGCCAAAACCAGTCGTTTTTGCTATATTTCGGCACATGGAAAATGTCAATATGAATTACGTAAAGTCCGGATCGGTATACACTCCGATTGGCAGCCTCCGAGAAGTTACGAACATTCTCGAACCCCATGTCTATCAGATCATCATGCCGCCCATGTCGGGAGCCAAGCTTGAAATTGTCGATAACATCGATTTGTCCGTCCCAAAGAAAGTCTATGGCAAGGTTCCGTCCCAAGTGATCAAGGGCTTTGCCGCATATGACAGACGTCCACGCAACACTGGCATCCTCTTGTCCGGCGAACGTGGCATGGGCAAGACCTTGTTCATCCGCATAGCGATGAACGAAGCCCTCAAGAGAGAGATTCCAGTCATCATCCTTAGCCGTACCAAGAGCCTCGAAGCCTATGTCGGACTCATCAACAGCATCACGCAGCCTGTTCTCGTGGTGATGGACGAGTTCGAGAAGAACTTCGACACGGACGACAAGAGCGAAGACCAGGGAACGTTCCTCTCTATGCTCGACGGTCTAGGATCCAGCCAGAAGCGCATGTTCATCGCTTCTGTCAACTACCGTCACAAAATTTCCCAGTTCATGATCAACCGTCCGGGCCGCTTCTACTACCACTTTGAGTTCAAGCCGCTGTCCGACGTGGAAATGATCGAGTACTTGACCAACGAGACCACTGGCGTCGACCAGAAGTCCATCAAGTACGCTGTCCAGATCATGCAGAACTATCCGATAAACTACGACGGCCTTTCCGCCATCGCAGCCGAACTCAACGCCGGTATCGACATCAACGAGACCTTGCGTGACTTGAACCTCGACCGTATCGGCGTGTCTGCTCTGCAGTGCAACGTGAACATCAACGGATACGAATACTCTGGTACGCTGAACATGAGCATCGACTCTCTCCAAGCAAGGGAGACTGTCGGTATCGACATGCGCAGCGTGAAGTACGTCGGTTCTACGTCCAAGATCAAGCCGTCAACGAATGGATTCATCGGAAACGAAATCTCTATATATCTCTCCGTGGTCAAGATGACGATGGACGAGACCGGCATCGTGCGTTTGAACGTGGACGAAAGCCTCGACTACATCTACTTGGAAGAAAGCATTCCGCATCCGACCAAGAAGGGCGACACCATCTGCTGCCTTCACATGAAGGACATCAAGAGCGTGTCGGAAATCAGCATCCGTCCGAAGCCGATCCGTTCGGCTCCGATGTATCTCACTGTCTAAGGTACGTTGAAGCTAAATAGCCGTCTAACAAGACGACTTGATATTGTAACGAGTTTGACACGGTCTTATTCAAGGAAACAGTCTGGTTCATGAAGTCACCGACGTCTATACCCAGTTTCCTTGACATTAATCGATAAATAAACTAATTTGCAACTCAGAAGGAACAATATGTTCAAGCGAGTTGCATTTTTTGTTATAGCCATGATACTGATCGCTTTCCTTGCGTTCAGCGTCTTTGCGCTGTTCAACTACGATGAACCTGACTGCTACGTCGGCTTACCCGGCTGTGCCATATTCGGGGCAATCCTATGCGACTGGCTGCTGGACAAGTTCAACAAGTTTTGAGGTTCGGATGAAGTTTACTCTAAAAGCATACAGCGATCTCGGTAGATACAGCATGGGCACCTTTCTGGACGAGTTTGATACGGACACCTACAAGATACTCGATAGGGGCAAGGAAGTCACTATCCGTTCCGTAGAGGACTTGTTCCCCTACCTATGGCAGTCACCTGGCGTAGCCTTCCATTCCGAAGGCAAGCACGTCGCCGATTTCTGCGGTACGGGTACACACTGGCACCATGACTTTGACGACAGCATCCTTGAATACGAAAAGGACATCCGCAAGCTGGAGAAGAAGGTAGACAAGGCCACTACTCCCAGAAAGAAAGAAAAGTACCAAAAAGAATTGGACTGGACGGTAAAGCATGCACATAGCTTAAAGGACATGCTGAAACGTCTGGACACCGAAATGGAAGAAATGAAACAGAAGCTGATCGAGGAGAACAAGTGACCCAGTTTCTCGTATCAATTTACCGAAAGGCTTTTATAGACACGTTGCCGATGGTAAAGTTCCCTCTGACCCATGCAATGTGCGACAAGAACGACTACGAGAACCTTGAAGGCGATGACGTACTCGTCATGCTGCAAGTGCGATACGGAAAGCTCATGTCGGTCGTCATCTACCAGGAAACTGCAGAAGGCGAGATCCGTGTGTTCTCGTTCGAGGTTACGTCGGACTGCCACCTTCTCGACTTCGGCACCAACGCCATGAACGAACTCAAGACGGGCTATAAATTCATAACATTGAACAGCTTGCCGGAAAGCAAGATATTCTACGAGAAGCAAGGTTTCGATCCTAACGGAGAGAACTCCTACATCTGGAGACGCCATGATACGAGACCTTATTTTCTTTAAAACCGTCGAGGACTTGGAAGAGCTCACCGGGCTGTCCAGAAACGAGCTGTGGGAACACGGCGCTAATCTCGACGACTGGGACTACGGCTTCTGTTGTACGCAACAGCTCCACAAGGAAGTCACCGAGGAGAAGGAGAAGTACGAGATCGACCCTTGGGACAAGCCAGCCGAAGACGGCAAGTATTACAAAACATACAACACTTACGACTACGACGACCCCACATGCCAGCTGATGCAGAGCGCCGAGAACTACTGCGTCGGATGGAACCACTTCACCATAGACGGAAAGCACTACTACACGGTACACCACGCATAACCGCACACTAGGCAAGTTGACAGACAATGGCCTTTTTGCTATATTCTGATACATGGAAAAGCTATATATTCTCATGTACCGTCAAATTCAGTTCACTGGTAAAGGTGATCCGTCCCACTGGAGCGAAACTATCATCGCCCAGTCCACAGACAAGGCTTTCATCGACAAGATCGTCAAGGACAACAACCTTGCACTCGGCGACATCAACGACAGCTATGACTTCAATCACACTTACTTCGTCAAGGAAATGGACATACCGTTCATCAACAAGTACGTATTCAACCTCTATCACCTCAAGAGACCGCAATAATGGAAGTGTTTGTTATTGTCGTCTTCTTGGGATGGCTGTATATTATTATAACGACACCAAAGCAAGTTGACTGCTTACCTCTATTTGCGTTTTCTTGCTTATTGCCAGTACCAGTTGTCGTAGTTTCTCGTTGGATATACAAGGCGAAGTATGACCAAGAGTTCATCAAGGAATGGATACTAGATCACAAGCCTACATGCCATGATGAAACAATCGAATGTATGAATGATAGGATACAATGGTACAAGGATTCATTACGCTACATCGTTCCATTTGATTACCAAAAGAAGGTCTGTATCGACTCGCTCAAGAACGAGCTGAACCGTTTTGAAGGAAACCCCAAATGAATTACCTAGAAAAGCGTACTATCGAAAAGTTTGAGATCATCAAGCAGTGGGCTGTATGCGACCAGCCGAGCCAGAACCGCTATAAGCAACTGGTAGATGCCGCAGTCAAAGCGAAGCGCAGCAAGAAGCACCGCCATCTCGATACGGACTATTCCGAAGAAGAACGGAAGCTCATGGATATCTTCTATCTCATGATCTTAGACAGCAAGTCGTTCAACGACGAGCCGAACCCTTCGATGGGATACTTTGACACCGTGGACGATTTTGCCGTTGACGCATTCTATTACGAAGGCTACTTGCGGTTCAGACTGTCCGTCGGCTGTGGATCCTACATGACGTGCGAATACGTCCGTACGGTTCCCAAGGAGCTGACTGTGTATTCCTACGACCACCTTCTCGAACTAATCAACCTCAAGTACCGCATCTTCAAGAAGCATGCGGATGCGATCGAGAAGAAAACCAAGGAGGCGCAAGCTCGCCAAGCCGAGCTGCAGAAGACGCTTGCCGCCGTCGATACGGCGAACACGCTGATGTCCATTTTCGGACTTCACTTGGACGAGAAGTCCGAACAGAAGGTTATCGAATGGCGAAAAGAACTTGAACAAGTAAAACAGGTATAATATGAACATTGTATTTGTCTTGGTCATGATGATGACTGTTGGCGGAATCAACACCGACTTGACATTCAATACTCTTCAGCAGTGCGAGGTTGTTGCTGCTACCGCAAAGGAGAACGGAATCGAGCGTGCGTTCTGTATTGAAAAGCAAGTAAAGAAGAAAAAGCTGAACTGCAAGATCGAGAACCGAACGGACTACTATAGCGGCCACGCTGGCAACAATCACAACATGGACGGATATCCGTATCCGGTCGGAATTAGCTGCGTAGAGGAATAGTATGCCAGTAGGATTCTCAATCTTCGACGACATTTATGGTCATGTCGACAAGATGACATTAAACAACATGTCCGAGAAGGAACTTCTCGAACGTGCCGAATGGATTGCCCAAGACATGGAGCGTCGTAGTATCATCAGCGATGATGAATTGGCGACGTTACGCATGCGTTCAACGCAAGACGCCGACTTGTATGCCGAACGATGGGGATCTAAAATCCATAACCTTAGTTATGTGCAGCACTTTGCCCAGTGTATCAAGATCGCTTGGAAGAAATACATCGCAATCTTGCTGGCCAGTCCAGACTGGTACACTAAAGCGACTATGCAACTGACCGAGGACAACCGCCTGACGATCATCGACCGCCTGACGATCATCGACTTGCCGAGCGACGAGCTGCAGAGCATTTATCATATATGCGTCAAGCGAATTGACAAACTTTTGAACCAAACAGATATGATGGAAACCGATGAAGAAGAATCCGACAAGTAAGCACCACAAGCGCCGCCGCAACAAGCGCATATTCATAACACTGGAAACAATTATCCTCATTGCACTGGTATGTCTGGTGTGTTTCTTCGCCGGAGAGGCGTCCACTAAGTTCAACGCTATCGAGTCCCACATAACCGATAGCAAGACCTTTACTGACTCGATGGTGGCACGTCTGGACAGCCTTGACAGCCACGTGGCCGCACTGCACGAGATTACTGAGACAAGCCGATCAAGATCAAAGCAGATCGCCATCGGTGCCAACATCATCCGTCATTCTAGGAAGGATATCGACCTCAAGTACGCCGCCAGACTGGCAAGCATCCTCTACGAGGAATCAGAGTTCAACTCGTCGGTAGAGTACGCCTTCTTGCTGGCGATGGTAGAATCCGAATCCAAGTTCAACAAGGACATCGTCTCTCCGGCTGGTGCGATCGGTCTAGGACAGCTCATGCCAAAGACCGCTGAAGCCATGGCAAGGCATGCCGGTATGAAGTACGACTTGAAGCTGCTGACAGAACCACGCTACAATATCAAGCTTTCCGTACAGTACCTCTCGAAGCTGTACAAGCAGTTCCAGAACAACGTACTGGTCGCTGCCGCATACAACGGCGGCCCCGGCGGTGCTCTCAAGTACCAGCAGTGGATCGAGGGCGAGCTAGAGAAGGAAGCCGTACACCCAGAGACTGTAGCCTACGTGGAAACCGTCATGCAACGTTACTACACATACAGGGCTATGTTGCAATAGAGTTAATTAGTTGCTATATTATAAGTTGATTCTATGAGGTTTGATATGTCCGAGAAGGATAACTGGAAAGAAGTGGCCAATGTGATTGAATCGTGCGACAGCGAGACTGTTCTCCGTGAGTTGAGGCAGACTGCTGATAGTCGTCTCCAGAAGGTCAAACGTCTCAATACCGAACGATACCTGGCGAAATACAAGGAACTATACGAGGGAAAGACCGTTCTTATATATGGAACGAATGGTGTAAAACTGTATTCCGTACAAAATCCGCTGGACATACACATTGTACGTATTATCAGTATCAGCGATGCGATGGACGACCGGTTTGTAGCGTCTACTAGCACTTTACACATCGTTTACAAAGATGTGCTTAATACGGTTAATTTCGGAAATGCTATCTCAATAAGTATCAAGCAAGCGACCAATGACCATCAATCTATATACAAAAGCGATATCGACCATGTGCTGACGGAACATGAAATCGCAGAATGTATTGCACATGCAAAGAAACAAGCACTTAATATAGCAGACACTTGGAATAAAGAGAATCCAGCATGATTTTTTACTTTATCAGGCATGCGCCCACTGCGGCCAACTTTACCGGATCCATGGTAAACGGCTACGACAATGCCGATATCGTCTCCATGGATAAGCCAGCCGACTGGGAAGAACGTATCGGCAAGTTCATCGATGCCGACGCAAGGAAGCATATCTTTTGCTCTCCAGCAAAGCGTTGTCGGCAGACCGCACAGATGCTGTTCGGCGACGTGGAGATCATCGAGAACGACTTGTTCCGTGAATTCGACTGCGCCGGACTTGGTAGTCGTAAGTTCTGGGAAATCGACGAAGCTGAGTTCAATGCTTGCGTTGACGTTACCAATACCGACATGATCAACCGTGCGTTGGAAATCTTGCACGGCTTCGGTAGGCAGCTGGAACGGGACTACGGCATATTCCGCTGCGTGATCGTTTCCCACGGCATGCTGATCCGTTACCTTTACCACTTCATGACTGGAAACATGGACATATCCCCGTTCGAAGTAATTCGTTCGAGGGGGTTCAAGTTTGCTAACCTGGACATGCTGAAGATCGTAGACGAACCCGGCTACAAGTGTGTCCGTGACTACCACTACAAACCACCTATGGAGCACGTATAATGGCTGAAGACTATATCGTTCTAGGTATCATTGCCTTCGTCGGACTATTCTGTCTGGGCATTACTATCTTCTGTATTGCAACGAAAGACGACTCCGAATTGCCGTTCTACACGACGGTCATCTTCTTGGTAATGGCAGCGCTGTTTTTCGGTATACTGTTCTTCGACTGGAACAACCGTATAATGAAGCATGCAGACACGTTTTTCAAGACTCGTGACGAAGTGTACAGATGCGAAGGACAGTCCCCAGAAGTCTGCAAGTACAAGAAACTCATTTGGCAAAAGGATTCTACCATATGGCAAAAACGAATGGACAAGATTCTCAAGGACTAAACACAGTCAAGACAGCACTGCGCTGGCACACTCGCTTCCACGTTTGCTTCAAGCAATGTACTAGCGACTATACTACTAGCGAGTTTGTACGTGTAGAGAAGTTCGGTCGGTACGATTCTGCCGTCAAATTTGCGAACGACCTTAGCAAGAAGGAATTCCGTGAACAATTCTTCGGCAACGACTATACGATCCCAGTGAATATCCGTATCGTCGAAGTCGGCGAATATGAATCCGAAGTTCCATGGGAATCTTGGTGCGAGCTTGCTCCGAGTATCGACAAATCTATCAAGAAACTGGACGGTCAGCCGAAATTCAAGGTATGGTACACCACTTTCCGTGACTGGGGATTCGAAGACGTTGCGATTGAATTCGACTCGTTTGACAAGGCAAAAGATGCGGCAAACAAGCTATACAAGGAAAACTGTTGCTATGCGTATGCGTTGGCAAAGTGTGGTCAATTAAAGACCAATATCCGTATAGAATTCATCGGTACGACATCACGTTTTCTGGATACGTCGGAATGGTTGATTAACACTAGCGGAATTCCGGCAGACAAAGACATCCCAGACAAATACAAGAAGGAAGGAATGTTCTTTGAAGTAGAACACTCTCGTGTACCGAAGGCTCTGAGCCAGCATAGCGAAGCATTCCCAATGTTCGTCACAGACAAGTTCACTCGGTTCGACAATGCACGGAACTTTGCTCGTTGCCTTGATAGCCGAAACCCAGAGAACCTTTATGTAAAGGAAACCAGTAAACATTATTGGTTCTTCAATATCAATATATATGCGGTCGAGAATGGCGTTCGCACTCTTATCCCAACAGATGATTGGATGGATCCACGCTGCCCTGGAACCGAAAACTTATCCGATATTCTGGAATACTGTTCCGAAGTAGCCGGTATCAAGGGAGAGCGTGACATTCTCAATGACGAAGTAAAGCGACTGAACGCTGAACTTGAAAAATCAAATGCAGAGATCAAACGTCTTAACAGCATCATTGATGCATCAGCAAAAATGCTCGAAAGCCAGATGAACGTACTGAAACGTGCTGGACTGACGGAGGACTAGACTATGGAATTCATGCTTAACGGACAACTTATTACTTGTACTCCGGACGAGTACGCAAGGCTCATTCAGCTAGGACTCATTCCGACCCAGTCGGCTGAAACCAAAGCTGCTCCTATACAGATTACCCCGAAGCCGAGTCTGCCGGACGATATCGTTCCTCTGCCAAAGGAAGACTTTCCGCAATATCCGAAGGTTGGGGACACGCCTGACTGGCTCCGTAACGGAACGAATGTAGTGGCTCTCTATGGCTGCGTGGTAGACCAACATACGCAGATCGGTGATCCGTACATGATCAAGGCATATCCGAAGGATACAGTTCATATCGAGGTTACCAATCCAGGAGATATCATCGGTACTATTACGCCAAAGATAACTGCTATCGCAGATGTACAAACCGATGATAGGACTAAATACTATGTCCTTAAGAAGAAAGGCGCTGATGAATGGTGGTCTACCAAGGGTGACGAGTTTACCACTACCGACGAAAAATACGCACGGCTGTTCACCGATCCTGAGGAAGCTCGCCGCATCATCGATTTCACCGGGAGCCGTTTCGGTGAACTGGAAATCGTCCCCTATATCAAGAAGTAGGAACTATGAACGTTATCGACATCAACATGAAACCGGAACTCGACGAGTTCGGACATCCGATCCATTACGTCTCCAAGGTATTCCCTGGTCTCCACATCGGGGAATATACGGAGAACTGGGCACACTACTGGAAGACCGAGAACGGCACTTGGGACGTGGAAATCTATAAGACCAGGTACGAAGACGGTCACATCCGAGACTGGCCTAGAAAGCACGTTTCTGACGCAGAATTGGCCGATGCAGCAATGACCGTGGCTGAGACATTGATCAAGGAGTCCAAGCCACTTGATCCGGAAGACCAGAAGATATTGAACGACAACGTGTGGGAGCTTACATAATGAAGCTTGGCGAACTTGTCCAAATCTACAAGCAGCACGGCAACTTGCCGATCTATTACCGAGACTTCGACTATCGACAATGACAAGGTGGATTCTGAAATTTGTTAGGCGTATGAAGCGACGCTGGCTATGCTTCAACGAAATAGAAGACCGAAAAGAACTGTCTGGACACCATTTCTATGGTCCCGGTGGAACTGTTATTTGACACCCACGCCGATTTTTGCTATATTGCAAATAACACAAGGAGATATTATCTAGTATGCCATAGGATATATAACCATAAATTATTGTATAAAGAAATTGATATAAACTTACGATCAAGGAACCCGAAGTCCAGCCGCAGCGAAGCGCGAGTCGACCTAACAAAACCGAGAAAGAGAACCTTTCTTATCCGACGTTCGAGCGTTAGCCCGTAGATTGCGAGTAGTCAAGTGGAAAGCATCAAGGATGGTTTGGCGTCGGACGGATGCGACATTCCAGTCTACGTGAAGTATTTCTACGCATTTGACCTGTGATGGCAAGACTAGAAGCTCACACCCTTTAGGGTGTGGGTAGTTCACTCGGACAAGAATTATGCGATGAACTCTACTTCTATGTACGTTCTGGTAGAGAAGCTGGTGCATGTTACTCCAGTATCGTCGCTCGTAGACTATGTACACGTCATTACGACCTACTGTGCCGAAATTCTGCCTGGTGGCGGACACTCTTTCCTCTGGAAGACTGGAAAATGCGGCGAAGAATTCTACTCGAACCGCTACAAGGTAGTAGATGCCGAGTACGTCGCCGAATCCCTCAAGCAGATCGAACTTACGAACAAAATCATCAAGACTATCACCTAATGAAATACTTACTGTTGAGTGACATACACGTCGATACGCATTTCGAATCAGCGGTCAGCAAGGATTGTCTCGTGCCGGATGATCCAGACGAATCCGTAACCATAGATACCCTTGAGTACCTATGGAGTTTCTACAAGATTCCTGAGACTGAAGGACTTATCCTTGCTGGCGACTATTCCAATGACTACTTGACGTTCACCCGCATGGTGACGTGGCTCAGCAAAAAGTACAAGAAGGTCATCATGGTTGCTGGCAACCATGACTTGACTGTTCGTGGCGGAACCCCGTCCAAGGCGAATCTGCAGTTCGCATCGTCCGAGCAGAAGTATTATCGGATGAGGGACTTCTGCAATCAGTTCGACAACGTAGACTTGATCAACGAAGAGTCTACCCATACGTTGCTCAAATACCATATCGGCGGCTGTATGGGATTCTGTGACTTCAAGTGCGAACCGCCTACATACGGACTAGATCCAGCCACAAAATGGAGAAGACGCTGGTATGACGGCAAGCACTGGAGGCTATTCGGGCAAGAACCAGGTCTTATATGGAACCATGCGGATGCGGCTTTGACGAAGATTGTCGCTTTCAATCCAAAGGTAATCGTCACTCACTTCGCTCCTTACCAGATGGGAGTTCCGTACAAGTACCGCACCGATCCGTGGAACTACGTGTATTTCTTCAATGCGGAGAAGTATCTGGAGCAGATGGCCGACGATACATACTGGTTCTGCGGCCACACGCATAGCCGTATGAAGACGGAATATGTCAACTCCAAGGGAAACCATATCCACATCTGGTGCAATCCTCTTGGCTATCCAGACGACCGAGAGGACATCATCGAGTTCGTCGACTATACCGGCGACAAGCTGCTGCGTGGATCCGTAGACGGAAACGACGCGGCGTTCATCATTGATTTGTAAGAGGTTGTATGTACAAGGTAAACAAGTATAAGCCACCTAGATAACTAGGTGGCTTTTGTTAATTTCATAGTGTTTATTTTGTTGCGCCGAGAACCTCAAGTCCGGTATCGTCAAGCAACTTGTAGCCAGCGTCTCCACATCCATCGTCCGGATATCCGAGACCCATGTTCTTGTATGTCAACGAGCAATCCCTTACCTCGTCCGGATTGACTACGCCAGTAGCTGCTGGGGTATGTCCCTTAAAGTTTCCCTTATTGTCAGTAGAAGCGTTAGCAAATGTCTGTCCCTTCGGCATTTCATATACCTCTCCCGTGACAGTAGAATAGTATGTACGTTCATCAGGTGATACCCACCAGCCGACTTGCACGTACGGCTCTTTATCCATCTGTTCAAGGTTAATGCCATTCAGTTCGTCAGAATAGAGACCCGGATGATCCTTTACGTCGACGTAATGGTAGCCCTTGTTCTTGAGTAGCTTCTCGCCTTCGAATGCACGGTTCTTCACTCGCTGGATCGTTGCCGGATCGTTGACAAAATGCTCATAGGAAGTCTTGGCGTCGTTAATTGCGCCCTTGATCTTGTCTGCATGCGTAACGCCCATTGTACCAGCGGCACCCAAAGCGGCACCAAGGGCAGCAGCGCCCACAGTACCCTTGAGGCTTTCCAGTTCGGCCTTCTTCTCGCAAGTGCGGTACAGAAGCTCTACGGACTCGATGAGAGCCTTGTTCGATTCGGTCATGCTTTCGTGAAGCTTGTCAATAAACAGTTGGTTCATAAGAAAATCCTTGTAAGATACATGCAGTTTATACTTTTTGCTAAACTGGTATTCAAAAGGATTTTAACCTAATTTATTACGCATGAGTATTTACGTTGTCGGTTCGTCCAAGAACCTTTTCCTTGAATGCGACGATATAAGAGAAAAATTTATCGTCGACGCACCGCACGAAGGTGCAAATATCGATATCTTGAACCCCTGGTACTGTGAACTTACCGGACTGTACTACCTATGGAAAAATTCGACCGCCAAGTATGTCGGTCTGGAGCACTACAGACGGTTCTTCGCTTCTCCCAAGAAGAACAAGCAGAGGATGAACAAGGAGGAAGTAGAGACTATCCTCAAGGATCACGACATAATCACTTGCCGTTTCCGCCATCATCCACGTGTGACTGGCTTCAAGTCCGGATTCGACTGGTTCCAGACAGCTGGCCCCGCAGACGAGTTCAACGCCTTTATCGGAATAATGAACAACAAGTTCGACGGACTGGGTGACAAGTTTGTCGCCTATACGCAAGAAAGGGAACTAGTCCAGTGCAACATGTTCATCGCTACCAAGCCGGTAATCGACGAATACTGCGAATGGCTGTTCCCTAAGCTGGCCGCTTTCGACAAATACAGAGGTCTGAGCGACGAAAATAAAAGGATCGACGGATACCTGTCAGAACATATTTTCGGCTACTGGATACGCTCCAAGGGGCTTAAGAACTACATTGCGACGAAGGTCGAAATGAGTTTCGTCCCAAGGGCCGGATCCAAGGTCTAAAACACGTTCAGCCAGTGTCCCCACGACGGTGCCTTGATATAGCTGTTCGTGGCCTTGACATAGCTCTGATCGATCTGCAAGAAGGCACGGTCACGGCCTTCAGCATCGACAATCTTAGCCTCAGCCAAGTACTTGTACTTGGCTTCTCCTATACGGCGCTTGAGGTTGTCTTCCATCATCTTGCCAGCGGTGACTGGCGTATCGGCATCGCATTCTCCGGCTACCATGTTAAGTGTACCTATACCGGGCACGTTCTCCAGACGGAACTTGAGCTGGAACTGCTTGCCCTTCTTCTGTTCTGGTTTGAGAAAATCAATCATTTTTAATCCTTATGTTCTGAGATTTGAACTAAAATTTTCTTGACGGCATTTTTAATCGGTTTACTGCTGTATGCATAACAATGTATATGAAAATTCGAACACCGTTCCTTATCTGCATTTTCATGCTGGAAGAAGTTCTCCCAATACGTAAAATGCGGTTTGCATCCACCTGCAAGACACGTACGATCATAGATGAACGCTAATTTGTCTTTGTAATAATAGCCAACCTTGTCTTTATACTTTGGATTAAATACTTTCTGGACAAAATCAATGTTCGAACTTTTGATAAGGTCGTCAATTTCGTTCTTAACGTCAAAATATTCTTGACTAGGCGGTATATTTAGAAAATCTGGGTCTTGTTTCTTGACATCAAGGAATTCTTCGAGAATTTCTGGATGTACAAGACTAACCCAGCCAGCAAGATCTTTAGCATCATATGCCTTCATCTTCACAGTCCTTTACTGCCTGGTCGAAGCAGTGTTCGTTGAAATACTGGATCTTGAACGCATCGATCAGTCGGTGTACGTTCTGGCGAGTGCAGTTTTCCTTGTTGGCGATGTCCTGGATCGACAGAAGCGACTTGGCATGCATGAGGAAAAACTTTTTTCCACGTTCGGCGGCTTGGTGTATGGCCGCAGTGTTCTTGACCTTGAACTCCTTAAGCGACGCATCGTTAGCCGCCATGATCAGCATGCGGTCGTCCTTAGATAGGCCGTCTAGTCCATTAGTGTCCATTTTCTCATAAAAGAGCTTAAGGAAATCTACGCCAAGCTCGATACCTCGCTGTATAGCCCTATCCAATCCCTTATCCGGAGGAACGATGCCGTTGCGCACCATGTTGTCCTGCTGTTCGCTCCATCGTCCTTCATGTTTATTCCTGGCCTTGACAAACTTGAAACCAAGCTTCCGTGCACGGAGCAAGCAATTGGCATAACTGGGATGGTTCGGAGGAATTTCGCCACGGCGAATCATTTCGTCCTCTTCCGGAGTCCACTTGTTATATACACGCTTGTGAAATTCTTCGTTCATAGAAATCCTCATAGGGATAAGAAGGGACCCGGCACTCGCCGGATCCCCCGTCGATGGGAAAATTATTTTATGCGTAGAGCGGCGGCAAGATCAATGGCCAACTGTACGGTGGACATGCTCTTTCCTGTCTGTTCGGCAATTTCCTTGGCGGTCATGCCACTCTTGGAAAGTATGTCAACGGTACGGGCGAACTTGCCGACGATTTCCGATATGTGCTTAGTGGAATGCACTGACATCGGAATCAGAGTAAGTTCCATCTGGCCAGTCTTGGTAAGGCTCACGTTCTTTGTTATTCCGAGCTTATTGCGCAGACAGCGCAACGCCGCCTTTGTACGTCCTTCAGGTACGATGTTATGCTTGGCCAGTTCGATCTCGTCGGGAGTCCACTTCGCCGGTTTCACTAGTCCGAGTTCACGGCGACGCTGATAGACGGCCTTCTGTGTACGTCCCGGAAGCATGGTGGCTCCGTCACGGAGCATCTTGTCTTCCTTGACCGTATATGGCATGTACTTTCTGGATGTTATTATGGGTTCATTTTTCATGACTGGTTCCTTTGTGTTGATGTTTGTTATAAATATAACTTGTACATTTTAAAATGTCAAGAGGTTTAAAATATTTTTCTACTTGATTTTTAATGCAGAATTCTTTAAGCTATAGTATGTATTGATAATATGGTTTGGAACTATCGACGTCGAGTCGGACCCGTTCACTACGCATATATAGTTCATGTAAGGCGCATTGAACTCGCAGTAATAATATTTTTCGGCATCCAATACCCAGACTTGATCCAGTTTAGACGAAAAAGCCGCCATCGACTCTTTTTCCGCATAGCATTCGTCCGGATACGATACTGAACCTCGTGTGATAGCCTTCCATGCGCCGTTGAACACCTTGCATTCAAGTCGCATAGAGGCGAACAGAAGAGTAGGAAGGAACAAGAGGAAAAGTATTTTACGCATCGGATACCTCCCCAGACACGTCCTTCATTTCGATGGAATTCAGCATCTGTTCGATGGTTTCCTTCGTAAGACGGTCGTACATGAGTTCGTACATCGGCGCAATTGCTCCGGCGATGTCGTTCACACGCTGGGAACGAGTCTTGGATTCGTCGCAAGCCAGTTCGACAAGGTGGGATGCGTAGTTACGAGCGATGATAACGATGGCAGCCTTGCCGATATCGGCATGGTCGGCCATGATTTCCTTGAAGGTGGTATAGGACTTTTCAGTAATGCGGTTGAAGTTCTGAATCGCAGCATTGATCGAACCAGGCTTCTTCTGGTAGAGCGCATAGCGCTGATCGATATTGTCGTCTGGATGTCTCATAATGAACTCCTTTTGTTAAGAATTTAGCGGCCACGCAGATATGGCGCTGCGTGACCGCCCGTGCTGGTGTTTCCAGCAATTTTGCTCGCCTTACTGATGCCGTCGAGAGGCAATCCCGTAACCTTTCGGTTCAGTCTACGGCTGATCATCGGTAGGCGTCGGAACCACTTTCTGGAATGCGTGGAACAAGTCTAGCGCCACGTCGACATCTTCTTCGCCAAGCAGATTCAAGTCGATTGCGTCGAGCTGATCCTTGAAGTCTTTAAACATAATACAATAAATATAGCAAAACACTGACAAATATGCACATAATGTACTAATTTAAACGACAGAAAAATTAATCGCTATATAAACTTATGTATATACGAGTTCGTGGTGGTTCTTGTATATTGGAATGAGTTTTTGAGTGCCAGTTGGATGCTAACCACCACAATAAGCGTCCGACTGGCACTTCTAGTTGGTTGTCAGATGATACGAGCCACAAAACATACGCTGAAATTCGCCAATACCGGCAAGCGTTCGTCTATCGACACACTGCTTGCTGAATGGCGACGCGTCATGCAGTTGATGTGTGATGACATGTGGCTAAATGGATACCGATGGAAAGAGGAAGACGGCTGGCACGAGTTCAAGCCAACCCAATTTAAGTACGAATTGCCGAAATATCTTGATTACAATAGGTTCAATATAGATACGTGGCTTTCTGCAAGGATGCTTAGTTCTCTTGTTACACAGCTCAGTGGCAAGCTACGCGCAATATGTAGCAAGAATGCTGCCAGATTGTATGTATTCGACAAGGAAGCCGGAAAAGGAAACTACCTTGAACGCCTATGGGAAACAATCGAAACACGGAATCCGTCAAAGCCGGATTTATCAGATGCCGCTATTGAGATATCGAGCAAGTGCGCCGAGTTCATCCATACGCCAGATGGCGAGTTCTATGGCTTTCTCCGCATCAAGTCGACTGGATTGCCTATTTTCCATGTACCAATATGCCGGCAAAAGCATTTATCCAAGTATATGGACGGTACATGGACTAGATGTAACGGTTACCTTATAGACGAATACGGAATCCAGCTCCGCTGGGAGAAGGAATTTGTCGAGAAAGAGATAGGTAACAAGGTAGGCGCTGACCAAGGATTATTGACTTGCGTATCACTATCTGATGGACAGACTACACCAGATATGGTCGTCAGCGCACCTAGAAGTGGCGAACCAGATAGGACTATAACGGTTAATTTAGACACTATAACGGACAAACTGGCTCGTAAGAAGAAAGGCTCCAAGTCATTCGAGCGAACTCAGACTGAACGAAGGAATTACATCAACTATGCGGTTAAACGGTTAGATTTTAGCAACATCAAGGAAATCGGCCTTGAGAAAATAACGAATATCAACTATGGACGGAATACGTCCAGAAAGATGAAACATTGGTCCAACCCGGAGATAGTCACCAGGTTGACGCAAGTCGCAGAGGAGTTCGGTGTCCGAATCAATCTGCAATCGAACGCCTACCGATCTCAACGCTGCTCCGGATGTGGACACGTACTCAAGAAGGCGAGGAAGGGAAAGCTATATGTCTGCCCGCTATGCGGGCTTACGATGGATGCCGATCTCAATGCGGCCAAAAACCACGCAATAGAGCTACCCGCTATACCTCACTCAACTGAGTTCTCCAAACTGGCAAAGACCGAAGGCTTCTTCTGGTTGTCTAACGGTTTGTTCAGAATGGATGGTTCGGAGTTAAGAGTCCCGAATACGTCAAAAAGTCAATCGGTATATTTGGTTATATTTTGACTAACTCTTCGATATTCTCGATAGCCATAATGAAGCACCTTATATGGACGGTGTAGTGAATCCAGCTTCGTGTTCGTAGCGGCGCATCAAAGAAAGAAGATTCTTGGACGCATGGCCAGGGTCACGAGAAGATCCCGGGACGGTCACCCATACGGCGAGGTTGCTTGCCATTACGAGCTTCATGTGCTTGCGACCATTCTTTTCTATCCAACGGCCACCCTTGATGGCAGCCTTTACCAGGTCGGACATAGTCTTGTCTATTTTTCGTGGTCCACAACGCATTTGATTTTTCCTTTTTGTTAAGTTGTTAGTCTTTCTGTTCGAAGGTAATTTGGGCATCCACATCACCCTTCATGGTCATCGTCCCAGTAAGGTTAGCCTTCATATTGGTAATTGCATACAAAATGAGCCAACCGACCATAAGTATTGTGCCGTTAGCGACATAGAGTAAGCCGAGAACAAAGTCGTTGTTTACAAAAACCTCATATGCACCGGCTGCATCGCATGCTATACCGCCAATCGACATCACGATTTTGTAGAATTTCATCATCGGTAACCTCCTAGTAATCGTACCTTGAATCGTAGAAGGCATCCATTTCCCATGTCATGCGACAGTAGCAAGTGTAGATGTCCTCGAACTGTTCGCCTTCGCTCATTTCACGGAACTGTTCACTGTCCTCCAGACGATTCTTGATCAGTTCGTAGACACCGTCTGGTACGGTGAATGGCTCGATCTTGGTGACAGCCAAGGATTCCTTGGCTTCGATAGTAGCGGCTTCTTCCTGGGAGTCTACCCAAGTGACTTTAGGCAGATATGCTGGATTCGGATGAGTCGAGGTTACTTTATACTTTATCATTGATAATCCTTTTGTTGAAGGGGACGCCAAATGCATACGAGACTAGGGCAGTCCCGTATGCATTCGATTCAGTCTAGGCTACGTTGTTCAAGTAGGTCAGCGAAGCGTTGATCGGACTGGTGCGGTTATATGCGGCTTGGATATCATCCATACTGAAGCCGAAGCCGTACACGCTAGAAGTCTTCAAGCGGAGCAGAGTTTCCATGGCATCATGTTCCACATTGTCCAAGAACGTCTGCGAGTGTGCCGCACTCGTATCGTTGACAATGTGAGCGATGGAGCTACGGAACGCATCTACTTCCTTGTAGTACGCTGCCATACGAGCAATCAGCACACCCAGGTTAAACTTGTTGCCTTCCACGTTACGAACCCATACCTTGCGGTTGATATCGACAAGGCAACGGAGCCAGTAGGGGACGACACCAAGTTGACGATGACGGCATTCGCTCATGGTCTCAATCAGCCAACTAGGTACGTTCAGCGAATTGGTAGTAGTACCATTCACGTAATCGTGGAAAATACTGATTGAGTTGATGGTGCAAGAGAACACAACGCGAGTGAACAGACGGATTTCATCGTCATTGATGTACACGCCATGCAGACGCTCGTCGGCATCGTTGTTGCTGAGAATCATGTCGCCGTTGCCGAGCAAGCGTTCGGCACCGCCATGTCCGAGAATGGTCACGGAGTCGGTAGCCGAGCTGACCTTGAACGCAATGCGGCACGGAAGGTTGGCCTTGAGATCGCCAGTCACCACCTTCACAGAAGGTCTCTGCGTGGCAAGCACCAAGTGGATGCCGACTGCACGGCTCTTCTGTGCGAGTCTCTGCACTATGGAAGTGAGTTCTGCACCAGCAGTCATCATCAAGTCGGCGAATTCGTCAACCACGCAGACTACGTAGCGCATCTTTTCAACGCAGTCCACACCGATCGGCTGAGTATTCACCCATTCGTTGTAGGACTTGATGTTACGATGGCCGTACTTGGTGAGAATAGCATAGCGGCGTTCCATTTCGGTGACGAGCCAACGGAGACCATCGAGTGATTCGTTAGGGTCAACGAGGATCTTGCCGTTGATGCAGTTCGGCATCTTCTGGTAATCGTTCAGTTCCACGCCCTTGGGGTCAACGAGCATCAATTCAAAGTCATTCAAGGACACGTTGCGGAGCAACGAGCAGAGAAGGGAGTTGATGCAGACGGACTTTCCAGAGCCGGTCTGACCAGCAATCAGAAGGTGCGGTGCCTTCGCCAAGTCGATGGCACGTGCTTCGCCATTGACGGTAACACCGAGTTCAAGCGGAAGCGCCATACCTTCGGTATTGGCCGTATGCACATTACCGAGACGGACGACCTTGCGTTCCTTTGCGGGAATATCCAAGGCGAGAACACCCTTTTCGGATACGGAAGTGAAGGATGCGCACTTGACCTGGAGCTGCATAGCGATATCGTCAGCAAGAGCTTCAATAGTCTTGATGCGGACACCATGCGGCAACTTCAAGTTGACACGAGTAACCACGGGACCGCATTCGATGCTATGCACTTGAACGCCAGTCACGCCGAAACTAGAGATAGCGCTAATCACACGGTCACCGAGATCTTCGTCGGCAGAGCCAGAGAGATCGGTGGTCACGTTGAAATAGGTGCTGTTCTTTATAAATCCGATATTGCTAGTGTCAATGCCATAGAAGGCCACCGAATGGGTGGCGGTCATGTCAAGACCAAAGCCGTTTTCGAAAGTTTCGTTAGTCATGTTCAAATCCTCCAAGAGTTAATATAACTCTTATTTTTGAATTTGTCAAGTGGTTTGCGCAAATTTTATAGAAAAATATCGCAGCCCCGTGCAGAATCGCATCAGTCTCCGAAGGTGATGACCTGGTTCTTCTTGTCCTTGCGCATGTTGATTCTGCGGTAGCGGATCTGTTCTTGAACCTTGGGGAACAAGTCGAAGTCGCCCTCGAACGTCTGCGTGAGCAATTCTTCTGGGTAGTACAGCTTGAAATTGTCAACAGAATCAAAGTACACGCCACGGAAGAAGTTCAGTCCGTCGTAGGCGGCTAGGATGTCCGGACAGTTCTGTTGATTGTACACTGAGAACATGAAGTCCTTGCCGACTGTATAATCGTAGTAGCAGTCCAGACCCTTCTTGGACCTGGCGATGCGTACCAGATGGTACACGTTCACAGCCGGACACGTGCCGTCCTTGTACGGCTCGGAGAAGATGCTCCCCACGTAGGGGCACGTAACCTTTCCGTCCACAATCACTGGCATGGTAGTGTAGCGGTCGCCGGTATTCCAGTTGCCGGAGCGCATGTAGATGCGTACTTCCTTGCGGTCAATGACATTGTCGAACGCGACCGCCATGGCGGACACGGCGAACACGAGCATGATTATTAACAGGTTCTTCATAGTAATTCTCCTTTGTGGATGCTATCAAAATGGTCCGCGAGGGCAGTCCCGCAGACCATTCAGCCAGTCTTGCCGAATCTGATTCGGTCTCTCTCAAGTCGTTCCTTGGTGATCTTCCGGAACAACAGTACGGCATGTTCCTGTACAGTCAGTCCAGACCATCCGACATCAAGTCCTTTCTTGTAGACTTCGTTGTAGTTCATCGGCGTTTCGGGAATTCGCTGTCCAGACCATGCGCCCACGTACCGTCTATGACGGATAGACCGACCTTCACGCCAAGATGAATCTGGCTAATCTTGTCACGGTCAACCGGACGGCCTTGGACGTATTCGTCAGCAAGTTCCCTCATCTGGTCAGCGGCCTTGTACAGCATGACCCTTACATCATGTTTCGTATAAATAGCCATAAAAACTCCTTAGTTGAATCTGCGGTGTGCATTTTGAATGAAACGAAGGGGCAGTCCCGTGCTAGACGGAACCAGTCCCTGCGTATATCTTGTCTTCGGTAGGACAGAACACTTCTTCGCTGTTGCAATCCCCACGTAGGTGGGTTGTATATTTTTTTGGTGTCCGTCTTAACTTGGGTAGTAGTCGATGATTTTTACTCATTCGGCGCGAGAATCACCTTGAAGAACTTCTGGTGAACACGCATGAGTTTGTTGTACATACGGTCGCCTTCGTACTTAGCCATGCTATACTTGAGCACGATAGCTGCGGCGAATATCGGATCGTTGTTACTAGTCGCATAGTGCAAGTAGACGCCATTTTGAACAAGCGTGAGAACACCAACATACTTGTGAGTCTTTCTCACTTCGAGCCAGTTACCGAATCCGTCGGCAGGGCGCTTCTTGTTCCATCCTTCGTCAAACTCTTTCTTAGTTAGTACACGAAAGTCAGACACGGCTCTGCTATGACGTAGAGACTTGTTGCAAGCGAAATTGGTGTGGTCGAACTTGGTCTGCATTTCTTGCTTCTTTTGGATATTCAGATCCTTGTTCCATTCGGTAAGATGGCGTTCAAATTCATTGGAAGTCATATGTGTCTCCTTGCAAAGTATTGATTATAATTCCACGTTATATACGTCACCAGTGTCGTTAGCTACGACACGAGCGAAATTCGGGAGAAATCCGTCTCCGTTACGGAAATCAGTGATCGAACGCATGACACGTGCGGCCTCGAACATCACGCATGCTCCGTAATTGTCCATTATATCACGTACATGATTAATCCTGTACTCCACGGTGGATGCCAAGACCTTTCCATTGCTGTCCATCTTATGGAAGCTCACAACGAAGTTGTCGTTGCTTACCAGATGGAATAAGTGTTCCAAAACTTCACTGAACCGGACAACCAGTCCAGACCATCCACCCAGGCTGACATCACCGTTATTATGGGGAACCTCAATCTTCACCGGAATATGGTAGTTGGTGAACGTGAAGTACAGTTCCTTGTCACGGCTACAGTGCGAGAACTGAACGTCCGTGTCATCGCCAACGAACTCGTCGGACATCGACTTAGCGAGGGCCTCGGCCTTCTTCGCCACGGTCTTCTTGAGCCATCCATATCCGCTGCTCGTCTCGTAGCAGCTATTGGACATGTAGATGGTCACTCGACCGATCCTACGGTTCACTGAATAGGCCATACGGCCAGTACCTACATCTGCATGGTACTTCTTGTAAAAATCGGACTCTAAAACCAGCTTCTCAAGCCGAGCTATTAGTTTTTCCTCTGTCGGCGTAATCGTCTCATAATTCACGGTAAATCTCCTTTGTATGTGCAATTTTCATATAATGACGAGGCAGTCCCGTACACGGGACCGCCAGTCCGTCACTTGAACGTCTTCTTGGCCAGGTGCGGCTTCCCATCGTCTCCGATCACCGGCCACACGACTTGCTTGCCCTTCGTCACGAAGTGGCAGAAGATGTCCTTCTTGTCTACGCCCTGTTGTACGAGGGATTCGATGAATTCGTTTGCTTGTGTAGTGTAATCAGCCATAATGAGTCTCCTTTTGTTTGACTAGTTACCAGTTTCTTGTAGGTTCGGTTTCTTCGATGCTTGCAGTTCCTGCGTCATATGCGAGACCATACTTGGACGCATCAACGTCTGTATATCCATTGTCTTCCATATGTTCCTTGGCCGTCTTGAACAAGGACTCGACTTGTTCATCGGTCACGTCGGACACCAAAATCACATCAACCGGAATACGGTTCCTATATACTTCCTCACGTGCGTAGATGCCTAGCTGCTGTGCAGCACCAACAATTGCCGAACGGATGCTAGAAATACTGTTGATTGCGTATTGCGGTGCGGGAGCGCCGACATACACGTACTTTATGACCTTTTCCGGCTGTACGAGGATATGGAGTTCCTTCTTGTTCGTGTCACCGTCATCATTAATGACCACATAGTCTCGTGCGATGTCATGGTCGAAGTCCACCGACTGCTCGGCAATTTCAGTGGAATCCTCAAATCGAGTTCCCTCTTCGATTACGAGCACGTCGTAGTTATCGACTCCGATTTCGTCTATTACGTCCTGTATTGTCATGATTAAAACTCCTTTTTAATAAATATAACTTTTAAATTAAGTTTTGTCAATACTTTTTTACTAAAAATTATTTTCTTGCCTTCTGGCTTGCGGCCAAGTTAGCGTTCATCACCATGTTGTTCAGTTCGCTCTCGGCGGAAAACATCGTCAGCATGTTCTCGAACAAGTCAATAACCTTGTGAGCAAGACCACGGCGATCGATGTGCCACAACGCGTCGGCGGGTAGCTGTCCGTCAGCATGGATGCTACGGCTGTCATACATGCGGTAGTTCCACCAGATGGTACCGCTGTCGCCACTATACAGACGGATTTCGCTGCCCATCCCCCAAAGGCACAGCTCCTCGTAGACGCCCTTCTTCATAAGCAAGCCCAATCCCTTGCTTGCATAGGAGAAATTCCAGAACGGACTCTCTCCCCACTTCTCTACGAACGCCTCAAGACGCTCACGGAGACCTCGGTTGATGTCCACGTCGCCGTAATAGCATGATGCATTGTCGTGGATGAACATCGTCACCGCATCGTTGCGCTTCTGCATTTCCATGTCGATCGTATTCATTGGTTCCTCCTAGTATTCCTTGATGTCGTAGCCACACAGAACGTTCATGGCATCCTCGATGCCCTGGTCGATACGTCCGCATGCCTCGGCGACCTCACGAAGGATGTCTTCTGCTTGAGGCTCACGATGGTCAAACTGGTTCAAGAATGAGCGTTCACAGAGCACTCCCACGTCCGAAGGGTCACGGCATTCGTTCGTCAGCACGAAGTAGCCTTCTTCCGGATGCACCGTTGCCGAAACATGTTCGTAGTTGCTAGTGTAGGTCAGCACTCCGTCGGATTCATGATCCCACACAATGCCTTCGGATTCTAGCTTCTTTAGTAATTCGTCTGTGAATTCCATGTCGATTCTCCTTGTTTTGGTTGTGGTTGATATAAAATGGTAGGGCAGTCCCGCCGTCGGCGGAACCAGTCCTTTGTTGATATACTGTGAATAACTTGTTGATTACTTGTTCGGAAGTTTCGCGTCCAGTAGACGCTTCATTTCTGCAATCGACTTGGCAGTAATATTCGAGCCTTCAATCGCCCAGAAGTCAGTCGATCCGATTCGGGTCAGATTGCCGTTGTGACGGCGAACGATCTCGATACGAACCTTATCTTCCTTCGGATAGAAGTCGATCTCGTAATCGTAGGTCACGTCGTCGTTCTCGAATATGAGACCGTGGATGAACACTTCTCCGTCGTCATTGGAGTCACAGCTCGGAGAGCCGAACTTCATCCCCTTAAAGGCAGGGAGCAAGTAAGACTGGATTTCCTTCATGAGCGTCTGGTCGAAGCACTTGACTGCGGACAAAAATTTTATTTCTCTCTGTTTCATGGTTAGATCTCCTGTGCTTTAATGATTTTGTCGATTAACGGCTTTGCCTTTTTGAGTACAGCTCTCGCTTCGTCCTCACGTTCCTTGGCGGCACCAAGCATTTCTTTGATATCCGCATCGAAAGCGTCCTGGGCATCCTTGATCGCAGTCAGCGGCGAGAAATAGACTACATAGTCCGAGCTAGATTCGATCTTTACACCTTCAGTTTCCGGCACGTCATCGTCGTCTGCTCCGTTGAACAAGGTAAACTTGCCTTCCTTGGACACCTTGCGCCATTCAATTTCACGAGTGCGATCGTTCCAGAGAAGGATTGAAGCCGGATACTCTTCGGTAGCCTTCGGACGTAACGTGATAAGCTTCTGTGCGGCCTTCTTGAGATTGGCGTCATTCGTCAAGTTGATGAACACGGCCTTGTCCATGTTGTAGCGGCCTTCCCTGTAGATCTCGCCGAAGGCGCTGTTTTTTTCGGTCTTGCTGTGTTCCACGAAGCGACGGTCAGTCACGCTGTAGATATGGAAATACGGAAGTCCGGTCATGAAGCTTAATACCGGAATGAGCTTTGCCTTGGAAGATATTAACATGATTGAACTCCTTTTGATTAGGTTGTGCCCCTTGTATAAGGGAATAAGGCAGTCCCGTGGACGGGACCGCCAGTCCGCTAGAACTTGGTGATCAGTTCCTTCGGCTTCTTAAGGAACTGAATGGACTCGGTGTCACCTCGGTCGGTAGCCGCCTTGATAGCCGCCTTGATGGCCTGGTCTCTCTGTTCGGCCTTCCAGTAAATCTTGCTAGAAGAATTGCATCGGCGTCCGTAACTGATGAAGAATCCAGTACCGCCGTGGTTACAGCCCAGGCCGAACGTGGTGTACGTGTACAGAGGTTCTTCCGTCTGTTCCCACAGAACGCCCTTGAATACCACGAACTGCTTTACGAGCTTCTTGACTTCGGCAAGTCTTTTCGTGTAGTCGTCTCCGACCACGATGGACTTTTCCAAGTCGAACTGCGGATCGTCCTTCGGCTGTCCGACAAAGCAGAATGCGGAACGGTTCTGGAACCAGTCAACCTCGTTGGCAACGTGTTCCTTGGGGTTCACGAACGAACGTGCGATTACGGAGCCGTAGCCGTGACGGACTGGCTTGTAGAGCTTGTTCTTGTAACGGCGGATAGTCTCCGTGAACCACATGCCCCTGCCGCCGTCGCCGTGATGGCAGAGTTCCCAGGCTTCCTCGTTGTCACGCACCTTCGGCAATACGGTCTGGTAGTCACGCACCTTGTATGCGACTGGGAAATCCCTTTCGTCGAGCACGTCCTTCACGTAGACTGCATAGTCAATAGAAAGCACTCGGTCACGAACCTTCGTGCAGCGCACGTTCGGATAGAAATACTGTTTGTACTTGAATGTAACTATTACGTCCATGGTTAATCTCCTTTTGGTTGTGTCCTTGGTATAAGCAGACAAGGCAGTCCCGCAGACGGATCCGCCAGTCTACTTGTCGAGATCCTTCGCTATTCCGAAATAGATGATGAACGACGGCACTAAGATCTGCACAAGAATCAGCACAATGCCGACAAAGACATCGAATGCGACCTTCTTGTCCAGAGTGTCCATGTACGGAATGAGGATGAAAAAGCTGATGGCTAGGCATGCGGAAGCCGCCGCCAGAGATACGAATTTCTTGACAACCTTCATAATTACTCCTTATCCGTATAGTGCTTCGATACACTCGTCCAACGAGTCACCACCGCCGACATATGCCCCTTTACCGCAGTCAAAGATACTCCAATGGTCTTCCTGGCGAATCAGCTTGATTAAGGGGTCTGGTAGCTCGACGATCCGTCCGGATGTCGATTCGTGGACTTTACTGGGGTCAAATTCCACCTTCTGCGCCTTCAGCGCATCTATTACGGTCTGTTCGACTTGTGTCATACGTAACTCCTTTTAAAGAAAGAAATGCCCCACAGACTTGACAAACGAAAAACTTACTGAAACCAAGTCTATGGGGCACCCACAGGAAAATTTATTTCGTGTAGCTGAACTTGTCGGAGCTTCTGTCGTAGCTCCACTCGCCATCGGAAGCGCTAGTCAGCCACTCGGCAAGGTCTGTCTTGTCATCGTCATAGACGATTACGGTAGGATGGGCGTACTTGCGGATGTCCTTCTCGGTGTCCACCTCGAAGTAGGCTTTATCCACGAAATCGTCCAGATTCACGATTCCAAAAATGTTTTCGATGCCGTTCGCCTTGCCGAACTCGTCAAGGAACTTCCTTGCGATCACTTCCTTGTCAACGAGGTCGGTACACCAGACCCAAGAATCCATTTCGCCAGCTCCACCGGCATAGCGGCCAGAGCTGTACTGGCCCTGTTCCTCGTAGGCGTAAACGTCGATCGTGACATCTGGGTACAAGTGAGAGAGCTTCTCGATGAACTCACGAGGCACGTTCCATGCCGTGTCGAAATTGATCACGAGATCGTCTCCGACCCAAGCAAGCCTAGTCTTGCATGCGTCCCACTTCGTGCCCCAGTTGTCGCAGTTCCAGTCGTACCAGTTGAACACGGTGGCACAGTTGTGCTCCTTGCCGTTCTGGTAACGCGGATCGTCCTTCTGCTGAGGGGCGAAGTTCTCGAACGAGAACACGTCCTCCTTGCCGAACACGTCGATCATCGGAATGCGGCCTTCCTCGTCCGGAACGATGTCCTTGTAGCGGTCGATAAGGCCGTTCACGAGTTCTTCCTTGTAAAGGCTGTTCTTGTACTGCTCTCGGATGTAGTCTGGCACGGACATGCCCTTCGGAACCGTATAGTAAGGCTTGCCCTTCTTGGCTATTTCTTCGAGAGTGGATTTGTCGCCCTTGATGACTAGCTGATTATTCACCCAATTCGGCATAGTGGTCTCCTTTGCTAGTAGTTTCTGTAACCTTCTCGCAATCCTCGATATCGTCCAACGGCAGTCCCGTGGGATGCTCGTCAGTCGGATACAGTTCAGCCGTGTGGCTTGCAAGCCAGTCGAGGAACGCCCTCATGAGGTTGACCTCCTCGGCTGTATAGGCCAGGAACGTGTCCGACATGTTCGGCGTGATGAACGAGAAAAATTTCTTTCCGTCTGGCGTGAAGTAGATGAAAACGTCCACCTTGGTGGATCCGTCCCTACTTTCCACGAAGAAGGCTCGGCAAAGGGTGCCCTCTGGGTAAGTTTCCCCATAAGGACCTCTGTCAGCCCTCGCCAACGGGGTTTTCATCTCGAACTGCATCTTCATTAGTCCCTCGCCTTGGTAAAGGGTGACTCGGTGTCAAGCTCGGTGACGGTACGGATGGTAGACTGGAGAGCGTTGTTGGCGTTCACCAAATTGTCTGCCCTCTCAAGCACCGAACGGATCTTCAAGAAGGCTAGCTCGAAGTCGAACTGGGTCTGGCCGTCAATCTTGAAGTAGCCGACTGGCATTGTGTAGTCAGTACCCAAGTTGCGGAACACGCTAAGACCATCGGTCATGCGGATGTGTACGGAAACGTGGCGTGTCTTCCTCATGAATTCGCCCATGGGCGGAATGGTGAGACATGCGTGGGAATGCTTGGAGTAGATGTACAAGTTCTCCACGCAAGAGCCAGGGTATTCCACGGCCACCTTCATCTTGAGAGTGTCGGCGGACACCTTCAGCGCATTCGTGAACGCCTTCTTGTCCAAGGTGGTGCGGTCTACGCCGGAGAAGGCTATGAACTTGTCGTCCTTCAACAGCTTCTTCGTGTCCTTGATTATTTTTTCGAGATTATTGTCAGCCATGGTAAAACTCCTTTTGCTATAAATATAACTCTTAATTTCGATTCTGTCAACAGAAAAATTAAAATTTTCTGTTATATCTTGAATAAAAAGTGGGCGCAGTCCCGCCGATCACGGATCAGTGGTACACGGCCTTCTTGAACATTTCCTCGGTCATGCGGTCAAGCAACGCACCGCAAGCCTCCACCCTACCGAAGCACGTGCCGTCGTACTTCTTGCGGAGTTCCTTGCCGTCAGCACCGATACCTATATTGCCGTTCTTCAGCTTGTAGGCGATTTCCTTCTCGCTGATGTCTCGGAATGCGCCTACGAGGTGGCTGTCGTCGTCGGCTTCCCCATACCCAAGGAAATAGACGAACACGGACGAGCTGCCCTCGACTGGCTTCTGTCCCACCCAGTAGTGTACATGCTCGTGCATGTAGTCCCCGAACTCCATGTCGGCATACTTCTTCATGATGGCTCGGACGGCCTCAACGTACTCGCCGTACCGCAAGAGCCATACGGACTTGATGTCTATGCTGACGCCCGCATACGGCATCCACATGTGGACTGCGTTGCCTTCCTTCTTCGAGACGGTAAACTCGAATCCGGACACGTTGTACTGCGAAGCCTTCGTCTCGTGGCAACGGAACCTATATTCGAGCTTGCTGTTATCGTAGCCCAAAGCCAACTGTCCAATCAGCTCACGGATCTTTTCTGCCCCGTGCCTCAAGTAAAGCCTGTCTGGGCTGTAGCCCTTCCTTCCATGTACGTGTGCCATATTATCTCCTTTGGGTTGTGCATTCCCCATAAAGGGGCTAGGCAGTCCCGCAGAACTAGCCGCCAGTCTTCCCCAAGAGTCCGTCAATCAGCCGCAAGTTGTCCTCTGCGCTCGACAGACAGTCGAAGTCGTGCGGCAATGCGTACAGAATCTGGCCGTCCTCGGCATTCTCCTCGGCATATCCGCATGAGTCGCTACGCATCCCACTCACCACCGAATCCGTAACGCCTTCGGCAATGTCACGGATGGCACCGCCAGAAGGCGACCATCCCTTCGGAACCCACGAGAGGTTCACGTATTCACGCTTCTCGCACTTCCAGTAGCGAAGTACAGCCCTTTCCGTCTCCGTCTTCACCTTCTTGAAGATTCTGTACGTGCCGTCATGCAGTCGGACGATGTAGTAGGCCCTTATCTTGAAATCGTCCGGTATGGCCACGCCGTCCACCAGGAAGGTGTACTCCACGCCGCAAGTCACCATGTTCGTGCAATGTCTCGGATCGCTCCTCATAAGAAATTCTCCCATTGTTAAAAATTATTTTCACAAGACCATCCCGCCATGCGGCTAGGATTCTCCTCGGTCAGCTTCACCCAGTCCACCGAAGAAAGCTTCTTCAGCGCACTCATGAACCGCTTCCTACTCTTGGTCTTGCACAGACGTAAAGTCTGCCGACCGTGAGCCTCGCCCACGTAGTAGACCGGACCCGACTCCTTGGTTAAAGGTTGTTAGTGTTTCCGTACCCATACATATACGCTAGGTGCAGTCCCGCCCACAGTACAATCAGTCCCTACTCGAACGTGACATCATCAAGGCAGACTCTTTCCCTAGTGTCCACCAAGTAGTGACTCTGGTCATATCGGTTAGTCAAGCTGTCATAGCCCTCGACTAGCCACCTAGCGCACAGACCCTCATAGTATTTAGCCAACGAATCTCTGATATGCTCGTTCATGTATTCTTCTATACTATGGTTAGCCGCCCAGTTACCGCACACATCCTCATAGTACAACTTCTTTCCGTAGCATATTCTGCTAGGCGCACTTACCCCATCGTCGCTACCGCACCCAGTAAATACTCCACAGCAGAACAGACAGAACAGTACAACGAGTACCGTACCTACAACCGATTCCACGATAGTCTTTGTTTCATTATTCATAGTTTCAATTACTCCTTTGGAATGTTTTTACCCCATATATGCACAGCGGACAGTCCCGCACATAGGTCGGCCAGTCCCAGACTGTCCCCACAGTCCCCAACGGTCGCCCAACGTGGCAAAACGTGGGAAATAGTGGGACATTGTGGATATGTTGACAAAATGTTGATAGAGTGTGATTATAGTGGGAATAGGTATAAAAAATTTTTCCTTGTGTCGTACCTTGGGAACGAGTCGGAACGCAGACAGAACTGGTAGGCCGTTTGGGGCCTGGCTTGTTCTGAAAATTCCGGACTGGGGGGAAAGGGGCGGTTTCTGTATTAAATAGGCGCACAACGATCGGTCTGGGGTCTCGCGTGTGTGCCCTTTTCTTTCCCCTTCGGAATCCATGTGGCGAGATGTGCGGTGAAGTTAGCCCAGAGTAAGAAAGTTAGCGAATTTTGAAACATTCCCTAGATATTGTTTGAAGTGGAGACAAAATCCCAACATAGTGGAAAAGTGTCGAAAATGTTGATAAGGTGTTGATAAGTGTTAATTTTAGTTTACATAATCAAGGTTATCTCGCCGTGCTCAAATGAGCATTATAAAATGTATGGAAATTATAATAAAAATAAACTATATTTACATATAGAAATAAACCGAAAACGAGGAATGCTATGTCAACAATAGATTACTATACCGATGATGCCGAACGTACTTATCTAATAAGCCACGTATACCAGACTCCATACTTCGCCCCTGGTGAATTATCCAAGATTGAAAACTATGCCCAAGCGTTGGCAAATAATTTCGTTGGTTGGGTCATTCACCACAGATTAGAACTGAACCCAGATGGTAGCGTTAACAAACGTCGTGATGAATTAATACTATCAAACCAGTATTACTATCGTCCGGCAAATGAATTGATCTTTTTAACCAGTATCGAACATGGCAAACTACATGGGCACTCTATAAAGCCGAACCCCACTATAGTGTCACACGAAACGAGGAATAAACAGAGTAACGCCAAGTTGGTCGCCAATAACACCGAGGAACGTTACCGAGTAGTTTCTGCGTTGGTGGAGTCTGGCGAACTGTTATGCATGTCTGACTATCAGTTCTACCGTCGGTATTGCCAACGTAACGGCATAGCGTTTACTGGGGCAAAGGTTGACAAGAGTCATACGGTTAGTCGAGTCGATGTGCCGAAGGTGAATGTAACTAAAAATAAACAAAGTCGAACTGAACGTACTGAAGCTCGATATAAAGATGTCATGGAACGCTTAAATAATGGTGATGTTCTACCGATGAAGGAATTTTCGTTTCTCCGTCGGTATTGTGATAGGCGTCTCATAGACGTTCCGTCGATCATTATCGTAGACGACGGATTCAAATTAAAAAATATATCTGGCGTGTGATCCCATTATTTGGGAAATTTCCGGTCCCGTCGGAAACGTGCCAGTCAGTCGGCGCTGGAGGCCAAAAAAAGCCCCAGGTCCCGAAGGATCTGGAGCTTTTCCAACCAAGGAGAAAAAAGACTATATAACTGGAGTATGTTCTAAACCGATCAACCGCCCTTAAAACAATTTATGTAGCTTGAGTTCGTTTTCCGCGATTTGGTCATGGATTTTATTGATTTTGTCCAAGTACTGCTGTTCTCTGTAGTTAGCAATGACTTTATGGATGAACCCTCTAGGGTCATCCAGGTCGGCCATGGCGCTATCTTTTGTGGACGCTTCCTCGAAGAGGACAGTATCACCTTCGTCAGCCAGAATCCGGCACATGAGAGCCGGGTTAGGGTCATTCTTGTCAGTATCGACGAATAGTCTTAGGTTTATGATAAGGTCCGGAAGATTAGCGATCCCTACTATATCGGATTCGAAAATTAATTCGGAGACATTATCGGACACGAACGGAGCGATAGGCGTAGGTCCATCCCCTAGGGCGAGTTTGAGTTCAGTACCGAATCTATCCCCATAGGGACACTGTTGGTGCAGTCTGGCAATGAAAAGATCATTATCCAGCGGTTTACCGTTATCCTCTGGGAGTTGTCTGGAATTGATCCAAGGGATAACGAGGTTATCTATAAAGGATTTGAGTCTGGACATGATACTTACTCCTTACTGATAAGGTTGTCGAGGATATGTTTTTGCGCTAGGATAACGAGTTTAGACGGGTTATCGGAAGCTATGACCCACAGTCCGTTATCATTGATTCTGGTAATGGTTCCGTTTACGGATCTCATGATATTGATTTTGGTCACGTTATCGGCCATCAGGAACGATATTGTATATGAGAACATGACGTTATTCTGGTCATAAACATAACCGAGAATGACGATATCACCGTTTTTGCTTGATTCGACCTTAGGAGAACTGAACGACATGTTATCGAACGCTGGGGAGAGATAAGTTTTTACTTGGTTCAAGACCATCTGGTTATAATCGTTGACCTTTTTCATGAAACGGATTTCGTTTTTATTCATATAAGCCTCTGGTTGTTAAGTCTTTGTAGGTTATAAGGGACCGAGTCAGTCCCGTTGGAAATGAGTCATTATGGAACTGTGGCACAAAAAGGCCCCAGTACCCGAAGGTACTGGAGCTTTCCAACCACGGAGCATGAAAACTTAAAAGTGTGGAATGTCGGTAATAAGGGTAAGGCTGTTGACGTACTGCCAAGCCTGGGTCAGAGTACGTTCGAGCGCATTCTTGTTACTGGATAGGTAGGCGGCGTTGAACGGAATGGTTCGGAACAGATCCGGATGATGGTTGAAGTGAGCGACCACTCGACCCGGTTCAGCCTTGACAACCACGGATCCATGGTCGAACTCGATCATACCTTCCTCGACTGCGTTATTGAACAGTTGACGGAAGATGATTTTTTGGTTATCGATACGGTTTTTCTGTTGTTGAGCCTGGTGATGTGCATACCAAGCGATAGGATCCGCGAAGTTCATGTAAAAGCTCCTTATGGTAACAGTTTATGGGGTTACTCCACTGGTTCCAGTGACTTTTGTGTCTACGGAAACGGCACGGTTTGCCAGATCCGGATATTGGCCTTTGAATGTATCGAGAGCCAGGGTTCTGGCCATAGACTTTGCCAAGTCGATCGACGGAGCTTCGACATTATTGATATGTACATTTACTTTGACGGTGATTTCGACGAGAGTGGATAATACTTTAGCCATGATGGATCTCCTTGGTTGTGTGTGCCCTTAGTATAGGTGATGCATGCAGTCCCGTGGGGAACGTGCCAGTCCCTGGTCGGCGGAGGCCAGAAAAAAGCCGAGACGGAGATCATCCGTCCCGGCCAACCAGGGAGCTACAGAAAAGTGTAAGATCTTCTCGTGACTGACTCGTCTGGGCGAGCCGTCTCCCAGTCACTCGATACTCGGCGTTGGACATCTATCGCCACATCGCTACCGAGCATGAAGATTTTTTTTCGTGGTCTGACCAAGTCGAACACGAACCGTTATCTGAAACCTACCTAAATCTACCAAGAGATAGACCTATGTGATTTCCTACCTTGCTCGTTGCCGAGTAGGCCGTAACGGCACTTAATCAACCATATCTACGCGATATTCCTAATATGCATCAAGCAATATGGCTGACTTGCCTAGTCCTACTCCATTGATGGAGAGCCTTAACACGGTCGGCATATCAAACTAGACATGAGTAAATATAGTTCAATCGTTATCTATTTTCAATAGCAGATTTAAGTATATTTAGTTAAATTTTGTTAACATTTGTGACTGCAGTCGGTTACCCATGATTAAATCTCCTTGATTGGTTGTGCCGAATGAATAAGCTGGCGAGGCAGTCCCGCCAGCTGGCGGACAGTCCTACAGTTCCGTCTCGATAGTCCACTTCGTCCAGACGGGCCAGGTGTTCGGCGACTCCGCGCACTTGGTCTGGAGCAGCATTTTCGCCGTGGGGAACATGATACCGTCAGACTCTTCCTTGTATGCCTCGGCGAGCCTCTTGAAGTCGTCGATGACAAACTGGATCGCCTCGCCGACGGTGGCGCAAATCTTGACAAAGGAACGGAGATCGCCGTTCTGGTTGTCATACTGTGCGCCGTGGACAGCAACGAAGTTGCATTCGTGTTCCCAGACGGAGCAGTCGATGTAGTCGCCGCCAGTGGTTTCAAAGGACACGCTTTCGGTCGTCTCTCTGATGGCAGCCAGCAGTGCTTCGGTGTCGTCCAGATCGCCCTCGAACATCTTGCCGTCGAAGTAGACGTTTTCCAGACGGCTTCTGAAGTACTCGTCTTCCTCGATCTTCTTACGTGCCCAAGCGTGAAGCTCGTTGATGGCTTCCTTCTCGACTGGATACATATCGACGGATTCGGCGGTTCTGTCGTCCTGATGGAAAATAATCAAGCTAAACTGTTTCATTTCTGATCTTCTTGATTGGTTTGGTTGGTTGTGTAGAATGAATAAGACGGCGGAGCAGTCCCGCCGTCCGGCGGCCAGTTCCTAGAGCTTCTCGATCTTGTCTGAAACGGTCATCAGCGCCTTGTAGTCTGTGCCGCCGTCGAGATCGGCGATATCGTTGATGTACTTGCTGAAGAAGTATTTCAGCCAATCGGCTTCACGCTGGGTGAGCTTAAGGGTCTTTGTCTTGAGTTGGTCTGCCTTATCCAGCTCGATAAAATTCTCGTCGAAGAACTTTCGGCTCACTTTAGTTGCGTCTAGGTACATTCCGGATATAAGCACTTTTTCCGGGTCATTAAATACCCAGAGACAGGTATATCGGTTGCCCTTCTTAATCTTGACACCGCCCAGACCTTTGGTATGGGTAGCGACGTAAATTCTAGATACTACAGGTATTGGCATGGTTGATCTCCTTGGTTGAGGTTTGTATGGAATAAATATTATCTGAAAGCAGTCCCGTCGGTTCTTTACCAGTAGCCAGGTGCGGCTGGCAAATAAAAACTGGGCGGAATTGCTTCCGCCCAGCAACCAGGGAGTTAAAAATTATTTTTTAGTGGTCATGGCAAGCGATAACCTTGACCTTGCTGTCAATGCATAGTCTGCAGTTCTCGCAGTGCGACTTGGGATCGGGGTTGAGCTTGGCTTTGCCAGTTTTACCGACTACCAGGTAGGCAGGGCAGTAGCACTTGGTAGGCAAGCACATATCCACGCCGTCATCGAAGACGAATGCCTTGACGTTCGGCAAGTGAGAATATTTTTTGTAGGCTTCGACGCCCACGTCGTGCCAGACCGAGAACAAGATCGTGAAGTTGGGCGGCACGTCGCCGTTTTCGAGGAATTTTCCCACGATATCGTACATTTTCGTGTACAGATAGAACTTGGTATCAGGGAAACGGATCGCAAGGCGGCACCACATGGCCATTTGGCGTTCGTTTTCGAGTTCGCCAGACTGGTTGATACGGGCGATCTTGACGTGGCGGCGTTCGATCTGGTTGGCCAGATCGGCTTCGACCTTCTTGAGTTCGTGACGGAGACCCCAGGTGTTGATTGCCTGGGACTGGACGACTCCAGGGAAGCGGTAGGAAGCTCTGACGTAGCAGCTCTTCTTACAGGCGCTGCAGTTCTTGCAAGTGCCCTTGATACCTTCGAGTTCGTCGTTGAGACCTTCGTAGGTGTAGTCGCCGAGCAGCGTAGACCACGTGGCGATACGGCCTACCTTGATGTTGCCAGCGAGACTGAAGCCGTAGGTGTGAGCCTTGGGATCGAAGGTATAGCGTTCGATTCCGTTGGGCGTGACCGTCTTGGTGTCTTCGTGGAACAGTTTCTTAGATTCTTTAGCCATAATGTAGCTCCTTAGGTTGAATTGGCTTTGTGCTTAAATTATATCAGAAAGGGGCAGTCCCGGAGAACTGCCGCCAGTTTCCAGAACTACTGAACCTTCATGCCAAGCTGTTTAGCAGCGGCAATCAAGCATCGCTTTTGCAATTCAGCATTGAATGTATTAAAGGCGGCCTTGATTTCCTTGACTGTATGTACTTCGACCTCATCTTTAACTTCGACATCATCAAAGTCGCTGGACACGTACAGTATACAGAGTTCGCATTTGGTCTCGCCAGAATCATGTCTGGTCAGACGAATTGTGAAATCATACCGGTTATATTCAGCGCTCAATTCGAGCTTGGTGTCATACAGCCCATGGAAAACTCGCTTCGTCAGATTATTGACGCAATCGGCATACTCTTCAAACACCAGTAGATTCAATTGATCCACGCATGACTCGACAAAATTCAAGTCACGATCGGTATTGAACACGTCCGGCAATCTATACGGTTCATCGAAATCCAGATCGCTTGGATTGATTTCAGACATCTTGTCCAGGAGTACCTGGAGGATCGGGTCGAACGGTTTGGCTACCGGCTTGACGGCGGCCTTCTTGGTAGTCTTCTTGGTGGATTTCTTGATAGTTGTTTTCATAAAAACTCCTTGGTTGATTGTATAGGGGAAATAACCCGGCTAGGCAGTCCCGCAGGGCTGCCGCCAGTTTCCAGAACTACTGATAGAGACAGCTGTTTCTGTCAATGAGGGTCACCAGGTGTTCTCTGGAGAGAGGCTTCGTGAAGCTCATGACTTCTGTGGCATTGAGTCCCTCGGAGTCGTCAACCGACAGCTTGCTGGGGATAGCCGTCAGCTCGTAGTCACCAGTGGTGTCAATCGCCAGCTTGTAGCCAGTCTCCTTGAGGGCGGCGAACAGCGGCTCGGCAGCCTTCTGGAGCTTCTCAATCACACTGCCATAGTTGACGCCGAGCAGTGCCTCTGCACGAGAGGTGAACGGGCCGTTCACCTCGGACACGACCCAGTCGTCAGTGCGTACGGACGGACACAGCTTGTGTGCGTACTCAATTGCCAAGTTGTTGAACTCCTCAGAATGCGTGTCGTAGTCGGTCTCCACGCCTACCCAGATCTCAGGGCTAGCGACCTGTCCTGAAGGAACAACCTTGCTGGAACACAAAACAAAATACTTGGACTTTTTCATGATTAACTCCTTGGTTTGGGTGTATAGGGAAAATAACCCGGCAGGGCAGTCCCGCCGGGTATCGGCCAGTTCCTAGACTGTATTAATCGCACTCCTTGACAAGTTCCTTGAGTTTCTTGCCAGCGGCTGCCATTCCGTCTTCGTCGTCTTCGGCGACGGCGTCGTCATAATCATTGAGCGCAGCCCTCACCTTCTGACGGAATTCTTTGTCCTTGGTAGCCTTGGCGTCGAGCTTCCAAGCATCGCCGTAATCAATTTCCCCAGTAAGCTGGGCTACGTCTTCGAGTCTGGATTCAAACATTGTTAATCTCCTTGGTTGATTGTGTGTAACGGAAATAACCCGGTAGAGCAGTCCCGTGACTGGACTGCCAGTCGTCCGGGAGGCTGCCAGCACGAAAAGGGCTGGTTGCCCAGCCCTGATTTAATTTATTTTTTCGATTTCTTTGTAGACTTCCGTTTCTTCTTGAAGCCGTACTCTTTAGCCATTTCGATAAAGGCGTCGTCGTCCATATCAATGACTACTGGAGCTTCCGGAATTTCGCTCAGGTCGTCTTCTTCGATATACCAGTCGCAGAGATTCGACTGCATTTCGTCGAGGTCGCCAGAATCTGCGTTGAATCCCAGCTCGTTCAGCTTGTCAGTCAGAGCTTCGGCCACCTTGGAATCGGTGTCGATACTTTCTTGCTCGTGGCAGCCACTCCCTTCGATACCGTCGAAGCTCCACCATTCAGAGTTACCGCATTCCCAGCCGAACGCCGAGAAGGTCAGCGTGGGGAACATCTCAGTAATTGCGTAGTAGAACTCGATCGGGGCGCACCACGCAGTGCTGAAGCTGTAGACGGCTTCCAGCGACTTGCCGTCGAAGCACTCGCTGGTTTCGACAGACACATCGTCGTCGCCGACATCCCACTTACATCCCCAGTGGTCGCAGCACCAGCGATACCAGTTGAACACGGTTTCACAGTGGTTCTCTCTGCCGTCCTGGTAGTTGGGGTCTTTCTCGTCCATAGGCACGAGCGAATTGAACGACAGTGGAGCAGATTCGCCCTTGTCGTTCGCAGGGCCACGAGCCTTCTGCATAAAAAGTTCGACATCGGCCTTCGAGCCGGTAACGGTTAAAACATTTGAACACCAGTTTGGCATAATCAACTCCTTGGTTTTGGTTTGTGTAGAAAAAATATCCCGGCGAGGCAGTCCCGCCGGGTAAGCGTCAGTCTTCGACGTGGTGAGTTTCCCAGTATTCTCTGGCGTAGTCGTCAGAAGCGTCACGGTCGAACGGAGAACCGTCGATCGGCGTACCGGAGAAGCCTGTAGAACATTCAGAAATAAATTCTTCTACGTCCTTGGCGCACGTCGTCTGGTAGAACTCGGCTATCTTGGTTCGACCGACGTATTCGGCGATACGTTCGTTCTTGATAGTGATTTCGCTGTCCCAGATTTCGTCGACAAAATCATCCAGAAGTTCTGCGCCGTACCACTTGGCGACCATGGCGTCGCAGTCGTCCTGAGCCAGTTGCAGCTCACGCTTTTTCTTGCCGGTATAGAAGTATCCGTCCACCCAGCGTTCAGCGATAGCCTCGACGATGTCGCAGCGAGCTTCCATTCGTTCTGGATGGTCGTCACGATCGGTTTCGTCGTCGGTTTCCATCAGAGGGCCGAAGTCCAGATTCTCCTGAAGCATACGGATCATTACCGCTTCCTTCAGGTCGCGTTCCTTCTGGTTTTCTTGGCTGGGATAGACGGCAGTGTCGTCGTCTACAGCCAGTTCAGGATTGTCGTTCAGAACATCTTCTTCCGTCGCCTCGTAGCCTTGGGCACAGAGAAGGCTGGTCAGATGGTTTTCTTTACAGGACTTGATGAGTTGTTCTCTTGAAAGCATTTTAAATCTCCTTGGGTTGTATAGGATAAATAACCCGGCGAGGCAGTCCCGCCGGGTAATGACCAGTCTATTTAATGGTCAACGTCTTGATACGGAGCCAGTACTCAGGACCGAATTCATCCATAGAGAAGTATTCCGCACCGTTGTTCAGAAGCTCCTTGGCTTCTTCACGGTCAGGCTCTTCTTCGTCGACGTGGATGACGTTAATCTCGGAAGCGTATTCGATAGCGGCAATAGCCTTCTTCGCCAGCTCTTCCTGAGCTTTCTTCTGGTCGAAGAACAGTTGGATAGTCGGGTCGTTGTCCTGATAGTCTTCAGGCTCCGGCGATTCGACGAGAGCGTACACGGCCTTGGGCAGTGCAGCGACGAACTTCTCGGCGAGTTCCTTGAGGTCGGTAAAGTAGTTCTCGACCTTGTAGGCGTCGTCGAGGTTATTGGTAGAATAGTCAATGGAGTCTTTGCCCTTCTTGACCAGTTCGTTGACCTGTTTGATGAATTCTTCCGGTTTCATATTGAATCTCCTTGGGTTGTGTATAAAGAAAATAAAACACGGTGGCAGTCCCGCAGGGCTGCCGCCAGTGCTACACTTCGTCGATGTCTTCGATAACAGCGTCTACGCCGTCCACATCAGCAGTCTGATATGTTTCGTAGGCTTGTTCTTCGAGCTTTTCACGAGCTTCGTCTTCGTCGTAAGCTTCGCACTCGACGTAAATGCAGTAGTTGATGCTAGCAGTTGCACTGTACTTCTTGGGCAGCCAGTATTCCTTGAACCACTTCTTGGGGTTCTTCAGGATGTCGGCAGCCGGTTCATCACATTCAAGGCATTCAGAACCTTTGTCAATGTTAATGCAGTCCACTTTACCTTTCAGAATAGTAATGCACAGGTCACGACCAGACTTTTTGTGATCGAACAACACATTTTCATAAGTCATATTGTCGATCTTGCGGACTTCGGTTTCCGTGTATGTAAATTCCGTGTCCACGTCAAATGTTTTCAGCTTGGCTTTAGTAACACACTTGACCAGAAAGTCGTGTGCGGCCTTGAAAGCTGCGTTCTGATTGTCAGTGTATTTGGAAACGAGTGTATTCATGATTAACTCCTGGGTTTGTATAGGGAAAATAACCCGGCGAGGCAGTCCCGCCGGGCCTGATCCAGTCTTACTTCTTCTGGCGCAGCTTCAGCATATCGCCGTCGAACGTGTGGCACGTCCTCGGAATGTCGTACATGACGACGTTGCTCACCTTGTCGCCGTGGATACAGCTGCGAATCATCCACCACTTGCCACAGTCAGCGCAGCTGCCCTCGCTGACGATGTACGGATTGAGGCCGATGTGCAGCTCTCCGTTATAGCCACCGTACTCGACCTTGTCGTTCCAGTCGATCGAGTTGGGCTTGCCGCCGCAGAACGGACATACCAGACCGTCATCGTGCTGCTTCACGGCGATCTGGCAGATCCAGACATCCTCGCCGCAGCTGATCGCCTGTTCAGTAATCATCTTGCGCTTGCCGTAGAACTTGTTGCGGTAGGTTCCCCAACTCTTGTTGATTTCTTGCGATGTCTTGATAATTCCCATATGAACTCCTTGGTTTATTGTGTGTAACGGAAATAACCCGGCAGGGCAGTCCCGTGCCGGGTCGATCAGTCCCACGAGATAACCTTTCCGTCGTAGCGAAAGCCGTTGCCTTGGGAGGCAATGTCCTTCGCCGCTTCGGAATACTTCTCCGGAACCGTAAAAGATTTGATGTGCTTGTAGAACGCCTTTGACACCCACGTGTAGAGGATGACCTTCTGGCGTTCGATTTCGTCTTGCTTGCTCATAGGCTACCACCATGCCCAGAACGCCGCAGTGTCCCCTTCATGCATCGTGCCCAGAACCTCGCTGGCATCGTCATAGACTTGCTGCACGTCTCTGAAATACCACTCGTCATAGTCAGTACTGCCAAAGAAGAACCCACTCTGGGTAGGCAGCAGTTCTTCTGCCTTGTCGTGGTTCTCCAGGACAGTCTTGCAGCGTTCGACGAGGTCGGTCATGTCTTCGACGGACAGATCCACGGACTCGCAGTCTTCGAGTTCGCGATCCAGCTTCGATTCGACAAACGGAATCAGGAAGTTGACCTTGCGGAAATACTTTTCGCAAGTTTTAGATTTGATAGTGATATCCAGACCCATGATGATTCTCCTTGGTTAAGGATTGTATAAAGAAAATAAAATAATGCAGCAGTCCCGCAGGGCTGCCGCCAGTTTTACGACCTAGCCGAACTTGACTACTTGCGACCAGTTGGCTTCGGATTTGTACTTCTTGACAAACTCCTTGTACTTTGGCGTCCGCTGGTACAGACTGCCGAAGTCGATCGCCCACGCAAAGCCGTCGATACTGTCGTAGTGGTCTTCTGGGTCGTTGTAGACCAGATAGAGCGACAAGCCGGTGGCTTTCTTGAACTCCTTGTGAATCTTGTTACGCTGCTTGCAGAGCTTCTTGAACATCGCTTCGGCTTCTTCGCCGTAGGAGTCGTCGTCGAACAGCCCTTGACCGTTACCGTCACGTGACCAGTCAAGCTCGTCGTTGACAAATTCTTCACGACCACAGTCGTCGAGAACGCCGTCGATCTTGAAGAATTCCTTGATAGTGTCGATGTGTTCCTTGGCCAGATCGCCGAGAACCTTGTTTACTGCGTCGTCCGAAATTACATAGTGAACTGTTACACATGCGCCCATTGACATAGTTGATCTCCTTGGTTGATTGTTGATGGGTTTGTATGGGTTAAATAAAGGGAAGCAGCAGTCCCGCAGGGCTGCCGCCAGTATTAGCCGGATACACGCTTCTTGGAAGGCTTCTTGATAATTTTCTTGGGCATCAGACGGCCTCCACGTCGGTGATTTCGAATGTAGAATCCGGATATTCACAGTACAGATAGTCATGCTGGTCACGGAGAGCAGCGAACAGTGTATCAAAGTCGGCATCGTCAACATCAGACTGCACCGAAACGGTGCAGTATTCTGTGTCCAGATACTCGCCTTCCTTCGTGATATAGATAGTGAGTTCGAGTTCCTTCACGGCAGCCTCCTACGGAACGATGAACCAAGTCAGCTGGACTGCCGATTCTTGGACGTAAATTTCTGCAACTGGTTCCGTGCTGTTCGGCTCGGTGGCTGTCTTGATGTAGTAGAAGTCGGTATCGTCTTCGCAAACATTGTCGAGTACATCATTATTGTCAACACTGCGATACTCGCCGTCGGCAATCGGGTCAAATTCGACATCCAGTTCCTTGAGATTCTTCGACACGAGCAGCTTAATTGCCTTGTTCGCTTCGTCGATGTAGTCTACGGTAATGACTTTTACGTTCTGGGGAACCACGCTAACGAAGCCGTTGTTTTCGCCTTGCATAATCTGAACTACGTTCATATGAACTCCTTGGTTGTTGGTTGTATAAAGAAAATAAAATGGATAGGCAGTCCCGGAGGAGCTGCCCCAGTCCTAAACGACCATCAGCGGATAGTCCTCGTGACGGCGAGGCGCAAATATCCAGCTGGACAAGCGCATGTACGGCCAGCTTACCCCTTGCGGCGTGCAGTAGACCTTGCCACGCTTTACAGACTTCACGTCGAACGTGTCGCCAGCTTTGAACTTGGTTCCGTTGTTCAGCTCGAAATCACGCTTGGCTGCGATAACCGACCCTGGCTGGATGGCCTTCAGCTCCTTGGACGCACGCTCTGCCCGCTCGCAGCTCAACAGCCAGTCGGCCTCGTACTTCTCGGCGATGATACCACGCTTGTCGAGCTCACGGCGAAGCCAGCGAGCCGCAGCGAGGTTGATATCATAGGGACCCGACGACACTTCGATGTCCTTGTAGCCGTACTCACGCTTGCCGAACTTGTGTACCATCACGTCCACGAGGAACGGACGGTCATTGGCAACGTCCAGACACTTAAGGAAGCTGCCGCACCAGCCGAACGTCTTAACTCGACCAGAACGAGCCATGTCTTCTTCATATTCACGGCGAAGCACCGTAGGCGTAGTCCATTTCCAGCAACTTGTCCATCCCATATCAAACTCCTTGGTTGAGGTTCACTAATAAAATATAACTTTCTGGCAGTCCCGTGTCAATACCACCAGTCAACTAGTTATATTTTAAACGAAAAAAGGGTCTTACAACCCTTTGATATACACTCCACGGATACCGTAGTCAACCCAGTACGGAGCTGACTCCTTCTGGTCTGCAAAAAATTTTTCAATGGCGTCATACTGCGACTTGCGACCAGTGATAAAGAACGACACCACTGCGTAATCGTCGTTGTCGGAGTCCGTAGTACAAGAAATTTCCTTGTCCTTGCCCCATTCGTTAAACGACTTTTTGAGCTTGGCAGCGTAGTCCCACAATTCAGTTTCACGCGACAGTGACGACCAGACACTGTAGCCGAACGTCACCTTGTAGTCAAGGTAGTTCGGATAGTTCTTCACGAGAAGAATCGGCAGCGCGGTACCCTTGTCCTGATCATACTTCGACGTCGACATATAGGTGGTGCCGACGTCCACCTTGAACGCCTTGCCAATGCCGTTCGCACACCAGTAGTTCTGGTGATCCCCCATCGTGACCAATTCCCACGGGCCTCTGTAACCGTGGTTAGTATATTCACGAGTGCCCTTCGGTGCCACGGCGAGGAACTGGTTGACGACGTCCTTGTCGTCGTTCAGACGCTTCACTTCGACTGGCATCATGATATGCCAGTTAGTGTCCTTGAGCTTTTCGGTCACAGTAGCCACGGCGTTCTGAGAATACAGCGTGTGCGTACTGAAACGAGTGTCAGCACCAGCGAGGCTCTTGTCGTTGACCCAGCGCACGGTGAGCGAACCGAGCTTAAATTCCTTGTCACAATTGATAGTCAGTCTTTTCATAAATAACTCCTTGGTTGTATAAGGGCAATAACCCGGCGAGACAGTCCCGCCAGGTATCTGCCAGTCGTCCGATCCGGACAGCAAGCAGAAAAAGGCGGCCAGGGTCTCCCCCAGCCGCCTCACCTCAACAACAAATTTTAATCGTCCCAGTCAAGCTGTGCAATTATTCGGCCTCCTTTACGGTTACGGTGTAGCTGTTGCCATCGAAGTCGACCAATTCCCAGTCGCCCAGGAATTCGTCTTCCACATCCGTGTGGCTGACTTCTGAGTACAGACCGTCGGCGTTGCGCTTGAACAGAACTGCTTCAGTCCATGCTGGTTCTTCGTCGCCGCATCCGACGCACTTTACATCAACGATGTACATACCGTCAAGGAACGATACCGATTCGGTGTGGACTTCTTCGTCGTCCATGTGTCCAGGTTCAGCGAGCGCCTTCTTGATAAATGCGCTGCGTTCCTTGGAAATCTCGATAGTTGCTGTGTAATCCATGATGAACTCCTTGGTTGTTAAAAATAGCGGTCTGGGTAGGACTCGAACCTACATCCTGCGCCCGTATGGAGCCGTTGTCGCTGCTCTTTACTAGTGTACAGCTAGTCTATTTTCCCGCCGAAGCCGTCGCCTCGACTTTTAAGCTACCAGACCAATGGTGTAATGATCCGGCGGAGCAGTCCCGCCGGACCGGGTTCAGTGTTACTTCTTGAACTTCTCGTTGTTCTTGGCTCTGATGTCCTTCACACGAGCGATTACCTTCTTGCCGGCCTTCTCGGTCTGGTCAAGTGCGGCTTCCGTCGCATTGTCTGCGGCGTCACGCACGAGCTCCGTTCCGGCCTTTTTGACAGAAGCCTTCGAAGAATCCGAAGCGAACATATAGAGGCCAGCAAGAACGCCAGCGAGAAAAATGGCAGCAAGAAATTTAAACATGGTTGTTTCTCCTTGTGGTTGATTGTTTGCATAAATGGAATAGGAAGAAGGGGCAGTCCCGTAGGACTGCCCCCAGTCCACCTCAACTAGACTTCTGTAGGCTTGAAGCTGGCTTCGTCGTGTACCTTGATACCGATGAACAGATAGCCGCCGCCCGCACCGTTGGAACGCCATTCCGTGTCGTCGTCAGACTCGCCCACACGGCAGTACTCCATGCCTTGGTCTACTGGCGGCGTGTCCCTCGCGTAGACGTACTTGTCCACGACTTCCATGACCGCCTTCACGTCTGGATAGCCATCATCGTCTTCGTACCACTTCGCCCAGTCAGCGACGAACAGCGTTTCGCCCTTGGCGTTGGTTCCGATTTCTTCGAGACTCGAATCGTGCTGGGCGAGAATCGTTCTGATTTCGTCGGCAGCCTTGCGGCCAGCAACAATTTTAACTTCACTGTAGTATCCCATTGTTTAACTCCTTGGTTGAGGTTTGTATAAATGTAATAGGACGGTCCGGCAGCCCCGCGGCCGCTAGGCCAGTGTCTCAAGGAACTCGTCCATGTACTCCAGGTCAGTCTCGTTAGTGCAGCCGAAGCACAAATTATTTTTCAGTTTGCGAGCCACGCAAAGTCATACTTCTTTGGGGTAAGTCGACGACGGCGGTTCATCGTATGCGGTTCCCAGTTCCAGTTCTTGTGGTCGGTAAAGCAAGTGATGACCCTAGTGTCAAGGTTGTAGAACCATACATACTCGCAGAAGTCAAACTCACGGTGTCCATTCAGCGCCTCTTTGACAGATGTAGGCGCAGTCCTGTCCGTGTCATACGAGCCGATCTCCGTGGGGTCAAGGGCAATCGGCTTGTCGCCCTTCTTGACCTGGGGGATGACTGGGAGATAGGCGGTCGGCTGCGGACGCATATAGATGTCCTCAAAGTCCGTGGGCCTGTTAGGGAACCGCTTGAGCCAGTTAGCCTTCAGGGCTTCGATGTATCCGTCCCAGTAGGACTGCGAGTAAAGGTGTTCGAGATAGAGATAATTGCCTTCGTCAATCGGAGCCATGGCGTTGTAAAGCTCTTCGATTTCAGAGTCGAGCATATCCTTGAGGGTCTGGCCGTGGTTGTCGCCGTCCCAGTGGAGGAAGCAGTAGCGGACTCGGCGGCCTTTTTGTAATGCGAGAATAGAACGTGTAGACATTGTTGAACTCCTTGATTGAGGTTTGTATAAATATAATATAACTAAATGACAGTCCCGTGTCAATACTGTCAGTCAAAAAGTTATATTTTTGGATCGACCGCCGGTTCGGTAGATCCGAGAACAAATAAAAAAGTGCCCCATCTGGGGCACCGTTTTTACTGTTCCTCACACGAGGACATCTCGACGAATCTGGACGTGCCGTTCATTTCATCGTCGTCCATACTCTCAAACTTTGCCTTGGCTTCGTCTTCGCTGTTGGCCTTGATGTAGAGTTCCTTGCGGAATGTGATACGGAAGGTCTTGGCACCAGTGTCCTTGGAGCCGTCGCGAGTCACTTTGCCGCCCAGCAAATCGGCGAGCTCGTCGGCTGCGTCGCGGTTCGGCAGCGGAACGGTGTAGCGGTTCTCCTCGTAGTAGTCGCACCGTTCGTCGCCGCTCTCTACGGTGATGGTAAATTCTGGGTGGCCGTTGGCCATGCTGGAATCTACATCACCGTCATCGCCAGCGTAGTACTGGAGGAAGAAATTGGTGATATCTTCCGCTTCGAATTCTGCCTCGAAGTGTTCCAGCACTTCGTCGATACCGTAATATTCATGTACATGGGTGGTTGCGCTCATAAGTAATCTCCTTGGCTGAGGTTTGTATAAAGGTAATAGTTCGGCGAGGCAGTCCCGCCGAGCTACGACCAGTAGTGGAACATGCTGGTGTTTCCGTCTAGGATAGCCACGAAATGGTCTGCGGAACTGGCCGACGGCGATTCGGCGAGCTTGCCAGCGGCAAAGTCCTTCAATACATCATAGGCAAGCTCCTCGTCTGCGCTCTTGCCGTCATCGAGCAAGGCGATAGAGTTCCGTGTTCGGTCGAAAGCGATAGTAAAGTCCACGACACGACCATCGGCTGTCGTTACCTTGACAAAGTCTTGAGAACCTTCCATTCCGTCGAGCACATCATCGACAGACAGCCCCTCGAACATCTCGCCGAGCTCATCGTAGTCAGTGCCGAACACCTTAAATACAAGTTGATTGTTTGGCGTCATCATAAGAAACTCCTTGGTTGAGGTTTGTATAAAGGGAATAAGACGGCGAGGCAGTCCCGCCGACCGTTCGCCAGTCCTAGAAGGTGTACCGATATCCAAGTACACGGTTTCCGTGAACTACCAGCTGGAAAATGCAATTCTTGAGCTGACGAGGCAAGGTTACGTGTACGGCCTCGGCAAGTATGCTATTAGACTTTGAACGGCCTACAAATATTTCTCGGAGCTCGTCCCAGCAACGTTTCTTTTTGTTCCACTTGTAGAGAATAGTTTTTACCCAAGCGGCATCATTGTTTGTTTCCCATAATTTTTCATCAATACGGTCTCTGACGGCACACAGCTTGTTAGCTATCGTGTGAACGGCGGCGGCTCGTTTCGGCGGGAGCGTAGTAGTTTCGTTTTTGTAATAATCCTTCATAAGTAATCTCCTTGGTTGTATAAAGGGAATAAGACGGCGAGGCAGTCCCGCCGTCGATGTTTCAGCCCTACACCCTCATCGTGTAGGAATCTTCGCACCAGCCCTCGATGTAAGCTGGATAGCCCTCGTGGGTTCCGTAAAAGAACTTGATGCCTCGCTCGTCTTGGTTGTCGGCGATAATCTCACGGCGGTGGGCCATAAGATACGCTCTGTCTTCCGCAGTAGCCAAAAGCCACTTGGAATCCTTCTCGCCCTCGTTCGCCGTCCACAGTGCGTGACCGTACTGTTCCTCGCCAGCGATTCGGACGGCCTGGATAGCGTCGGCTCGCTTCGTGAGGTCGAGCTTGTAAGTTTCGGCAGCCTTGCGGACTCTCTGTTCAAGTTCCTCGCCGTCGCCCATGCCCCAGTTCTGATACAGATACGCCAGCGTTTCGCCGTCGTGCTTCAGTCGGAAAATAAGTCTATCGCTCATATTGAATCTCCTTGGTTGTATAGAGTAGATACTACTTCGAGGCAGTCCCGTGGGCTGCCTTCCAGTCGGTGATTGTAATCGTGAAGCACACACAAGTGGTCTTGGCTTCAGCTTCGGTGTCGGCGAGCATGAACAGGACGGAAGGGTCATGACCGCACGCCACGATTGCGTTGGGGTAGGCGTTCGCGATGTTCTCACGCATGGACTTCAGACAAGCGATGATGTTCTCTGCGAGCACGGAATCAGAGCCGCACTTGCTAGGGTCTTCTGCGTTCACTGCGTCGGCAATGTCCTGGGCACGCTTGTGCGTTTTGTCGTTGTTCAAAAGAAATTCAGCGGTGTGCGACTGCATATAGTCACGCACCCTATTGTATGCGGTTTGGTTAAGTTCCTTGACGAGCTTGCTATCAAAAGGCCAGTTCATAATAACTCCTTGGTTAAGTCAGAAATAAAATATAACATAAAGGCAGTCTCGTGTCAATACTGCCAGTCCGAGCACTATATTTTAAACAAAAAAGGGGCTTTCGCCCCTGGATTAGTATTCTTTTACGGTTTCCCAAATGTCAGCTGTAATCCGCTGGCCGTCATCGGTTTCTACCGTCATCGTAGTGTAGTCGCCGTCATCATCGCCGTCGTCATCGCCGTCGTCTTCGCCGTTAGGCAAGTAGTCAATCTGATAGATAGTTTCGTAGTCGATTTCGTCGTGCAGCTTACCGTCATCGCTTGCATTCCAGCCACCGAACTGGTCAATGTAATTTTCGATGTCGTCGCACATCGCCTTGCGAGCCTTTTTCAGAGTGTTAAATACTTTCGGCTCATTGACATCGCTTTCACCGTGGCGGTCGTGCCAGTCGCAGACCAGTACATAGACGGTTTTGCCGAGAACAGCTTCGGCTTCGATTAACTTGACATTTTTCTTCTGTGCCATATCGGTACTCCGTGTTGAGGTTTGTATAAAGGGAATAGGACGACGGTGCAGTCCCGTCGACTGGTTATCAGTCGATAATCCGTACTCGGTTCTCTACACGCCAAGTAATCGTATTCGGCTTGTCTGCTGTTTCCCAAAAGGTAAACGACGCAGTCGGATTATCGTTCAGTTCAAAGCTCATTTTGCATGTTTGCTTGCTGTCTACATGACGTTGAGTAAGGTCTTTAATGTCGTCCCAAATCTGCTGGATAATAGCATTTTTATCCTCACTGTAATAAGTCGGCCCCCATTGGGCGGCTGATACATTACCATACTGAATCTGACGGACAAGTTCAAATGCTGGTACGAGTGTATGATCTTTGTTTGCCATAATGAATCTCCTTGGTTGAGGTTTGTATAATCATAATGCACCGTCGAGGCAGTCCCGCAGAGAGACTGCCAGTATCCGGATCGCTGCATAAAGGAAACAGTCCCCATAAGGGGACCTGGTTCCTACTTGTTGCGAGCTTTCTTTGCATTGGGGATAGGGTCTTTGCCAGTATACTTCCACTGGCTAGACGAATACGACCAGTACAGACGACCTTCCGCGTCTTCATGCAGCGTACACGACGCAATAATTTCGTAGGTCTTCGGCACACGATAGTACAGATTCACGTCCCACTTCTTAAGGTCGCAAATGTCTACATTGCGTTCCTTGGCGAGGGCGACGACTTCTGCATAGGTCGCACCAGCGAAGCTCAAAGAAATTCTGTTACCCCATTCGTCTGGAGAACCAGCGGAATAAATAGAAAGGTTGTAATAGTTTTTTGTCTTCTTTGCCATAGTAGGCTCCTTGTTAGTGGTTGAGGTTTGTATAGTCATAATACACCGTCGAGGCAGTCCCGCACAGTTACTGCCAGTCTTCCGGATCGAATCCGCTGGAAAAAGTGACGCCGCCAGTCACCCAGCGGCGTCGCCCAACACGCCAGCCCACCACGGCTGGCACCACCTACATCCACTCTTCGCCGTGAACCTTGCGGAGCTCGCCCAGCGTGCTCTTGAGAGGCTTCACGCTGATGTCACGCTCGATGGTCAACCCCAGTGGCAGCTTGAGGCTCTCCAGCTCGTCGATGCTGATAGAGCCCAGTTCCAGACCGTAGCCCAACGTGGCTGCACCGAACACGATGCGACCGTCGTCGTAGCTGTCATCTTCCAGCACGTACCACGTACCAGCACCAGTAGGGTTAAAGAAGCGTGCGATAACCTTCTTGTCGTCCAGTTCCACGTTCTCGGTAGAGCCATACGGCGTATTCTTGATTGCTTCTTCGATTTCCTTGGTAATCAGCTTCATAAGAGCTCCTTGGTTGAGGTTTGTATAGTCAGAATACTCCGGCGAGGCAGTCCCGTCGGAGTCCAGCCAGTCGCTGTCGGCAGACTAGCCCAGCCTCATGTAGATATCAAGGAATGCGTTTGCTGCGCACACGAGCTCGCTGATGGTCGTCACCTTTCCGGATGCCAGCAGCTTTCGACGGTTCGCCGTCAGATCGACGAGGTGGATGCGGTACTTGGTCTTGTCCTTGGTGAGCGTCGTACGGATCTCACGGTTATCGAGGGCACGCTTCGACGGTATCGCCTTGTGACAGACGTATTTGTCCTTCTCCTCATGGAAGTAGATGTTAAATGGTCCGATGTCCGATTCTTGCATATTAGCCTCCTACGCGCTTCTTGGACGGTTTGACGATTCTGCTCTGATTCTTGGCCATTTGTGTCTCCTTATTATATATTGGTTGATTTGATTGCTTTGTAAAATATAAAAAGATGGGCGGCGACACCGTCGCCCATTTCTGTATTAGTCGCAGTGGTCGAAGGACTTGCTTCTGCCGTCCCACGGATAGCACCACATGAAATTTCTATAGCGGAGCACTGCGGAGCCGTTGCCATCTGGGTCGACCTTGATGGTGCGCTGTCCGTAAACAAAGCCGTCTGTGTCTACGAACCGTTCGCCGTCATATAAATTGCTATGATTCTCGAACTCGTCCAGCGGCACCGTAGTTCCAGAGAACATGTCGTCGTGCTTTTCCATCTGTTCCAGTATGCGGAGCGTCACGAACTGCTTAGTACGCTTGATGACCTTGAAGAAGGTCACCATAGCCATCGTAGCGCCCCAGCAGCTGTAGTAGATGTCGCCGACTTGGATGTCGCTCGCACTCGTGGGCGTGTGTGTGACGACGGCGTAGCCTGGATTCTCCTTGATGTAGGTGGCGACTGCTTCCTTTGTCGCTCTGATGTTCTTCGACCACGTGCCGAGAATGAACTCGTCGTCACTGTAGTACAAGTGCATCTTGTTGAGCTCTGCGTCGGTAGGGTCCTGGTCGTTGAGCTTCATAACGGCCTTTTTGATGCGCTTTTCTGCGACAGCCATCGACTGACGCATAATCATCATCTGTTCGAACGTGGGCTTGGTTTCAATGAACTGGTCAACGGTCATCATAGGTAACTCCTTGTTGCGGTTTGTATAATGGGAATAGATCGGCGAGGCAGTCCCGCCGATCGATATCCAGTCTATACCAAGATTTCTATGTCGTCGGCGTCAGACTCTTTGTAAGCGTCCTTTACCGTCTGTGGGATATTGTCGTCGTCGGTGAGCCAGCAGCCAGGCAAATAAGAGTCGCCGCCACCTAACGCAATATCGCCACGGTTTATCTTGGTCTTTATCGGCGAGCTGTCGCCGTTGACGACCATCAAAAGTTCCTTTTCCGTGAGTTCCACGGTGGCGCTCAATCTGAACGTGATTGCATATTTTTTCTTGCGAGCCATAAGTAATTCTCCTTGGTTTGTTCAAAGATAAAATATAACTAAATAACAGTCCCGTGTCAATACTGTCAGTCGATTTAGTTAATTTATAAACACGAAAAGGGGTTTGCGCCCCTAATTCTAGTGTTCCAGCGGGTCGTAGTCACGACCGTCATAGCAAATCACATACTCACCGATGGCGTAGATAACCGATTCCTTCAGCCCCTTGGTAGGCTTGGTCTTGTAGGTACGGCACTCGGTGACTTCCTTGATATGGTGGTCTACCACCTTACGCACACGGCGTTCGGAACGCCAACCGACAATGCCCACGAGCACGGCGTTGCAGCAGTAGCTATCAGGGTAGCTCAGGAAGTCGCCGTACTTCTTGTCTACCGTCTTGTAGAACCGGTCACGGCGGAGCTTGGTCAGGTTGTCCGTAGAGTCCACCTTGACCGTGATGCCGTCACTACCGCTATGGTCACGTGTGTACGGAATCTGACGCATCCACCAATTCTTGAAGTCCGTTTCGGCATATCCAGGACGGAACTTAATCTTGTACACTTCTTTTGCACTAACGTAATGACCCATATTAACTCCTTAGTTGATTGTTGTTGGGGTTTGTATAGAAGGAATAGGACTGCTGGGCAGTCCCGTCCCTTTATTCCCAGTCGCCCAGCTTCTTTGCGAGCTGTCTGACCTTACCAATATCTCGGTCAATTTCAAAGGGGAACATCTGCGTATCTCTGTGCTCCCAGTCCCTCGGATAGCGTCGCAAGAATTCCCACATTTGTGCCACGTACTTGCCATACGGCTGTTCAATGCCCTTGATGCATTCTTCCATCGTGACTTTAAACGAATCCAGCGGAAGCCTCTTGAGCGTGCGGAGCATAGCACCGCACTCCACAAAGAAGTCCAGCACCTTGTTCGCCTTGACCTTGTCGGCTTTGCCGTATGTACAACAGTAATTATCTCGCATGCGGTTGCGTGTTGCGTTCACGTTCCATTCGTTTTGAAAAATCTTGTGCTCACGCTTGAAAATCTCATTCGAGTGGAATTCTTCACGGTGCTGCGGTATGTTGATGGTTTGTGTTACGAAAAACATGGTTAACTCCTTGTTGAGGTTACATAAAAATAATAAGACGCCGGAGCAGTCCCGCTGTCCAGTAGCCAGTCCGGCATGTCTGTGTAAAAGGAAATAGGGGACGGACGGGCGTCCGCCCCCAAGGAGCTAGATAGTAAAGCCCAATTCAAGCACCTTGCTCGTGGAGTTGTCTGAGTTGACTGCCAGCACACGCACAACAGAGTGCGGTGGAAGCCCCACATACTCGGCCACGGCCTTGTCAATGACCTTGCCAGTAATTAAATCGTCAAGCTCGGCAAGCGGATAGTCAAATACAGTGCCGCCGGCAAGCCCACTGCCTTCAATGAAATTGTATGCGGCTTTGGAAAGGTTGATAAAGGTCTTCTGTAACATATTCTAGCTCCTTGTTTGTATAGAATAAATATAACATACTGGCAGTCCCGTGAGGGAACAGCCAGTCTGTGGATAAAGTGTGAATAATGTGGAATAAATTGTTTAGATCTTGTGGATAACTTGTTAATAAATATGTTGATATACTGTTAATAAAACGTCAAAAGGGGATTTCGCCCCTTAAGTTATCCTTTCTTTTGTGATTCTTCCCAGCGATTGAGAGCCGCACGACAAGCATCAGTTCCGTCGCCGCACCACTCTTCCAGATAGTCCCAGCCAGTAGAACCGATTCTGTTCTGGTATCTATCCAGATAGAATCCGCACATACCACCGAAGCAAGACAGCGTCGCCACAGCGGAATGAACCTTATGCTTGACCGTCTCCGTTTCCAGAGGGTCGTCGCCCTCAATGTCTTCAAGCGACTCACGACCCATCAGCACTCGGCAGCCGTAGTCGAAGAGGTCTTGTTCGTCGGTCGGACGACCGTCGCCGTCGCCAACCTTCTTAAGCGTCGCCTCGTTGCAGCACTTCGCCAGAGGCACGAGGAACAGTTCCACTTCGACCTTACCCTTGCAGCTCTTGTAGCCACACAGACCGTAGAGGTCATCTGCATCCACCACGAGCTTGAACTCGACTGGCTTCTCGTCATCACCCAGATAGCACTTGTATGTAGACTTCGACCACAGCAACCAGCGAGAGCCGTCATTATAAGTGTTCTCCACGTGGTCATCGAGCTTGAAGTCGTCAATTACGGTGGACACATTTCCAAATTCGTATTTCATAGTAGCTCCTTGTTAGGTTTGTTTCTGTTACATAATCATAATACTCTGGATAGGCAGTCCCGTCACGATGCTGCCAGTCGCTACATATATGATCGATCGATACAGCCGGTTTGTAAAACGACAAATAAAAAAGGGGCTTTCGCCCCTTTAAATTTCCTCGCCGTCAAGCTTTATTATGTCATTGCAGAGCCAAGGAATTTCTTGAATGACTCTTGCATAGACGGACACATTTATATTGCCCTCGTATTCTACGCCCTCAAGATACTTCTCCAGCATATATTCAATGCTTTGAGGTTGTTCCCTATTATACTTCTCGTTGGCGTTGTTATTCGCCTCAAATACTTCGATGACAGCGTTCTCCAGCGTCGCCTTGATGGCCTCATAGATACCGTCAGCGGACACGAGGTCAGCCGTCGCCGTCGAATCGCCGTCGCCTGGGTCGGAGCAGCTTGGGTCAGACCAGCAGATAGTCGGCGCTTCATACCAGCCGTTGACCTCGACCGTGCCGATTTCAGCACACTCACACTCGCCCAGCAGAGAGGACAAGTCAGTGAGGACAGCCTTAAGCTCCTCTTCCGTGCCGTAGGGCTTGTAGCGTTCCAACAGCTCGTCATTGAACTGGACATTGACATAACCGTCGCCACCGTCACACTCTGCGCTTACCAGAGAGGCTTTGGCGTCGAACCCTTCGACAAATTTCAGATACAGCGTGTTCTCTTCGTGGGTGTATTCTCTTCTTGACATAGGTCATTCTCCTTGTGAGTGGTGGTGTTACATAGATACAATACCTGTCGAGGACAGTCCCGTCATGAGGCTGCCAGTCTTGGATATATTATCGCATAATCCTGGGAATTTGTCAATAGGAACATAAAAAAAGGGGCTTTCGCCCCAGTTTAACGGTGCCTGACACTATCAAGGAGCGCAAGCATATTGAACATCTGATGACCACGGAGAAAACCAAGTCTCGTGTCATTGTCCAGTGCTTGATATTCACTGATGGTCATGCCGTGCTGTTCTTTCAGATACTGTTCAAAGTTAGTCATAGTATTATCCCCTTACCAGCCGTAAACCAAAGTTGCTTTGCCGAAGTGGGGCTGCAACGGTTTCTTTTGAACTTCTTTCTTTACGGTGTCGCTCACGGTTACGGTGACCGTGACGCGCTTACCGTCTACATTCATTTTGGTCGTCTGCGTAGCCATAATTTTCTCCTAGCAGTCATAGCTCTTGTCTAACCCATAGATACTGGTCAGAACTCTGTTAGCGATTTCACGAGGCGTCTTGCCAGCATTGAACAGTCGCTTTGCAAAGGCGAAGTCGTCTCTCCCAAGATACTTGAAGCCAGCCAGCGAGCAGACCATCTTGACTTCTTTCCAAACCTTTAACATGTCATCTCCTTGGTTATGGGTGAAGGGAAAAGAAGAGCGTTACACGCTCTTCTTGAAGTCGGCGGCGATAGCGTCGCACATTGCGTCAAATTCAGCCTTGACTTCGTCGGCGTTCATCTCGTTCTTGGGAGCGAAGCCTGGAGTCGGCGAGCGGCTGTCAATGTTCAGCGTGTGTTCGCCAGCGACGAGCGACTTGAACTGTCCGTTGACGGAACTCACGGTAGTGTCAACGCCTACCATAAATTTGCACTGCTTGTTGGTGTCGCTGTTGAGCACGCAGATAGCGTACATATTGGCACGGAACGGCATGACTTGAATCTGGTACATTGGATAACTCCTTTTTTAATTTTGTTTGTTTGTATAGGATAAATAGGGGAACGGTGCAGTCCCGTTCCCCTTGGGTCAGTCGTTAGGCAATTGCCGCCTGGTATTTTTCCAACACGACATTTTCAATGTGTTCACGGAGCGCTCTCGTCGTAGGGTTCACGACGGTTCTGAACTCTTCGCCCTTATAGAAGGGGTCTACTGGGTAGCCGACAAATAATCCGTTCTCTCCGTCCATGATACGGAGCCCACGGATTACAAGCGAGTCATTCAGAACAACTTGTGCGACACCCTTGATGTGTCCTAGGGTTGCCCCATCGCTGAACGGAAAAACTTGTACCGCAGTTACCACCATATCATAATGGGGCTTTTCAGATTCTTTTACTTCGTCCATAGTAGGAACTTTCTTTTTCGTAACCATATCGCTATCTCCTGGTTGATTGTTTCATATATAATAAATATCCTGGCAAGGCACGCCCGTCCGCACACTGTCAGTCCCTGGTGCCTGGAAAAGAAAATAAAAAGGTCTAGGGAATAATCCCTAGACCTTGCTCTTAAAAGAACCGCAATACGATTTCTCCGTTCGGCTTTCTGACGATTTCGCCTATGACCTTTTCCTTCGGCTCGGTCTTGGGTGGAACCTTGACCGCAGTCGGCTTGACAGTCTGCACCGCTACGATGGGTGGGTCGCTCTCCGGTACGTGGTGCGGTGCGGAGCCACCACCGAAGCCCAACCCAGCCACGTAGACCATACCGCTGTGGGTCTGTCTGCGGTCATCGTCTGCGAGGACGATGGGCTTGGGGCGTCCGTTGGAGCCCCTCACGATGACCACGTCCGTGGGGTTCGGATGAGCCGTAGCCTGGATGAACTCGCCCATATCGGCATCGTCCATCTGCACGAGCACCTTGATGAGTGCTTCGTCAGTCGGATTCAGTGCCGTTGTCGGCTTGGGGAAGGTTGGCTTGTTGTACTTGCGGTTGCGTGTGTATCGCTTCTTGCCCTTGCTATAAGAGCCTTTAGGTGTTCCGAATCCCATAGTCATCTCCTTGGTAATGGTTCAACTTCGTTACATAGACAGAATACACCTGGAGTGCAGTCCCGTAGCAATCATGCCAGTCGACCGCCCTGGTTCCGGATCACCGCTTCCTGGCGAGCCTTCGCCACCATGTCCCAGTAACTGGGGACAGTTTCAGAAAAACTATTTGCACTCTCATGTTACTTGCTCACTCTTTTGGTCGTTCGTGTGGTTACGATTCGATTTGATTTAGCCATGGATGAATTCCTTTTTATAAAATTGTGGGCTACTCGACGGCGTAGCCCATGCCGTTTTTATTTATTGTAGTGTGGCACTACACGCCACAACTACGGCGAATACGAGCGCCATAGCTATGATGTTGTGCCACTTCATTCTTTTAATTCCTTCGCCACGGCTTCAGCTGCTTCGACGGCTTTTTCTTTTGCCTTCTGTGTCACTGCTGCGGCGGCGTCAGAAGCTTTTTCTTTGGCGGCGTCAGCGGCTTCGGTAGCCTTCGCCTTCGCCGTGTCCGCTGCATTATCCAGCGCCGACTTTACGAAGTCTTTTGTAGCCGTCTTCATAGCTTCGCCACTCTGCTTTACTTTTTCGTCGCATGCGGTGACCATAAAGGTGACCAGCACGATACCAGCGATAGATGCAATCTTTTTCATTTTTATTTTCCTTTTTGGTTGAGAGTGAAAGGGGAGCGACCACCCAGCCGCTCCCCTAGGTTGATGGTTAGTGAATTTTTGACAGCAACGTGTTCACTATCAAAAGATATATTACAAACACGCCACAGAAACCGACCACCGTCGGCAACGGCTTCGCACCGCTGAAAACCTTTACCGTGGTCAAGAGTGCCGCTATGGCAATAAGAATAAGTTTAATGCTGATTCCTTCCATAATGTCCTCTTTAGTTAAGGTGAAAAAGTAAAGGGCTTACGCCCTTTACTTTATTTTTTGCTAGTGTAGATATAGTTTGCAGCCTTAATTGCAGCTCGACAAGCTTTTTCTACCATATTCTTATCGCTTCTGAGTGCCCTAGCCCATTCCTTCACGTAGGCTGCGCTCTGTTCGTCGCACTGTGGAGTATCAAATCCGTTATCGTGCATAATCGCACAAGAGCAAATTTCTGCTATCAATTCCTCGAAAGAATAAGAATTTTTGTCCATACGGTTCGCCAATTCCCTATTCAGTCGCTTGGAATGTCCAGTGCTATGTGCCAATTCGTGGAATACGTCAGAATAGTAGGCATTAGAATTTTTATAGCTATTCATAGGCGGTACGTGAATCTTATCCAAACTCGGAGAATATGCTGGAGTAGTATTCACGTGGTCAATGACCATACTCTCACGAGCTTGATAGTCCACAATAATCTTTTCTGCATCCGCAATCGGATTATTATGGTGTTCCTCGGCCTTTTTCGCAAACTTTAAAGGACAGTCTACCTCTCGGCCTACCTGCCATACAGTAGACGCTTTCAAGATAGGGAAATGCCCCTTAATAGGTTCACCATTTTCGTCGAGGCGAGGCTTTCCGTCCTCATCCTTCTTTGTGTACTCTACCATACTGTAGAAGTACACTCGATGACCCTTGACCACTTTGCCGTTCTCGTCACGCTTGAAAGCTCCCCACACGGAACCATCCTTCACGTTCGTATGGTTGCGTTCGGCTACGCCGTTCACTGTGACGAACTCGCCTTCGGTGCATCCACCTAAAGCCAGCATCAGCGTGTTAAGGAACGAATATGACTTACCGTCGCTCTTGAGGAATCCGCTTTCGGTACGGTTCCACTGTTCACGCCACGGAACGCATCCCTTATCCAAACAAGCCAAAAACTTGTCCGTAATGTCCGCCATAATCTCGGCGGATACCTCGCTTGAGGTCTTTTTTGTTTTCGTGTATGCCATAATCAATTCTCCGTTGAGTGGTGTTCCGTAAGCCCCATCGGCTTACATAATCTTAATAATCCCACGAGGCAGTCCCGTAGGCAGTGTGCCAGTCTGTCGCCGTATACGGCACACAATTGGGGCTTTCGCCCCTTTGTCTAAAAGTCTAAGCTCTCTATGAGTCCAAAAAATAGCTCATCAATATAGGCCGTCTTATTTTCATTTGGTATATGGTCTAAGTCAAGTGTACGCCGTCCATCGGACGCATATACGTAATTTTCGCCATATTCCAAGTATATTTTGCGGTTATCCTTGAAATATTCATATGTGCGTGAGCCGTCTTTATGGTACGATATAATGACGGCGTGACGTTCACCAGCTACACAAGAGATATTTTCCTCGCCAGCGTATTCTTCGCAAATTGGCAAATCATTTGCCAAAGACATAGCTCCGAGAGTCAAAATTGTTAAAATTTGTTTACGCATTGCTTGCTCCAAGGTTTAAGGTTTAACATAGATTTTTAAAAACATTTGATGCAGTCCCGTATCAACTGTATCAGTCACAGACACACTAAATCAAATAAAAAGGCGGAGCACCTGGGGTAAGGTGCTCCGCCGTCCCGTCCACCACTACGGAGCATAACTGTTTACCACCTAAGTGATAAAAGGTTATGCCCCCTATTGGGGGCGAATTTTAATTATTTTCGGCTTCTTGGGCTTCAGCGAGCTTGGCAAGCTTTTCGTAATAATTATCACGAATCTTTGCAAGTTCAGCCAAATCCCAATCTTCGTCGGTTGTGAACTTAATCGGTTCGCCCTTGATGGTGACCACCGCATTTTCAATTTTTATATTCTGATACGGAGCCGAAGCCATCGTCAGCGTCTTGCCGTCTGGGCCAAGCTTGTCAGAACCATCTTCGTTTTTCTGAATAATTTCATAGCCGTCTTTGTCGGTTATGGTATAGTCAGTGTTCAGACCGCAAAGCTTGTTAAAAACTTTTGTGTCCTTGATGACTTGACAAATTTCTTCTTTCTTGACATTCTTGCCGTCAGCCGTCCAAATCGTCTTCGGCGTGCCAGCTCGATATGCCACGAAATACATTGTGCTGAGGTCATCTTTCACATAGATAAGTTCGGAGTAGACTGGGAACATACCACGATTCTTGATAGCCTTGGTATACGTCCCTTCTACTCCGCCACGCTTCATAATGGCTTCGTTCTTGCGGACATAGTTGAGCTTGGCTCCCAAAGTCACCACATAGTCGCTTGTCTTATGGACGACCTTGAAGGGGTTAGGCGTGCCCTTGGCGAGCGGAGCGACACCAGCCTTCGCCAAATTGGCGTTGAAAGTGTCAATACGCTTCTGAAGGTCAGAGTCGGTCAACCCTTGTTCCTTGTCAGCCTTGGAAAGCGACGGCATACGAGCCTTCTGCACACATTCCACATCAGCGTCATAGTGGAAGGACGCAAACGAGTTAGAGAGCTTCTTGAGAAGCTCAAGGTTCAGTTTCTTGATAGCCATAATAGACTCCATTGGATAGTGGTGGTGGTGGTGCGGTTATGCCCTAACCGCTAGGTTGTAAGCCCCATTGGCTTACATAGCTATCATAGGACGGCGAGTCAGTCCCGTGCAAGTTCTGCCAGTCCGAAACGCCGTAAGGGGTTCTGTAGGGGAATAGGTTGCCGAGTGTTAGCCTAGGCTACCTAGGTTACCCTAGGCTAAGTTAGCCCAGGCTAAAACGCCGTAGGGCACAATTGGGCACTCTAATTTGGTTCTTGTTTACCAGGGGGCCCTGCGGGCCCACTCGTGACTCCGCACACTCGCTCCCAACCAGTCCAGACGAGTCCCAACCATCCCAACCATCCCAACCAGTCCAGACGAGTGCGATCCAGTACAGACCATTCCTATCCATAGCTAGGGGTCTAGGATAAAGTCTGTCCATTTAATGATTATTTTCCAAGGTACGAAAAGTAAATTTTTCTTTACAAATGGCGGGTGGTATCCTATTTCGAACCGATATGGGGTACCTGGGTGGTAGGGGGTATGGGGTACCTGGGGGACTATTTTATACATGGTTCCCTTCTACCCTACCCGTCATTTCCTATATGTGCCCATGTCCCGATTTTGAAAAATTTTGCCTGGGGCAAACTGGTTCCTATATAGGGAAATTTTTGCTATATTTTTAGATACGATAAAGAGAAATAGCATCCACCTTGTCCCCTATGATCGAATAGATGACAGCCTGATATGAATGTGAGATCGTCGATATATATTCTATCGTTTCTGCTAGCAGCAACCAGCATAATTCGCGGGATACGAGAACGGTTTCGGTTTGCCGTACGGAACAGTTCTGGTGCCGGACAAATAGACGTACGCCATTACATAGAAATTAGTCGTTTGGACCGGATGTATTTTATAATACGGAACTGTACTGGAGAATGCTACATACATCCGACGTCGCTATACATTCCGTTCGTTCCGGGGATAGACCGCGCTCTAGGCAAGATCGGTAGCCAGCTTCGGTTTATCTACAGTGAAGAGATGGACGGATTTCATATATACTTGACGACGTTGAGAGTTAACGGATGCCCCGAAGACCGTTCGAACATAACTGAGTTCTGTAAGAGACACGGTATACGCAGACGTCGAGTCGAAGAAATAATGGTCAGCATGCAGCGCAGATATGTACAATGCTTGGTTGAGCGTGGATTCATCCCTAGCGACGCTACTTTTTGATAGAGACCGATACTCGGTCGGCCTTTTCCCATGGAAGCCCATGCCCCGATTTTGAAAAATTTTGCCTGGGGTGCAAAATGGTTCATATATAGGGGAAATTTGCTGTTATTTGGTCATTTTGCTATATTTGGGGCACAATGGACAGAATTACTGGGTACATATATCCTTTATTGGCTTTTGGGATAGCCGGTATAGGTGCATGGCGATCCATAGGGGATCGGATGCGTAATTCTCGCCGTACTGACATAAAGGGGATATTCGACAAGGGGAATCTCCGTCGTGGTGATCTGGTGCCCTTACGGTTCGAGATGTGGCGGGTAGGGATGAAGTTCCGTCACGGGAAGTGGCGGATGAGGACTGAGGACTACTATACGGAGACTCGGCTTTACTTGCCGTATGCGGTATACAGGGCTATTGGTAGAGTGAATATGCAGTCCATATTCCTATCGACTTGCGTACTGTACGTGAGCGACTACTGGATATCGATAACGGACTCGTTGCCTACGAAGGCTATCGACATGGTGAGCGGCGGCATAGTGGCGGAGCTAGTATCTAGTCCTTAAATCCATGTATAAATGTATAGGAACATATAAATAAAATAAATTTGAAACTATATAAACTTACTTATGAATTGAAGTTAGTAGGATTTCTTCAGTTCTAAGAAAGAGTTTAGATGCCCTGAAGACGCTAAATCCTACACTAAGTGTCTTCGGGGCATTTCCTATTATATGATTACGACCGCCCAGAAAATAATGCTTATCGTAGACAAGAAGACTGCAAGTACGTTGAATCGTGCATGCGGTTGTGCTCGCTACGCATACAACTGGGCTAGGGACACCTGGTTTGCCAAGAAGGCTGCTGGCCATAAATCGGTGACGTGCGCGGAACTACGCAAAGAGTTCAACGAACAAAAGACTGATTGGATGTACGAGAGTCCCAAAGGCTCTATGGACCAAGCTATTAAGAACTTCGTTCTCGCCAAGAAACGGCATTACGAGAATCTTGAACTGTTCGGATTTCCCAAGCGTAAGAAATACAAGTCTAAGCGGTCATTCTACATAGAGAACGACAAGGCGAGGATAGTCGATCCTACTCGTGTCAAGTTGCCGTTAATCAAGCTTCCAGTCAGACTGGCGGAGCCAGTGCGGCTAGAATGCCTATCTGGTAAGATAAACAACTTCGTTGTATCTAAGGGAAGCAACGACCGTTGGTACATCTCGATTTCCTATACTTACGATGACACTAATAGTTTGTATGGAACTGGTGAGAATGGCCTTGTCGGTATAGACATAGGAGTTAAGACGCTGATGCAGTTATCGACAGGGGAATGCGTCGCCAATGAGCATATCAACAAGACGCATTGCAAGCGACTTAGACGATATCAGAGGATGATGTCCCGCCGTAAGTATAATTCTACGCATTACAAGGACATCAAGAAGACTTTCAACAAGCAGAATGCTTATATCAAGAACTTCAGAAAGGACTTGATACACAAGGCGACGACAGAGATTGTCAAGCACAATATGGTTGTCGCCATAGAGGACTTGAACGTCAAGGGAATGATGTCCAATCATAAGTTGGCGTCGGCGATTTCGGACTGCGGATTCGGCATGATCCGTAGGTTCCTTGAATACAAAAGTGCCAAGTACGGAACATTACTTTTGAAGGTGAACCGATGGTTCCCATCCAGCAAAACTTGTTCCGGGTGTGGACATACGAAAGAAAAACTTTCATTGTCCGAACGAGAGTTCATCTGTGAGGAATGCGGACTGGTTATCGACCGAGATACTAACGCCGCAATCAATATCCTTGCAGAAGCCTTGTTCAATGAACTATATAAGAGATTCAATACCGACATTGCCCGTCGGAAATTCACGCCAGCGGACTTGGTAGCTCTGGCCTCATCCCTTTCGGGATCTGGTGAACCTACCGAGGTCGATGCTCATTGCTTACTTACCAGAGATGGTAGGGCGGCTATGGTGGACGATTTCTTCAATCGTCTATGGAATCAAGTTGCTATCGCAACCGTAAATCGCTATATTTAAGTCATAGACAATTCCGTCTATACTTTTATATACATTTTATGAGGCAGTACGTCCGGTGAGGCTGTTGATACCGATAATAGCGTTCTTGCTGTCCGGCATAGGGATATTCCGTTCCATACGTAGACGTGTGAGGTTCGTCATGAATCCGGGCTACAGGGGCTGGATCGACACCGACAGCATACCGCCACATAGGCTTGACGCCATGTACTTCTGCGTGGAGTACCTCGGAGTGAAGCACTACACGTTCACGAGGATGTACATGCCGAGGTGGATAGGGGACGTGTACATGGACAAGGTACGGTTCCGCATAAGGGACAACTACCGTACGGAGCTGAAGGGAGGCCGGATGTACGTGGAGTACGACGTTCCGAGGTGCGTGACGGTAGAGTGCAACGGCTACACGATGATCCGCGAGGAGCACCAGCTCGACACGTTCCTGAGGAAGAGCGGGGTACGGCAGCAGACCTTGATAGCGGTGATGAACGACTACAGGCGTACCATGTACCGTGAGCTGGTGAAGGACGGCATGATGAAGGAGAGCGACCTCAAGTGAAAAGATTTCTTTACATAGTGTACGGGCTGTTTGCTGCGGGTGCTGTACGGAAGTTCTGGAAGGACGTCGGTAAGCACCGGGAGTTCAAGGTGATGTGCAACCGGTACGACATGCGGAGCAGCTGGTTCAATGTGAAGCTGGTGTACGTGAGGGACACTCTGATAGGGAGCAGCCGGATCGACGGCGGCAACGTGAAGCTTCGGCACTACATCGTGAGCGGGTACTTCCGTCGGTTCCGCTGCCGTGGTGCGAGCAGCAACGTCGACGTGATGTGCGAGCTAAGGAAGGCGATGGACATATATATCAAGAGGCACGGCGGACTTGCGAAGGGGATCGACTACAGTCTGGCACCGATGCCCGCCTACGTGGGCGGCGTGGAGTACCGTGGGAACAAGGGTCTTGAGGACTTCGACCTGGTCAAGGAAGCCTTCTACGGCATACCGAGGGAACTATGAGGTCGTTGCCGTGGCTGTTCTACATACTGGCCGGGGTTCTGGCGATAAGGGACTTCCTTGGGAAGGTGACCTCGCACATGAAGTTCCACACGCTTCTGAGGTCGTTCGGCAACGGCTACAGCAGCGTGGTGGCCGAGATCCATTACTGCGTGACTTACGACTACGTTGACGGATCGGGTCTGACCAAGCACTGCATAGAGACCGTGAGGAGCGATCGTCAAAGGCTGTTCCGCATAAAGGGAGACTGGAGTCCGGAGACCGTGCTGCAGCTGGTCGAGTGCGAGCTTGTCCGACGGATCAAGCCCCGGTTCGACCTAGTCCATTCCGTGAGGGTACAACAGGCGACAAACATATCGGAATGGCATACACCGGTTTCCAAGGTGAAGTACGTGTCCGATGCGGTGAGGGACGAGATGCTGCGTATCGAGTTCGTGTTCATGGGGCTGCCGAGGAATGTCGGATGAGGTACTGGAAGGAGATAGCTTACTGTATCGCCGGGATACTTGCGGTATGGCGGATGTCGAAGCTGAGCACGATCGACTTCATGCGCACGTACCACTGGAGAGGCGGAGTATGGTGGTTCCGGGTTGCGCTGATGTTCCGCAGTGGGGACGGAGGATTCCTGTACCGAATAAGGAAGTTCCGTGTGGCTCACATAATGTCTGCTGTCGGCGCATCCAACCACATCAAGGCGATGCTGCCCAAGGAACTGATCGAGGGTATCGACCGCAGCAGCGTATGGATCTGTATGGCCGATACCAACCAGGATCTGACCATGGACGACCTATACGACTTCTACGGTCTCGGCGACAAGGAAGCGTTCATGGCGAGTCTTGACTCACACGAAAGGTGGCTAGTCAACGAGGTCGGCAAGGCGTTCGACGAGCTTCCGGAGAAAATCGAGGTCAAGCAGCCGATACACCTTTTCCACAGGAACTAGAAATGATTAGGGCGATAGGTTTCGTATTTTATTCCGTATTTGCCGTGCTTGCCTTCAAGCGAATGGTTAGGAACATCCGACAGTTCCGCAGCAACTACATATCCAAGCGTACATGCAGTCCGCACGTGGTCAAGGTACACGTCCGTCTTCTGGTGACCGTGGCAAGGACTGCGTACATACTTAGCGAGCGAACGATCCTCATACAGGCGTTCCCCAAGATCGCAAACTTCAATATCGTGATCGACGATGAGTTCCGCAAGAAGACGTCGAGGTTCGTTCTGGAGAAGCTCTGCCGGATATACAACGTTCGGTTCGGAGACCACTACGAGTTCCGTTGCTACATTTCCGCATATACAAGGAAGTGCGAGGACGACACTGCCGTGATTGCGACCGCACTTAAGGCCATGCACCACACGAAGGAGGCTTTCTTGCTCAAGTACCCTAAGTACCGTGCGGATATCGAGAGGATCGTGGACTGGTTCGAACACGAGTCGCTTTCCGACCCGGTGACGATGGAGAAGATGCCATGAAGCTCTTGAACCTATTCTATGCAGTGTGTGCGCTCCGTGCGGCATGCCGTGTAATTTCCCACATCAAGGGGAACCATGCACGCATGGTCAAGGCGTCGCACAAGGCAGTCCATATGAATGCGCACATGTTCGTGTACGCAGAGTACTACGGATACCATATCCTTGGGCACAAGGACATTTCCATAACGAGCTATCTTACACGGCATGCGTATCATTTCGGCAAGGACGAACTCATCAAGTTCAACATGGACTGGCTATGGCAGCAGATCAACTTGACAAAGCCGTGCTATAATTCGTCACGCTACACGACAGCCGTATATATCGACGGCGATCCGGAAGGCGTACGGTGCGAAAAGCAGTTTTACAATGCCGTCAGGCGTAGGTGGCCGTACCAGTCAGCCGATGCGATGGTTCGCCATTATCCGGAACTGAAGACGGAGATTAATCAGATCATGTACTGGTTCAACCGTTTCGACCCGGTATCCAAATCGCTACGGATGTGCGATCTTGATAGGCTATAAGAAAAAGGCGACCGATTTCTCGGTCGTCTTTTGGTATGTCGGCAAAGAAACCTCTTAGACCTGGACGAAGGTAGGGATCTCGTCGAAGGTATCCTTGAACTTCGGAATCCTGGTCTGCTTTACCATTGCGTTCCATGCGAGCACCACGTTGCAGTACTTGATGCTTTCACGGATGTTGGTCTTGGCGTTGCGGAAGAGCCACTTGCGGAGAGCGTTGACGTATTCGTCCGGATGGGTGTCCTCGCTGATTGCGCCGGTGATGAAGCTTTCGACGCTGTCCCAGTCGTAGCCGAGGTCGTTGATGAGGTAGTACATGACGGAACCGGCGGTTCTTGGAGTCAGCATGCGGTTGGCATGTGTCAGAGGATAGACAGTGGAAATGATGCGCTGGTACATTTCGGAGTGTGCATGGTATTCCTCGGTCACCTCGGTGTTGGTCATGGGGATGAGCTCGACGTTCTTGAAGGTGTTGTTGCGGATCAAATGGACGCCGTGGATGATGCTGGCGATCTGGGTATTGTACTTCACGCCTTCGATCTGCAGAGCCTGAGCTGCGTTACGAGAGTGGCCGCAGTTGATGGTGGTGAAGGTCTTGCGGTCGATGTTCTTGATCACGCTGGTGGCGAACGGGGTATTGGCCTTGATGCAAGCGTGGAGACGGTGCTGACCGTCGATGACGCCGCCGTCCTTGTCGAGGACGATGGTCTCGCCGTTGAGCATCCAGCCACGGTTCGCCATAATCTTGGCGAAGCGTGTCACCCATTTCTGGTTGATGCGGCGGTTCGTGATACCGAGCATTTCGGTCTTCTTGAGCATGGCGGAGGCCATTGCCGGGGTAATGTTCATCAAGCAGTGCTTGGGCTTTTCGTGAGTTTCGATTTCTCTTGTCATGGTAAATTCCTTTTAGGATAAGATGTTTGTATTCAGAATATAGTAAATAAAACAAACCGTGTCAACGAATGTCGGCACGGTTTAATTTTATTTTTCCTCACGTATTAGCGGTTGTACCAATGGACAAATTTGTAGTCACGGTTGATAATGCCCTCGGTGATTTGCGATGGATAGACACGAAGCGCATCAAGGTCTTCGTGTGTTGTTCTGGAGTTGCTGTAGTAGCCATACCCATCGTAATCAATGAGGCATCCGCTCTGGCAATCCTCGATAAATTCGTCCAGCTCTAACACCATATTACACGTCTTTATATTCCCATTTACCATCGATTTCGACAGCTCGTAGGAACTGCAAGTCCATAATAGCACCTTTAGACAGAACGGTATCAAGCGTTGTTTCTATGATTGCGTAATCCCGATGATTCTCGGTGTCTTCAAGGTGGTTGATTACCGTCGACTGCGAATCGCCTGTATATCTGTTAACCAGTGCGTTCCACTCGTTGATGGACAGACGGTCGCACAAGTACTTACCCTCGATGTAAAGTCTAATTCTCTGGTTTGGTACGGTCACCTTCTGATTAGTCATTTTGTTTAAACTCCTCGTTATGGAAGGTTTCCCAGATGTCCCACCGCTTGCCTCCAAGCATGTCGCACTCCTGGTAAACCAGCTCGACTGGACGTAGGCTCAACAGAAAGTCGATAATGCGATCAACTATCTTCACGGTAAACCTTCTTTACGTTCTGTGTCGAGGTTTCTTTTTCTCAAATACCGCGTCGTAGGCTTCGTCGATAGCCTTTTCCACCTCAAGTGATACATTAAGGCGGCAGCCCAGCTTTTCAGCGCACGTTCTCAACTTTTGCATCACTGGCATAGCATCACCGAGTATGTTCAGGGAACTGGTTCAGTACGTAATTGTGCCCTAACGCACTAGACTCCGCCATTACCTTGCTGAGAAATTCCTTGATAGCCTTCTCGTCCTTCTCGGCGGTATCGTCCATGTGGGTGTCGATACGGTCGCAACGCTTGCAGAATTCCTCGTAGCTCCATACCTTAATGATCGGACCGTACTTGCCGATGAATTCTTGCTTTCCGCCGTTGGAGGCGAAGCAAGACTCGCTGATATTGGGATTGTACATCGGAGTTACGTAATTGCATTCGTGTCTGTACATGACGTTCAGACCGTTTGCGAATGCGTAACGTACGTACCGCTTGTACAAGGTCATTCTTGGCATGTCACCAAGGATTCTCGTATAAATGATGAACTCGGTTGGATTCACGGAGATTTTTTCCGGGAACGTGGAGAGTTCGGAACATTCCATGAAGTTGGACGAAATTACCGGATTCTTTGCCTGGTAATATCCATTGAAATACTGGCCGAACCGTCCCGAGTATGTCTGAATAACGGCACCAGAATGCATCGACCCAAGTCCACGCTGGATACAGATATGAATGTTGCTAATCGCACATTCTACTTTGTCACGCAGTTTCTCGACCTTATGACGCCACGGCATCTGACCGTCCAGCTGTACGAAAATGACTGTATTTAACCAGCCTAGATTTGAAGTCTTGTTACGCAGCGATTCGAAAACAGATGACGGCGAGAATAGCAACTTGTCACCGATTTCATTGGAGTCTCCCCAGTTGGAACGTACCGGCTCGTTCAGCTCGTCATAATGCAACGTAGCGGACGAAATCTGTGCGGCGAGAAACAGCTTCTTGTCATAATCTTCAATGATACATGCCCCGTCAAGCCGTGCAGTGTACTGCGTAGACTCGATGTAGAACCGTTTGTACGGTCGGATACGGAACAAGCGCTTCACGCCTCGAATGATATTACGTGCGATCAAATCTTGCTGGATATGCAAGAATTCCTTGGAGTCAACGTCCCACGAATAGAACATCAATTCGTCCAATTCTCTTGGAGTCTGGTGTGTTGGCGGAGGCGGTGAAGGTAATGCTGATCTTCTGATCATGATATTTTCCTTTATACAAGTTGTGCAGCGAGGTCTCCGAAGGCGTCAAAGAAACCGTTCGGATAGAATTCGAATTCGCCGTTCTGGTCGATGTTGATTTTCTGGTTACCATACATCATGTAGTAGCCACGGACACCAAGTGTCCGGATCTGCAGCTTCACGTCATACAGCGCAGTGATATTCTTGATACAGCCGACATATCGTCCTTGAGGGTCGAACAGATCGACTTGCGGATCGAGGTCGTTGTGGATGACTATCGGAGAGAACCGATATTCTTCTCGCTTCTTGGGAGTAACTGTATGCTTGCTACGGCGAATGTCATAGATGACCTTCTGGATAGCGATAGGTGCGGTCGTATATCCATCAAGCAACGTGTGTGACTGTAGATATTCTTGCACCGGCGTAATTGAGTAAGCCAAGCGTTCGTTCATTTCTTCGATAGTCTTGTCGCTATAGTCGCGTTTCAGACAGTCATGAATCAAGTACCACTCGTCATTGGCATTAGCTCTCCAGAGACAGTCCCTATGGTAGTCCCACAGTGCGTCATGGATGTCGCTTCGGATATCTTCCTGGTGTTCTACAAAGCCTACAAAGCAGTCTGAATGCACTTCCGGAAATTCCACGCCGTTTGCGGATCCGGTTCCGTACGCAAGACGGTAGTAGACAGTGTCGAATACTCCGTCGGTAATCACTTTCATGATGTCGGAATAAGCCGCATGGAGCATAACACGGAAATAGCACTTGCCACCGACATGACGGGTGCATTCAATGTTGTATGCAAAGAAATAAGGCTGGTATTGATCCTTGTCTGTCGGATGGAAATCATGGGAACAGTGGTTTGCCACTGTAACCTTGATGTCCTTGCATTTCCAGTGTTTCAGCTCGGCGATGATTCTCGGCATGAGCTTCTTGTACGGCTTGACATGCGTATTGACGAGTCGCCATACTTCAGCCAGTGCGGGGCCTTCTATACGGGCACCTTGAGCAAGTTCAGTAGCCTTAGCTTCTACTTCGTCAAGTAGTTCCGTCTTGATGCATTCCGGTCGCTCTGAGGCGATCTGACGCAACTGTCGGAAAAGGTGGGCTACGGTCGTATTCATTTGTGCATTTCCTTGTCGGCGTAGTCCTTGAGGGCTTCGTTCTGAACGTTCCTCAATCGGCGAGTGATTGAACTCACAGCGCTCTCGATCATGGAGCTCGCCTTCCTTGCGGTAATCACCTTGGCACGCATGATGTCGCCAACGCAATGATTATCCATGTCCTTCTTGCTTGTGAAGCGGATTGTTTGAACGGTATCGTTATAATCATCGCCTTTCTTGGCATGACCCATATAGACGAGTCGAGAGAACTGCAGAAAGTACCTATTATTGCCGTCCCATTTTTTTGCACCGACGACTTTTCCGAGACGGAAATAGTTATCTCCGTCGATTTCGTCGCAAGGATCCCAGCCAGGGATAACGACCCACTTGTCCATGATACGGCGGAGCTTTCCGTTGATGTCGGCCAGCATCACTCGGTCACGGATTTTATTTTGTTCGTCATACAACTTGTCGATGGTCGTCTCGATTTCTTCGAGCCTATTCAAATCTTCTTCATGCGTTGTATTCGTCATCATTTACCTCTGGGTTGATTGGTTGCGGATAGATTTCTGCGAGTTTCGATTGGAATAGTGACTGGACTTCGGTATCGGTGGACAGCAAGTCGCCAGCTGCAGTGATAACGGTATCAAAGAAATTTATCGGATATTCTTCGATATTTCCGTAGCGGTCGATATCGATGCGCTGCCCGTCGAACATGAAGTAGTAGCCAGCCAAACGCTGCAGACCGATCTGCCTACGGACATCCTCGAATGCCGTGTCGTTCTTGACTTCGCCTACCTTGAATCCGTCCGGATTGTACAAGGTTGTTGGCTTGTCGAGGTCATTACGCACAATGACCTTCATCCTTGCCGGATTGATGAACTTGATACGGTCAAGGTCGATCTCGTGCTCTACGGTGTCGTCGATCAGTACGTTAAACTTGTTGGTATCGTCGACACCCCACTTCCATACAGTAGGCTTGTTCAGCCCATACGAACCGAATCCGCCTGGTTGCAGCAACGTATCTCGGTCGAACGCAAAATCAGAACACTGGCCGATCAACGTGTCGACCGCATCTTCCTTGACGAAGATAGTGCCACGGTGCTCCTTGTCGACCCCAATCCTCTTGTACAAGTTATCTACAAGCCCAAGCTCGATTTCGGAACGGTGTACCCATCCCCAAGTATAGATATTCACCTTGTAATGGTGTCCGTCGTGCTTGTGGATATATTCCTTGATATTATCACATTGGTGGTTCAGAAAATTCGCATTGAACAAGTCGTCAATAAGCGTTCCCTCGATATCTACATAGATCTCGATATCGGCTTCCTTCTTGCGTTTCATTGGAGTCGTATTGATTACTGGTTCTTCGTGATGTACAGGATAAGTCATGTACAAAATATAGTAAATACTCTGATGAGTGTCAACGCAGAAAGGCCAGCCTTGCGGCTGGCCTTGTTGTATCAACAGAGGTAAATTTTAACGAACTATTATTCCCAAGGGAGCTTGCGGTCAGACTTCGGCTGAGCCTTCTTGACGTTGTTTACAACGGTCTTGAGCTGTTCAGCGGTCATCTTGGGTGCAGCCTTCGGTTCTTCGGCCTTGGGAGCTTCGGCAGCCTTCGGTGCTTCGTTCACGACAGTACACTGGCACGGTTCTGCCTTGTTGGAACCTACTCCAGCAAGCTTGGCACCGAACATGGAGCTGAGCACGTTCGGAAGATTGATGCCAAGGGATTCGGTGAGACCGTTGGACATCTTGGTAAGAGTGCTGATAAGGTTGCCAGTGAGATTTTCTGGGCCGTGTTCGCCATACATGACGAGGCTTCCGATCTTTTCCCACGGCTTGGCGAGAGATTCTGCCATGTGCGGCAACTGTTCGAAGTACTTTTCGAGAGCCTTGAGCTGCATTTCTTGACGAGCAGCTTCGCCGTACTTCTGCATTGCTTCTGCCTTCTGGTCGAGGGCAGCGGCTTCTGCAAGACCCTTTGCCTTGATGGCATCAGCCTCAGCTTCACCACGAGCACGGATAGCTTCAGCGTCGTTGAATGCACGAGTCTTTTCGGCTTCGGAAATCTGCTTGATGGCTTCTGCTTCTTGAGTCTTTGCGAAGAGCTTTGCTTCGGCATCCTTGTTCTGGCGGTAGAGGTCAGCTTCAGAGTTCTGGATCTGGGCTTGACGGTTAGCTTCGGCCTTCTTCTGGATTTCAGCTTCGAGTTCTTTCTGCTTCACAGTGACCATGCGTTCACGGATTTCGGCTTCCTTTTCTTGGCGAGCGCATTCCGCTTCTGCAGCCTTGATATTAATGGTCTTCTGCTGTTCTTGCTTCTGGATTTCGTATGCGGCGTCTGCTTCGGCCTTTTTGGTGTCGGCTTGACGCTTAAGGTCAGCCTTCTTCACTTCGAGGTCATTCTGCTTCTGGGCGATTTCGAGGTCAGCAGCGACCTTAGCATCGTTGGCTTCCTTTGCAGCCTTGGATTCGGCGATGCTAATATCACGGTCGGAATTAGCTTTAGAGATCGCCGCAGCCTTACGAATAGCGGATGTCTTGTCTACACCGAGGTCTTTGATGACGCCCTTGTCGTCAACAAAGTTCTGGATGTTGAAAGTCTGGATTTCCAAGCCGAGTTTCTTGAGGTCTGGGTCAGCATTTTCACGAACGAGATCAGACACACCCTTACGGTCATTGACAAGCTTGACGAGTTCCATCTGGCCGACAATTTCACGCATGTTGCCTTCCAGGATGTCCTTGATGTTGCTTGCAATGTTTTCTGTAGAGTTATTCAAGAAGTTCTGGGCAGATGCTTCCAAAAGTTTTTCATCATCAGACACCTTCACTGTCACGACGGCATCGACGTCAACGTTGATGTAGTCGCTTGTCGGAATTGCCTTGGTCTTCACGTCGATGGGGAAGAGCTTCAAGCTAAGCTTGTCGGCTCGTTCCAAGAACGGAATCTTGAATCCGGCATGGCCGATGACGGTGCGGCGCTTGCGGAAACCGGAAATGATGATGACTTCGTCGGGTGCGGCCTTGATATAGGACACGCAGAAGAGGATAATGAGGAAGAGCACGACGACTGCAATTCCACCATAGAGCAGAATACTGGAAAGATCCATGTTACTGTTTCCTTGTTATTGTTGATTGTTTCTGATGTCTACATCGCCAGACACGGTACTCACCGATCCAGCGACGCTACCTCTGACATCGACATCCCCAGAGACTGCGGATACCGAGCCACTTACATCGCCGTGGATTTCGATGTCGCCAGACGTCGTACTGACGTTGCCGACATTTCCGTTCACGACAATGTTCGGAAGATTTTGTACGGACTTGAGATTGCCAACGATGTTGATCCCAGCGATACGGCTACCGCATTCGATGCGCTGACCGCCGATGATCACCACATTGTCCGATTCTAATGTGATATCACCTTGTACGTGGAAATCTTCGGAATCGTTCACGGAGACCATTACGTTTCCGTTGGCGTCCTTGAGCGTGACGGAACTTTTACCGTCAAGTCCTTTTGCAATTTGTACATTCATTACCAGTCCCTCACTGAACCGTTAAGCCATTCATTTGGCGCAACTACGAAGAATACTACTGCGATGATAATAATTAACGAGAAGCATATCCAGAAATACAGTACGCCATGTTCTCTGATGTAGTAATCGATCGCACCGTCAAGTGGAACTCCGTCCGCCCACATCGAATCGTTGATTCGGTGGTTGACCGCATTCGTGTACATCGTTCCGGTGTAAGTCAAGTTACGACCGTAGTACACGTAGCGTTGGCGATTCGACATCAATGCGTCCCATAGCCCAGTCTTCTTGATGGGAATCGTTTCGATATAATGTTCCCTAGGCAACGCAGGGAATTCCGAATAATAGAACCGCTTGCCAAGGAAGTCCACATGGTTGACACTGAAATGGTCAGTCTTCATGACGTCCCACGTCCAGTATGTCTCCGTATGGCAATGACGGTTCTTTCCCTCGCCAGAGCAGACAGTACGATGGTGCTTTCTGTATTCCTCCAAGTCACGAGTAAGTGTCATGTAGTGTCCGATACCGTCGTCGGTAACGAACTCGACTGCGCTTACAGTTCCATATGCCAGCATGTGGCCAGCATCTGTTTTGAAGGCATAGTTAAATTGCGTTGAGTCGGAGACATGTACTGCGTGATAGAACTTCACGTTGTACTCGTCCTGGGCTTGTGCGATTTTGTTGGCAATGATGCAGCCCAAGATAATGGCCAGCAACACGCCGACAAGCGACACGAAAAACTCACGGACGGTCAGATCCCAGCTACCGCCATCAAATAGCGTACGAGAACTCATTAGTCTTTCTGATCCTTTTTCTTCTTCAAGAGACCAGTAGGCGCATCAACCGGAGCATTTGCAAACTCCAAGAAGTCGTATTTCTGTGCAACGTAGCCAAGGATAGACAAGCAGAAACGAGCCGGGAATCCACGCACGTAAGCATTGTAGTTGCCTACCATGGTGTTGTAGTCGTTTCTGTGCGAAGCGATACGATTTTCGGTCATGGCGAGTTCCGTCATGTACCGGTCGTAATTCTCGATAGAACGGAGCTGCGGATAGCGTTCGACCACGCCCTGGATGTATGCGGACGCATTCACGTTGCCCTTGCCGCCTTCCGGTGTACGAGCCTTGGAGAGTTCGACGATCACTTGCGCTTCGTGCTCGTCATAGCTCATGACAGCTTCGGCCAAGTTGACCAAGAGTCCGGCACGGCGGTTGTATTCCGCATTGAGGTTGGAATTAGCACGTTCGACGAGCTGTTCCATCTGGATAGCACGGTTCTGGTAGTTCTGCACCATGAAGATGGATGCGACGATAGTGAGTGCAATGACGACGACAAATCCGATTGCGCCGAGGATGATTGCTTTTGCCATTTTGTTTTCCTTTGTTGATTATTTGACAGTTTCAATTTTGTAAATAAGTGTGCTGTTACCCATCTTGATTTCAAGATGGTTAGGGAATGCCGCAGCAATCTTTGCGTATTCAGCTTCCAAGAGTTCGCTGGCCTTGATGCCGAATTCCTTGCCTTGAGCAATCCCCATTGACTGCACGGTATCATTGATAGCCTTGCGGTCTGGTTCATTATCCTTCAGATAGCAAGCAGCCGGAAGCTGTTCCAGCCAAGCCCTTTCGCAATAATAGTCTCTCATGAGAGCAAGCAACAGCTCATACTCACCAGAAACGAAGTTCACCAGAGACGTCCAGTACTTGCCATCGTCCGGATTCCACGCATACACGTTACCGTATGAACGGAGCCAGTTCCACAGCTTTCGTTCATCACGTGTAGGAACAAACGCTTCCAGATTGATTTCACTGGCAGCAGTGAAGCAGATTGCCGGGAACAAGTTATCCTTGGTCAGCAATTCGTCGCATTCGATCAGCTGACACTTGACTTCGTACGGATCCAGACCGTCAAATCCTTCGATATGCCGAAGCAAGCCGTTCCAAATCAACCTATCAATGAAGTCCGGAGTATCGGCATAGTCCTTCAGTTTCAAGAATTCGGCACGGATACGTTCATTTGACACGTTTTCCAGTCGTTCTGCATTTGCACTCATGGCGCATGCAGTCTTGTTTTCAATGCTATATTCGAAGTTCACGGCGAAACGAGCGCCACGGATCATGCGGAGCGCATCTTCTTCGAATCGCTTGTCAGGATCGCCGACAGCACGGATAATCTTGTTCTTGATATCTTCGACACCGCCATGGTAGTCGATAATTTCGCCGTCCCACGCAAGGCCGAGCGCATTGATGGTAAAGTCACGTCGAGCTGTATCTTCTTCGAAAGACTCGGTAAGCGTAATAGAGTCTGGATGACGACCGTCGCTGTATTCACCGTCAGTACGGAAATGGGTAACCTCGAAATAGATGCCATCCCACCAGACAAGAATGGTGCCGTGTTTTTCGCCGTTGTTGTCGCATGTCTTGAAGTATGTCTTCAAGTTATCAAGCGGCATTGACGTGGCGATATCGATGTCATGGATATCCAGCTCGTCGGTCTGGCCGAGCTGGTAACGAACAATGTCACGGACACAGCCGCCCACGAGATAAGCCTCAGACTTGTAGGGGCCCAACTCGGTAATCTTCTTGGCTAATGCCAGACCAGCCTTCAACTGATCGTTGTTAATGTCATCCAAATTGATTTTCATGTTTTAGAATATAGTAATAACACTCATATCCGTCAAGCGACTTTTGATATAATTTATTAAATATGCGAGAAAAAATCTACATGGCAATCTACATAGCGTTCGTCGTAGGCGCTTGCCATCACGTGTACGCAATAATGAAGATCCGCTGGAAGGCGGCACTCACTCGCATGCAAAGGGGAATTACTCCCGCAGTTGGATACATCCTTGAAGCGATACACAAGTGGTTGAATTCAAAATAATGGAAAAGGCTGGTCAATGACCAGCCTTTCGTTAACCGTTGCGTTCCGTCGGATCAACACCGGGAACCGGACACAGCGAACCAGGGATAGTGTGCCAAGTTCCGTGCTGGATGCCGTCGGCGACAACGGTAAACTTTTCAGTCGGCTTGTTCTCGTTCGATACGAGGAACTCCAACTTACCGTCAACGTTCTTGACGTCGAAGATACGGTAATGAGCGTTGCCACGGATAGTACGGTTCAGCGGCGACGCCTTGATGATAAAGGTCTTCTTGTTACGGTAACGGATGAACAGCGACGAACCGTGATGTAGTCCGATGAGGTAGTCTTCATCTTCGGATTCGCTTGCCTTTGCGTCGTCCTTTTCGATTTCCTTGATACCGTTAGCCAGAGATACATGAAGCTGGTTATCGTTCGGATCCACATAGCCAAAAGTAATCTTGTGCGGATTTTCCGTAGACACATAGATACCGACTACGGTCACTTCGGTAGGTTCCGGATATGAATAGAACGTACCGTACAAGCGATACTTGAGTTCCTTCGAGCCCTTCGTTGCAGCTATGTCAAGAGTGTACTTATGGGCAACACCATGCACCGGGCATTCGATGTGCGGCAAGTCGATAGTTTGTGCTAAATTAATCATATGGAACCTTTGTCCTTCATGCACCTCAGTGCAGCTTTTAGAATTGAGTCTTTCTTGAGACAGCCGCCGTTGATCTGAATCTTGTGGCAAGTCTCATACAGTTCAAACTTCTTGTTGGCGTCAGCGATTTTCTCGACTTCCGGATTAGCAATCATGTCGTTCCATGTCACCAGATGGCTAGGCATCGGATGCGACATGCAGTAGACCACGATAGGGTTAGAATTAATCTCTTCCATGTAGTCCATCGCCGGATTGCCTTCGGCATCGATGGTGCTGTTGGAATCAGCGACGGCAAGCTTGAACACACGGTTGATCCACGGGTGCGACACGAATGACCAGCAAGCGAACTTCTGTTTCGCTTTCGGCAAGGCGTTCGCTTGCGTATGGTTCTCTACCATCCACAGCACGATATCCTTTTCGTGCTTCTTGAATCCGAAACTGTCAAGTACAGCTTCGGCAAGCGGCAATCCGAGCTTTTCGTGACCGGCCATGTTCTTGCCGTTGTTCTTCGCTAGCGCATCCTTCTTGCCGATATCGTGCAGCAGAGCCGCAGTGACATCCAAGTAGTCGTGCTTGTCCTTGAGGATATTCTCGATGACCATCTTGGTATGAACCCACACGTCACCTTCATGGTGATAATTAACGTGTTCGCATCCGGCCATGTACTGATCGATGAAACCGAACAGAGGATTATACTTCCGTTCACATTCCAGCCGATCCACCACATCTGGTGCGGTCAATATGCTATGCACATTATTGTAGGTTTCCTCGATCGTCATTGTTCCTCTTTAATATCTCACGCAATTTATGCGGCCACTGACTGATTGTTTTTTCAATCCGTTTGAGCCTTCTTTCGTTTCTAATATAGCAAATGATCTTAAATATGGCAAATCCATACACCGATACAATAGCCAAAATCACCAGAATTAATAGAATGTTCCACACCATGGCGCGAAATATAGTAAAGATTTATAACAAACTAACTTATATTTTGTTTATTTTTGCCACGGGTTGCCAAACATACACTCATTTGCTATATTACATGGAAACTTAATCTTTAACAAGGACTATTCAATGGCAGTCAAAGTCTCCGAAAAAACGATTGCGAGGGCAAAGCAGCCTTGTCGCACCGTTTGCAAGCGTCGTGCTGTCGGCGTAACGGCAAACAAGCAGTATCAGCGCAAGAACAAAGACCAGTGGTTCGTCACGCATCTCACCAAGACCGATACTTACAAGTTCGGCATGTGTCAAGCGGTCTTCCACAAGCATCCGAACGAACGTGCCTACTGGGAATTCAAGCTCCGTTCTGATGGCGTCGACCTGACTCCGTACTACGACGAAATCAACAAGGAACTCGATCACCTTTGCACACTCAAGTTTACTGAATGGGAACTCGAAGGCATTCGCCGTGTTATGCCTTGGCTGTCCGACGACTTCATCGAATGGCTTGCCGACTTCCAGCTCAAGCGCAAGTACATCCACGTCGACTATGATGCTACTCGCAACGGCGGTCTCCACATCTGGGCTGAAGGCCCCGCAATCCAAGTTACCTGGTTTGAAATCTATGTTCTGAAGATTATCCAGAACCTCTTCTTCGACGATCTCGAAATCGACTGGGAAGAATCCAAGAAGACACTCAACGAATCTATCGCAAAGTGGAACGCAGCTCTCCGCCGTGGCGTCAAGTTCACGATCTCTGACTTCGGTGTCCGCCGTTCCGTGTCCGACGAATGGAACGAATACATGGTTCAGACCATGATCGACTTCTGCCCCGCTTTTGTGGGCACTTCCAACGTGTACCTTGCCATCAAGCTAGGCTGCAAGGCTATTGGTACTTTTGCCCATGAAATGTACGCACTGTATCAAGGCATTGACGACATTCCGCTTCACCTTGTGCAGAAGAAAGTTCTCGAAGACTGGTCTGACGAATTCCGTGGCGACCTCGGTATTGCGCTTTCCGACAACTTTGGCTTCAATGCATTCTTGCGTGATTTCGATAAGTATTACGCCAAGCTGTTCGACGGTTGCCGTCACGACTCTGGCGACCCGTATGTCTGGGGCGAAATGCTTATCGCTCACTACACCAAGAACGGCATCAATTCCAAGAGCAAGGTAGGCTGCTGGTCTGACAGCCTCAACTGCGACCAGTCCATCGCTATCGCCGAACGCTTCCACACTCGTATCAACGTGGCATTCGGTATCGGCGGCTTCCTCGCTTGCAAGGTGCTCCGCTTCAAGGGTGGCATCAAGCGTGACGCTCTCCGCATGATCATGAAGCTTGTCATGTCCAACGGCAAGTACGCCGTGAAGCTCTCCGACTCTCCGGGCAAGGTCAACTGTCCTGACCCGAAGGTGATTGAACGTGCGAAGGACGCATACCATTACGAACCAATTGCAGAAAACAAGGACGCTTTGGATTAAAGATGAAAGTACTCGAACTATTTGCTGGCGAACGTTGCATTGGCAAGGCATTTGAACGTGCTGGCCATGAGGTATATTCAGTAGACTGGGACAAAATCCATCCAAATATCGACTGGTATACAGATATTTCTAAAGTGACTGCTCAAGATATCCTTGAACGGTTTGGGCATCCGGACGTTATTTGGATGAGTCCGGATTGCACAACGTATTCAGTCGCCGCAATTTCTTATCATCGAACCAATGTAAATGGCGAATTGCAGCCAAAAACTGAATATGCAAAATTTTGTGATGCACTTAATGTGCATTGTAATGAACTGATTAAAGAGTTAAGTCCATCGTTATGGTTTAGGGAAAATCCACGAGGTGGCATGCGCAAAATGTCATTTGTTGCTGGATTGCCTAGATATACCGTAACATACTGTCAATACGGCGATACGAGGCAAAAGCCAACAGACATTTGGACCAACCATCCGAATCCTAATTTTTTGCCACCATGTAAACCGGGTTCACCTTGCCATGAAGCGGCCCCTCGTGGCAGCCGTACCGGTACTCAAGGACGTGCTGGCCATGTTATGCGGTCATTAATTCCAGATAATCTATGCGATCATATCGTCAAAATTTGTGAAGAATATATGGGTGTCAAATGAAGAAGGTGTACATCTACGGCGGAGCATTCGACCCGGTAACGACTGCGCACACCGCCATTATTACCGAACTGCTCAGCCGACTCAAGAAGGAACCTGATTCCCTCTTGTACATCTTGGTTAGTGACAACGATACGAAGAATTACAAGGTCGAATGCGAAGACCGCATGGCGATGATCGTCCATACGGTCAATTCGCTCCACAGCTTGTATTCTGACACGTCCGATTCTCCGGCTGCATACAATCAAGGCGAACCGTCCGAAATCTTCCACCGTGTGAAGATTGTCGACGAAGTGAGCCGTACAGCTGAAGCCCTGCAGAATCTCCGCAAGGATACCAGCTTGACTGATGCTACATTCACGCTGGTTCTCGGCACTGACGAATGGCAGTCGCTGTTGACCAAACAATGGGCTGTTAACAGCTAACCTAAATTCTACCGAATTCTACTCAAATCTACTTAGAATTATAATCAATTTGATAAGATTTTATGTTGACAATCGGCATAAAATTTTGTACATGGTTATAAACTTGTGATATAAAGGTTCGATGAATTAGTGCAATTCTTCATTGAATCCAAGTAAGAAAACATTTATGATGGCTCGTTTGGAGTTGAATTGCACAATAAATTCCGAACGAGCCATGTCTGTATTGTATGAGTAAGCACTGTTGGACATTGAAGGATAGGTACGAGTCGCATTTCTCCGCTGCGTTCTATCCTATGTATTTGTCCGACACCAAGCGTGCCGAAATCATCCATCGTGCCGAGGAAATCCGTTCTGTACGGAACGATATATCCGACGTGTTCTTCTCTGATATGCTCGGCTTCCAAGACATGAGCAAGTTTGATGCATACAAGTATTTCATTCCCATATTTAATACAAGACTATGTAGTCATTACTTGAAGACGGCAATCGAGGATGTGTGGAAGGCATACCAGTTAAGATTTGGTGCCATCCGAAAGAAGATTGAGTTCGTCAAGGTAGAAGAGCTTGTGCCGTCCTTCTACAAGATCAATTCTTATGGGCATAAAAAGGGCGAACTAAAATCCATAGAACGGCATACCAAGAAGACTGAACTATCGAAAGTACTGACCTGGCTTTCCAGATATGGAAAGGACGAATCCGTTTACTGGCTAGAATCCGTTATTCCTAATGCAGAAGAAACCAAGCAAAAGTTTTACCGCACTATACTGGATAAGATAAGGAAGTTCGGATTCGACCGCCTCATGCGGTTGGCCTTATTCCGTAGGAAAGCTGTATATGCGAAGTATATCGCACGAGGGAAGATTACCTTTGAATCTCTCACATTCTCTGGCCGCAGTCGTATTAAGCGTCCTATCGTGGATGCCAGAAGGAACGATACCGGCAAGTTCGACTACTTCATCGAGATTTCTTGGGACTGGTTCAACCGGGCATACCATGGGCCTAGTGATCATACGCTGTGCATCCCGATCAAGTACAACAAGGCATATCACAAATCATTACAAAGATACTGCAATGGACCGGATACGTCCTATACAATCGTAATTCGCGGCAAAGACATCCACGTAGTTCTTGCCCGTGACGGCTACCGTTACAAGAGCGATGAAAAAATTACCGAGGAGAATACGGTTGGTATAGACGTCAATTCCAAGCACAATATGTTCGCCTTGAGTAACGGGGAGTTCATTCCGCATGACGAGGAAATGATTGCTGAACTAGAAGACGAACTGCTGAAAATTGATACCAAGCAGAAGAACTACGATGCTAGGTTCAATGACGCTGAGGAGCATGACGCATTCAAGATTTCACGTAAGGACAAGAAACGAATAGAAGCAATCACAGTGAAGCTGAACGCATCCAACAAGCGTAGAATAGCTGCAATGTGCAAGGATCTTGCTGAACGTGGATTCAAGCACATCGTGATGGAGAACCTTACCGGGTTTCAAGGAAGCAAACTCAATGCCGATGACAAGAAAGGATTTAACCTCGGTAGGTTGCATCTACGTATAGGATTGTCCTCGTTAAAAGACGATGTAGAACATATATCGGCACATTATGGACTGGGATTTTCACTCGTCCAGCCAGAATATACCTCGAAGATGTGCCCGGAATGCGGTGGAATAGATGACCGTAACCGTCAGACTCAGGAAGATTTCAAGTGTGTGTACTGCTTGCATACAGACAATGCAGACCACAACAGTGCGATTAACATCAAGTTCCGCCTTACCTCGACCGTGTTAAGAGGGAACTTGCTCGAAAGGGTAGGGGATAGCGGATATAGGTACTTTCAGCCAAAGAGCTTGTTCAGGTGGCAAGTAAGGAAGTGCCTAGAAAAATGTCGTTGCAATGGTCTGTTCAAACGGACTATAGGAAATCACGAAAGACTTACCATAAGTAAGTTTGAGTAGATTTCAGTCAACGGCGAAGTACTTCCTCAGCGACGACGCTTTCAACGCCGATGGTTCTCTCAAGAGCCAGGAAGAGCTCGCAAAGCTCGGCAAGGAACGCATTGGCCGTATCCGCCTCGTTGGTACTTGCACCGACATCTGCGTCATTTCCAACGCAATGATCCTCCGTGCGATGTTCAAGGATACTCCTATCGAAATCGTGGAATACGCTTGTGCCGCTACTCCTGGAGCACAGGATGCAGCAATCCTCGTCATGGAACGTTGCGGATTCACGATTATCCGTGAAGCTGCCTAATATTTGATTGGGATGGAAAGAAGGCTGGCCGATTGGCCAGCCTTTCTGCGTATTTAAACAAGCGATTTCTTCTTGTACAAGTTATATGCTTCAAGAACGGCTCGCCGCAGCGTCTTGTTCTGGATTGAAGTCGCTACGGCTTCTTGAAAGCTACCCGGTTCAACTTCAGTAAACTCGAACTGGTTGTTGAGGTCGTCCAATATGGCATGCTTGACAGTGATTTCGTCACCAGATGCCGTATCGCCGTCGGCTGACGTATACATGAGCTGTCCGATTTCGCTAAGCGACAAAGTCCCCATCGGGACATCGTAGATCTTGATGTCGACGGCGTCGCCATTTGGCTCGGCAACTAGGCCAGTTTTGTCAATCATTCGGTTCGCTGTATCTAGCAATTTGTCCATATGGCCCCCTCATTAGTCCTCATCAAGGATTTTGTCAGTGTCCTGGTGTCGGTTAGATTCGCTGGTTCCCTTTTTCTTTCGTCTGCGATCGAGCCAATCCTTTGCATCTTTAATAAAGTGAGACGATTCTATGTTCTTTTTCGGGTTCGCCGTCTGGTTCAATACACCTTCTTGGTTCCAGTTATTGATTGTATTGTTCAACCAGTTAAAATATCCCTTATCTTCTGGTTTATCGTTTGGCTTACTATTAGACGTATTATCATTTGATTGATTATCGTCTGGTTTCTTTTTTGGACCCCAGTTCATATCGTCATCGTCTGGATCGTTCGACTCCTTAGACTTCTTCTCATCAGTCTTTGTATACAGGTCTACATAAGACGCCACCAAGTCTTGCACCTTTTCCTGGACATCATTGTCATAGACATCCGGAAAGTCTTCCATTGCCTTGTCGTAGTACTCATCTACGAGTGCATCCTTACCTTCGTCGTCAAGTTCATCGGCATTTCTCTGGCAGTACAGCTGCAAGTCGTCCTTGTAGTTATCCTGGAAGTTCTTGCGGATCTTCCGGTACAGTGCCTTCGGGTCATCCTCGTCGGACGGAGTGTCTGGATTGTTCTTCTGGTCCTGCGGATTCTGCTGCTGCTGGTCCTGCGGATTGTTCTCGTCCGGATTGCCCTGCTTATTCTGTTCTTCCTGGGCGTTCTGCTTCTCTTCCTTTGCCTTCTGTCTTGCTTCTTTTTGCTGCTGTTTCTTCAGTTGTTTCTCTTCATAATCCGGATCTAATACAGAATCCAGCAATTTACTAAGTTGCTTGTCAATGATATCAGATCGTGCCGTACTATAGGGCGAGTTTTTCTGTGCGGCAAAAGATCTTAAATCTTGTATCCCCACTAGTTTTTTAGCCATATTACCACTAGTTTTATGGTTAATGATAGACGATAAGTTAATAGAAATATGCTTGTCATCCGTCATTTTAGCTGGCGGTTCCGTATCCAATAAAGGATCATTCATTACAATATAATTACCAGACTTGCCTAGCAGGAATTTGTGAGAATACGTTTCTGGCCAATACGTAGCGCAGAATAACTTATAATTTAGTTTTTCTGACTTCTCCAAGTTTTCTCTGATCTTATCTGTAATCGTGCTAGACTTGAACTTATCATTGGTTGCATCTGTCTGCGTAGCACCGGACGTGCCAGCAGCCGCCTTATCGGCTCCAGTATCCTCCGGGGTCGCCTTCTTATTTGCTTCCATCAGGGAATTGAAGGTTCTCAGGTCTTCGTCATAGTCAAAAAACTGCATACGATCTCGCTTTTGGTCATATGCAGTTTATACGTTATTTGTCAATGTAACGCCGTCCGATCTGCCTTGCGGCCAGGATACAATCATCCATGTCCATGTAGCTGTATGTGCCAAGTCGACCGACAAACTGAACATTAGTCGGCTGAGATTCATGGTGCTGTACGTATTTGGCATACAGCGCCTGATTAGCCTCGTCGTTGACCGGATAGTACGGTTCCATGCCCTTCTTCCATTCAGAGGAATACTCGTAGCTCACGATAGAGCCCTTAGTACCGTCATGCGGGCAGAACCACTTGTGCTCAATAGAGCGAGTATATGGTACATCGGTCGACGTGTAATTGCATACCGGGCAGCCTTGTACATTATCCGACTTGAATTCCTTTTCCTTGAACTTGACCGAACGGTACTTGAGCGCACCGAACTTGTATCCATAAAACTCATCGATACCGCCAGAATAAAAGACCCTTTTACCCTTGATACCAAGTTCAGCAAGCTTCTGATATGGCGTGTCCAGCATAATATCCAAGCGGATGTCATCATATTTGTTTACTTCATTGAACATATTCTCAATGACGCTTGTATAACCGTCGTCTGGCATCAGCTGGTACGTATCATTGAAATAATTATTGTCGAACGTAAAACGCACGGGGAGACGCTTGATGATGCTAGCCGGAAGGTCTTCGCACTTCCGACCCCACTGCTTCTCTGTGTAGCCCTTGACGAGTGTATTGAAGATGGTCGTGCCGACCATTGAGATGGCTTGTTCGGCAAGGTTCTTCGGTTCCTTGATACCAGCTGCGTCGATTTCCTTCTGGATAGCAGCCTTGATTTCATCCGGTGTCGTAAGTCCTGGGAACAACTGCACGAACGTATTCATGTTGAATGGCATGTTGTACATTCGTTTCGTTCCGTCTGGCTGTGTAAACACGGCGATCGGCTGGTTGATGAACGGACTCCATTCTCCGAACTGCTGGATATAGGACGCAGCAAAGTCATTGGACGTATGGAAAATATGGGCACCGTACTTATGTACGTCAATTCCGTTCTTCTTTTCGGTGTAGCAGTTACCGCCTATATGGTTACGACGGTCGATGACGAGCATCTTGATATTAGCATCCCAGCGGCTATTGCTTGCGATGGTTTCTGCGATGGTAGCGTTGGTTAGACCAGCGCCGACAAATATAAAGTCGTAGTTCTTTATGTATTTCATGCAGTTAATATAGCAAAAAGAACTATAAACGGCTATAAAAGGAGGTTCGACATGACTCCAGAAACAATCGCTAGCCGTGAGGCCAAGTTTGCCAATACCTTGACGGATTCGTCCGGCAAGAAGTTCACCGCTGGAAACCCGATCGATATCGGTGACGGCTTCAGCATCATTCCCATCAATCCTGGGTTCAAGACCTATTTCTACCAGACACGTACGGTAAAGACGCAGATATGCCTCCATTTCACCGTAGGCGTGATTACAGGCGACGTTGCGTCCTTGACAAAGGAGAACAACCACATGTCGGTTCCGTACGTCGTAGACCGCTGTGGACACATCTACAGGCTTTTCGATGACGCCTTCTGGTCATACCACCTCGGATCCACCGCTATTGGCGGAAATGCAGTAATGTCAAAGCAGTCCATCGGTATCGAGATATCGAACTACGGGCCCCTTAAGGACAAGGAACAGAACGGAAACTATCTCGACGCATACGGAAACCTATACACCAAGGATCCGGTAAACGTCGACTTCGTTTCGTATCGTGGATATAACTGCTATGCAAAGATGACGTCGGTGCAGAAACAAGCTATTGCTCACTTGCTTAAGTATCTGTCGGAGAAGCACGATATTCCGCTTACCTTCAAGGAACTGATCGGAGACGTGTTTGAATCTGCAGAACAAGCAGTCGCCTACAAAGGCATCTTCTGTCACTCGAACGTGAGGAAGGACAAGTACGACATGCCTCCGGAATTCACCTTGCAAATCAAGGACGCTCTTGATGAAATGAACAAGGTTGAGGAACCAGTTGCTGTAGAACCAGAACCTACCGAGGAGCAGGAACCAGTCGTGGAAGATCCTCAACCGGAGACCGATTTCGTCAAGCGTGATTTCGTCGTCAAGGAAACCGAAGACGGCGACCCTTACGTCGCCGAAGTGGAATCAAGTGAACCAGCCGAGGAGCAAGTCCATTTGACATGGTTCGACAATTTTGTGAACTGGATCAAGTCACTGTTTAAGTCTCGGTAGGCTCTTTTTCGTTCGCATACAGCACAGCATCTTCGCCACGGAAAATAACGTCCGTGGCGTTCTTGATATCGTCGATACCAGCGGCTGGACTGTTTAACGGCATGTAAATAGGATCCAGCTGATATGGAAGACTATTGCTCCACGAGGTGGCCAGTTTCACGTAGTATTCCTGGATTTCCGTACGGATACATGTATCAGGAATCTTCGCCGCCACTTCTGGTTTCAGCTTGCTGCGGTCGATGTCTACCGGCTTTTCCACGTTGACACGGTGATAGAACGTACCGTAGCGAGCTTCCATAGGATAGCCCTTCCAGTCGCTACCGATGATTTTGAGCTTTTCGTCCGTGTTCAGACCGTCGCATTTCTTGTGGCCGACCTTGTATCGAGCTGCAGAGCTTACGGCATTACGGACAGCATCACGGTAACGGAAACGCAGCGCATTGACTGCTTCCCATTCATCCGGCACGTTGAATACACGGCAGTCGAACAGCGGTAAGCCAACCGTTGGAGTGTCTGGATCGATGAACTTACTGAACCAATAGGTAGCGGTCGACGCAATGACGCTGTTCATCTTGGACAACTTACCACTCAAGAAAGCTTCCGTAGTCGGCTTGAACAGCAGAGTGATTTCATCGGACTGCACATAGGTCAAGATAGGGTCAAACGTCTCTGTCAGCTTCTTGGCGGTCTCTTGCATAGCCTTGACGAAACGATTGTCGAACGGCTTGTGTATCCGCTTGGTATAGGTATGGAACGCCTTGCCGTCCACACGAGCGATGAACGGCAGCGATGGGTCAATTTTGTGTTCGGTAAACTGGTGTTCGTATGCCTTGATACGGTCGCCAAGCTTCATAGTATCTGATTGTATTCTTTCCATACTTGACAATATAGCAATTAAGAGTAAAATTGTCTACGATAAAAGCGAAATCCATCGCATTTGCGATGGATTGTCCTTTATGCTTGATTTTCCGTGAGTATTTCTTCTTGTCAAGAACCAGCCGAGTGCGAAGTGTCGCACCGTTGCCAGTCCCGGCAATCCTTGCGGCCCGTTGGGTTCTCGTTTCCTTGATGTGTTCTATATTGCTCATAATGTACCAAATATAGGAATTTAACTCTATGTGTCAAGACTATTTTTCATCGGTGTCTTTCTTGCCTTTCCATTTATCGAACCGATGCGATACCTCGTCGGAATAATGATACGGAGATTCTTCATCATCGTTATCCTCATCATCTTCCGACATACGTCCGCTAGCATCCAACTGCCTCATTTGATTATCATACGCAGCTAACGCCCTTTCGTCTTCTGGAAGGTCAGAATAATTGCGGAGCTGGTTATTATCATCTACATACTGGCCATTGAACTCCTGGTTCACATCGATGTCCGGTGCGAGATACATGCGGCTTGTCTTGGTTCCCTTCGGAAGATTCGACAGCGGTTCTTGTGGCGCACTGGAATCATCATACAAAGACTTGACAATCTTGATAACAAGCGGGTCGATCTTATAAATGATGTTTCCTTCCTTATCAAGCTTCTCGGTAGCATTGTTTCGAATAGCTCTATGGATCGTCGAAGTGACCTGGTTTCCGGATGCGCCAAGATACCATTCTAGGAATTCTGGCGACAGTCGATCACCGTCCAATTCAATTTCAACCCAGTGATTATTAAACGAACATTCTGCGTGAACTTTATGGTCGTCCTTATACTTTGTAGTAATCCTACCGCCACCAGTCGCAAGATATCCGTCGCCATAGATACTACATTCAGCTTCGATAGGCACTTGCTTGCCATCTTTCAGCGTAGTGATATTGTAGTAGAAGTCGCCGAAGTTCATCTTGGAATTGAAATTACTCTTATGGTCAGGACCATAACCAAATACACCAGGTCCAAACGTATTTACAAACGCATCACGTACGTCTAGCAAGAGCGATCCCACCGGAGAAGAACTCTGGAAGCGGAGCACCTTGGCTGTCTTTGCCAATGTGTTTTCTTTGTGCTGGATCACATTTTTCTTTAAGTTATGCGGCAACGGGTTATCTACAGACCCAGTGCATACATGTACAATTTCCGCAGCCAACAGCTGGCCTAGATTACGGACTTCAGTTCCGTCATAAGAAAGACTCTGCTTAAAGATCGAATTGTTGGACATTCGATATGCCTTTTTATTTGTAATCTGGCATAAAATTTTGACTTCTGATCCAGAACGCTCAATAAAGCATGCAACCGGAATAGTCATACTTGTCGTCTGCGAAATGATGTTGACATGCAATTCGCTTTCATATTCCGGCAATACGGTAAAGTAATACGAGGTCGAGGTATAGATATTGTCCAGAGGAAGCTTTGCACTCTTGTAGATGTCGTTGGTAAAGTATTTAACCGACTGTTCGATGTCGCAAGCAACCGCTGACAGTGAGATAAGTTCACGAACAATTTCCAAGGCACGCTCGATGTTGATTCGGTCGATTGTTTCAGTACCACCTCGACCAGAGTTATAGCTAAGGATTGCCGTTCTGGTATCATCGCCAGACAGCACAATCAAGTCGTTCGCTGTCACCTTATTCTGGTCAGAAATATAGTTGACGTCGCCGTCCACGTATATCGCAGCAATCGTTCCCATCATCGGGCATGAATAGGATATACAGAAACGTCTCTTGGTAGAACGAGTTACAGCGACCCTAACCTTCAGCGAATCCAGCGGATATATGTCATAGAAATCATCGATACCATAGCCGATAACCGGTTCAGATTGCAATAGCTTTGAATCGCTGGCAATTTTGCTGTCCGCCGATTTGATCGGCATGTCACGCTGTTGCAAAGTACCGACATATCCTAGTGCGATTCGGTGTTTTTCGGTGACTTGCTTATCGGTGGTTTCACGATCAACTATCGTACGGTCGTTTTCGACAATTGACCATCCTTCGACAATATCATTTATTTTGGAATAGACTGATTTTTCGTCGGTATCGTCAGCAGTCAGTGAATCCTTGGTTGATACATGGTCGGCATGCGTACTTAAACGATGTTCGGTGCCAGTATTCAAATATCTGGCGATTGCAATTGCGTCATTTTCGAATATGATATGGTATAGCGGAACCATTTCGCCGGTTTCATAGGATACCAGGTCAACGGTCAAACGGTTAACCTTGGACAGCGGTTGGTTCAACGTAGCATTTTCATCAGACTGGTCAAGCTTTACTCGTTCTTTACCGTCGATAATACACATGATATCCAACGGAGATGAAGTCGATGGATAGATCCGGTGGTATTCGTCACTACGTGCGCTATCATATACACAACCGACGTTCACGATTTGGTACAATATATGGCTTACCAAGTATTGGTAGGTCAGTAAAAGATTAGTCAACATTGATACACTACTGTCGTCCAACTGCATCGTTGCCATGTTCACTGTCAATCGGATCTTACGTATGCCATTCGACAATATAATGAACATCTTGTCAGTCGATGCAGATTGCATCGTCTTAAGAATCCATTGATTCTTGTAACCAGCACCCACGGTAATTTTCGCTATATATTCAGTATGTGCCGCATTTTGCTGCAATTGATTCAACTTGACACCAATTGTCCTACATATAGGCAGCATGAATATATTGTTAAGCAACGTGCGGATTTGGAGATTGGTCAACATAGTATACCTTGTTTACTATATGCGCAGTTTATCATTTCATAACGGCATCGCATTTAAAAATTATATAAACTTAAGGTCAAATCGATGGAGCAATCCAATGAATCTTTTTGACGAAAAACTTGCGGAATTCACTACGCCAGATAATGCGGTCTACTTGGAAGCCGTATCCCACATGTACAAGGTCTTGTTCGAGGAACAGATCGACAACGCTCAAGAACAATCCACCGAGGAACCAGCTGCAGAAGATACCAAACAGCAGCCGGATGCCGAGGTTCGTCAACATTTGCTGGATATTGCCCAGAAGGTGTATGATGCTGGCGAACGACTCAAGAACGAAAAGGACATGAGGGACAACAGCAAGCCGTCCCTAATCTCGTATTTCGTTAAGCCGGCAACGGAAGACCCGATCTATGACTCCGCCGACCAAACTAAGCAGAATCAATATGACACTTGGTCATTATTCAAGCACTGTCTTGAAACCCCAACCATGTCAAATTATGATCTGTTCAAGAACCTTTACAACATTGCTGCTCGTTTGATCCAGAATACAAAGATCGTAAACGACAAGACTTGGCAGCAGAATTTGAGAATCGGTAAAGTTCCCAATGCTCAAATTCAATCTGCTCTGAATTTCCGTGATAATTTGCTGAGCGAGTTTACACAGTATCTTGTTTCTCTGGCCAATGACCATAGCAGGGCTCCGTCGATGTTCAAGCGTCCGGCCAAGGACAAGAATGTCTATCTGGGTAACGACTTCTTCAATACGACGACCAATACAACTGACGCCGCCGATACAGCTGCAGCTACACCTAACGGCAAGGCTCCGAAGACTGGCAAGAAAACCACTAAGGAAGAAAAGTCAGCCGCTCAAGAAGACGAAGTTCCGACCAACTTTATCGATGGTAGTTCCGTCAGCGCAGACGCCAATCACTTGATTATCTCCGCAGAAAACATGCCCCCACAAGATGCGAATCGCATTATCAATTACCTGAATAATTCATTGAACGAATTGCTGCAGTCTAAGGGTAAAGCTCTTAGCCTTCGTCGTGAATCATTTGTCTTTGAGTATCAGCAAGGCACTGGTACTGGCGCTGGGTCAGACGCCGTGTCCGAAGATGATCTGCTCAATGACACCGGTTCAAGCAATGGTACGCTCAAGCTCTACATTGACCAAAAATATACCGATGATCAGACCAACATGAATCTGTACAACATTTCCGAAGTTGCATTGTACTGCCTTTACATGGATGCTCGAATCAAGGATATCATCGCTGCCCCGATGAAGGTTGATGGTGCAAGCATTATTGTTCAAGACAACTACAATGGACGTGGCTTTATCAATAAGCTCGCAAAGCATTACGAAATTTCCGTATATGACAAGGTGAACCTACCGGGTGTAAGCGAAATTGCTGGAATGTTGAACATGCCAGCCACCTCTGGTCTCGCACAGCAAATTGCCGCAGCTATCTATAGCTATATTAGCGATACCTTCAATCCAAAACTCATTGCACAGTTTAATGGCGCTAATGAAGAAGAACTTCGCCAGTATAAGACAATTTTCAACAAGGCAATTGCGAACGTTGTTGATATCATGAACCACAAGGGTTCTAATACCGAAGATAAGCTCCGTGGAAAGGTATCCAATGCTGGCGGCATTGACAAGGGCAAGGTTCTTGGAATTGTCGGCAACTCCGATGTCTTTACAAAGCTCTTGGCTGATATCCAAGCCAATTCGGCAAAGGATAGCGATCCGTCCGCAAACGCTATTCAAGATTACAATACCTTGGCAGCGAATGTGATCACGTATTGCCGTAATGATAACCAGAACAAGCGCATGGAAAATCACAACGAATACCGTGCATTCGTGAACGATGACTTCACTCGTGACGAAGACGATATTGCTAATGAAGAGTTCCAGCAGTCTGACAACCAATCCAAGTTGGCTGGGTTTGCATCGGCTCGATAATTGAAACATCCATGAAACGAAACAAGCTCGATTCTGTCGAGCTTGTTTTTTATTTCACTTGTCATTGCTTACGATTACCGGATTGTGCCCAATAACTCGTACTTGCCGTAATTCCTTCAGACTGACATCTATCGATAAGTCAGACGTGGCATGCTTGTCGCCGCAGTAACCCTTGATATACCGATATGGCGTGGCCGTAAACGATATGATGTCTCCTGGAGACATACGAGCGAACGCATTGCACCATTTCACCCAGATATGATCGCATAGTACATGGTCTTGCTCGTCACGCAGCATAATGAGCAACGCATTCCTATCCTTGCCGGATCGACCAGCACGGATGTAGGTCGCATTATACTTGTGAGGCGTCAGCGTAGCACCAAGATTCCTAATTCCATTCGTCATTGTCGGCGAGTTCACTGAGTCGACTGTAGGACTCGTCGCCGAATGACAGTTCTTGGGTTTCTTCGACATCTTCGGGCTCCTCAATAATAGATTCATCTTGCTCTTCAATGAGCTCGTTCTCGTTTTCAGCTTCCAGTTCGTTATACTCGATCGGTTTCTTCTTTGCCATTTTGCTTACCTCGTGCGTCGTCTCGCATAGCCGTCAGAATTGACGTTACGGTTTCATTCTTGTTTATCACTAGCAAAGAAACTAAGTATTCCAGATCGAAGACAAACAAGTACTTTCCGTTTTCTTCATAGGCAAATTCGTCTGTATCGGTAACATACTGCATACCGAAATCGGTCATTTCCTTCGACAAGGTAGCCATGAACTCCTTGTCATCGATCTTCGCCTTGACCGCCAGCGTATGGGCAACATTCTTCATCATTTCACCCATAATTGCCCGTACCTTGGCCAAGTCATACGTCTTGCTGACATCGTTGGTCAACCAAGGAACGCTGAACTCGATGTTCGGTTCGCACTCACGGTAGACCATCAAGTTACGGTCTTCGTCATAGTCGAACAAGTTATTCTCGAACAGCCGTATCACGCTGCTGCTATTTATCATCGTCGCCATTTATATCCTGCCTCATAAAATGTATATAAAGGTATAGATGACCTAAATATAGCAATTTACGGTTGCGTTAGCAACTTGGTTCCATAGACGATTAAAGAAATCGTCCACCATAGCCATCCTACCATCTCTGGTAAGTAGGCGATGAGCATCAACCTCGGTAGTTTCACCAGTTCCCGAAAGGGAAGAGGCCAGAGCTACCAAGTCCGCTGGTGTGAATTTCCGACGGGCAATGTCGGTATTAAAACGATTATTTAGTTCAATGAACAAGGCTTCGGCAAGGATATTGATGGCGGCATTGGTATCCCTATCGATAACCAGACCACATTTCTCGCAGACATACTCTCGTTCGGACAATGAAAGTTTTTCTTTCACATGCCCACAACCGGAACATTTCTTTGACGACGGGAAGAACCGTCCGACTTTTAAGAGCAATGTTCCGTACTTGGCACTCTTGTATTCTAGGAACCTACGAATCATGCCGAATCCGCAGTCAGAAATGACCGACGCCAACTTGTGGTTGGTCATCATTCCCTTTACATTCAAGTCCTCTATGGCGACAACCATGTTATGCTTAACGATTTCTGTCGTCGCCTTGTGTATCAAGTCCTTTCTGAAGTTCTTGATATAGGTATTCGTCTTATTAAACGTCTTCTTGATATCCTTGTAATGTACTGAATTGTACTTCCGGCGGGACATCATCCTCTGATATCTCTTTAGTCGCTTATAATGCCTCTTGTTGATATGCTCGTTAGCGACACATTCGCCGGTAGACAGCTGCATCAGCGTCTTAACGCCCATATCTATGCCGACAAGACCGTTAACATCTGTTCCGTACAAACGTTGGGTGTCATCGTAAGTATAGGATATCGAGATGTACCAACGGTCGTTGCTTCCTTTGGATATAACGAAGTTGTTTATCTTACCGGATAGGCATTCGTACCGTACTGGCTCCGCCAGTCTGACTGGAAGCTTGATTAACGGCAACTTGATATGAATAGGATCGACAATCCTAGCATGGTCGTTCTCTATGTAGAACGAACGCTTAGACTTGTATTTCTTTCGCTTGGGAAAGCCGAACAGATCTGGATTCTCGTAATGCCGTTTCTTGGCTAGAACGAAGTTCTTGATGGCTTGATTCATAGAGCCTTTGGGACTCTCGTACATCCAGTCAGTCTTTTGTTCGTTGAATTCCTTGCGGAGTTCCGCACACGTCACCGATTTCTGGCCAGCAGCTTTCTTGGCAAACCAGGTATCCCTAGCCCAGTTATATGCGTAGCGAGCACAACCGCATGCTCGGTTCAATGCGCTTGCTGTCTTGCTATCGACTATCAACATTATTTTCTGGGCTGTACTTATCATACACACAAGAAATGCCCCGGTAACGCCTATTGTGGTATTTAACGTTACCGGAGCACCGAAAACTCTTCAATTAGAACAAGAAATACCACTAACTTATTCTATAACGAAGTTTATAGCATTCGCATCTTGAATTCATGCGGTGTTCATGAAAAGGCTGTTATTTTTTATTTACAATTCAATACATTCATATATTGTTTCAGCTACTAGATACAATCTCCAAATTGCTAAGTTCGTTCTCGATACGCTTTCCATCAAATATACATTCATCACGATTTTCACGCAAGGCAAGTTCCTTCGCCAGCGTACGGATATTCACCATCTGCGCCTTCATGTCGAACAAGTCCGGAACCTTCTTATTATATGCGTTTTCGTAATCGGTGCACAGCTTGCCCATAAGGGGCCCGTAGATACATTCGATTGACCGCGTGTACTGCCGGTGAAGCTCGTCGATCTTCTTCTCGAATGCACGCAGCTGGGCAGCAATCTTGATATAGCCAACAACAGAATTTTCATCCATTGTGTAGTGAACTCTTGGAAGATCAATTTTCACATCGGACTGAATCTCGTTGTCCGGCGTATCGTCGTTATCAAACTTCATGTCAAGCGAAATCGACAACGGCGTAATCTTCTTCCGCTTTGCAGCACGGATCAGCTGCAGCAAGTCATTGTCATTTCTCATACAGCTTCCTTTCGCAGATATTTAGCCTCTGCGACCATATTTTCGTATTGAGGGCTCTTGCGGATGCGGTTTAATGCTGCGTTACGAATCTGGCGAACTCGTTCGTGGGAGACATTCATGTCAGAACCAACGCTACGCAATGTTACCGAATCGTCGCCATATACGAACAGACGGTTAAGCACTTCACGCTCATTGTCGCTGACCATCGACAAGAAACGTTCAGTCAACTTAGCATTCTCGTCATTTGCGGTTCCTTCTTCGGTATCTTCTCCGCTACGCAGCAGATCGCCGATGGAACGCTTTCCATCCAGCTTCATGTCAGTGGACAGCATCGCTACCGAAGCCTTGGTCGTGTCCTTGGATTTCAAGATATTTTCCGGTCGATGAATCAGAAGGCTTGCGAATGACGCCTTCTTCATTTCATTCAGTGCCTTTGCGGAGAAGTATGTATAAAATGCCGTGCCACGGCTCGGATCGAATTCCTTGACTGCCTTGGGCAATCCGAACACTGCGGAATTCACCAATTCGTCAATCGTCAGGTTGTATGCACTCGTAGACAGCTGTTTTGCCATCTTGTACAAGAACGGAATGTACTTGTAGATCAGCCGGGTGGTGGCAGCACGGTCACCTTCCTTGGCACGTTGGATGTAGATCATTTCCACATCACGGTTTGGTATAGCTTGAATTGAACGACGATATTCGTCTCTGAACCTGTTACGAAGAACGGTTGATGTCATGTGTGTCCTGTTTATGGTGTGTTGGTTAATAAGAAAACGTATGTTCCCGATAGCTGGCGGTGTGCTTTTTCTTCGCTCGGATACGGTCGATCAAGATCGATGCGGCGCATGCAACCGAGTCGTCCGCTTCCTTTGGTTCGGCTGTCAGCATCAGCTGCGCTTGCAAGTTCTGCAATGCATGGAAGACGGCCTCGTCGATGGTCTCGTCATTATTCTCATAATACTTGCCCAAGTCCAGCTCTGCGTAAACCGTGTCGCCGTCCTTTACCGTCAATTTTTCTTCCGAGTGAGTAATAACCATTAGAACATCGCCTTGTAGAATTCCGGATCGCTGAGTGAACTCTGTACATTGCCTTCAATACGACCAGTCAGAACAACCTTGTTCATCATGTCGTCGACGTACTTGGTTTCTTCTGCGGACAGATGGATAACGTCGCACTTGTATGCGACAAACATCACCAGCAGCTTGTCATTAGGGTACTCGGCAACGATTCCGATATTCGTAGCTACGCCAAGCAGCTCCTCGGTAAACCGTTCCCAGATGTCATCAACCATTCCGTACATTCGCTTCTTCCTTAGGATCGAGATTAGTATATTCGATGTCGGTAACATATCCCGGTGACGAGATTCCGAACTTGTCCGGATCCAGCCAGAGATGCCATACCGATATTTTCAAGTGTTCGTTCCGTGTATGCAGCCGGTATATTACCTTGTTCATCTTGTGAGTGCGGTCTCGCTGTCCACGACTCGGAACAAATCCTTTCGATATTAAGAACTTGTTTAGTAAGCTGAACGGCTTGTCCATGAACATCATAACGGATTCTCGATTCGTCATAGTCCCTCTACTAGTAGGTATTGTTTGAGTGCTTTAAGAGTGTCGACGGCAGCCTTCTTCTCGTACTGCAGCGCATCGGTGACCTGAGCCTCCACGATTGTCTCGTAGTTCTCGTAGCCATCGTCAAGAGCAACCCGTTCGTCCCTCAAGTGGAGCGCACGACCGTCTTGTATGCTTTTCGTAAGAATTTCGACTTGATTATCTATGGTTTTAATTAGACTTTCGTCAGACATATTCAAAATATAGCAATTAATTTACTTGTTTGTAACAGGTTTATTAAATTTTACATGCAAAAAGACGGCGGTCTTTCGACCACCGTCCCAGGACACAAACCAACAAAAAACTCGATTATTCTTCTGGTTCCATTTCGACACCAAACTTTTGTTCAGCGGATGCACGCTTGGCAGTAACAAGGCGCACGATGGTAAGTCCGATGGACAGAATACCGACAATCGCCAAGGCGATCACAGACTTTTCTTTAATATCGATAAGTTTTTCTTTCATGATGAATTCCTCTATGTTTGATATTGAGAATATAGCAATATATCCACCGCTTGGCAAGACTATTTTTTCTCGTCTTCCAAGGCTGCCTTCATGAACTCTTCCGCAGTAGCGTCAAGGGCTGGATTCCTCAATGTCATTACAATGTCCTCGACCACACGTCCAATAATAGCCTCCATCTGCGTAGCCAAGAACACTTCTACTGGGTCGTTACTGTTATTCGCAATAATTCCCATACGATTCAAGGTGGCATTAACTTCATCAAATACAATAGATTTCCTAAGTTCTTCTTTCTGAGCCATAATTACTACTTGCTCCTGTCATTCCAGCCAACCACGATCTTGCCAGTATCCCCTTCACGAGTGGCAAATGCGTTGTGATTGTGCATGGCCGACATAATCAGTTCATCATTATCCGTATACGACTGGATAATTTCAAGTGCGGAAAACTTGTCCATCAAGGTAAGCTCGGTATCCATCGGAATATCAACCGTCTCGAACTTCCTTATACGGATAGATCCGTCCGGATGATATTCCGTATACGTGGCGGTGGACATGTCGAATTCATCTCGCCATGTGCTGGACACGCACATCTGGTACAGCATGTTGTCGACGGTAAATTTCGGCTTATCCATTATCCAACCATCGCCTTGTAAAGTTCAAACATCGCCACCACGGTTCCGTCATCTGATTCGAATCTCACGAAATCGTCGTGACTAGTCAGTACAGCCCCAGTTACTTCTTTGTACTGGTCGGACATTCTGGAGACTGCGGCTTTCTTCGTCGGATGGTAAGTCGTAATGGACTTTACGACGGTCTGTCCGTCCTCTATCGTCCTAACTTTCGATTCAAGAACATACGTAGCCTTGCAAGCCTTGACGTGCGCCATTGTCTGGGCAATCTTATCTACAGACTTGCTGGCTTCCGCTAATTCTCGCTTGACTGAATCTTTATTTTTTGACATCGCTAACATCCGTTGGTTTAGGTGAAATCAGACCAATATCGGTCAACCACTTGACGTAATTGCCTTGGAACGGGGTCAATTCGCCGTCCTTCATAGCCTTTCTTACACATTGACACAAAGTACACAACGATCGTTCAAGTTCAATTCCCCTGGCAAAATCCGGATCATAGTTCAATCCGTCCTCGACCGATGCCTTGGCGTCCATTGCGTCCTCAAAGGTAGCTGACATGATGGCACGCATGAGACCATGCATCGTAATCGAGTCTAATCTGTCTAATGGCATACTCATGGCTCAAAATATAGTAAACAATGCTTTAAACGGCAACAATCAAGGAAAAAGTTATAAACTCCGTGTAAATCAGTCTGGTTGTTAATATGACTAATCAAGAGCGTTTTCACTGGTTCGATGTATACCTAGAATCAATCGAAGGACTAAGTCCGTCCATCAAGAAACCCATTTCTCAGCTCGCTCGCTGCGTGTTCGAGGCTGAAACCGGAATCGACGTAAGTAATGCCCCAGTCGACGTTGCTGACATTCTGGGAATTCAAAATGTAATTGATACTATCAGCGATAGCATCGACAACAAGAAACCGCTTCCAAAAGATATCGTACAGCAGATCAACGACCTTACGTACGCCATCGACAAGCTCCAAAACTCCAACGACTTGAAGAACTTGGATACGTCTGCGGCTAAGGCTGCCATCAACACATTCGCAAATACGAAGCCGATGATCGATAACCTCAATCGAGAACTGGCTGACCTCAAGCGTCAATATAGTGGACTAAACCGCAACATGGATCCGCAGAAGCTCCGGGAATTGAGCGAACAAGTAGCTACCATCAACAATACGAAACGTATGCTTGATGCCATCGGCAAGCCGTATGACCAGCTCAAGTCACACTTGGATATGCTTGATCAAGCAATCAACAATGCCAAGCATGATGAACGCAATCTCAACTATCGTCAGCATGAGTTCGACCAGTTTGTAAAGAACAAGGAGATCGACGATCAGCGTATGGCAAGTAAACGCCAAGCTGCGCGTGATAACGCCAGCCAGGAAAAGGCGGCATCGGCTAATGCAGAAAAGGATATCAATACTTCTGCAACACCAAAAGCCGATATTTCAAAATTGTTCACCAAGCCGGAAGAAAAACTGTCTCCACAAGAACAAGCTCTAGTAGACATGAAGACCGCCATTACCGATGCCGTTAGCGCAAATGGCACTGCAAGCATAACTGAATTCCTTCCTTCTATCGACGAGTTCTTGACCAACGTAAAGAATTGTAGCGCCGGTAATTACGCTGATATGGATAATCTTGATCAGCAAGGTCAAGCAATCAAGACACAGCTGGCTACCTTTATTGATACATGTAAGAAATACTTAGGCGACCAAGACTTCCAAGATGTACTGCATAACGTAACTACAGAACAGCTTCGTAACAGCATTACAGAACACGGAATCGATATTAACGAGGCCGAGGATATTAATGAAGAGCTCGGCGAGATAAATGGACAAATTGATGTTATCAATCAGTCCATAGCTGGTCACATGGGTCAACTCAATGCAATGAAACGTGCAGCTCACATCAATGAATTTAAAGATGGCGTCAATGCCGATGAATTCGCTACAGAAAATGAGGATCTACTGAATGCTCTACAAGTAGATAAAGATACTCTGCGCCAGTATCAAGTAGAGACTAATAACTTGAACAATATCTTGCATGCATTCGACACTATCAAGGTGATCATGTCTGGTTGTGACTGGCTTGACAATGTTGCCCACCCTACAATCAAGAAGTTCCAAGCCAAGCGTGAGGCTGACCGCAACAACTATCTGTCCTCTCTCAAGACGACGCCAGAAACATTTGTAACCGATCTCCAAGATCGCCTCAATGCAATCATCACGGCAACCGCAGCTCAATCGGACAATATCCGTAATATGTACAAGGCGATTATCGGACAGAACCGTGATGCAAATCTCGGCACAAAGATGACCGTCAAGCGCAAGATCCACGACTGGGGTCTTAAAGTTGATACTTCGTTGTTCGTAACCGACAAGAATACCGGTAATTTCTTGTTCCGTGGCGAAGGCGTGAACATTCCGATCCGTATCGCTTACGAAATGGCTACCAATGGAGTCACTTTGTCTGGTAACGGCAATACCGTCGATCTGAATGAGCATGCCTCCATCAAGAACGGCGAAGCATTCTCGGAACACTGGAAAATCCAGTTTACCCAAACAGAAGCTACCAAGTCTAGCGCAGACGGTGTGTCGATTACTGCTTCGTTTGACTCAGCAATCAACCAAGAAACCGTTCTCATGACTCGTGCAAGCATTGACGACATTATTCAGAACGCTTTCTATCAAGTGCTCAAGCTGCTGCCGAACGTCAAGCAGATCTAATTGGGCATCTAATACGAAATTAAGCTCACTCATGCCAAATGAGTGAGTTTTCTTTTTGGTGAACTACGCACCGCCTAAAGGCGGTGAGCTTCGCGTTGTGTATCATTGTTTCCCGCGCCTTTAACCGCAGTCCCTGCGGCGATTAATCTTTTCCCTTCAGAAAGGATGTTGATGGCGGCATTGACGTCACGGTCGTGAGACGTGCCGCACTGCGGGCACGTCCACGACCTTATTTTCAAGTCCTTGGTCAACGAATTCTTGAACCCACAGCAGTGACATAGCTGAGACGAGGGGAACCATCGTCCGACGCGGACGATGGTTCTGCCGTACCATTCAGCCTTGTACTGTAGTTTGTTCAGGAACATCCTCCAGGCTGTGTCATGCTCGGACTTCGCGTGGTCGC
>Ga0310696_10000194_pt1 | contig 104842 bp, 84 predicted proteins | sample AusTroGonzalo_MG_4_FD_203885 | JGI IMG/M metagenome (GOLD analysis project Ga0310696, IMG submission 203885) | Bovine rumen microbial communities from tropical cattle in Woodstock, Queensland, Australia - Gonzalo_02 (v2) (version 2) | ecosystem: Host-associated > Mammals > Digestive system >...
GACCGCTCGAAGTACCTTCGTACATCATCGGGTCGCCGCACGCAAAAATAGCTCTTAAACCGCATCACTTGCCAAACACTCATTTTTGGCTCTTTACGATTTTTGCCCAAAGCATAAATTACAGACAACAAAAACAATACGAACTGCGTTTTCGAACGTGGTTCGTATTTTTGATAATGAAAAATGATTACTGGGCAAAAATCTTTTTGAGAGCCAGCCTCTCACGGTACCTTCATACAGCTTTTAAACCACGATTTTCGGTTCTTTACGAAAGCCGCCGGGAATTAATTAATCTCAAGCGGTGTCTGACGACAGATTAGTGTCGGCTTTCTTTCCGCGCAGAAACCACTCGCGGTACATTCGTACAGCATCGGATTTCTGCGCGAAAAAATAACTCGAAAATCGAAGGTTTAAGCAGACCCGCGCTCAAAAAAATAGCTCAAAAATGAGCGATTACAATTCACAAGGAATTAAGAAGCTCTTTGCGCATTTTGCCTTGATACAAGACAATAGCGAAGACAATACAAACAACAAGAAAGTGCGGAAGAAATATTCCGCATTTTTCTTTTATTACTCGCAAAATGCTTTGATTGGGCGGACCGCTCGAAGTACCTTCGTACAGCTCTTAAACCGCGATTTCGGGCTCTTTGCGCAAGTCGGGTTCTTCACGGAAAAATAGCTAAATAAACCGCAAAACGGGTTCCTTACGCAAGCAGGATAAAAGAAGGGTAGTTTTGCGGAGGTAGTCTAAAAAGGATAAATGACACGTGTTATTTTACGAATTTTAGTGGTTTGTAAAATATTTCGGTTGCATTTCTTTTTCTTGCGTGCTACAATGAGTTCACTAAATGACTTTGGCCATGGTTGTTTAATTTTTTACATATTTGTATTTGGAGGTAAAAATGAATAAGATAAAAGCTTTGTGCCTTTGCCTTGCAACGATAGTTGTCTTTAATCTGATTGTATTTCGAGGATCACTTTTTACGACTGAAGCAGAGAATGTTGATCCCAAAGACACGGTCACTTCTAAGACAGATTTCAAGGAAATCCCTGAGGTAATGAACGACGATGAATCTCTTAAAGACAATTTTGTAATTCGGCTTGACGATGAAACAGATTCACTGGACGTAATACGGTATTTGGATAGTTTCGACACTGAAAGATACTTGCTGTTTCCAATCAACGTCAAGTATGTAAATGAAGAAGGCATCATTCGCGATAAATCAAACACGCTTTATGAGTCTGAAGACGATAGGTATCTCTGCGTTAATTTAGATAATGACATTAGGACCTATTTCCCTAAATACGCAGCTGAGGGAATCAAACTGACTTATGAAGACAATGAAATTCTGTTTAGGCCTAACGTTAAGACCGTTAATGAAAAGCAGGGCTATATCTCAGATAACACTGTAGTTTATTTAAACGCTTTTGGTGAAGGAACAGACTTTGTTGTGAAATCTACATTCGCCGGAAACAAAAGTGATATAATTTTGAACTCTTACACCGGGGAAAATGTGTTTGAGTATACATTCGAAATGAAAGATATGAGCTTGTCGTTTAAAGATGGCGCAGTATGTATTATCGATGCGAATGGAAACGCTGTTTGTTCATTCGGAGAAGTATACGTAGAAGATTCTGAAGGACATTTTACCTTCGGAACAGCTGAAGTTACAGACAAAAACACTGTGCGTGTGAAGGTACCGGAAGAATTTCTGAAGGGAAAGGACACCGTATATCCTGTTACGGTTGATCCTGACATTTACTTTACAACGGTGAATACATATGGTGTGCCTAATATTTCAACTTCAAACATGAAGTCTGAAGCTTCATCTCCCGTAGAAGCTATAACAGAGAATGCAGTTATGAGGCTTTCTTATGGGTCATCTCCAACGGAGTATTTTACGCCAATTTTGAGATTTCAGAACCTTTATTGGGTAATACAAGACATGAGCAGTATTTATTCGGCATCATTGACTTTGTACAGGAAGAATGCATATTCTGGTACAGTTGATGTAACTGTTACAGGATGGCCGATAACACAGTCATGGAGTACAGGGTACTACAATGCTTCAAATTATTTATCTCTTTATAATGCAGTATATACTGATAATTTAGATTATAAAACAGCCAGCAAAGTTAAAGTGGGAGCTTCTGCAACCGGCTCAAACAATTTTTCTTTGACGAAACTCGTCAGATGTTGGAAAACTGGCACTTGGACTGATGCAAACGGAGGTGTTTACGGCATTCACTTTTTTGCTTCCGACTACTCATCACCTGTGACGTTTCATGGCGCAACAACGGCAACAGCATCTAAAATGCCGAGGCTGACGCTGCAAATACCCTACGACGCAACCGGAACAATCAGTGATGCAGTATACATGATGAATCCGACAATGTACTATGTGGGCGGACAAAACAGCGGTTATGCGCTGACAAGGGTTGAGGAAAACGGCATTCCCAAGGCAAAAGTCACACCAATAAGCGAAATATCAAATAATGTCAATTACCCAATAACAGACAGCGGATACGTCAGTTATATGAGAAGCACATCACAATTATTCAGCATCAAGTGGGGAGGAAATGGGTATACGATAAAATGCCTGGCAACAGATCAATACCTAGCATATGACGGATTAAATGTGTTTTTCACTTCAAATGACGACCAGACAATGTTCACGACCAGATGGACATTTGTTAAGGTCAACGGAAACTATTATGTTTTGAGTTACTTCGGAGCGTTTTTGTATTCTCCGAGTGCTACCGGAACTTGTACTGTAACTGCAAGAACCTACACCGAAGGTGATGGGCGGTTTTGGCATTTGATGTTTTACATGCTTGATGTTGAGCATGTTTTTCAAACTGAAAACTATACTTGCGGTGTTGCAACTGCACGGATGATTTTATCATACTTAGGCGTTGACACTTCAGACTATACTGATGAGTATCTTTGGAGTTACGGATTGTATCTGACTAACAACGCATGGTATACACATGAAATGCCGGTTGATCCTGGTCCGGAACTACGAGACCCCAATATCCAATACAGACCTAGTTATGGAATTGAGCAAGTAACAAAGACGATAATTCAATTTTTGAAAAACACAAGTTATGAGCTATCATATTCCATGAGTTTAATATACTTTTCTGAGTATTCTCAAGCTACAGTAGTTAACGCCATCAAGAATAACCTAAGCGACGGGTTTATAGTTGGTACACACATAACAAATACACTTATATCAAATGAATTAATATATACAACAACAGGTCATTATTTAGTTATTGCGGGTTGCTATAAGGATACCAATAACTCAGATAGAGTTATCTTGATAGATCCACACCCTAATACAAACCCTGTAATAGGTTCTGCGAATGCCATAATAGATATGGCTATGGATGATTTTTATCCACTTATGCATCATGCACAAGCTTTAATACGTACGACTAACTGACAAGGAGGCTTTAAACATGAGAAAAACTTTTTTTAGGTTCTTTATACTGAGCTTAGCTTTTGCGTTGTTCATTTGCACAGTTCCTGAGGTGTTTGCGGAGGACCGAATTGACCCTGACAGCGCGAAAACACTTATAAAGAATGCACGCGATATCATGCTAAGTTATGAGGTTGGGTTCAGATGGTTTATCGACGTGAAAGATACAAGCGGGAGTGATGACAGAAGTCAGGATGTTGCCGTTTTGGGATACGGCGGCCATGATTATGCTTCATATTTCAGACCGGTCAAAGATGGGTTTGATGCGGACGGTGTTAAGCAGCTTATATCGGATACCTTCGCTTCGCAGGTGGCGGAATACTATCTTGCGAAAGAGAGTTTTTACGACCTTTATTATACGAAGGACAACAGGTTGTACTATTATATATCCTACGGCAGTCAGCTTGGCGATTTCTCGAGCTTTGACCTGACAGACGGGGAAATTGATGCCCTTGAAATACTTGATACGGGGGATGCGTCAGTTAAAACAACTTACAGAAGGCCTTATTACGGGGATTTCGACAGGGAAGCCATTGTATTGTTCTCGTTTGTTAAGGAGAACGGGGAATGGAAGGTCTCGGGTATTGATACGTCAGGAGGCGTGTTTAGCCTATACGTCAAAGAGATTGACCGGACTGCCTTTTCTGAGGAGCTCGCCAAGACAGAGATCGTGGCACTCATTGGCGACATCTACAGCCTGACTTATGTTGACGGGGGCAGTTTTGCTTACCATATGGATATAAATGATTTAAACAGCGGGGAACCGGGATCTGTGAAACGCGAGGGCGTAGATTATTACCGCATCAGGGGCGCCAAGGGAAAAACCGAAACATGGATGAATTATGCTCTGCGCTTTGCAACTTCGGAAATTGCAGAAAGACTTGTGAAAAACGGAAGTTATTGCATTGACGTGGATGGCAGGATGTACTACTCCGGAAGAAATTCAAGCAACAATGCCTTTGCGGTTTTGAATTTCAGTCCCGAAGCTCTTGCAGGTGCAGCATATAGCACGGTTTCACAAAATGAAAACGGTGCGGCTGTGAAAGTGACCTTGACGACAAGGGAACACGAGACTGTAGATCTGAGCTTTGAGTTTTCGCCTGTAAGCGGCCAATGGGTGGTCAGCGGCGGTGACTTTGCGGAGAAGCTTGATGCGCTTTTTGGGACCAAAACCGCCAATGCAAACACCGGCGACGACGCTCAAATACTGCTCTTGGCGGGTTTTATAGTGATTATCGTTTCAATAACCGTTGTGAAAGCAAAGTCGAAAAGAAAAAGTGATTAAGCAGATAACAGCCTAAAAATAGGAGAATATTTAAGATTCCGGAGGGAAAAACAGTCGGAGAAACAATAAAATAACCTTAAAATTAGCACTCACCGCTTGACAGTGCTAACAATCGTGGTATAATGTAGGCGGTCAAGGAAAGAAGCGCCGGAGAAAGAATCCGAAAGGATCCCGGAAGCGCGGGGCCTTGATCAAATACAATATGCGAAACGGAGGAATAGATTATGTATTTACCGAGTATTTTTTCTGAAAACTTTTTTGACGACTGGATGGACTACAGTTTCCCGAGGGTTGACGTTGACAAGCAGCTCTACGGAAAGAACGCAAACAGGGTTATGAAGACCGATGTTCGCGAGCATGATGACGGATATGAGGTTGAAATAGATCTCCCCGGATTCAAGAAAGATGAAATTGACGTCCAGCTTGAGCAGGGCTATCTCACAGTTAAAGCTGCGAAAGCCGTTGAGAAGGATGAAAAGAAGCGCGGAAAGATTATCCGTCAGGAGCGTTACTCAGGAACAATGTCGAGAACGTTTTACGTTGGCGAGGGCGTAACTGAGGATGAAATCAAAGGCAAATTTGAAGACGGTGTTCTTAAGCTCTCGATTCCGAAGGCACAGGCTAAGATTCCTGAGAAGAAGACCATCTGCATTGAGGGATAATTGCCGGAAGGCGTGAAAACCTCTGAATGTCAAAGGGCACAGGCCGCAAAAGGCCCGTGCCCTTTGACATTTTACGGGTGGTTTCTAAAGAAAAATATGTAAAGTCTGACGGATTGGCGGCAAAATAGGGAAAACCGTTTTTCCCTCTCGACACAGGCGATTTTGATGTGTTATAATGAAAAATTGATTGTGAATGTGCTATGTGCAGGCGTATTATCGGAGACGTGTGATATGGCTTTTATTAATTGCAAGATGTGCGGCGGCACGATGGAAAATACAAAGGGATTGTCAGTCGGTGTTTGTTCTCACTGCGGAACGCTGCAGACATTGCCGAGGCTTGGTAACGAGCGGATTGCGACCCTTTACGAGTGCGCCGACCGCATGCGGAGAAACGGTGAATTTGATAAAGCGGCAGCTGTTTACGAAAAGGTGCTTGCCGAGGAAAGAACGGACGCAGAGGCGTACTGGTCTCTTGTCCTGTGCAGCTATGGAATCAAATACGTTGAAGATTTAAAAACAGGCAGCCGCGTTCCCTCAATAAACCGCGCGCAGTCAAGACCTGTTTCAGAGGACGAAAATTTCAAATCAGCGCTTAAATATGCCGACGAGTATCAGCGGGAGCTGTACGAAAACGAGGCGAAAGTCATTGGCGGGTTGCAGAAGAGCATCGAAGGCGTGACTCTGCAGGATGCGGCTTTTGACGTTTTTATCAGCTGCAAAGAGGATGACAAGAACTGGCGGAGGACGCAGGATTCGGTCATCGCAAACGATCTTTACAACCAGCTGACGCATGAAGGCGTCAAGGTTTTCTACGCAAGGATCACGCTTGAGAACAGGAGCGCGGAGGAGCACGAGGCGTACAGATTTGCGGCCTTGAATACAGCCAAGGTCATGGTCGTGATCGGCACGGAAAAGGACTATTTTAAGGCCCCGCAAGTAAGAAACGACTGGTCGCGGTACCTTTTGTTTGTCGGAAGCAGCGGCGGCAGAAAGACCGTTATTCCCGCATTTAAAGGGATGCACAGAAGCTGCCTCCCTGAGGAGTTCGCGGGTTTTTACGCCCAGGACGTCTCAAAACCCGGGTTCATGCAGGAACTCATCAGGGGCATCAACAAGCTGGTCGGCTATTACGAGGCAAAACCCTTGGCGGAGGGCACGGCAGGCGTTAACGCCAATGTCACAGCGCATCTCAACCGCGCCCATCAGTTCCTTGAAGAGGGCAACTGGTACAAGGCCGACGAGTTTTTTGAACTCGCTCTCAACGAGGACCCGGAAAACGTTGACGCATACCTCGGCAAGCTCATGGCTTTTGCACACGCGCGCAGACGCGAGGACTTTTACAACTGCCCGGAGCCTTTTGACACCAATGAGAACTACAGGATTGTAGAGAAGCTCGGCGGAGAGGAATTGGCGGCAGAGCTCAGGGGGTACATAGACTACATCAACGAGCGGAACAAGAACGAGTACCTTGCCGGAATCTACAACAAGGCCGTGAGCGCGATGAACGTTGCCATGACCGACCAGACGTACATTTCGGCAGCGGAGCTTTTCAAGAAAGTTCCGGGCTTCCAGGACGCCGACGAGCTCGCCGAGAAGTGCCTCGAGAAGGCTGAGGCGTACCGCAAGAATACAATCTACACAACGGCAATGATGCAGATGCAGCAGAACGGTTTGCGCGGCTATCAGGAGGCGCTCGAGTCGCTTGAGAAGATTCGCGGCTGGAGAGACGTTGAGCATCAGATCAGCATCTGCCGGCGCAGCATTGACGAGATCAACGAAATGATCGAAGCTGACCGCCAAGAGCGCAAAAAGAAGAAGGCAAGCAAGCGCAGGAAGGTATTGGCAATAGTTTTCGGGGCGCTCGCGGTCGTTGCCGCGGCGATTGTGATACTTGTCCTGACGATGAACTGATTGGAATATTTCCGGATAATAACAGACCGGCCGCGTCCTCTCAAAAAAAGGAGCGGCCGGTTTTATCTTGCAGTCTGAAGCGCAGGGTTTTATGCGGAAGGTCAGATCCTTCCGAACTCGTCAACGCCGAGAACGAAATACGTTGCACCGCCGACAGCTACTTCCTCTGCCACACTGTCGTTCCTGAGGCCTCTGCCAAAGGATTCGTGGCTTGATTTGACAGCTTTTCTGGTGCTGGAGAATACTTTGAGGATTTCCTTGGCGTCTTCGATACGGTTTTCTTCGGTACCGATGAGGAGCGTCGTGTTGCCGACGTTCAGGAAGCCGCCTGTTGTGGAGAGACGTGTTACTTCAAAACCGCGGTTTGTGAGGGCGGAGATAACTACGTTGCTGTCATCGTTGTTCACTATGGCGAGAATTAGTTTCATGAGGGATGTCCTTTCTTTAGTTTATATTATAAGTCGTAACCCAAAAGGTTTTGACTGGTTCTGTCGAGTTTTCTGTAATCCGGAATCTCGTAGCGGTTGTCGTTTGAGTCGCGCACGAGGACTCTGCCGTCGTAGAATATCTTTATGTCGCTGTGACGGTTCTGGATCGTGAACGTCACGATGCCGCGCTCGGTCTCAACCGTCCATTTGAGGATGCCGAATTTTTCGGTGCGGTCGACCATGCGCAGAATTCTGGGGATCATGTAGTACTCTTCGAGGCACTTTTCGACGATTTTGCGCGATTCGGGTATGAGACGCGACACGTCGCGGATGACTGCGCGCTCTTTGTTGTCCTTGTCGAGGAGGGTTACGTACTTGTTTCCGCCGCTCACGGGGAAGAGCCTGCGCGGCTCAACGTCCTCGATCACATTGCCGTTATAAAAGTACACGTCAAGGCGCGGAATTTCTCTGATTTCGAAACGTGCTTCGTCACCGTCAATATAGATTCTATCCATTTTAACATCCTCCCGTCAATCGAAATTTTCCTGCTCTTTTGAAGCGCGTACTTTCTCCGACATCGACTGAATTTCGACGAGTCTGTAGTACTTGCCCTGAAGTGCCATGAGCTCCTCGTGCGAGCCGTTTTCGATAATCTTGCCCTGGTCGACAACGATGATTTTGTTGGCTTTGCGGAGCGTTGAAAGCCTGTGGGCGATCATGATGGTTGTCCTGCCGCTGATGAGTCTTTCGATAGCCTCCTGAATGAGGTTTTCGGTTTCGGAGTCGACCGACGCGGTTGCCTCGTCAAAGATCATAACGGAAGGGTTCTTTAAAACCGCTCTTGCGATTGAAATCCTCTGTTTTTCACCGCCTGAGAGACCGATTCCGCGCTCACCGAGCATTGTGTCGTAGCCGTCAGGCTGGCGGGCGATGAACTCGTGCGCATTGGCGACATCGGCTGCGTGGATGACCTCTTCGACCGAGGCGTCCGGCTTGCTGTAGGCGATGTTGTTGAAAACCGTGTCCCTGAAAAGCATTGCCTCCTGCTGGACATAGCCAATCTGCCCGCGGTAGTACTCAAGGTCGAGGTCGCGGATGTTCTTGCCGTCAATCAGAATCTCGCCCTCGTAGTTGTCGTAGAAGCGCATCAGAAGATTTATGAGAGTTGTCTTGCCGGAGCCGGTTGTTCCGACGATGCCGACAATGTCTCCCGGCTCGATCGTGAGGTTGATGTCGCTGAGCACTTTCTTGGTGCGGTCAAACGAGAAGTTGACGTTCTTGAACTCGATTTTTCCCTTTATTTCGGGAAGAGTTTCATGCGACGCAACCGAGACCTCGGGCTCTGCATCGAGTATGTCGAACACCCTTTCGACTGACGCCAATGCCTGCTGGTACGAGTCGTTGAGGTACGCGAAGAAGTTCACGGGCCCGTAGAACATTGTCGTGTAGCTGATGAAAGATACGAGAAGACCTGCCGAGATGCCTGCGCCCGCTATGACCCAGTGACCGCCGACCGCCCAGATCAGGAGCGACCCGCAGGTGATGACGAACGAGATGATCGCAGGGAAAGCGGTTGTGATCCTTGCCGACTGAATATCGACGTTGTACCACTCCTCGTTGTATTTTTCGAACCTCTTGACGGCTCTTTTCTCACCTGTGAACGACTTGACGACACGGATGCAGGGGATTGAGTCTGTAAGAACCGACGTGACAGCCGCCCATCTGCGCCAGATCCTTCTGTAGAACGGGGCAATCTTGCGGCCGAACCACTTGGCGCCAAGCACAACGAGCGGCACCGGTGCGAGCGACAGAAGCGTCAGTTTCCAGTCCATGAAGAACATGATGAGTATGATGCCCACGAGCATGAAGAACTGCACAATGACATCCTGCGAAAGCCTCAGCACAAAGCCGTTGATGGTTGCCGTGTCGCCGCTGATCCTGTTGATGACGGATCCGGTCGAAGTTTTGTCGTAGAATTTCATTGGCAGCATCTGCGCGTGCCTGTAGACGTCGTTCCTTAGCGCCTTGATCATTCTGTCGCTGCTGACGCGCAGCACGTAGTTCCTGATGATGTTGACGGTGACGCCAATGAGATACGAGCACCCGAGTATCACCACGACAACGATCAGCTGACGCGAGTTCCTCTCCGGCAGTATCTCATCGACAAGGTGTTTCGTGATGTAGGGCGGTATCAGCGCAAGAAAAGTCGAAAGCGCGGAAAGAATGAGACAGATGATGAGCCTCGGAGCCTCCGGCTTCACGTATTTCATCAGTTTTTTGACGATCTTGCCCTTCGAAGCACAGTTGATGCACTCCGCACCGGGTCTCAGAAGCCTCCTGCCGCAGCGCGGGCAAACGCACAGCAGCTTTTCGTAAGTCGCCTCAACGATTCCGATCTGCTCGTCAATATCCTCTCCGCCCGAAACTGCGTTCAGGAACGACGCCGCCATGTCGCAAAGTGTCGCAACGGAGTATGTAAATCTCAAGGGAATCTCCTTGGTCCCGTCTTTTTTCGTAATTCTGAGCTGCGAGTTTCCGTACATTCTTTTCACGGAAGCATTTTCGATATCGCCAATGTTCCCCTCAAGCACCCCTCCGTCCAACTCCTCGTCGACCGCAATGTACCTCGTCCTCGTCACGGCAAGTGCGGAAACACCGTAGTTCGCCTTGGCGGTAAGGTCGCAAACGATTACAAACAGAAGTTTGTCGTCATCGTGCATTCTTGGCGCAAGCTGCTCTTCAATTGTCTTTGGTATGGTTTTGTTTTTCAGAAAATTCTGCTGCTCCATGGGTCACCTCCAACCGGCTTTTTAAGGCCGGCGGTATTATAGACAAACAAAAAGATTTGTCAACCGTTAAAACCGAAAACTACCTATTTTTAAACGTATTTAAAGATTGCGCCGCGCGACTGCCTCCGATTCCCTGCCGCCAATGCGCTCAGCCCATGATACCGCCAAGGCCGCCGCAAGGCCGCCGCCCGCAAAAATTTTAGTTGCGGCGGCCCCGCAATTGAGATATAATAACCCGTCGTGTCGCCTTCTTTGAGGCGGCGTGAAAAAATGAATAAAAAAATGCTGATTCAGGCGCCTTGCGTAAAGGCCGAAGAAACAATGAAAAAGTGTCGTCAGACACCGTTTTTTAAGGTTATTGTTTTCATCGCGACTTACGTAAAGAGCCAAAAACTCAGCGTTAATAGCACGATTTTTGCATTTGTGCCGACATAAGCTTCAGAAGGCAAAGCGACTGATAGCTTATCTAAATCCGGCCAGGCTCTCGTGTGCGGTCCGGCAGCTATTGACTTATAAGGAAGATACGGGCGGCACGATATGGTCGGAGATAACATGGCCTTGCAGTTTTTCGGTGAGTCATCGCCGAAGAAACCGCGGCGGAGCATCGCTCCGTCATAGAAATTTTCTGCTGCAGATGAACGGCCCCTTGGCGGTTGCCTACCGGGTTGCTGCAAAAACTCTTTGCGGGGGCAGAAAATCAGCCGGGCTGTGGGTTCGCGCAAAATTAGCTGTAATTTCGGCTGTGCGCGGTCTTTACCGCAAAGGGGAATGCAAAAAAATGGATGGAATGAATTCTTCTGACGTTGTCAACGAACAGGGCAACGGCGCGAAAAACGTTGTTGAACTGCGCAATATTACCGTCAAGTTTGACAACGATATAATCCTTGACAACTTTAGCTTATCTATTAAGGATAAGGAATTTGTCACGTTGCTCGGCCCGTCCGGCTGCGGCAAGACGACAACCCTGAGGCTCATAGCGGGATTCCTGCAGCCTGACTCAGGTGAGATATTATTTGACGGCGTTGACGTAAAACGAGTTCCGGCACATAAGAGGCCTGTCAATACTATTTTCCAGCGCTACGCGCTCTTCCCAAACTATAACGTATACGACAATATCGCTTTCGGTCTCAAGGTCGAACGTGTTCCCAAGGATGAAATCGCTCAGCGCGTTGCCGAGATGATTGAGCTTGTGAACCTTAAGGGCTTTGAAAAAAGACCGATTCAGAAGCTTTCGGGCGGTCAGCAGCAGCGTGTTGCAATTGCAAGGGCTGCGATTAAGCGTCCGAAGGTTCTGCTGCTTGACGAGCCGCTTGCGGCGCTTGACCTCAAGCTGCGCAAGGACATGCAGGGCGAGCTTAAGGCGATGCAGAGGCGTCTCGGCATCACGTTCGTATTTGTTACCCATGACCAGGAGGAAGCCCTTTCCATGTCCGATACCATTGTCGTCATGGACAACGGCAAGATCCAGCAGACCGGTACGCCCGAGGACATTTACAACGAGCCTCAGAATGCTTTCGTCGCGGATTTCATTGGCGAGTCCAATATTATCGACGGCGTTATGCTGAAGGACAGGCTTGTCAAGTTCCACAACAGGAAACTCGAGTGCGTCGACAGCGGTTTTGCGACGAACGAGCCCGTTGACGTGGTCATCAGGCCTGAGGATGTGGATATTGTGCATCCCGACAAGGGTCTTATCTGCGGCACGGTCACTTCGGTCACATTCAAGGGTGTGCATTACGAGATTATTATTGACGTTGACGGGTTCAAGTGGATGGTCCAGACGACCGACGAGAGCAAAGTCGGCGATTTCGTGGGTCTTTCGATCGAACCTGACGCGATTCACATAATGAAGAAGTCGGAATACTCGGGCACGATGGGCGATTACAGCTATTTCAGCGATGAAATGGAAGAAATCAGCAACCCGGACGTAGTTTTAGGGGAGGCTGAAGATGAAAAAACTGACTAAAGTCTTTGTAAATTCCCCGTACGTCGTCTGGTCTGCGCTCTTCGTCATTGTCCCGCTCTTCATAGTCATCTACTATGCCTTCACTGACGCCAATGGGGCCTTTACGTTCGACAACATCGTCGCTCTTAAAGATTACGGGCACAATTTCCGGATTTCGATAGGATACTCTCTTATTGCGACAATTATTACCCTCATTATAGGATACCCCGTCGCGTATGAGCTCAGCAAGGCGCCCCCCAAGACTCAGAAAATTCAGATGATGCTGGTGATGCTTCCGATGTGGATGAACCTCCTCATCAGGACGTACACCTGGATGAATATACTTGACAATAACGGTATCTTAAACAAGATCCTTTCGCTTTTGGGCTTAGGTCCGGTCACATTCCTCGGCACGCCGGGAGCAGTCATTTTCGGTATGGTGTACAACTACCTGCCGTACATGATTTTGCCTATTTATACGGTAATGGCGAAGATGGACGACTCGCTTTTAGAGGCGGCGAGGGATCTTGGATGCAACGGCTTCAACGTGTGGAGAAGACTCATTCTCCCGCTCAGCATTCCGGGTGTCATTTCCGGAATAACCATGGTGTTTGTGCCCTCGGTAAGCACATTCTACATATCTCAGAAACTCGGCGGCGGCAAGATAATGCTCATTGGCGATACCATCGAGAGGCAGATGCAGAGCAACTACAACTACCATCTCGGCGCCTCGCTGTCACTCGTACTTATGGTGATCATACTTGTGAGCATGTTTATCATGAACCGCTTTTCTGACGGTGCCGGGGAAGGCGGGATGGTCGCATGAGGATTGCCAACAAGATCATAAAGTGGCACGTGTACGTCTTCCTTTATCTGCCGCTCGTCATAATGATTTTCTTCTCGTTCAACTCGGCGAAGTCAACCTCCGTGTTCGAGGGGTTCTCGCTCAAGTGGTACGGGGAGCTCTTTTCGAGCAGCGACACGCTTGAGGCTCTGAGAAACACAATGATTCTCGCGATTGCCTCCGCGTTTATCGCGACCGTTCTGGGCACATTGGCGGCACTCGGCATATACATGGTGCGCAACAAAATCTACAAGCAGTCGATGCTCTCGGTCACAAACATTCCTTTGATGAACCCTGACATCGTAACGGGCGTCTCTCTGATGCTCCTGTTCGTGTTTGTGGGAAGGGCGCTCGGCTTCTCGCAGTACCTCAACTTCTGGACGCTGCTCATTGCCCACGTGACTTTCAACCTGCCTTACGTTATCCTGAACGTGCTTCCGAAGCTCAACCAGACCGACAAGAGCCTTTTTGAAGCCGCACAGGATCTCGGCGCACCGCCGCCAAGGGCATTTTTCATGGTTGTGCTGCCCCAAATCGTGCCCGGCATCATCTCCGGAGCGATCATGGCGTTCACACTGTCGCTTGACGATTTCGTAATCAGCTACTACACGTCGTCGGGATTCCAGACGCTTCCGCTCAAGATTTACTCTATGACCAAGAAGGTCGTGAAACCTGACATGTACGCGCTCTCGAGCCTGATTTTCCTTGTCGTCCTGGTGCTTCTGCTCGGCTCGAACATCTTCCAGATGAGGGCTGAAAACAAGACTTCGAGGGTTCTGCGCAAGGAGCAGAAAGCCCGTAAAAAATCGAAAGAAATTGCGGTTTGACACGCCAATGCATCTCCGCGAGGGGACGTTGGCGTAAAGAATATAAAATGGAGAAAACGTGAAATGAAAAAAATTGTTTGTGTGATCGTTGCGTGCGCAATGCTTATTGCGCTTGCCGCACTTCCGGTTTCCTGCAAGAGAAACGATACTGTAGCGAACCTTGAAGGCGACTACACAGGACTTGAAGGAACATCCCTTTACATCGTAAACTGGGGTGAGTACATCTCGGACGGCTCTGAGGGGACGCTTGATATCATCAAGGCTTTCGAAAAGACCACGGGCATCAACGTCACTTACGACGACAGCACTCCGAGCAACGAAGCTATGTACGCAAAGCTGAAGAGCGGCGCCGTGGCGGTTGACATTGTCATCCCCTCTGACTACATGATTCAGAGAATGATCAAGGAGGACATGCTTCAGAAGATCGACACGTCGAAGATACCCAACTACAAGTACATACTTGACGAGTACAAGAACCTGTATTTCGATCCGCAGAACGAGTACTCGGTACCGTACAACGTAGGCATGGTCGGCGTTATCTACAACAAGACCATGGTTGAGGGCACTCCGGACAGCTGGAACCTCCTTTGGGACAGCAAATACACGAACAACATCCTCTCGTTCAGCAACCCGAGAGACGCGTTCGCGACAGCTCAGTTCCTCCTCGGCCAGGACGTCAACAACACCGACAAGGCCCTCTGGGACGCCGCAGCCGAAAAGCTTAAGGAGCAGACACCTGTTCTTCAGAGCAGGGTTATGGACGAAGTCTTCAACAAAATGGAAGGCGGCAACGCAGCCGTCGCTCCCTACTATGCGGGCGACTACCTCCTAATGAAGAGCATCAACGACGATCTCGAGTTCTTCTACCCGAAGGAGGGCACCAACATATTCGTTGACTCGATGTGCATCCCCAAATCCGCAAGGAACTACGAGGCAGCCCTCATGTTCATCAACTTTATGCTTGAGAACGAAGTTGCACTCGCCAATGCGGAGTACCTCTGCTACGCTTCGGCTCACAGCGGCGTTGTGAACAACCCCGACTACTCGTTCAAGGACAATGAGATACTCTATCCCGACAGCGAGCACAAACCGAAGACGCAGTACTTCTATGATCTTGATCCTGAGATTCGCTCATACTATGAGAAGCTCTGGGAGGGCATTGTAAGATGACAACATACTTTGACGCGGCAGGAATGGCGCTGCTTTCGGCTGAAACCGAGGAAAGCATTGGCGAGAACCTTGAGGGGTCGACCGTTGCCGATGCGACTCCGAAGCCGGCTGAGCAGAAGAGCGGAAACACGACTGGCATGAGAGTTTTGCTGATCGTGGGCACCGCCATCGTTCTTATCATTGCGATTGTGCTCGCGCTGCGTTCGGCAAACAAAAAGTACGGAAAGGAATGGTGACAGGCCTGATTTGGCCTGCCTGCCTTTTGAAGTGACCAATGAGCAGCAGATATTACGACAACGACAACGACCTCGGGATACTCACAAGAATTGCGATGGTGATTGCTGCGCTGTTTGTGATGTCTTCCTACTTTTTGGTCACTTTTGTTCACGGTGAAATACCGTTCATAAAAGGCCTTGACAACACCGGAAGAAGGCTTGCCTACAGCCTGATCTGGATGTTTCATGCCTGCGGCGTCGCGGCCATTATGTTCGCCGCGGCAAAGCAAAAACCGCTCCTGTCCTTCAGACTTCTTGAGATAAAGGACAAAAAGCAGGCCTGGCTCATACCTCTGGGCTCGGCAATGGCTTTCGCGGGCGGCGTGGCCCTGAACAGGGTCGTGATCCTTCTTGTTTCGATCATACCTTTTCCGCAAAAATGGGTAGAATCGCACGATGCGGCCGTCACGGGCACAATGCAGGGCAACGCGTTTGTGGCGATCATTGCCGTGTGCGTCATGGCTCCCGTCATCGAGGAGCTCTGCTTCCGCGGGAAAGGATTTTACTACATCAGGAGAGTTTTCGGAGGCACTGCGGGAACCGTTGTCGCAGTCGTTGCGACCTCTGCGCTGTTTGCGGCCTCGCACTCGGGCTACATACAGATGATCTACGCTTTTGTAATCGGCGTGGTCTTCTCACTGCTCTCGCTGCGCAGCGGGTCGGTGATACCCTCGATATTCGCACACATCGGCTTCAACGCCGCAAACCTGATCTTCTACGCGATCAACCCCGCCAACGATGCCGCCAAGGCAACCATGATTAACGTTGCTTCAATCGCAGTCCTTGTGATCGCGGCGGTCGCGCTGTTTATCATTGGCGGTATACTGAGGGACTCGAAAGATACGGACGGCGAGCAGCCGGACATTTACATAAAATGAACGAAAGAGGCACCGGCTGAAGCGTGCCTTTAAAATACAAAAACAGTCAGGACGGAAAAATGATCATTCTTTTTATCGGCGACGTTTTCGGAACACCGGGCAGGGACGCGCTTTTCCACGGGCTCTACAGCCTGAAAAAGAGGGAAAACGTTGACATTTGCATCGCCAACGGCGAAAACGCGGCATCAAACGGCAGAGGCCTTTCGGGCAGGGACGCGAGGGACATCATGGAGTCGGGCGTTGACGTCATAACCATGGGCAACCACGTCTGGTCTTGCCGCGAATTCGAAGAGTTTGCTGACAGGCTCCCCATAGTGAGACCCGCCAATATCGGCCGCGGCAGGCCCGGCAAAAAGTACATTGTGACCGAAGTCTGCGGCAAAAAGGTCGGAATAACCAACATCGAGGGCAGAACGTTCATTGACATTGTCGGTGACGATCTTTTCGCGTGCGCCGACGATATGGTTGCGGCTATGAAGGCGGAGGGCGCCGAAGTCACGGTTGTCGATTTCCACGCCGAGGCGACATCCGAAAAGAAGCTTCTTGCCATGTACCTTGACGGCAAGGTGTCCGCAGTCATAGGCACGCACACACACGTTCAGACGGCTGACGAGACAGTTCTCCCCGAGGGCACAGCGTTCATAACGGACGCCGGAATGACCGGCATATCCAGAGAGAGCATAATCGGCATGGCTTACAAGGGCGTTTACGAGAAGTATGCGCTCGGCAGAAAAGCGTCTTTTGAACCCGTCAAGAAGGGCACTCTCGAGATCAGGGGAGTTGTGATTGACGTTGACGATGTGACCGGTCTTGCAAGGTCCGTGAAGAGGGTCGCAGAGGTCGTGACACTGCCCGAATGAGCCTTGGCGGTTTTCGTGAAATATTTCCGATTATTTCCTAATTTTCCGGAAATATTATTCTGCTTTACTGTGCTTTCAATATGTTTTAAAATTCTCTCCCGGCACCCAAAAACCGTGCACAGAAGACGGTTAATCACAAGCCGGCAGGAGGATTTATCATGAAATATTTAAAAGTTTCTGCAGACACTGAGGTCGGCGGACTTGCCGGTGCGATTGCCGGCTGTCTGAGACACGGGGAAGAGGCCCAGGTCGTGAGCGTAGGCGCAGGTGCGCTGAATCAGTCCGTTAAAGCGATCGCTATCGCAAAGGAGTTTTTGCAAAAAGACGGCAAGGATATTGCAATGGAGCCCGGTTTCTCTCTTGTCACGATCAGCGGCACGGAAAAGACCGCAATCATTCTGCACGTTTTCGAAATCCTTGCAGAGGAGGAGCGTCTGGCAGGGTAATGTTTGAAGTCAAGAAAAACCTGAAGCTATACAAGGATGACATGCTGGAGGCCATGGAGGGCGTCGGGCATTTCTTTACGACGCGCTTTGGCGGCATCTCAGGCGCTTCAGGCAATCTTTTCAATGCTTCATTCAGCCGCGAAACAGACCCGGAAAGCTATAAAGTCAGGGAGAACGCGGCAATTGCGGCTTTCGCAGAGGACCTTCCGAAGGAGCGGTTCACTTCCGTAAAGCAGGTCCACGGGGACAGGGTGCTTAAGGTCACCGAGGAGATTGCCGGCGCGCGGTTCGGGAAGCCTGCGATTGTGATAGAGGCGGATGCGATGATAACCGATCTGCCCATGACGCCTCTTTTCACCACGCACGGGGACTGCCTGCCGGTGTACATCTACGCCAAAGGAACCGCTGTCGGTATGTCTCATTCGGGTTGGAGAGGCTGCGCCCTCGGAATTGCGGGAAAGACTGCTGCGGCGATGTCGCGTGAGTACGGAGTATCTCCGAAAGAGATGTTCTGCGCGGTCGGACCGTCCATCTGCAGAAAGTGTTTTGAAATTGACGAACCCGTCTACAGAGAGCTGAGAGAGGCTTTCCCTGACGAGGCGCTTTATACATATAATTGCGCTAATAATAAGTATTATGCGGACCTTGGCGGCATGGTTTTACAGTCGCTGACGGACGCCGGAGTGCCGCAGGAGAATATCAGCCTTGGCGGTGTCTGCACGTGCTGCAGTGAGAATCGTGAGCTGTTTTTCTCGTACAGAGGCGAGAAGGGCAAAAACGAGGGGCTTATGGGCGCCGCAATCTGGCTCCGGTGACGGACGTGAAGAAGAGAAGGTGCAAAAATGGACAGTGAAAGGCTGAATTTGTTCAAACGGTCGCTTGACGATTTCATCAACGCAAATTATGAGGAGGCATTGTACCGCGCCGCCGAGAAAAAGTCCTTTAAAGCCCGCGGCAAATTCGCCAAGGCTCCCCGCCTGCGTCTCGGAACAGGGACGCCTCATGAAAACTTGGCTCCTCTCGAGAATATGGCGCCTCTCGAAAGCTGCGCGCCAAGGTCGCTGGATGATGTGCTGAGTCACATTGACGACACGTTTCAGGAGAAGCTTTTCTACCATATCGACACGAAGGGCCTTGACGATGTCGAGGTGTACACCAGGGCCCACATAGACCGCAGGCTTTTTTCAAAAATCAGGTCGAACAAGGACTTCAAACCCAGCAAGAAGACTGCCATCTGCCTCTGCTTCGGGCTGGAGCTGGAGCTTGACGATGCCCTGGATCTTCTGAACAAGGCGGGCTACACCCTCTCCCACTCCTCGAAAACGGATCTTATAGTGGAGTATTTTCTGAAGACCGGCGAGTACGATCTCTGTTTGCTGAACGAGATCCTTTACGGATACGGCCTTGACATCATGTATGTTTAACAGTTTTCAAGTCTTGAAAATGTCGCATTAATTGCGACCTGCCGCCAATGCTTTTCCTTTATAATTCACCCGAAAAACATAAAGGAGGGCAAAACCGTGAACAACATTTTAACTGAACTGGTTTTTATCATCGACAGGAGCGGATCAATGAGCGGCCTTGAGAGCGACACAATCGGAGGCTTCAATTCACTCATTGAAAAGCAGAAGACGGAAGAGGGCGAGGTCATTGTGACCACAGTCCTTTTCAACGACACCGTGACAGTTGTGCACGACGGCTTGAAAATCGCCAATATCCAAAAAATGACCCGGAAGGACTATGTCCCGGGGGGCTGCACCGCGCTGCTGGACGCCGTAGGAACCACCGTCAGCCGCATTGCCGAAAAGCAAACAATGCTGAAAGATGAATTCACTCCCGGAAAAACCATGGTGGTGATCACCACCGACGGCCTTGAGAATTCGAGCAGAGAGTACAGCTACGAAAGGATTAAAAAGGTCATCGAAAGGCAAAAGGAACTGGGCTGGGAGTTTATTTTCCTTGGGGCAAACATCGACGTCTGCAGCGAGGCGGCGAAGTTCGGCGTGGACAGGGAGAACGCCGTCAAGTTCAACTGCGACAGCACGGGCATAGACATTCAGTACGAGGCCCTCGGCTGCGCTATAAAGGAGCTGCGCAAGAAGGGCAGCATAGGAAAAGGCTGGCGCAAACCCCTTGACCGGGACGTAAGCTCAAGAGGGGCGTGACAGAAATAACTTCAATGTAGAGCATAACAATGCGAAAAAAGACTCCGCCAAGGGGTCTTTTTTTGCTGAAGTTATCTTTGTGCCAAGCTTAAAGGTTCGTTTCTTTTGCAATGAATCTAAAAATATAGTAAAATCCACAGGGGAAACTCTGACAAAATGGTTTAAACGTGCAGTGAGAAACAGCTGCCGTGCAGACGTTTCGCTGGGTGAAAAAGATTCCGGAGCATAATTAAGACCGGAAAAGGACAAGAGGAGTTTATGCTTTTTAGAAAGCCTGGAACGCACAAAAAAAGGCATATTGTTAAAACGGTTGCGGCTGCGGTCATCGCATCGGCAATCGCTGTTCTGTGCGGCTGTGCAATCCCCGGCTCGGGTGAGATACCCGATGACGTATCGACTCCCCGTGCGACAAAAGGGGTGACTTCGGAAACTCCGAAACCGGAGAATCCTGTTCCGGGCGGAACGCTCAAGCTTTCAATCGGGCCTTACGATACGGTAAACCCGCTGCGGACTTCAAATGAGGACCTGAGGCTTTTCCTGTGCGCTTTCGTGTGCGAAAATCTCGTCGATATAGGGCCGGACATGCAGATAAGGCCGGGCGTTATTACGTCGTGGAGCGTTGACGATACCTACAGAGTGTGGGAACTCAAGGTTGACAACGGCGTTGTTTTTCACAGCGGCGCGGCAGCGGAGGCGGAAGACGTCAAGATACTCATTGACAATATCATCGGCTTTGGCGGCAATTATGCGGAGAATGTGAAGAACGTTGCCGGATGCTCGGTTGCGGACAAGGAGACGGTCCAGATCATTCTGAAGGAGCCTGATGCGCTTTTTGTGAACAAGCTGTGCATCCCGTTCGTGGGATGGCAGACATTGGCGTCAGACAGGCCTGTGGTTCTCGACGCGACGGGTATTTTCAGGACGACCGAGTTTGACGGCGGGCACATTCTGCTCGAAAAAAACACGCTCTACAGGGACAAGTCGAAGCTGACATATTACAACACGATTGACATAACGGTTTTCGAAAGCGAAAACGCCAAGGTCAATTCCGATTTTGACATCTGCGTCGTCCAGGGCGCTTCGGTAGGCGCCAATCTGCTCCGCGAGGGCTCGAAAGTTTACTATTACGGAGGGACGGGCTACGATTACATTGCCGTTAACTGTGCAACGACATACCTGCGCGGCGCGGCGGACCCTGTGACGGGCGAGAAGAGCTACATTACACTCGACAACCCGTTCAGCGAGAAGAAGCTCAGGCAGGCTCTGAACTATGTGACGAGCAGGACAGAAGCTGTGAACAAAGCGGCTTCGGGCAGGGCGACGATATCGCTCCTTCCTCTCTATTCGGGAACAGTATACAGGACACAGAATGCCGCGGACTTTACGTACAGCCCGGAGCATGCGATGCAGCTGCTGATTGAGGCCGGCTACGAGCGCACGGCAGAAGGCTGGTTCAGAAACGGCGAGGAGCTCACGGTGAGCGCGATAAGCCCGAGACAGAGCTACAGGATGACGGCTGTGATGCGTGCGGCGGTCGAGGGCTTGAGAGACATTGGCGTCAGGGTTGAGCTTTATGAGCTTACGGACGAGGATTACCTTGCGAGGCTCAACGCGAGAGAATATATGATTGCCGCCGTCGAGATTGAGCTTGGCGTGTGGCAGGACTGCGGGGCTGTTTTCGGGACGAACGGTGCACTCAACTATTCGTTCTACAGCGACTCCAGGATAGATGATTACATCGCGCAGACGAGGCTTCACAGCGACCCGGCGGTTGTTGCGGCGGCGTTTGCGAGGATAGAGGAGATCATTCTTGACGACTGCCCGATCGTAGGGCTGTTCATTGCCGACAACGCGCTCGTTACAAGCGGACGCATTGGCGGTGTCAGGGAAGAGATATTAAGACCATGGGCACCGCTTTCAGGTGCAGCGGAATGGTGGATCAAATAAAGAAAGGGAATTGTTAATGATTTCGTATATAGTGATTGGCGTCGTGAGCCTGCTTTTGCTCGTGGCCGACCAGGTTGTCAAAGTGATAATCGACTCAAATCTCGTGCAGAACGGCGACGGGATAGTTGTTATCGGGAACTTTTTTTCGATCACGAACGTCCACAACAAGGGCGCTGCGTGGGGCATTTTTCAGGACGCGACAATCCCGCTTGCAATCCTGTCGGTTTTGATGGCGGCGGTGGTTCTCTACGTTTTCATCCAGGCTGACTCGAACCTCGTGAAGCTCTCGACTGCGCTCATTTTCGTGGGCGCTATCGGCAACGTGATTGACAGGTTCAGGCTTGGCTATGTTGTCGATTTCCTGCATTTTTACAATCTTTTCGGCTTTTACGATTTTCCGACGTTTAACATTGCCGATATATGCGTGACAAGCGGCGTCATAGGCCTCATCATATATTTCATCTTCTGCTCGAGGAAGAAGAACGCGTTCAGGCAGGGCACGCTCCTCCACAGGTGGTTCTACGAAAAAAAGACCCCGGAAGAGGGCAGGGATGCTTCGAAAGAGCCTGACAGCGATGCTGCCGATGACACAGCCGCCAATGACACAGCCGCAGATGACACTGACGACACGAAAAACAGCTAAAAAAGAGTTTTAACTTACATGGCAGAAAACAACCGGATCATTAAGTTCATATGCGACGTCAAGGGCGAGCGGGCTGATGTCTTTGTCGCGGACGAGATTGAGGATGCGGCCGCGGTGCCTGCGGTGAGCCGGAGCGGTGTCAAAAAGCTGATCGACGAGGGCAATGTGCTTGTCAACGGCAGTCCGTGCAAGGCGAATTACAGGACAAATATTGGCGATGTAATTGAGGTCAGACTGCCGGAACCCGAGGTGATCGAGGCTGTGCCCGAGAACATACCGCTCGACATCGTCTACGAGGACAGGGACATTATAGTTATAAACAAGCAGCGCGGTCTTGTGGTGCATCCTGCGCCCGGGAATGCGTCGGGAACGCTCGTAAACGCGCTTCTTTTCCACTGCAGGGACCTCTCGGACATCAACGGCAAGATAAGGCCGGGCATCGTCCACCGCATTGACAGGGACACGACGGGGCTTATCTGTGTCGCCAAGAACAACGCCGCTCACATATCGCTCGCGGCGCAGCTCGAAACCCACTCGATGGCAAGAGTCTATCTTGCGGTGACCGAGGGCACGCCGAGGGGCGGCTCCGGAACGGTGAACTCGCCTATAGGAAGGCACCCCGTTGACCGGAAGAAAATGGCGGCCGGCGTCAAAAACGGCAAGGAAGCCGTGACGCACTACGAAACGATTGAAAAGAAGGCGGGCTTTGCGCTCGTCAGAGTGAAACTTGAGACCGGAAGAACCCACCAGATTAGGGTGCACCTCGCTTCGATAGGGGCGCCTGTCGTTGGCGATCCTGTCTACGGTATCAAAAACCTGAGGGGGCTCGACGGCCAGCTGCTGCACGCAGGTCAGCTGACTCTGAGGCACCCCGGAACGCTTGAGGAGATGGTGTTCAGGGCGCCGCCGCCAAGCGATTTTATCGCATTTTTAAGGAAAAACGGCTTTGAGCTTGCCGACAGACCGGAGGATATGATATGAACGTCGCGATTATAATGGCCGGGGGCATCGGCAAGCGGATGAACGCCGAAAAACCCAAACAGTTTCTGCCCCTTCGCGGGAAGCCCGTGATTCTCCACTCGCTTGAAACGTTCCAGAACTGCCCGATGATAGATGCGATTGCGGTCGTATGCGCCGAGGGGTACATTGGCGTGTGCAAAAAGCTCGCTGAGGAAAACAATATCACAAAGTGTGTCTCGGTCGTCCCGGGCGGCGCCGAAAGATACGACTCGTCAAGGATAGGGGTTGCCGAGGCATTCAAAATCGCCAACGGGACCGATGCGGTCGTCCTGATCCACGACGCAGCGCGCCCCTTCGTGACGGAGGAGATCATTGCCGCCAATATAACCGCCGCCGAAAAGTTCGGCGCCTGCGAGACCGCAATTGAAATGACAGACACGGTGATTTCCGGAAAGGACGGCTTCACTTCAGCTGTGGTTCCGAGAGAAGGCCTTTACAGAGTACAGACGCCACAGAGCTTCAGGCTTTCCGTCATCAGGGAGGCTTTTGACAGCTACAATCCGGAAACCGACGGGCCCGTTACGGACGACGCAACGCTTGTCCTCAGAAGAGGCGGCAGGGTCGCCATCGTCAAAGGGAGTGCCGCCAACGTCAAAATAACAACCCCGGAGGACCTTCGCTGATTGCAAGAAAAATGCGGATTTGGTATAATGAGCTTCACAAGCAGGCTTGACGGTCGCGGGCGGCAACGAAAGGACCCGTCTGAGGAAAGTCCGGGCTCCGCAGGGCAAGGGTGCCGGGTAATACCCGGTGAAGGCAACTTCCAGGAAAGTGCAACAGAAAACAACCGCCCGTTTTTCGGGTAAGGATGAAAAGGCGAGGTAAGAGCTCACCGGCAGTGCGGTAACGCATTGGCCGTGTAAACCCCACCCGGAGCAACACCGTTATGGGCCGTATGGCTTGCCCGGCCGGCCTGAGGTGGCTATGATCACGGCAGTAATGTCGCGGCTAGATAGATGACCGTCCATAAAGACAGAACCCGGCTTATTGCCTGCTTGTAAACATCGGACTGTTTGTAAACTATCGGACTGTAAGAAGTCTTTTTGCAATCTTTCAGGAAAGGGAAACTGCCATGAAGTGTCCGTATTGCGGAAATATTGACGATAAAGTCGTGGACTCGAGAAGCTCGGAGGACGGTTCCTACATCAGGAGAAGACGCCTCTGCTCATCCTGCGGTGAGCGCTACACAACGTTTGAGACCGTTGAAAACATTGAACTCATGGTCATCAAAAAGGACGGAACGCGCGAACTTTTTGACAGGCAGAAGATCAGACTCGGCATCATGAAAGCCTGCGAAAAGCGTATGGTCACGAGCGACCAGATAGACTCGATGGTAAAAAGCATCGAGCAGAACCTCGTATCGTCAATGCAGAAGGAAATCCCCTCGGAGACGATCGGCGAGATGATCATGGAAAAACTGAAAGCAGTCGACAAGGTCGCCTACGTAAGGTTCGCGTCAGTCTACCGCGAGTTCAAGGACGTTGACACGTTCATGGAAGAACTGAAAAAAATCATCACAGACAAGTAAAATCCGAACACGCCAATGAAAGAGACCGACACCCGAAAAAAGGCGAGGCTCATCGCGCTGATAGTTCTGCATCTCTCTGCCGTCATAGTGACGGTCTTTGCGGTGCAGAGCTTTTTTGTTGCAGGCGGCGAGGGCAACATGTCTGTCACGGGCGCCGTCGCTTTCAGGTACTTCACGGTCGACTCAAACGTCCTCGCCGCGGTCTCGTCGTTTATCATGATGATCTGCGCCGCAAAGCAGCTCGGCGGCTCGCACGAGCCGCCGGGCTGGGCAAGGCTCCTGAGCCTTGCCGCAACCGTCGCGGTCACACTTACTATGCTCACGGTCGTACTGTACCTTGGCCCGTTCGTCTACGGCTATCCGGCCCTGTTTAAGGGCTTAAACCTGCCGCTGCACCTGACAACGCCGCTCACAGAGCTCGCGGCGTTCGTATGGCTCGAAAGCGTCGGTGCAGCGCGGATAAAGCGCCGTTTCATGATCATCGGCGTGGCGCCAATGTTCGTTTACGGCGCGGTTTACCTTGTGATGGTTGTCGTCTTAAAGCGGTGGCCCGATTTTTACGCGTTTAACACGGACGGCACTTTCGGGCTGACGGTCCTCATTATGACCGCGTTTACGGCGGCGATATCATACGCGGTCGGCTTGGCGGCAAACCTTGTCGCAAAGAAAAGCGCGGGGCGCTGAGGCGTGACAGTGAAATGTTTTTTGAGGGATTGCCGGCTCGTGAAAGGGCCGGTTTTTTGTAACGTTTTGTGACATTGGCGGGTTGGGCTGCGGTGAGTGTCCGTTTTTCCGCAATTTCAGCGAAAAAATAAGGCCGGAGGGGCTTTGCGCAGCCTATTTATATGCGCGCGCGTCTATTGTATTTCGGCTTTTGCGGTGCTAAAATACAATGGCAGTTTCTCTGCGAAAGGAAAGACAAACGTGGCTGACGGCGTACAGCGCGGGAACGAAACGCGCAGAATAGTGACGAATAAGGAGAGGCAGCGCAGGCTGAAGGCGGTGAAGCGAAAGAAAATGTTCCTTCGCACTGTCTTTGTGCTGCTCGGACTTGCTATCGTCGCCGGCATCGCCGCGCTCACTGTCACGCTCGTCAAGGCAGTTAAAAGGATGTCGTCAAGCTCGCGCGGCGCCGACAAATACTACTGCTCCGTGTTTCAGCTTGAGAATGCCGAGGACGGGAATGTGGTGTGCACCGAGGATGAGATATTCATTTTCAGGAGCGGTGTGCTGACGTGCGCGGATGCCGCAGGTGTGACGCTCTGGACCGAGGATTTCGGCGAGGGCAGCTATGAGCTTGAAGCGTTCAACGGCGGGGTCGTTGTGTATGCCATTGGCGGCAAAGAGATAAGGTGCTTCAGCGGCAGCGGACTTCTGTGGGAGCGGACGGGGCTTGAACCGATAAGTTTCGTGGTGCTCGGCGAGAACGCGTCAAGGTGTCTCGTGTGCACGGAGCCTGAGGACTGCCTGTCGAAGATTGTTCTTTTCAGCACGAAGAATTCAAAGACCGCCGAGGAGACTCTTCTTGAGAAGAAGTTCAGGGAGAACCAACTTCTTTCGGCTGCGATTTCGCCTGCGGGGAAGAGCATTGCCGTGGTTGAGCTCAGAATTTCGGACACTGGAGAGGACGCCGCAACGAGGGTCATCGCGTATAACGTTGCCACGGGCCAGACGCTTGTGTCGAAGCTGTTTGAAAACGAGGTCTGCCCCTACTGCAGTTTTGCGGGCGAGACGAGCCTTGTCGCAGCGGGAAGAAAGAACGTCCATCTTTTTGAGAAACTGAGCAAAAACAACGTCGGAAACGTTAAATATTCAAAGATCGTGAGCATCGGCGACGCCGGAAACGACGTTATCGCGGTTGCGACGATCGACAAGAAAGTCGTGGCGGCTGTGGGAACGGCGGACGGAAAGTCGGACGTCAAGGTGTATGACGCAGACGCGGGCACGACAAGGTCATTCCCCGTGCCGAGAGCCGTGAAGGGCTTCCTGGGCTGCGGCGGAGACGTGTTTGTCTGCTTCACACAGACCGATTTCCTGGTCTACGATTTCGACGGAAACGAGGTCAGCTCGTGTGAGGAGAAGATCGATATCGACCGTGTGAAGGCGGGCAGCAGGGGATTCTTTGCGGTCAGCGGAGATTACGGCACGTCGATAATAAACGTTAAGAAAGCGGCTTAAACCGCTTCCTGATATACCGGACGCAGGGCGGCGGACCCTTAATAGCGGCTTCGTTAAAACGGTTTCGCTCAAAGCAGTTTTGCTTAAGGCGGATTCGCTTAAGGCGGACCCGTAGAAGAGGCTTCGTTAAAACGGTTTCGCCTGAAGCGGTTTTGCGGCCTTGGCGTCAAGAAGATAAAACCCTAAATACGAAGAGGTGGAAAAGTGCCTTCAATCGCTTCTGCTGTTTTTGATCTGCTGATGCTTGGAGTCGTTGCTGCGATCATCTTCATCGGAAAAAGGGCCGGATTACTAAGGATGGTGTTCATACTCGGCATAGTGTTTTTCGCGGTGTTTATCGCGAAGCTGTCGATGCCCCTTGTAAACTCGGCGCTGACTCAGATGAAGGTCGGCGACTCTGTTAAAAGTTCGGTCAAAAACTCGGCAATGAGCTTCATCGAGCAGGACGAGACTCTCGATTTTGAAGGCGTGACGAAAAAAATGGGGCTGCCTGACGAGGTGGCGGCGATGGCGGAGAGGTCCGTTGAAGGCATCAGACAGGAGAAGGGCGAGGCCCTTGCCGAGAAGATTTCGGGGTTTGTTGCCGATATAACCGTCAAGCTCATCAGCTACGTTGCGGTTGCCGTGATAGTGATCTTTGTGCTGATCATACTGTCGCTGGTGACTAAGCTGATAAACAAGATACCCGTCCTGGGCACCGCCAATGCCATTGGCGGCATGATCGTCGGCATAATTGCCGGCTGCTCGATAGTTTTCCTGATTTGCGTGCTGGTCAGCAGCGCAGGCATCGGAGCAACATCCGGAACGCTCGCGGACATCACACACAGATCTTATATAATCAAAGCGCTAAGCAAGCTTGGATTGATCGGCGGTATAATCAAATGAAGAGAGTTCTGGCAATGTTGTCGGCAATCGTGCTGGCAGTATCCTTTACAGCCTGCGCAAACCGCAGGGTAACGTACGAAAGAAAAACACCTGTGTACCTTGACACGCCAAAGCCCACGAACGGGCCCGACTGGACTGTCACCGAGACGCCTGCACCCGCGTCGCCGACGCCTTGCGAGACCGAGGAACCTACACCGAATCTGCCGTTCAAGTTTACGGGATACGCGTACTGCGTCATCAACGGAAGCACGGGAGAGGTTCTCCTTGGCGAGAACGTTGACACGAGAAACTATATCGCGAGTATCACCAAGCTGCTCACGGTTCTCACGGCGCTCGACTGGCTTTCAACTTCAGAGAACGTGAAGGTTAAGTACGGCTGGCTTGACTACCTCAGGATCGGCGGGGGCATTGACTCGTTCGGCATCAACGAGGGCAGCACGTATAATATAGGCGACCTTGTCGATATGGCTCTTGTGAGATCGTTCGGCGACGCCGCTATCGTGCTCGGAAAGGCTGCTGAGGAGCGCTCCGGGCGTGATTTTATCGACCTTATGAACGAGAAGGCGCTGTCGTTCGGCATGACGAACAGCCACTTCGACAACGTTATCGGCCTTGACATAGGCAATGACTTTTACAACAACTATTCGACTGCGGGTGACGCGGCCAAGCTCATGGCTGAGGCTCTCAAAAACGAGAAGGTTATGAGTTCGTGCTGCGGAAAGGACGTCAGACTGACGACCGGAAACCTGCTCAACAACACGAGCGCTTTCCTGACGACAAAGTACGAGGGCGCGTCGTATACTGTCATTGGCGGCAAGACAGGCTACACCAAGGCGGCGGGCTCAAACCTCGCGGTCGCGGTGAGAAGCAATATAACCGGAACCGTTTACGTGGTCGCTTACATCCACGGAATCGGTATGAACGTCCTTGGCGGTGAGATACACAGCATGCTCGAGTATCTCTGCGCAAGAGAGGCATCCTGAACAAAAATCGAAGTGAGGTTTTAGAGATGACGGGTGAACCGACGGACAAAAAAGAGGAAGGCGTGACTGAAGACGCCAATGCTTTTTCTGAGGAAGTCATTGAAGAATCAGGCGGAGAGTCAAAAAAGAAAAAGGCCCCCAAACAAAAGAAGCCAAAGCTGACGCGCGAGGAGAAGAAAGCCTTAAGGGCTGAGGAAAGACTCCTCACAAGAAGCGAGATCAGGGAGGGTTTCAAGACGTTTAACGAAGTCCGAACCGGTTTTCTGACGTGGCTCGGAATTTGTGTGATACTTGCGCTTTCGTCGCTGTTCTTTACAAGTTGGACGGCGGGGAGCAATGCAGGGTCTTTCATGGTTGTATTCAACGTGACGTCGCGCGTCTGCTCGCTTTTTGCGCTGACGCTTTTCGGCGTTTTCACTCCTTACAAAAAGACCGTGTTCGTGTGCGGCGTCACCGTCTGGACGGCGTGGATGCTCATGCTTTCAAACGTGCCGGTATGGCTCATGATCGCGGTGCCCGTGCTCTGCGCAGGGCTTGTGCCGCTCACTCTCATTGGCGAGTTGAAGCAAAAGAAGAGCGGCGAGCCTGCAAAAGAGGTCTCCGGCGAGACGCGCGAATGGGTGTTTTTCTTCTATTTTTCGGTAATTTTTGCACTTGTGCTCGAACTGATGCACAGCTTTAAAGCAAAGGCTCCGGTGTTCAACTTCGGCGCGCCTTTCATGCTCCTTTTGAAGAACCCCGACAAGTTCATGAACAACGCGATGGTCGTCTTCTTCACGGGCATCTGGACGAGAATCTGCAGAAAGCGCAAGTTTGCCACGGCCGTTTTCATGCTGGTCTGGCTTATCCTCGCATTCGGCAGTCTGCTCAAAATCAACAACGTCTACGAGCCGCTCATGCTTCTTGACATATTCGCCACGATAGACATGGCGGCCGTTGTCACCAAGTATTTCTCGGTATTCTTCTTCGCGGGCGTCATCATAGGCCTTGTTCTTGTGATCGGAGGACTCGTGTTCCTTATCAGGATGGAGAAACCGAAGCGTGTGCGCGGCACCCACAAGGTGATCGCGGCGATACTTGCCGTCATAGCTCTTGTCTCGTTCTCGCTTTCGGCGGGGCTTCCCTACGCAAGGTTCACGGACAAGCACGAGATAGTAAACTTCTATAACCAGGGTTTTGCGGCGAGCTTTGCAAGGACCTTCGTGAGCTGGGTCAACCCAAGGCCCGAGGGCTACACCGAGGCAAGCTTTGAGGAGATTAAAAACACCGTCAACAAAGAGTACAAAGCCGGCAAGGACCTTCAGGTCAAAAACATAATCGCAATCCAGCTTGAGTCGTTCTCCGACCCCTACGAGTACACAAAGAGGAACAGCGAACTGACGCTTGAATACGACCCGATACCGTTCTTAAGATCGCTTGAGCAGGAGTATTCGACAGGTCTTGTCAGCGTGCCTGTTTACGGAGGCATGACCGTCAAGAGCGAGTTTGAATTCATGACGGGAATCGACCTCGCCAATCTCCCGAACGGCCTCAACCCTTACGTAACGACCATCAAGGATCTTCCGATTCACAGCCTGCCGCGCTACCTGAGCTCCCTTGGCTTCAGGACGACGGGCATACACAACTACCAGGGCGAGTTCTTCTCGCGAATGTACGTTTACGAGAGTCTCGGATTTGACCGTTTCGTGCCGATGGAGACCATGAACGGCATCAAGAGAAGAAACGACGACCTCTGGGCTGCGGACGATGTGCTCGCGGGCTACATCGAGAGGGCGCTTGACGAGAACAAGGACAGCCGCAACTACGTTTTTGTTTCGACGGTCCAGCTCCACGGAAGCTACCCGGTCATCCCCGCCGAAGAGTTCCCCATGAAGATTGAGGGCCTTCCCGAGGGAAGCGATATCGAGGGCCAGTTCCAGTACTACGTCGGCCAGCTGATCGAATTTGACAAGGCAATCAAAGACATTGTCGATATGCTTGAAGCGCGCGACGAACCCTCAGTCCTCGTGATGTATGCGGACCACCTTCCGGGTATCGCCAAGGAGCTCTGCGAGCTCTCCGTAGAGGACGCCTTCAGGACGCGCTACTACATCTGGACCAACCTTGACAAGTTCGGCATCGAATTTGAAAGACAGGAAAAAGACCTGCCGCTCTACAAGCTCTCCACGCTCGTGCTCGACAGGATAGGCCTTGACGGCGACTTTATCAACAAGTTCCACGAGGTATACGCCGATAAGACAGAGGAGGAGTACGCAGAGGCATCGAAGATCGTTGACTACAAGCTTGCGTACGAATCCGGCGACATCTACGACGACGGAGTACCGCTCGTGTTCGGGTTTGACACGCCGAAGATCATTGGCGTCACCGAAGAGGGCTCCGAGAACAACACTTCGTTCTATGTTTACAGGGTGAAGGCTGAAGGCGTAACCGACAACACCGTTATCACAATCAACGGGAAGGTCTACAACCTTGTCAGGAGGAGCAGCGACGAGGCTCTCTTCTACACGGGAGGCACACCGCTTAAAGAGGGTGACGTGCTGACGCTGAGAATCATTGGCGAGAGGGTGGGCTTTGTCTACCTTGAGAGCGAGAAATTTGTGTTCAAGTGACGCCAAGGCGCGCAGTTCTTTTAAAATAATTTTAAAATAAAGCGCAAAATCCGGTAAATTTGACACCAAAGCCGCAATAATGCTAAAATGACTGAGCATTTTGCACGGCTACACCACAAAAGAGAAAACCCGGCAGAACTTCTGTAGGGAACATTTTGCTAAAGAAAAGAGTTTTGGATATGACAGAAAATTGGATTGGCGGCGACAATACCGGCAATACGGTCTCCGGAGGCAGCAAAAACAACCAGCCGAGGGGGTCGTTTGACAGGGCATATTTCGGCGCAAAACAGGAGATCACAAATTACGGATTGAAAATTATGGCCGGTGATTTTAACGATCAAAACTCAAACAGCAGTAATTCTTTGAGCAGCTTTAACGGTGCGAGCGGTTACGGCAATGTACCGTCCGGAGCAGGCAGCGACCCTTCCAAGAGCGGCGGTTTTACTTTTGAACCTGTCGGACTTTCGGGCGACGGCGCAAACGGCAACGGCTCTGACGGGGCAAACGGCGGAAACGGCGGAAACGGCGGAAACAGGTCTTCTGACGGCCGTTCTGACTATTACCATAACAGTGACGTGTTCTATACGGATGATGACGAAAATGATGCGGGCGAGGGCGGAAACGGCCCGGATGACGGCTTTGACGTCGAAGAGGAAAACTCGTTCACTTTCTTCGGCGATGACGTAAACATAGGCGACGTCGATCTCGAAGCTTTTGACGAGGACGGCGACGAAGACGTCAAGGTCTACCGCAGGGGCGAGTACGCGGCTTTTGAAGGCAGACAGGCTCCGCAGCAGGACGTGAGGGGCGCTCAGCAGGGAACTCCGAACCGCTCCGGCAGCTCGAACGCAAACGGCGACGATTTTGACAACGAATTTTTCGAGTCGGTCTACTCCGACCGCGGCAAGGGCCTCAGAACGGCGCTTATCGTATTGGTTATAGTGGTCGTCTTCGGACTCGCTGTTTTTCTCGTTTATCAATACGCCAAGGGCGGCTCTTCGGGCAATAAGGACAAAAATCCCGACGTGATCGAGAAGAATGACGTTGTTCTTGACGGTGTGTGCTTCAACGGCGAATCGCTTGCCGGCATGACCCGCGAAGAGGTCGAGCAGCACATCATCGACACGTATATCACGCCCGTTCAGCAGACTAAAATTTCCCTAAAGATAGGCGATTCCGTGCAGGAGCACGCGCTCTCTGAATTCTTTGCGCTTCCTTCGGCCGCCAATATCGCCAAGGAGATCTACGAGTACGGCAGAAACAGTGCGAGCGAAAAAGAGAGCCTCAGCACGAGGGAACACAACGTTGTCTTCACGTTCAGGTACGACCAGTCGGCTGTCCAGAGCATCATCGACAGGCTCGGCTCCCAGACTTCGGGCGACGCGGTAAATCCGACCTACCAGATCAGGGACGGCTTTGTCGTGTTCACAACAGGCAGAAAGGGCGGCTCGATCAACACCGAGGGCCTCAGAAACGACCTCATCCGCGAGCTTTCGAATATCGAGTCAAAGCTCAACAACATGAGATTCTCCCAAGGCATCAACAACGTTACGATTGAAGCCAAGGGAAACATTGTCGATTTCACAAAGCTTGACCTTCAGGAAATCATCGACAAGGTCTACAAGGCACCCGTCAACGCCGAGTACGTCAGAGAGGGCAACGACCTCCACGGCAAGATCACGGTGAAGCCCGACGAGCCCGGCATAGTTCTTGACGCAGTTGCGGCGAGCAGGATTGTCGACAGTATCAACAACGGCGAGGCTGACGGAAACCAGCTTCTGGAATTCGCCAATGTAAGCGCCGAGATCACAGCCGACATGCTCCGCGAAGATCTCTACTACAGATGCCTCGGCGCTGTCGAAAGCGTCAACAGCGAGGACCGCTTCAGCACCAACGACGGCAAGGGCGTCGAGGAGAGAGCGCACAACATCAAGCGCGCCGTCACCCTCATAGGCACCGTCGAGCTCTTCCCCGGAGAGCAGCTTAACCTCATCGAAATGACAGGCAGACTCAATTCCGGCAACAGCTTCTGGAAGGCCGTCGAGAACGTGAACGACGCCGGCGGAGTGGTGAGCGGCGGCGGTATCTCTCAGTTTGCCACAGCTCTTTACGAGTGCGCTCTCAGAAGCGGACTCAACGTCAACAGAGCCTGGAACAACGAATACTACCCGAATTACGGTTTCCCCGGATTCGACGCATACATTTCAAGTTCGGAGGACTCGTCAGGACTCTTCTGCAACCTGATTATCGAGAACTCGTTTGAGGGCCCGATCAGAATCGCAACCTCCTACGACGACGCGACAAACACTCTGAAAGTGACCATCGACGGACCGAAATCAACCGATCCGAGCGCAATCACCTTGAGAAGCGACCTCGTGAAATCGAGCATCAACACCGACAAGACGGGCACTCTCTACTGGTACAACACATACCGCGTGCGCGGAGGCCGCGACGAATACCTCGGACAGGTCGTCTACCTGAAGCTCGGCGAGGGCGTGGAACCGGATCCGACTCCGACGCCTGAGGAGACTCCGACTCCTACACCTGAGGAAACTCCGACGCCCACAGCGGAGGATTCGCCTACACCGACAGCTGAGGGCGAATCTCCTACACCTACGGCAACACCGGAAGGCGGCGAGTCACCGACGCCTACACCGACGCCGGAGGGTGAGTCACCTACGCCTACACCGACTCCGACGCCTGAGGGCGAGTCGCCTACACCTACACCGACTCCGACGCCCGAAGGCGAGTCACCGACGCCTTCACCGACACCCGACGGCGAGTCACCTACGCCTTCACCGACACCCGACGGCGAGAGCCCGACGCCTTCACCGACACCCGACGGTGAGAGCCCGAGCCCGACGCCTACACCGACGCCTGAGACGGAGTGACGCATTGGCGGCCGGAAAGCATTGGCGGCAGAAACTTATTTACAGTTACAAAAAAGCCTCCTCGCGGGGCTTTTTTAGCTTGAAAAAGACGTAAGGCGGGCTGCCGGAGGATTGACTCGCACAGTTTATGCTACTATAATTCAACGGTATCTTTTTTTACCGTTAAGGAGATTTTCATGAAGATAAATCAGGTGATAGGAAAAAGAAAAGGAACTCTTTCGTTTGAGATATTCCCGCCGAAGGGAGATTTTAATTCGGGTGAAGTGCGCGAGCTGCTCTCGTCGCTGTCCCTGCTGAACCCTTCGTATATCAGTGTTACGTACAGCGCGGGCGGATCCAAAAACAACAGTTTTACAGAGGAGATCGCGTCATTGGCGGCAGCGGAGAACCACATTCCGTCGGCGTGCCACATCACGGTCATCAACAGTTCCAAAGAGGAAGTCAACAATACAATTGATTCGTTTCAGAAGAGGGGCATTGAAAACGTGCTGGCTCTGCGCGGCGACCTTGTGGAAGGGGCAACGGGCGGCGGCTACACGCACGCCTCGGATATTATTCCCGAGCTTGTGAAGCGCGGCTTCTGCGTCGGGGCAAGCTGCTACCCTGAAGGTCACCCTGCCTCAGCCGCTCTTGCCGACGACATCCGCTACATGAAGCTGAAAGAGGAGCTCGGCGCGTCATTTTTCGTCTCGCAGCTGTGCTTTGACAACCGCCGCTTCTTTGAGTTTTTCCGTGAGGTTGACAGGGCCGGTATTGAGGCGCCTGTGTGCGCGGGCATAATGCCTATTATGAGCAAGGCGCAGGTCAACCGCATGATTTATATGTGCGCAGTGTCTCTCCCCGGGGAGATAATACGTATTCTGAACCGCTACGAGGACGATAAAGAAGGCCTGATGCAGGCGGGGCTGGATTATGCGGCGAAGCAGATTGCCGAGCTGTACGACAACGGTGTTGACGATATCCATTTCTACACTATGAACCGCGCAGAAGCGGCCGTGGGCCTTGTGGAGCGCCTGACCGCGATGGGGTACCTGAAGAATGCTTGACGACGTTGTGATCAAAGACGCCCTGCATTACCTTGGCGCCAGGGAGGGTGACAAAGACGCGGAAGCGCTGCTGAGGAAGGTGCTGAACGACTGCCGCGGGGCTTTCTGTCCGAGGCAGATAACAGCTTTCTTTCCGGTGGATAAAACTTTTCCCGCCGTCACTTTTACGGGCTGCGAGATTGTCCTTGAGGGTGAAAGCATACGCCGCCACTTCAGCGGCGCCACCGAGGGACTTTTCAGCGCCTTTACCCTTGGCATTTCATTTGACAAAAAAGTCAGGGAGCTCTCCTTCGTGCGCCCCGCGGAATCCGTCGCGTTAAACGCTATCGGAAGCGCCTATGCGGAAAGAAAAGCGGACGAGATGCTGAAGGAAGTCTGCCTGAAAAAAGAAGCTGAAGGCTTCAAGACCAATTTCCGGTTTTGCCCCGGTTACGGGGACCTGCCCCTTGGCGTGAACGCGATGATTGCGGCGGCTCTCAACGCAGGGAACAGGATCGGACTCACTGTCACGGACGGAGGACTGCTCCTCCCTATTAAAAGTATCGTGGGCGTCACCGCATGCCTGCCTGTCAAGGAGTGACCATGAAGGATTTTTTGTTTTTTGACGGAGCGATGGGCACAATGCTGCAGGCCCGAGGACTCAAAGCGGGCGCCTTTCCCGAATCGTTCAACCTGACACACCCGGACGTGGTTCTTAACATCCACAAATCTTTCGTGGAGGCGGGCGCGGACGTTGTCTCTGCAAATACCTTTGGCGCCAACCCGTTCAAAATGAAGGACCTTGACGTCACGGAAGTGATCAACCGCGGCATCGAAATCGCCAAGGCCTCAGGAGCCAAAAAAGTCGCCCTCGACGTCGGTTCGCACGGCGCGCTTCTTGAGCCCAACGGCACCCTCTCTTTCGAAGAAGCCTACGAAAACTACAAATTCATAATGAAAACCGGTGAAAAAGCCGGTGCGGATATCATCCTCATCGAGACGATGAGCGACCTTCTGGAGACAAAGTGCGCTCTCCTTGCCGCCAAGGAAAACACCTCCCTCCCGGTGTACGTCACAATGACATATATGGAGGACGGCAGAACCTTTCTCGGCACAGACCCCGTGACGGCAACGGTCACGCTCTGCTCCCTCGGAGCGGACGCCGTAGGTGTGAACTGCTCGCTTGGCGCCAAGGACACACTCCCCGTTATACGCGAAATAGTTAAATACGCAACCTGCCCGGTCATCGTTCAGCCGAACGCAGGCCTGCCAAAAATAAAGGACGGCATGACCGTCTATGATGACACACCGGAGCAGTTTTCTCAGACGATGGCGGAGATTGCAGGGCTCGGCGTGGAAATCCTTGGCGGCTGCTGCGGAACCACTCCTGAGCATATCCGCGCGCTTAAAGAGGCGCTTAAGGGTAAGAAACCGGTGACGCGCGTCGTAAAGCCTTATACCGCGGCAACCTCTGCGACGAAAACGGTGTTCCTTGGCGGTGAAACCAAGGTCATAGGCGAAAGGCTCAACCCGACAGGGAAAAAGAAGCTGAAGGCAGCCCTGATTGCGGGGGACATGGATTACCTGCTGCACGAGGCAATCGACCAGGAGCGCGCCGGAGCGGATATTCTTGACCTCAACGTGGGTCTTCCGGAAATTGACGAGGCGGAGATGCTCACCCGCGTGATGAAAGAGGTCAGCGCCACCGTTTCACTGCCGCTGCAGCTTGACTGCTCAAACCCCGCCGCTCTCGAAAGAGCCTGCCGCCTCTATAACGGCAAGCCCATCATCAACTCGGTCAACATGAAGCCCGAAAGCCTTGATGCCATCGTACCTATCGCCAAGAAGTACGGTGCGGCGCTGATCGGACTCTGCCTCGGCGAAACCATGCCGAAGACGCACGAAGAGCGCTTTGAGTATGCGAAGCGCCTTGTGCGGGAGCTGACTAAGCGAGGCATAAAGAAAAACGACATAATAATAGACTGCCTGGTGCTGACCATCGCGACTGACGAGACACAGGCGGAGGAAACGGCCCTTGCCGTCAAACAGGTGACGGAGGACCTTGGCGTGTGCACGGTGCTTGGCGTCAGCAACGTCAGCTTCGGCATGCCGGACAGGCTGAAAATCAATGCGGCTTTTCTTTCAAAGTGTCTGCACGCAGGCCTTTCCGCGCCTATTCTGAACCCGCTGGTGGAGGAGTACGCCGAGGTTCTGCAAGGCAAGCTTCTGACGCTCGACACGTCCTCTTATTTCACTTTTGACAGGGAAGACGCGGAGGGAATTCGCGGCATGGTCCTTTCCGGAGCGGTCGGCGGCGTGGAGAATGCGGTCAAAGAAGCCCTCAAGACCAAAACCCCTATCGAGATTATCAACGAGGAGTTCATACCGGCGCTGGATGAGATTGGCGTCAGATTTGAAAAGGGCGAGGTTTTCCTGCCGCGCCTGATAGCCGCCGCGGAAGTGGTAAAGAAGGGCATGGATTTGATGAAAAAGGACGGCGACGACGATGACTCCCGCCCAGACGTGATACTTGCCACCGTCAAAGGCGACATCCATGACATAGGAAAAAATATCGTCAAGATGCTTCTGCGCAGTTACGGCTTCAAGGTGCTGGACCTCGGCAAGGACGTACCCGAAAGCACGGTCGTGGATGCCTGGAAAAAAACTCACGCACCCCTGATCGGCCTTTCCGCGCTGATGACAACCACGGTTCCGTCAATGAAATCCACAATCGATGCATTGAGAGCGGCAGGTTCAGACGCCAAGGTGGCAGTCGGCGGTGCAGTTCTGACCGAAGAATACGCCAAGATCGTCGGCGCCGATTTCTACGGCAAGGACGCAAGGGCCACCGTCAAGATTGCAGAGAGCGTCGTACCAAAAACAGCTCGCAATCAAGGTGAGTGACGGTCCCCGCGAAATAACTGAATGCTGCAGAAGCACTCAGTTTTGGTATTGACTGAGTAAACAGATTTGTGCTATTATGTATACAGGTATTACAGCCGTTGACAAGACTGTTGTTACACATTTTTGCAAAGGACTGATACTGGCAGAATACTGCTTTGATATTTCCTGCATTTTAGCGAGAAGAATAATATTCCGAACGCAATGAATAATCTCACAATTTGTGAGGGATGCAGAAGAATGATTGAAGAGAATTCCAATCTTTACAATTAGAACATGCAAGGAGACAAAATATGAAAAAGGTACTGTTTATTGGGTTACTGATAGTCGTTACGTTGTCTGTATTGTTATGCCCGTATGGAGCACCAAACAAAGACAATTCAACAAAGGCGGAAACAGATTCCGCAAAGTCGGATGTTCAAAGCACACCCGAACTGGCGAACCTTACATTGAACAGTTATGATGAATATCGTAAGTTTTATAACAAAGACAATCATTCTAAGGCCATGATAGGCTATGAAGCACTGAAACAAATCGGTAAATTTCAGAGTCTTGTTATATTATCGATTAATCCGGAAGACTTTTCAAAAATATTCTATTCGTTTGAAGATTCTTCGGGGTTTGCAGTGAGTTTAACAATAATTGATTTATCAAAAGAAGAAAGCTCAATTGAAAAGGTGAAACAATATAGTCCGGAACTTGAGGAAACTGACGGATTAATTGATTATAGCAATCTTCGAAATCTTAAAAAAGATATCTCCGGCAATGTCACAATGAGTGATATGAAATATTATTATGTACTCGGAAAATTGCTATCAATTGAATGGCAGTATAATAATTACGAGTTCTGTCTGTCGGGTACAGGATACTTAAATGATTATCCTGACGTATCAGGCACATTCGTTTCGAGATTATTAAAAAAAGAAACGTGCCGGGAGGGTGTTGACTCTCTTATGATGAGAATATGGGAGACGAATAGTACCGAGCTTATTCAATACAAAGAAACGGAGAATTTCGGGATGAAAAATGTATTGCCTATTGTAATTGTTATTGCTGTGATTGCTGTTGCATTGGCGGTTGCAGTGGTAGTGAAAAGAGAGTCAGGCAATCGGAAAAAACCACGTATGGGTTTTAAAGAGAATTAAATAACAGAAATGGTGACATGAGACTGAGTAAAGAAACACTCTTCTTATCTGACAGGGATGATCTTCAGGTAAGAAGAGTTTTTTAGCTTGATGGTGGCCCCGGGATATAATGGTTTTGACAAAAACGGCCGCAATAAAGCCGGTTTTTGATAATAATCAGTTTAAAGCGTGGGTAGACTCAGGCATCCCTGAGGCTCTTGAGGAGCGATATTTCGTCGCCCCAGCCGCTGAGTTCGTCCTGCGGGGTTTCGAGAAGGAACGGGAGGCTGCTGAGGGCCTTGTGGTTTATGATGCGCCTGAACGCGTCGGTTCCGATTGAGCCCTGACCGATTTTTTCGTGGCGGTCCTTGTGGGAGCAGAACGGGTTTTTGCTGTCGTTGAGGTGGATTGCCTTGAGGCGCTGAAGGCCTATCACATTGTCGAATTCCTCAAGAACGCCGTCAAGATTGCCGACTATATCGTAACCTGCGTCGTAGACGTGGCATGTGTCGAGAGTGACGCCAAGGCGACTGTCGCCGCCGGACAGGTCAATGATCCGCCTGATTTCCTCGAAGCGGCTGCCGACCTCGCTGCCCTTGCCGGCCATGGTTTCAAGAAGTATGGGGGTGGGATTGGCGGTGTCGAGAAGCTTTGCCACTATACCGGAGATGAGCTCAATGCCGGTCTCGATCCCTTGGCCCACGTGGGAGCCGGGATGGAAATTGTAGAGACTTCCGGGTATCATGGAGAGCCTTGCGAGGTCGTCGCGCATCGTGTCCAGCGAGAACTCGCGCAGAGACTCTGTGGCCGCGCAGGGGTTCATTGTGTAGGGTGCGTGGGCGATTATCGGTCCCATGCCGTTTTCGGCCGCAAACGCGTTGTAGGCTCTGACGTCGTCCTCGTCAACAGGCTTTGCAGCGCCTCCGCGAGGGTTCCTGGTGAAGAACTGGAACGAATTGCCGCCAATGGACAACGCCTCCTGCCCCATATTCAGATATCCTTTAGAACTGGAAAGATGGCAGCCGATTACGAACATAATAACCTTCCTTTAGCCTTTCAGGGCCTCGTAAATGTCTTTTACGCTGTCGAAAACGTAGTCCGGGCTTACGTCGGACTCGGAGAGAAGCTTCAGCGAAGTCTCGCCCGTAAGCACGCAGACGGTTTTGCAGCCCGCGTTGACGCCGGACATGATATCCGTGTTGAGCCTGTCGCCGACGACCGCGACCTTGTCCTTTTCGTAGCCGAGTTTTTCGCAGAGTATGTTGATCATGGTGGGGTTGGGCTTGCCGGCAATGATCTCCGGTTTTCTGCCCGTAGCGCCCTCTATGAGGAGCATGAACGAACCTGCGTCAGGCACGGATCTGTGACCCTCGGCGGGGCAGACCATGTCGGGATGTGTCGCAACGTATCTGACACCGTCAACGAGATAGTCGCACATTATCCTGAGCTTGTCGTACGTCAGAGTCGTGTCAAAGCCGAGCACGACAAAATCGGGCATGAGAGCAGGGTCCTGCGTGTAGCCCCTGACGAGCGAAAAACCCTTTTCAACCAGGAAATTTTCAAAGCCCGGTGTGCCTACAACGTAAAGTTTTGCGCCGGGTTTTATCTTGTTCAGCATGTAGACAATCGCGTCTGCCGAAGTGAAAAAGTCGTCGACGGTTGCGTTGATATCCATGCCGGCAAGCTTTTTCACGTACTCGCTCGCTACTTTTGAGGAGTTGTTGGTTATGTAGAGCGTGCGCTTGCCCTGTGATTTTAAGAGGTTGATGAGTTCGAGGGCACCGTCAAGGCGGTCATTGCCAAGGTAGAGTGTCCCGTCCATGTCAAAAAGGAAGCATTCGATTTTTTCAATGCCCGAAGAAGCATTGAGGTTGATGTTTTTCATTGTGCGGTTCTTTCCTAAGGAGCGTCCGGAAGGGGAGCTCCGGCGACGCGCATTGGCGTCTTTTTAAGATATTATTTCAAGAAGTGATCCTTCGAGGGACCAGGTCTGAACGTTGTCGATTTTAACCTTTACGGTGCGGCCCGTGACGTTTTCGGGCGAGGTGAAGTTCACAATCTTGTTGCCCTCGGTGCGGCCGGTGTACCTTTCGATGTTGGTCTTGCTGAGACCCTCGCAAAGAACTTCCACGACCTCGCCGTCAAATCTGTCGTTGATCTCTCTCGAAATGCGGTTCTGAAGGGCAAGCAGTCTGTCGAAGCGCTCCTTGACGACTTCCTCCGGCACCTGATCCTCGTATTTTGCGGCGGGAGTGCCCTCGCGCCTTGAGTATATGAAGGTGTACGCCTGGTCGAAGCGAACCTCCTCGACAAGGCTCAGAGTGTCCTCAAAGTCGCTGTCAGTCTCGCCCGGGAAGCCGACGATAATATCCGTCGTCAGCGAAATGCCCGGATTCACCTCGCGGACTTTCCTGACTGTCTCCAGGTACTGCTCGCGTGTGTAGTGGCGGTTCATGCGCTTCAAAAGCCCCGTCGAGCCGCTCTGAACGGGCAGATGGAGCTGATTGCAGATCTGCGGAAACTCGGCCATGACCGCGATGAGCCTGTCCGAAATATCCTTCGGGTGGGAGGTCATGAAGCGGATGCGGGATATTGGCGTGTTCTCGCAGATGAGCCTCAAAAGCTCCGCAAAATCCGTGGCATCGCCAAGGTCCTTTCCGTACGAGTTCACGTTCTGTCCGAGCAGGGTGATTTCCTTATAGCCAAGGCCGCAAAGCGTCTTCACTTCCGCCAATATGTCCTCCGGCCTGCGGCTCCGCTCGTGTCCTCTTACGTAGGGGACAATGCAATACGTGCAGTAGTTGTCGCAGCCGTACATGACCGTGACCCACGCGTGAATGTTCCCGCAGCGCTTCACGGGGACGCCCTCGGCAACCTCATTGTCGGTGCGCGAAGTCTCGTAAACCCTGACGCCTCCGTCGAGAACCCTGTAGAGCAGTTCGGGCAGCCTGTGCAGGTTGTGCGTTCCGAACACGAGATCAACGTTTTTGTACTTCTTTTTAATCTCCTCAACTATGTGGGGCTGCTCGGTCATGCAACCGCATACGGCTGTAACAAGCCAGGGCTTCTCACGCTTCAACCCCTTTAAAGAGCCCACGTGTCCGAACACCTTTTCCTCGGCATTCTCCCTGACGCAGCAGGTGTTCATAATAATCAGGTCAGCCTCGTCGAAACCGTCGCAGAAACCGTACCCCATTTGCTCCAGCATGCCGGAGATCTTCTCGGAGTCATGCTCGTTCATCTGGCATCCGAAGGTGCGCACAAAAGCAAGAGGCTTCCTGCCTCTCTCCGCCGCAAACTCAAGGGTCTTTGCGTAAACCAGTTCCGAAAACTGCTTCTGCTTCTCCATCTCTTCCGGAGAGACGAGCACCGTTGACGATTTCTTCATGGACAGTCTCACTAAGGTTTTAAAGTCTGATGGCCGAAAAACAATGCTTTTTTCCGGCAACGCACATTTTATAATCAAAGGCGGTCAATTGTCAATGACAACGGCAGCAAGAAGCAATGTTAAATTGGAGCCATACTGATATAGCAGACACGAAATGATGGTTTCACAAAACTCTGCAAATATAATTCCGTCTTTCTTTATAAAACGACAGACATTTTATAAGCTACCGCATACAAATATCAATCCAAATACCACCATGTCATTCTTGTTGGAGCTGTTTTAAAAATGTATGATGATGAATAATATCCTTCTGAAGTAAATCCCAATCAGTCCAACAAGCAAAATGATAATCATCAATAATAGATTCATTGTCGATATGTATCAGTGTATCAATATTGCCTAAGAAAACCAGCTTATCGGCCGGATAGTTTTTGTTTATGTGATAAAAATAATACTGATACAGTAGTCTATTATTATCTGTTTTCCTAACAGGTAAAAACACACTGTCGTGTATAATGGTCGACAACGATTCTTGTGCGCCAAAGTGAAGCAAAATATACACTATAACGCTTTGTTTTTTGGGGGAATCAAAAACTACTTTTGAGCAAAATAGAAATATACTGGGTTCCGATTTCTCTTCAATTTCGAGAAACTGTTTCAAACCCTCATCTACAGAGAACATATATACATCGCCGGGGGTCCACCGTATATCCGAAATGATGCATTTTTTTCTCTTGGTTTTTTCTGGAGTTTTTGAAAGAAGTTTATTCATCAATTCGAGAATTCTATTGCCATCTGTGCCCCACAACTCTTCTATTTGCCTTGGCGAATATGACTCCAATCGTTTCTTTACATTTTCATCATAAATGTTGTTCTTCAGTAGGCACCAATAGTATGTCATTAAAGCAATTAAATGCTCTCCAATCTCATTATTGTAACCCTTTATTATTTTTTTGCATTCTGAAAGGCACTCTGCTTTTGTACAGCATCCGTCCTGCCACATTTGGAAAAAGGCGATTATGTCGAGAGAAATGCTATTATTCTCAAAAAAATCATCTAAATCCATTCTCAATTTACCTCCCAGTTATATTGTACCATAAATCTGAGGCTTTATTGTAGAGATAATTCCACAAGGCATACATAAAAGCATAACGATTGGGATTCCCTTGCGCTATTCCTCGAATAGAATTACATCCGCATTCAATCAAATAATACGAAAGAATACCTTGTTCCTCAAGTCCTCTTGCTTCGGCCCTAGTTAGGCGGCAAAACGGCCGCTGCATTGGCGGCAAAACCGATTTTCGATTGACAACCGGAGGCATTTTTGGTATTTTAATTTTTTATTATAAACGCGTGAGGAGCATTTGATCGCTCCCTGCGTCAAAACAGGACAGGAGATGATATTCTTGTATAAAATCATTCGCAAAAAATCGCTCAATCCGACCGTCACTCAAATGGAGATAGAGGCTCCGCTCGTTGCCGCCAAGGCAAAACCGGGCCAGTTCATAATCCTCAGAGTCAACGAAGAGGGCGAGCGCATACCGCTTACCGTTGCCGGCACAAACACAGAGGACGGAACGGTCAAGATCATATTCCAGATTGTAGGGTCCACCACGGCGCTGCTTAACGCCAAGGAACAGGGCGAATACATCCAGGATTTTGCGGGACCTCTCGGAGTGCCCACAGAGACTGAGGGAATCAAAAAGGTGTGTGTCGTTGGCGGCGGTGTGGGATGCGCAATTGCGATGCCCGTTGCCGAGGAGTTCCACAGACTCGGTGCAGAGGTTACAAGTATCATCGGATTCAGAAACAAGGACCTCGTCATTCTCGAAGACGAGTTTAAAGCGTGCTCGGACAAGCTGATCGTCATGACCGACGACGGCTCGTATGCGCGCCACGGCAACGTAACAGTCCCCCTCAAGGAGATGCTCGAGGCGGGTGAGACGTTCGACCTTATCGTAACCATCGGGCCCCTCATCATGATGAAGTTCGTGACCCTCGCGGCAAAGCCCTTCGGCGTTCCGGTGACCGCTTCAATGAACCCGATCATGATCGACGGCACGGGAATGTGCGGCGGCTGCAGAATCACCCTCATCAAGGATGGCGAGCGCGTGACAAAGTTTGCGTGCGTTGACGGCCCCGACTTCAACGCCTACGAGATCGATTTTGACGAGGCAATGTCGCGCGGCAGGATGTATTCCGACTTCGAACGTCACGCGTACGACGAGACATGCAATCTGCTGAACAAGGCTTAAGGGGGGCAAGAAAATGGCTATAATTCCGAAAAAACATGAAATGCCGACCCAGGAGCCGGCCGTACGTGCTCACAATTTTGACGAGGTTGCTCTCGGCTACACCGAGGAGATCGCTCTTGCCGAAGCTCAGCGCTGCCTGACCTGCAAGAACAGACCCTGCGTAGAGGGCTGCCCCGTAAACGTTCAAATTCCCGACTTTATCGCCAAAATGAAAACCGGCGACTTTGAGGGCGCATATCAGATAATCAGCCAGACGTCTGCACTCCCGGCTGTCTGCGGCAGAGTATGCCCGCAGGAGAGACAGTGCGAGAGCAAGTGCACGCTCGGCATCAAATTCGAAGCTGTAGGCATAGGCAGGCTCGAAAGATTCGCGGCTGACTACCACAGAAAGAGCGGCGCGAAAAATGCCGCCAAGCCGGCCCCTAACGGCCACAAGGTCGCGATTGTAGGCTCGGGCCCTTCGGGTCTCACCTGTGCGGGTGACCTTGCCAGAAAAGGCTACAAAGTCACCGTTTACGAGGCACTCCACGTTGCCGGCGGCGTTCTCGTCTACGGAATCCCGGAGTTCAGGCTCCCCAAGGCAATCGTTGCCGAGGAGGTCGAGGGTCTGAAAGAGCTTGGCGTTGACATTGAAACCAACGTCATCATCGGCAAGACTCTCACAATCGACGAGCTTTTTGACATGGGTTACGAGGCGGTTTTCGTCGGCTCAGGCGCAGGTCTCCCGAACTTCATGAACATTCCCGGCGAGTCCCTCAAGGGCGTCTACTCCGCCAATGAGTTCCTGACGCGCAGCAACCTCATGAAGGCCTACAAGGAAAACCCCGTCACGCCTATCATGAAAGGCGGAAACGTGGCTGTCGTTGGCGGCGGCAACGTCGCAATGGACGCTGCAAGAACAGCTCTCAGACTCGGAGCCGACAAGGTTTACATCGTTTACCGCAGATCGCTCGAGGAGCTTCCCGCAAGAAAGGAAGAGGTCGAGCACGCGATGGAAGAGGGCATTGATTTCAGGCTCCTCTGCAACCCGCTGGAGATCCTTGGCTATAACAACCCGGAGAATCCGAGAGACCCCATGAACGGCTTCGTACAGAAGATCCGCTGCATCAAGATGGAGCTTGGCGAGCCCGACGCGAGCGGCCGCAGAAGACCTGTCGAGATCGAAGGCAGCGAGTTTGACCTTGACGTCGACACAGTCATCATGGCTATCGGCACAAGTCCCAACCCGCTCATCAAATCAACCACCAAGGGCCTTGAGGTCAACCGCAAGGGCGGCATCATCGTCAACGAGGACGGCCTCACAACAAGGGACAACGTATACGCAGGCGGCGACGCGGTAACAGGCGCCGCAACGGTCATCTCCGCAATGGGCGCCGGCAAGACTGCCGCCGCCGCAATCGACAGGCTTCTTGCCGCCAAAGCTTAAAAACGGCTGTTTGCGTTGAAAATCATTGGCGGATTTGGTACCATTATAAAGACATAAGATTAAATGCTACGGTCTCCTCACGGAGGCCGCGGAGGTAAGTTTTTGAAAAGCGTAATCCTGATACCTGCATACAAGCCGGAGGAAAATTTTGTCGATTTTGCCGCGAGCCTTGTCGCCAGGGGACACCAGATTGTCACTGTGGACGACGGCGGCGGACCGAGATTTGACGATATTTTCAGGAGAGTTGCGGAACTTGGCGTCACCGTGCTGAGGCATGAGATTAACCTCGGCAAGGGCATGGCGCTCAAGACGGGTCTCAGGTACATTTACGACAACATTCAGGACGCGGACTTTGTTGTGACCGCAGACTGCGACGGCCAGCACAGAATCGAGGACATTGAGAAGGTTATTGCGGCGGGCGAGGAGAACCCCGGCGTGCTTATCATTGGCGGCAGATTCAGGGATAAAAACGTGAAGGTTCCCTTCAAATCGAGGCTGGGAAACGGTTTCACCCGCACCATCTTCAGGCTCGCCACCGGAAGCAAAATTTACGATACCCAGACCGGTCTCCGCGGCTTCCCGAGAAAGATTTTCCCGGAGCTCATCACGCTGCCCGGCGAGAGGTACGAGTATGAGATGAATATGCTCCTGAAGCTCCACGTCTGGAGGCAGGAGTTTAAAGAGATACAGATCGAAACGGTCTACCTTAACAACAATAAATCCACTCACTACAATGCGTTCAAGGATTCGATACGCATTCTCGGCGAGATTTTAAAGTTCACCGTGACGTCGCTCTCGTCGTTTGTGCTTGACTATTTCGCGTTCATTCTGTTCAGTACGTACGTGTTCAGCGACGGTAAGATCAGCCTTGCGTCCGCCTTCAAAATCGAGTCGGGAGGATGGGCCGCGGAGCTACTCGGAAGGGTCAGTCTTGCCTATATTTGCGCGCGTCTCGTCAGCGGAACCATCAACTACTGGCTCAACCGGAAGCTTGTCTTCAAGTCGGGCACGAAGTCTTCCATCGTAAAATATCTTGTCCTCGCGATCGCGATCATGATAGTCGGCGCACTGGCAACGGGAAGCCTTGTGAAATGGGGCTGGAACAAATTCTACGTAAAAATATTCGTTGATACGGCTCTGTACTTTATCAATTACTATTTCCAGCGCGAATGGGTATTCAGAAAACGCAAGAAAAAAGAAAAGGATCAGGAATAATGATCTCACACGCCAATGGATAATATCGATAAAACGGAAAACGAATACGACGTGTCCGTGAAAAGAAAGGTTGCCTCAGGCACTGCCTGGCTCTTCCTTGAAAAGGTCGGTCTCAGTATTTTTGAATTCGTGGTGGCATGGGTGCTGGCACGATTTTTCCTTCTTCCGAGAGACTATGCGGCCGTGGGCATCTGCGCGATCTTCATCGGTTTTGCAAATCTTTTCTCGCAGGGCAGCTTCAACCTTGCCCTCATCCAGAAGAAAGAGCTTAGGGAAAAGGACGCGCCGACGGTGTTCTGGATGTCGCTTTTTGTCGCAATCGGCTTTTACATCGCCTTCTTTTTTGCGGCGCCCGCGATCGGCTCGCTTTTCGGCAGGCCGGAGCTTGTGACCATCATAAGGATACTCGGGCTGTCGATGATATTTGATGCCTTGGCGACAGTGCAGACGGCGCTGCTCACGAGGGAGATGAAGTTCAGGCAGATAGTCATCAAGACGCTCATCGCGGCTGTGGTTTCAGGGGCTGCGGGAATAACTTCGGCGGCTCTCGGCCTTGGCGTGTACGCGCTCGTCATCCAGGCGGTGACGCTCAGCTTTGTGGGCGCGCTCGTGCTCTTCATCATCACTCCCTGGAAGCCGTCGTTTAGGTTCTCGAAAAATTCGGTCCGCGAGATGGGCAATTTCGGTGTTTCGATGTACACGTCGAACGTTGTCAACAACACATACACCAATGCGCTCCCGCTCGCCATGGAGAAAATCTACGTCGCGGACACGCTCGGCTACTACAACAAGGGCAAGACAATTCCCGCAAAAATAGGCGAAGCAATCAACACGACAATATCGGGCGTCGCCTTCCCGTCGCTCTCGGCCTATCAGACCGAACCGCAGAAGGCAAAGGCTCTCCTCAGAAAATTCATTTCGGTCAGCTCGTTTGTGATGTTCGCGGCGATGGCGGGACTTTTCGCGGTTTCAGAGCCGCTGACGCTTTTCGTCTACTCCGACAAGTGGGCCGGCAGCGTGATGTTCATGCGCTTCGTGTGCATTGAGTGCGCGTTCCTGCCCGTCAACAGTGCGAACCTGCAGGCCGTCAAGGCATTCGGCAAGGGCGAGACGTACCTCGTGCTTGAGCTTATAAAGAATTTCCTTGGCGTTGCGATGGTCGCGGGCGGAATGATACTGACAAGGGGCTACAGCTGGAGCCTCTATACGGTTCTCGGCATTGAGATTTTCGTCGCAATCGTCTGCGTGTTCATCAACGCGATTCCGAACAGGAAACTCATTGGCTATAGCATAAAAGAGATGCTGAGCGACATTGTGCCGCAGCTCGTATTGGCGGCTGTGATGTGCGCGGCGGTCTATTCGATAACGTTCACCGGTCTTAAGTACTGGCAAATGCTTCTGATTCAGGTCCCCCTCGGGATTGCGATCTACTTTGGCGGCGCAAAACTTCTGCGATTCAAGAGCATGAAGAGCCTCACCGAGTTCACCGGCAGCCTGTTCAGGAGAAAAAAGGGCTCGAAGAAGCCAATGTGACAAACCGCTATGAGAAAAAGGATCAACGTGACAAAGCCAAGCATACCGCCGATCGACGAGTATTGCCGGGAAATAAAAAGCGCATGGGACACAGGCCTGCTCACCAATTTCGGACCTCTTGAGAGGAAACTGAGGGGGCAGCTCGAGGAATTCCTCGGCGTCAGACACCTGCCGCTCTTTGCGAACGGGCACCAGGCGCTCATGGCCGCAATCAAGGCGTTTGCGCTCCCGGGCCGCCGGTCCGTCATCACGACGCCTTTTACGTTTGCTTCGACAACTGAGGCGATTGCGGGCCTCGGCCTGAAACCTGTTTTCTGCGACGTTGACCCTGTGACTTACACGCTTGACCCCGCCAAGGTCGAGGCCCTTATAGACAATGACACGGCGGCGATAGTTCCCGTGCACGTCTACGGAAACGTCTGCGACACCGAAAGTTTTGACAGGATTTCCGGAAAATATAATATACCGGTCATATACGACGCCGCGCACTGCTTCGGCGTAACCAAAAACGCCAAGGGCATAGGCACGTTCAGCGCCGCCTCAATGTTCAGCTTCCATGCCACCAAGGCTTTCAACACGGTCGAGGGCGGCGCCGTTGCCGTGAGCGACCCCGAAACGGCCGACCGCATCAAACGCTACTCGAGCTACGGCCTCATCGGCACAGAGGACGCAGACGTGCTTGGAACCAACGCAAAGATGACTGAGTTCTCTGCGGCGATGGGAATATGCAATCTGAGGCACATTGGCGAGGTCACGGAAAAAAGAAAAAACATTTGTGAGATATATACGCGGATACTGACGGAGGGCGCGGAGTTTGACGAAAAAACAGGCCTGTGCGCGTCAGGTATCAAGCTTCTGCCGAAGCAGGAGGGCGTCGAGAAAAACTATGCATATTTCCCGGTAATATTCGGTAAAACTTCAAAAGACGGCAAGTCCTTCAAAGGCGACGGAGGCGTGACCGTGGAAAAGTGCGTGAAAGCCCTTGAAGCCGAAAACGTTTTCCCGAGAAGGTATTTCCACCCGCTCACGTCGGAGCTATCGTGCATGAAGCATTTCGATAAGAATGCGACACCTGTCGCAAAAGAGCTTTCGGAGAACGTGCTCTGCCTGCCGCTCTACGCGGACCTTGACCCGGCTGATGCGAGTTTCATTGGCGGTATTGTCCGCGACTGTTTCCTTAAGAACGGTTAATTCTGAGGCCGGAATGACAGACTCAATCAAACCCGAAAAGAATAGGAGGGGGCCTTTTTTCGACACGCACGCGCACTACAACGACAGCGCGTTTGACGATGACCGCGACGAGATGATAAAGGCCTGCAGAGAAGCCGGTATGGCGGGGGCCGTAAACTGCGGAACCGACGTCAGAACGTCGCTTGAGTGCATTGCCCTTGCCGAAAAGTACGATTTTCTGTATGCGGCGGCAGGCATCCACCCGGAGGAGGCGCTCAGTTACACGCCCGGCGAGATCGACAAAATAAGGGAGCTTCTGAAGCATCCGAAGGTCGTTGCCGTCGGCGAGACGGGCCTTGACTATTACTACGAGGACGGCGCCCCGAAAGAGATCCAGAAGGAAAACTTTATCGCCAATATCCGCCTGGCAAAAGAAACCGCCAAGCCCGTCATAGTTCACGACCGGGAAGCGCACGCCGACACTCTCGAAATACTGAAGCAGGAGAAGGTTCCCGCCGGCGGCGCCGTCTTCCACTGCTTCTCCGGAAGCGCCGAAACTGCCCGCGAGATCATCTCACACGGCTGGTTCTTCTCGTTTGGCGGCGCCCTTACATTCAAAAACGCGAGGCGTGCTCTCGAGGCCGCCGCGGTGATCCCCATGGAGCTTCTGATGCTTGAGACCGACTGCCCGTACATGGCGCCCGTCCCTATGCGCGGCAAACGCAACACCTCCGCAAACATACCTTTCGTTGCGGAAAAGCTTGCCGAAATCAAAGGCCTTGGCGTCGACAGGGTATTTGAGACAACTACCGCCAATGCCTTACTTTTCTTTAAAATAAAATAAGAAAGTGACCAAGAATTGTGCAGAGTGCACAAAATGCGGCACAAAAACCGGCTCAAAGCATAAAAAATGCATAAAAATGCGTGTTTGATGTTGACTGAAACGCGCCGCTCGTATTAAAATACCTTTACTTTTTCGCGGATTCCGGTTGTGACCCTCGAAAAGGCGATGATTACAAAAGATAAAAGACAGTGCCTATCGGCGATTTTGAATAGGAAAAGAGACGAAAAAGTCAAGCCTAAAAAGAGTCGGCAGGGTCGTATACGGTTCTTAATCGGACCTGAATCTTTTGGAACCCGCCGGGAGGAGAAACAGCTTGGAATTTTTTAATAAGATAAAGAGAATACTTGAAACGCACCACAGAGTTGCGAAACTGTATCTGTCTTCATTTACGCTTCTTGCAGTGTGCTGCATCACGCTCGGCCTTGTAGCTTTTGCTGTGCCGGGAAGAACGTCAGGCGCCGCGCCCAAGAACCCGAATGGCAGTCTTGTCGAGATAAACACAGGCGACAAAGACGATAACACGTCTCCTGTGCCCACCGAGGCTGAGGCTCCCACCATGCCCGTACCGACAGGCGATCAGGGCGATAAGGACCCTTCGGACGATGAAGAAGGCGTGACCGAAACTCACACCGAGTCAGGCGCAAAGAGCGGAAACAAGGACGGAAAGACTCCGACCGAGGCAACCCCTTCTGAGGGCGGTGAAGACGATCCCGAAGAAGTTCAGAACCCCACCAAGGAACCTGACGTAACAGCCACGCCCGCCGTGACTCCGGAAGCCACCGCTACTCCCGAGCCCACTGCGACTCCCGAGCCTACACCGGTGAGAAGCCTCAAGTGGAAGGACATCCCGGAGCAGGTTGACTTTGGCGTCACCTATATTGAAGACAATATGATGATCAAGGGCCAGTCCCGCGTCGTTTCTGAAGGCGAGTACGGAATCAAGACAACTGTCTGGGAGATCACTCTCGTTGACGGTGTGGAGGAGAGCCGCAAGATTGTTGCAATCAAGGATACAAAGGCTCCCGTGAATAAAGTCGTTGCGCTCGGTACGATCGACTCGTTCGTCGACTCAAAGGGCAGGGTCACAGGGCTTTCGTCCAAGATAGTCGGTGACGCGACTGCGTACGGAAACAGTGTGAAATGGGGCAACCAGATTTACTACGGATCGCAGCTTGGCGGTCTTACAACAAGGTGGGGCGTCATTGCCGTTGACCCTGAGGTCATCCCTCTCGGAACAAAGGTTTACGTGAAGGGCCTCAACGGAGTCAACGATTACGGCTACGCGATTGCGGGAGATATTGGCGGTGCCATAAAAGGCACCAGAATCGACCTCTGGATGGACAACCGGGAGATAATTAAAATCTGGGGCATCCGCGACGTGGAGATTTACATCCTCGCAGACCAGACTGTAGACGTGTTTGAATTAAGAGGCGATGACAAGTGGATTCCGCCAGCAAAGTACAATTATGTCGACCCGGAAACAAACTAAAAAACACAGTAAAAACAACGGCTCTTCGGGGTTTGCAAGGCCAAAGAAGAGCCTCGGCCAGAATTTCCTGAACGATCAGAAGGTTGTTCAGGATATTGTTTTGTGTGCGGACCTTTCGCCGTCAGACGCGGTCATCGAGATCGGTCCGGGACGCGGAGCTATGACGGGGAAGCTTGCCGAGAGGGCAGGCCTTGTAATTGCGGTCGAAATCGACAGGGACCTGATTCCCTGCATCGAGGAACTCGCCAATGCATACGGCAACATCATCCCGCTCCACGCCGACATACTGACCCTTGATATCGAAAAGGACATAATCGAAAAGTACGTCAGGCCGCGCGGTCTCTCACACGTCAAGGTCTGCGCAAACCTCCCGTACTACATCACCACACCGATTATAATGAAGTTCCTCGAGGAATGCCCCGGCCTTATTGACGACATGGTCATAATGGTTCAGAAAGAGGTTGCAGAGCGCATGACGGCTGCCCACGGCGGCAAGGACTACGGCGCCATGACAGTGACCGTAAATTACTTCACAGAGCCCCAAACGGCTTTTATCGTGCCCCCGCGCTGCTTCATTCCCCAGCCAAGCGTCGATTCGGCTGTTGTGCGTCTCAAAATGCGCAAAGAGCCCCCGTTTGAGCTTGACGACAGGGACTTCTTCTTCAAGGTTGTCAAAGCCGCCTTTTCTCAGCGACGCAAGACACTCGCCAATGCACTCGGAAACTCATCAACCCTTTCCGCAACTTCACAGCAGGTCGCGGAAACCCTCGTCGCAATGGGCATCAACCCCATGGCCCGCGGAGAAACGTTGAGCGGGCAGCAGTTCGCGGCCCTCGCAAACCGTCTGCTGAGCGTGTGACAGGCGATGTTATTGGCTGTTTTTTATTAAAAATTTTTATAAATGCGACACCAGCCCCACAAGAAGTCGCACACTTTTTTGTTTTTGTGTGATATAATGATTGTGAACATTATTTTCAAAACATGTTTACAGATTAATTGCAGACAGGAAAATTAAATGGCTGTTTTCAAGGGAGGTTTTTATATGAAAAAGCTGTTAGTTACCGGTTTTATAACAATTCTTTTAGCTTTTCTTCTCATTTCCTGCGGCAAGGGGAACAATCAGACAATAGCTACCCCCGGCATCGGAGATACGACTCCGGCACCGACCGCTACGCCTGCACCGACTCCGGCAATTGAATCTGCAGCAGATTATCTTAGCAAGAGGTATGTCATCGAAAGGTCTAAGGGCGCGGTGACGAACCCCAAAACAGGAATGCCGGAACCCGGAGAGTATTATTCGGGATACACACCGAACTATAGGTCTGAGAAATACGATATGCTGATGCTTGACAGGGAGCAGTCGCGAAGAATATTGGAGGCGGATGATATTGGCGATATCACATACTTGCAGTCGGAGTGCCTGCCCATCATGCTTCTCTGGGACGACGTCAGCGTAATAGATGTTTATTCATACCTCCTTTACAAAGGACGGTACGCCTACAAAGCGTTCTATTATTACCTTGACGACAGGACGGTCATTATTCTCAACGATGCTGCCAAGACGAGCAGTGAGTATGTTAAAGACGAAAAGGCCTGGATTGCGGTGATTCCAAAGGGTGAAGAAGATTCATTTCCTTTCGAGATACCGCCAATGGGCACCCATGTAAGTCCTGACAGTGCGAACAAGGGTGAATATGAGCAGTACTACAACGACTTAAGGGCCTATTTTATGAAAGACTCCAAGTTTGTTGCGGTCAATCTTCCGCCAAAGGTTTACGAGGACCACGTGAAAGACTACCTTAAATGGATCGACTGGAGAACCGAACATCCCGAGAAGTATGCCGAATGGAAAGAGCTCTCGGTTCCCGAAAAGCAGGTCGTGTATAAAGGAGAAAACGAGTACTGGAAATTAGGATCCGCTCCGGTTTGGTGCAGTTCCTACAAGAGCGAGACGGGTGACACCGGTCTTGTTGAGAATAATCCGGAAGAGTACCCGTACATCTATTATGAGATAAAAAGGTACGGAATTCCTAAGGAGGAAATGCTTGAGTTTGTGAAATGGCAGAACTGGTCAGAGTATTACGAGTATTCTTCCATGTCTTATGATGACGTTGAAGTTTTGTATTCGGACAATCAGGACTTGATGCGCAGGAATCTCAAGTCGCCGAAAGCGTGGTATTATGACGGCGAACTGTACACAAAGTTCCAAATACTGAACTGTATTCCCGAGTATGATATTGCGCAAATGTTTACCGAAGATTCTTTCGCGGAATATTGCGAGAAGGTGAGCAATACTTGCTGGGAGTCTGAACTCAATCGACTGGCAGACCTGAGAGATTCATGGAACGTCTATGAACAAACCGTCAATGCAGATGCCGGCGTTTTGAACACAGCTTCCGCCGCGAGAGTTCTTGAAGGCTTTATGATGCTCTACGAAGAGTTGAAGTACTCGCCGGATGTTATTGCCGGTGAACTTGCATCGAAATACTACGAAGACTACGGAAAAGACGAGTATGGCGTATTTTTTCACGTGTCAAACAAATCCGAATCGAAGATAGAGTGTGAGATGAGAACAGTTCTCACCAAGGCTGCACGGGCAGAGATTGGCGATGTCATCAACATATCGTGGGACGAGCAGTTTTACATCGACCTCTGGAACTATGTGCCGGGAGCCCTCATGGTGTCTGCCGATCCAAGGTTCTACAACGGGCCGATAGAACTGTTTGACTCCGGCTACACGCTCAGCGACCACATTGAAATTGTGAGCAGCGACGACGAACACGCCAAGGTAACTCTGACGGCAAGATCACGTAGCGGCTCAGGCGAGCTGAGCTACGACGTCCTCTTCACCAAAGTTGGCGGTATCTGGTACATCTCCGGCGGCACACTGCTCGACCTGCTGTAACCCACTGCGGTGTCGGCACCGCCAATAAAAAAAGAGCCTCAGGATGCTCGGTGAATCAGTCGGCTTAGTTGAACTAAACGCCTGACTTCGCGGCAGCCTGAGGCTTCTGCTATATAAGCAATGTTATTCGGGGTTACAGCAGCGGCACCCCTTTGGCTTCGCAGGCCTTAACGGTTGCTTCATCCCAGAGGCTTGACTGGACCTCGCCGATGTGAGCGCAGCCGAGCAGGAGCATGCACAGACGCGACTGGCCGATACCGCCGCCGATGGTGAGGGGAAGCTCGCCGGCAAGAAGCATCTTGTGGAACGGAAGCTCTCTGCGGTAGTCGCAGCCCGCGAGGGTGAGCTGTCTGTCAAGGCTTTCGGCGTTGACGCGGATGCCCATTGACGATATCTCGATGGCCCTGCCCAGCACCGAGCTCCAGAGGAAAATGTCGCAGTTGAGGGCCCAGTCGTCGTAGTCAGGGGCTCTGCCGTCGTGGGGCTTGCCGGATTTCAGCTTGCCGCCAATCTGCATCACGCACGACGTGCGGTGAATCTTTGTGAAAGCGTCCTCGCGCTGCTTTGGCGTCATACCGGGGTACATGTCTTCGAGCTCCTGCGAGGTTATGAATGCAACTTCCCTGTCAAACGATGTTTTGAGCTGAGGGTAGCGCACCTTGAGGCTTTCGGCTGTGTCGCACACGGCGCCGACGCATGCCTTGACGATAAGTTTGAGGAAGTCGAGGTTGCGGTTCTCGGCGGTGATGATCTTCTCCCAGTCCCACTGGTCAACGTAGATCGAGTGGATGTTGTCGAGTTCTTCGTCGCGGCGGATGGCGTTCATGTCAGTGTAGAGGCCGTTGCCGACGCTGAAGTTGTAGCGCTTGAGGGCAAGCCTTTTCCACTTGGCGAGTGAATGCACGACCTGTGCATCGGCGCCTATTGCGGGCACGTCGAAGGTGACGGGACGCTCGTAGCCGTTGAGATTGTCATTGAGGCCTGAATTCTCGGTTACAAAAAGAGGTGCGGAAACGCGCTTCAGATTGAGCGCCGCAGAGAAGTGCTCCTGGAAGGAACTCTTAATGAAAGCGATGGCACGCTGAGTGTCGTACGCGTCAAGGGGCGGTTTGTAGCCGTCCGGAATGTAGACTCTTTCGGTTTCGGGAATGCTCATGATTGCCTCCAATCCTTGCCGTCGGCGTTATAAAAAAGCGTCCGGCGCATCATTTTAGTTGTCAAAAAGCGGTCCTCCGTATTAAAAAGCGGTGCGGCTGCCTTTTATAAACCCGCCATTATAGCAAAACTATCATTTCGCTTCAAGATTTTTGACTCTTTACACATTTTGCCAAGCAATTATTCATTGGGAAAAGAGGGGCGATATGACCCTTGCCGCCAAGGCGATATCAATTGACAAGAGGGCGTTTGTTTGTTATCATTTTGGCATATGAGCGAGGCTTTGAAAATCGCATTTTAACAAAAAAACAAACCGGTTAACCGATATGGAGGGGCATACTATGAAAAAGTTGTTGGTAGTGTTGTTGGCAGTTGCATTGGCGGTTTCGGTCATGCCGATAACGGTATTTGCCGAAGAGCCGGTGTCCTCGCTGCCGAGCATGGTTGAGTACGACGGAAAAAACCACTGCAATCTTGACACGGTCTTCAGAGAGGGAGACGAGTTTGTGAGCGAGATGGCCATGGGGTTTTCTTATCTCGGAGAGAGAGACTTCGTAATTGAGGCCGAGTATCAGGAACTGACTCTTGCCGGATGGGTCGCTTTCGACAAGGAAATCAAGGCTTTCGGTTACAGGATCGACGGCGGCTCTGTTATAATCCTCGAGGATGCTTACAGGGATCCGGAGGATGCGGTTGTCGCGGCGGCTTCGTACGTCGGCTGCGATTATGCGGCAAGGTTCGTCATCAGGGCGAACGTGGCTGAACTTAAGGGCAGGCATACCATCGACTACGTGGTGAGGCTTACCGGAAACGAAGATTACATCATTGCAATGAGCGGCAGCGACATGACGGTTACTTATGTCGGGCCGAAGGATCCTTCCGAGACTCCTACACCGGAGCCTGTCATCAGCGAGACTGACGTGGTTGCACCGGGCATTTTCTTCACGTTTGACGAGGAAGACAAATACGTCGAATTCTTCTCGGGCGGAAAAGAGGTCGAGGACATCGGCTGGGATCCGGAAAAGAAGTGCGAGCTGCTTGTTGTCTCGACGAGCCAGGACCCCTACATTTACGCCAATGTCGCAATCGCCGCGTTTGACGAGTTCGACGAGGATATAGACTGCTCGAAGTACAAGGCGGTATCCATTGGCGTCAGAGTGGACGAAAACCACGGAGTCGGCGGCCAGTTCTATTTCGCCACGGACGAGAATCCGGAAGTCGGCGAAGGACAGGTCACAACTATTTCATATAAGAACACGACTGATTTCCAGGCAGTAACAGTTAACTTCGCCAAGATCAGAAAGTGGTCAGGCATCCTCACAACCTTCAGATATGACGTTTTCGGTACACTCGCCGCGGAGGAGTCCACGGTTGAGGTTTACTACGTCGCTTTCTTTGAGACGAAGGCAGACGCCGACAATTTCGCGAAAGCTTTTGCGGAGAAGGGCTATGATGCGTTCCCGGTGATTGCAACACCCACACCGAAGCCGACCAACACCCCTACACCTACACCGACGTCCACACCTGAGGGCTACGTTGCTCCCACGGACGTTCCGGAGACGGGCGAGCCTACGGAGACCGAGGTTCCGGGCGGCGATGACAAACCGGCCGATTCGGGAAGCTCAGGCGGCAAGAAGGGCTGCGGCGGCATTATCGGCGGAGGTTTTGCGATAGCGGCGTTGGGCGCCGTTTTGATGATTAAAAGGAAAAAACACTGAACCAAAAGTGATTAAGAATTAATCCGACCGGTTCCCCGGGTGATTTGCGTTGCCCGGGGGATTGTGTCTGACGGAGGAAAAAATGAAGAAAAGAATACTGGCTTTGATTCTGGCGGCAGTCGTTTTGAGCGTGTTTGCGCTGACTGGCTGCGGCGGCGACAAAAACGCCAATGAGAACAAACCGGGCGGCGAAACAGACAACAATGCGACCGCCGCCCCTGAAAATAACGACCCTGACCTTTACACGGGACCTTTCACGGAGCTTGACGGTTCCTACGGCGGAATCGACCAGCTCGGAAGAGTCATTTCGCTTGACGGGCAGGTTTCCGAGCCCAGGGACAGGAAGGTCGGCATTTTCTATTTTCTCTGGCACGGCCAGCACGGCACGAACGGCCCCTACAATATTTACGAGATTGCACAGAATCCCGGAGCCACCAAGTCCCAGAAGAACTGGATGACAAACGGCGGCGGTGACATTGGCGAATTCCACTATTGGAGCGAGCCTCTTTTCGGCTACTATTTTTCCACGGACCAGTGGGTGCACCGCAAGAACCTGCAGATGCTGATGGCGGCCGGTATCGATTTTCTCGTATTTGACGCCACAAACGCGTACACGTACACAACCCCGTTCAAGAAGCTTCTTGAGGTCTGGTACGAGTATTTCGAGGCAGGTTACGACGTTCCGAAGCTTGCTTTCTACACGAATTCCAGCTCGGGCGACACCATCAACCGCCTCTACGACGAGATTTACGGAAACGCCAAGCTGAATCAGAAGTATCCGCGCCTTGGCGAGCTCTGGTTCTACTATGACGGCAAGCCGCTTGTGATCGGCGACAAGAACGACCCCGAGCTTTCGGCTGCCTGCCGCGAGTATTTCAGGATTAAGACAAACGTCTGGCCGAACGGCGACAGGGATGACGACGGTTTCCCGTGGATGGAATTCGGCAGGAATATGACCGACGATGCGGTTTACGGCCTTGACGGCAGAAAAGAAGTCGTCAACGTTTCAATCGCGCAGCACGACAACACGGTCATGATGAGTATGACCGCTTTCTACGGCGGCAACGACAGGACCAGAAGCTGGCACGACGGCGCCAACGACAAATCCGCCAATGCGGAGGCGTACGGGTATAACGTTGCCGAGCAGTGGGAGTGGGCCATCAGCGTTGACCCTGAGATGGTATTCTTCACGGGCTGGAACGAGTGGATTGCGCAGAGGCTCGATCCCGGAAACAACACGAAGACACCGATCTACTTCTGCGACTGCTGCACGCCCAACACAAGCCGCGACGCCGCGCCCGTCAAGGGGCTCTTTGGCGATAACTACTACATGCAGCTCATCGACTGCGTGAGGCAGTACAAGGGCACGGCGGCAAGGGTAAAAGTCGGCGCCAATAAGACGATCGACGTAAGCGGTTCGTTTGACCAGTGGGACGGCGCCGATGTGACGGCACGCTACACAGACTACAAGAACGACACTGTCAACAGAAACACAAGGGGCTACGGCAGGATCAAATACACCGACGAGACCGGCCGCAACGATTTTGTTTCGCTCAAGGCCGTCAAGGACGACGAGACGATCTACTTCTACGCCGAGACCGCAGAGGATATCACACCCATGACGGACGACAGCTGGATGACGCTCTTCATCAACTCCGACAGCAGCTACTCTGATGCCAAGTGGATCGGTATGTTCGACTTCGCCGTGAACCTCGAGAAGCCCGAAAACGGCAAGGCAGTCCTTTCACGCCTTAACGCCGACGGCTCAGCCGAGAAGGTTGGCACCTGCGAGATGAAGGTTGAGGGCAAAAAGCTCATGATAGCCGTTTCGCGCGAGCTCCTTGGCGTCAAGGACAAGCTCGTGAACCTGCAGTTCAAGTGGGCCGACAACTACCAGAGGACCGAGGAGGGCGCGCTTGACGTCTACTCGTTCTACACAAACGGCGACGCGGCTCCGATAGGCAGGCTGACATACGTCTTCTCAGAAAAGAAGAACACCGCCAAGGCCGACTGAAGCCTTATAAACCAATCTGATTACAAAAGAACTGCCGCGGAAGCATCTTAGGGTTGCTGCCGCGGCAATTTTTACGTATATAATTTAATACTGTTATTTGAGGCCTTTAAACTTGCGGATTTCTTCGCGCATGAGGTCAAGGTAGAATGAGCCGGTTGTTTTGCTCGGCTCGATGTCCTTGGCATTTTCGAGAGAAACCTGCTCGCCGAGGCTCCACTCGTTGAAGGAGACCACGAGGGCGATTTTGGGGCCGATGAGGCGGGCGCGTGCCCAGGCTTTGCGGAAGGTGTTGCCGTTGTCGCGGAGGCCGGGGGCAATGTATCCCTTAGTGCCCGGCGTTGAGCCCTGGCTTCTGTAGGCCGCGTTTACGGTCATGCATTCGGGCCGGTTGTTAAGGACCGTGAAGGTCTGCGCGCCGCGCTCCTCCCAGCTCCAGAACATCTTTGAGACGAGCGTGGCGCTGTCGTAAAGGTCAGACTGCTGGCCGACGTAGCCCGTTATCCAGCGGACGGTGAAGCGGTCGTCGTCGTAGGGCGAGATGTTGTCCTGGAAGAAGGCCGGTGTTGCGGCGTAGCAGATGAGGAGGGGCTTGCCCTCAAACTCGAAATACATATTGCGGTAGCGCTCATTGGCGATGAACGTGTCGTAGATCTGCTGGGTTTTGGCGTCCATGCGGCCGTTGCCGATGGGGTCGTCGCCGTTCTGGCCCTGAACGTGGCCGGGGCCTGTGAAAATGCAGATCTTGGGCGCGCCCGGGATGTCTGCCCAGACGTCAAAGAGCACCTCGGTCGCGTCTTCTATCGTCCTGAAATCGGGGCGCTTGGTGCGCATGGTTTCGGGGTCGTAGTTTACGTCGTTTGACCAGTCGACGAACACGAAGTCAACGCCCGCGTCGCGCAGCCAGATGCCGTGCTGACGTATGACGTTCCGGTCGAGCGAGCTGTAGCCGCCGAGCCACGGAATGTCCCAGGTGTGTCCCTCGCCCCATTTAGAGTCGGTCCTGAACCAGGTGGTGTATGCGATGCCGACAAGCCGCTCAGACGGTTCTACGGGCTCGTACAGGCCGCTGCCGGTCGTGTCGCACTCAACCTCTATATCGGTGTAAATCTCGCTGTCGTACTTGTCAAAGAGCGCCTTGGCGTCTTCAAGGCTTGCCTTTTCGCTTCTTTCTTTAGCCGTCATCTGTGTGACTCCTTCCGTTTTTTCGGTATTATAGTCAAAAAGCAGGGCAACGTTCTCGATGCTCGCGTACCAGACACCGCCAATTCTCTCCGGGCGCCTGAAGGGCATCCCGCTGCCGCCAATGACAACCTTGTCGTCATCAGTGCTCACCTCCGCGGAGGCCTCCTGATACGTAAGAACGATCACACCGTCCTTTATTTCGCAGTCAGCGCCGAATGCCTTGGCGAGTCCCTCCAAAGGTGCGTACGTTACGCCCGAAACCGTGACGGGCACGTGCCTCGCATCGCCTGTTACGTACTCAAACGAGATGTTGCCGAGGAACCCGCAGCAGCTGCCGTCCTTTACAAACACGTCCTCGCGCAGCGCCGCAAGATTCTTCTTGGCCCTGTTTTTGAGGCCCGCGGTTGCAAGCTCATAAAAGCCGTACGACTCGGGAAGCTCAACCTGAGACGGTGTGAACGAGGGTGTTTCGAGGGGCTCGGGCGTTGACCGAAGGGGAGTCGCAGTCGCAGGCGGCCTGTTTCCGGACCCTCCCTGACTGTTCCTGCCGCACGAAGACAGCGCAGGCAGGAGAAGGAGCGCCAGCGCGAGCGATACCGCCAATGCAATTCTTCCTGTTTTTTTCATGTGCATCACCTTTTTTTGCTGCAGACGATCGCAACCTGGCAGGGCTCGTCAATCGTCAGTTTAAGTATATTGTCCTTGTTGTCCTTTACGTCAATCGTCTTTATAACGTTGCCGCCGAACGTCTTGTATGTGACCGATGAAAGCTGATAGTTCGAGCGCACCGTGAGCACAATCTCAAGCTCCACGGGGCCGTTTTCAAGCGAATAATACGTGTTGTTGGTGATCTGCTCACCATTTATATATGCCTTTTCAATCTGCGAGTACCAGTAGGTGAGGTTGGCCTCGTTGTTAACCATCGCGTGAAGCGTCGCCTCCGAGTAGCCCATCTCCTTAAGGAACGAGTCTATGACGAACGCCTGCCTGTTCTGGATGAACTCGCGCATGGTCGCGACGCCGTTCCTGTAGTTTGACTTGCTGGCACCCCAGCGGTCGGTCTGAAGGTACACGAAAGGCGCGCGTTCGTTTACGATAACGTCAAGCTCACCGCCAAGGTACTCCGGCGTGAAAAGCTTGCTCGCAACCTCGTAGAAGCGGTACACGAACCTGTCCTTGAAGGCGTCATTGGCGAGCAGCTTGTGCATGATCGTGCCGACAATGCAGTGCGTCCCGTGCATGGCGCCCCATATTGTGAGCTTTGTAGCCGTTATATTGTCGTAAAAGCCAACGCCGAAGTCGGTGTCAAGGAGCGTGAAGTGCCACTTGGTGTCGTAGTTTGACGGGTCGCCGTCGCCTGCCCTGTTGCGCCAGATCTTGATGTTGTTCTCCGGCCAGTCAATCGCGTTAAAGTAGAGGCGCGCGACGTACATATCAATGAACGAGTCAAGGTCTATCTTGCTCGCAACATAGTCAAAGTTTTTCTGAACCGAAAGGTCGCGCGACCTTATGTACTCCATGAGCGTGTTGAATGCGTCAGGGTCTGAGTCAAGCCCCGACGTCAGCACGAACGGCGCGTTCTGGTCTGTGTGAACCTGCGAGTAGTCGCTCTCGATGATGGCAACGTTGTCCTTGTCGATACCGTGGTGCGACTCGACGTAGTCGCCGCTGTAGCGCTCGCGCGCGTTGTAGACGCCCCAGAAGCAGCCGTTGATGAACAGCAGGGTCGGCGCATAGGCCATGGTGTCTGCCTTGAGAATCCTTGCCGCGCGCTGCATGAACGCGTCCCTTATATAAGTGAGGCCGTAGTCGTTGCCGGAGTTGCGCAGCAGGAGCCTTGCAAAATCGGTTATGCGCTGGCCTTTTTCGTTAAACGAGTAGCCGTCGAAGAGGTCGTAGTAGAGCTTGTCCTCGGTGCCGCCGCCTTCGTTGTCGGACTTCTTGAAGAAGACTTTCATTGACTTCATCGGAGCTCCCGACGAGCCGTGACCGCTGACAGAAAGCTCGATGTTTGAGCAGCCGTGCCTTACAAGGTCTCTTCCGAAAACCTCCATGACGCCGCTGCCGCGCGGGTTCTGCAGGTTCTCCGATGCGTAGTAGTGGTTGTAAAAACCGTTATCGCCAATCATCTCCGACTCGTCCATGGAGACGGACATGACCGTGACGTTGAAGTCGTTGTAAAGCGACGAGATGAAATACGAGCCCGTGAAGACCTCGGAATACTCGCCCGAGAGTTCGGAGCAGGCCTTGATGACGTAGCAGCCCGGAAGTTTTTTGACACCTGAGGGGACGTTGTAGGAGCCGCCCATCGCATTGGCGGTATTCTTTATCAGACTGCCGATCTTCATCTCGGTGGTGTCCTTGAGGGTCAGGGAATTCATGTAGAGGCGCCTGGTGCCCGAAGTTCTCGGGTCGGAGCCGTCGGTCGTGTAGTAGATCGAGGAACCCTCGGCAGCCTTGAGGCCAAGGCTGATCTGCGAGTCGTAGAAGCCCGGGTCATGGTCAAAATCGACCTCGTTTATCGCGCAGCGCCTGACCTCGCCCGCAGCGCCGCCGGAATATTTCGGAACGATCGAGCGAAGCTTGACGGAAGAGGCGTTCATGAGGTCGACGATCTCCCAGCCGCTGTCCGGAATGAGCGCAACCCTGACCGCATACTTGTACTTTGAAAGGCCGTCCGTGCAGCCCGTGTCGAACGTGTAGCTATCCGTGGCCCTGAGGTACGAAATCGCGTCGGTGAACTCCTCGGGGAGCGCGTCGGGGGAGGGCTTGGCGTCTTTAGAAGTGAGAATCAGACTGACCTCATCGCCAATGCCAATATTCCAGAACGCGTCGAAACTGTCGATGGAAATAATCTCGGACGACTTGTCGAATTCGGAATTGCGGGCGCACTTTATGAGGTAGTAGCTGTGCGCGGGAATTGTCGTGTTGTTGAAAAGAAACTGCTTGTACGAAGAAACAGTCGGGCTCTTGTAGTAGATCGCGAGGGCGGAGCAGTCGATGTCGCTGTCGCCGGAGTTGTAGAGCTCGATGAAGCCCGCGGAAGTGGCCGCGTCCTTTTTGGCGCTGTTGCCGTAGACCCTTGAAAAGACAAGGCCTTCGTAGGGGGTCTTGTCAAAGCCTGTTTCGCTGCCCGATGGGTCTCCTGTCGGCAAGGGGGTTCCCGAAGAAGGCTCCTGAGTCGGTGCCTTGGCGTCTTCGTTACCCTTGGTGCCGCAGCCCGCCGGTGCCATAAGAAGCGCCGCCGCGAGCGCAAGACATGCGATATTTTTCAAAAAGCTTCCGCGTTTTGCCATAGATATTTTCCGGAAATGAATACGAAACAGCCGGAAGACGCCAATGTACCCGCGAAATCCGGCTGCCTCAATCTTTTATTTCTTAACTGTCACGGTCGAGAATCCCGCGATTTCACCTGTGCTGCCCGTGCCGTGCTGGCCGCAGCTGTTGTCGCCGAGTATCTTAACCGTTCCGTCATCCATGAGGAATGCGGAGAAGCCGTATCCCGCGGCAACCTGCTTCACGCCTGACGAGAAGAGGTATGACGAGCCGCCGCCTGTGACAGCTCCGCCTATCGCTCCGCCCTGATCGAGACCGTAGACGTACACGGCTCCGCTGTCCGTAAGCATGAGCATGTTGGAGAAGAATATCGACGCCTGCGTGCAGCCCTTGTTCTTGAGGATGATGCCTGCGCCGTGGCTGCCGCCGCCCTGTGTAAAGCTGCCTGTGTCGCGCCAGCCTGCGTAATATGCGTTACCGGCCTCGTCAACGAGCACCAGGTTGTGCTCGCCGCTCTCGATGTATACGACGCCGGAGAGGAGCTTGTAAGGCGACGTGAAGTTGTCTGTGCCGTCGTTGAACTTGTTCCACCTGCCGTCGCCGAGAACGTAGCAGTCGCCGTTGGCGTTGACGTAAGCCGTGTTGCGGCGTCCCGCGGAAATCATCACGGCGCCCGAGGCAATCTTCTGGAAGCGGTCTGTCGAGCTCTGGTAGTTTAGCGAGCCAAGCTGGCCGTACGAGTTGTTTCCGATGCCGTAGACGTCTCCGTTCTTGTCAAGAACGAGGAGGTGGTCGTATCCGACGCTGACGTCAACGGGATTGCCGTCATATTCGACGATGCCCCACGTTGAGAGGTTGCCGGATCTTCCTGCCGACTGAGCCGTGCCGCCGATCGTGTAGATCTCACCGTCAAGCGTGAGAACCGCCGCAGCGACGGTTGCCGTGTTGTTGTTTTCGTAGTCGTTGCTCGAGCATACCGAGACGACGGCAACGTTGTCCATGATGAATCTGGGCTTGGTCACATTGGCGGTACCGGAGCCTGCGCCGAGGATGTTGTTCACGTTGCTGCCCCAGCCGTAGAGGTTGCCGGACTCGTCAAGGTAATAGAGCGTGTAGCCCGCCGCGTAGATGCCCGGACGGACCTTGAGCGTGACGCTGCCGCTTGAGACTCTCTTTGTTTCGAGCGAGACGGTGCCTGACTTTGTGACCGTAAACGATGCCGAGGTGCCTGCCTTGCGAGTCGAATTGCCCTCAAAATCGGTGAAAACTATCGCGTTGACCACGTAGCCTTCCTTGGCGGTTGCAGTGACTTCGAGGTTGTAGGACTTGTCGAATTTGACGTTCCAGCCGTTGTTTACGGTCGTTCCGTTGATCTTGAGCACCGCTCTTGACTCGAGGAAGTCCGCGTTGATGTAGTTGCCGGAGATGCTCATGAGGTAAGCTTCGCTGATGCCAAAGTAACTGCAGAGGTATGAAATCGCGTAGGGGTTGCGCTTCTGGAGGAAGTTCCTGATCGCGCTCACACCGCTTCTGTAGCTGCTCCAGCTTGCACCGTCCTTTGACCACCTGTCGACCTGGAGCTGGAAGATGCCCTCGCGCTCCTCAAGTATCTTGTCGAGCTCGGCCTCCATGACGGAGGGAACGTACACCTCGTTGACAACCTCGTAGAACCTTGCGAGGAATATCTTTTTGAACGTGGCGTTCTGGATGAGCTTGTTCATGAGCTTGCCGATTGCACAGTGCTGCGAATTGATCCAGCCGAACCAGTTGCTTGTCGGGCCCGTGTCGATGTTCGGATAGTCAAGACCGAAGTCCATGTCAAGCAGCGAGAAGTGCCACTTGGTGTACGTGTTTCCGGTCCTGTCCGCAGACGCGTCCCTGACTCTCCAGACCTTTATATTGTTCTCAGGCCAGTCGCGGGCGCTGAAATAGACCCTCGCGACGTACATGTCGATGAATGAATCTATGTCGATCCTGTCGGTGACGTACTTGTAGTTTGAAGCCGACGTGAGGCTGTGGCTGTCAATGTACTGAATCAGCGCGTTGAAGTCGTCGGCGTCGTTGTCAAGACCCGAAGTCACGACGTAGGGCGCGTTGGTGTTTGTGTGAACCTGCGAATAGTCGCTCTCGATGAGGGCAACGTTATCCTTCTGCACGCCGTAGTGCGACTCAACGTAGTCTCCGCTGTAGCGCTCACGCACGTTGTAGACGCCCCAGAATTCACCGTTAAAGAAGACGAGGGCAGGGGTGTATGACTGTGTCTCAACCTTCAGGCTGCGGCTGAGGCGCTGCATGAGAACGTCTCTTATGTACGTCATCGCACAGTCGTTGCCGGAGTTCCTGATGAGGAGACGCGAGAAGTCCGTAATCGTCTGGCCCTTCACGTTCGTGCAGTAGCCGTCAAAGAGGTCGAAGTAGAGCTTGGCGTCCATGCCGCCCGCCTCGTTGTTGGATCCTTTATAGTAAATCTTGAGCGACTTCATGTGCCAGCCGGACGAGCCGTGACCGCTGACCGAAAGCTCAACGTTGGAGTATCCGCGCCTTACGCCCTCGTTGTCGAACATCTCAAGGACCGCATTGCCGCGCGGGTTGGGGTCGTTCGTGGAGGGAAAGTAGTGCGTGTAGAAGCCGCCGCCCGTTCCGCCGTAAGTGGTTCCGGGTGCGTCGCAGAGAACGCCCTTCGGCATGGAGATCGACATCACCTTGGTGTCGTAGCCTTTCATTGCCGATGAGATGAAGTAAGTGTTCGTATAAACTTCGGTTGAACTTGTGCCGTTGGTGGCATACGCCTTGATGACGGTACCGCCAATGATATTGTTCACGTTCGGAATGTACCCGTTGTCTCCCGTGGAGCTTGCAAGGTACTTGGTGGTCTCTCCGTAGCCCTTCTTGGTTGTGTCGGTCATCGAAATCGACACGGAGTAAAGCCTTCTGGTGCTTGATGTCTTGGGATCGGATCCGTCGGTCGTGTAGTAGATCTTGTAGCCGTCAGCCGCGGTGAGTGTGAGCTTGAACGAGCCGCCGTAGAAGCCCGGGTCGTGGTCGAATTTGACTTCGTTGAGGATGCACCTGGTGATGCTGTTCACGCCCTTTGAGGAGCGCGGACCGATCTGGGAGAGAGTGTATGAGTTCTGCCTTGCGAGGTTCACGACGCGGTAGCCGCTGTCGGGCTGCAGGGCAACTCTGACTGCAAATTTGGACTTTGACATGTCGGTCACGTAACCGGTGTCAAAATAGTAGGTTTCGGAAGAAACGAAATATGAGACTTTGTTCGTGAGCTCCGCGGGCTCAATGGATGAAGCCGGAGCCTTCTTTGTGGGAGCGAGCACGAGCGCAATCTCTTTATTGTCAATGGTAACGTCCCAGGTTCTGTCGTACGACGTGATCTTGAGCATCTCGCCCGAAGTCTGGTAGTTCTTGCCGGCATTGCAGCGGATGAGATAGCAGCCGTTTGCGGGGAGGGTGACGTTGCCGAGGTCGAGCTTCTTATAGGACGTGTCGCCTTTGGTCTTGTAGAAGACCGAAAGACCGTTCAGGTTGATGCTCTTGGATGCAGTGTTGCAGAGCTCGATGAAGCTGTACTCGCAGATACCGTCCTTGTTTCCGCCGTTTCCGTAGACCTTGGAAATGACAACGCCTTCAAAAGCGTCCGAGTTAAGATCCGGCACATCAGGCGTGGGAGTCGGAGTTGGGGTGGGTGTAGGCGTAGGCGTAGGTGTAGCGGTCGGAGTCGGTGTGGGGGTCGCCGTCGCTGTCGGTGTAGGGGTTTCGCCTTCCGTAGGAACAGGGGTTTCCGTCGGAGTCTCCGTGCCCTCGGTGGGGGCAGGGGTTTCGGTCTCCGCAGGAGTTTCGTCCGGCGTTCCGGTCGGTACTTCGGTTTCGGTTTCTCCGGGCGTCGCGCCTTCCGGTGTGGAAGTCGGCGTGGGGGAAGGCGCGCCGGTCTCAGCCGACGGCGTTTCTGCCGCAGGCTCGGTTTCGTTTACGGCCGTCGGCGTTTCAGTCGCGGTCGCGTCGGCGGGCGTCTCTGTGTAGGAAGGCTTGTCCGTAGGCTTTCCGGGCTCATTGACGGCACAGGCAGAGACGCCTATGACCATGCAGGCCGCAAGTAGAAAGGCCAGAACTCTCTTTATCCCAGGTAACGGTTTGTTCATGTCAGTCCTCCTGCTTCGCACCATCGTAAAATATCTGAAAAGCGCGTCGCTAAATAGGTGTTCCCGTATTATAACAGACGCGCGCGCGTGTTTTCAATAAAGCTTTGAAAATATTTGGGAAAATTTCAGGCAAAACGGGCGGAAATCGTCAACAAACCGGGCGCCGGGCATTGGCGGTTTTATTTGAACACGCCAAGTGTTATAATGGCATGAACGAAACTGCGGGCGGAAGATGAGCCCGTTTTTGCATTGGCGGCAGCCTAAGAGAGGACAAAAGATATGGACAACGAGGAAAACTTTTTCGAACCCGACCTGTTTGGCGATGACTATGACGAGATCGTGACGCTCCTTGACGACAACGGCAACGAGGTCAACTTCATCGATATCGCGAGAATCGAACACGGGGGCAACACTTACGAAATCATGCAGCCCGAGGAGCTTCCCGACGGGGTTGAAGACGACGAGGCTCTGGTCTTCCTTGTGACCTCAGACGAGAACGGGACGAACAGGTACGACATCGTTGACGACGAGGAAATCATCGACGCAGTGTTTGAAAAGTACGACAGGCTGTATGACGAGGCGATGGCCGCGGACGAAGCGGAGCATTCCTCATAAAAGCGAACACCATAAAGGTATGCGGAATGAAATCGCAAAATCTTGCGGGGTAAAATTGCAAAATCTTGCTGGGTGAAATCTCGAAATCTTGCTGGGTGAAATTTCGAAATCTTGCGGGATAGAATTGCAGAGTCTTGCCGGGTATGGTATAATGGCAGTGAAATTTGAAGGGGGATGCTGTTATGAGCATGGCAGATAAGGGGAAATACAAAGAAAGAATTATTGATGCTCAGGTGGAGCGATACTTAAAAAATTTCGGAGCCGTCTGCATTGAAGGTCCGAAATGGTGCGGTAAAACCTGGACTTCTTCGTATCACTGCAAAAGCGAATTTCTCATTGGCGATCCAAGCAATAACTTTCAGAACAGACAAATTGCGGAGATTTCTCCTGCGATTGTTTTGGAAGGCGAAACGCCGCGACTGATTGATGAATGGCAGGAAGTCCCTCCGATTTGGGACGCTGTTCGGTATACTGTAGACCAAAGAGGTGAGAAGTCGCAGTTTGTTTTAACCGGTTCATCAACGCCGCGCAAAAAAGGAATATTGCATAGCGGAGCCGGAAGAATTGGTAAAATTCGTATGAGAACAATGTCCTTGTACGAATCCGGAGACTCTTCGGGAAAGGTTTCGTTGAAAGAATTATGCTCCGGAAAGATTTCGCAGACGTTAACAGGAGAGGTAAATCTCCATGATTTGGTTTACTATGTGGTGCGAGGCGGTTGGCCAGGCAACCTTGGCGTTTCCAAAGAAGACGCACAGCTTCTGCCCGCCTCATATATCAATGCGATTATTGACGATGACGCTCAGAGAATTGACGATATAAAGTACGACAGGAATAAAATGCTGCTTTTGCTGCGTTCTCTTGCCAGAAACGAAAGTACGACTGCGGCACAAAGCAAACTGCTCTCGGATATAAAAGACTTCGACGATGAGCATATTGACCGCAGCACGGTTTCTCAGTATCTTGATGTGTTTTCAAGAATGTTTCTGCTGGATAATCAGCTGCCTTTTTCAAGCAATTTAAGGTCGTCTGTGAGGGTGAAACAGGCGGAGAAGCGGCATTTTTGCGATCCCGCGCTTGCTTGTGCGTTGTTGAAAGCTACACCCGAAAAGCTGCTCGGTGATCTAAATACGTTTGGCCTTATGTTTGAGGCTATGTGCGAACGCGACTTGAAGATTTATGCCGACTCTTTCGGCGCGAACCTGTTCCATTACCAAGACTATCAGAACAGGGAAATCGATGCGGTTATTGAGCTTTATGACGGCAGCTGGTGCGCCTTTGAAATCAAACTCGGAGCAAACCAGATTGATGAAGCTGCAAAAAAGTTAATATCTATTCGTGATGATATTGCAAAATCAAAAGACGGTGTTCCGCCTGCTGTGTTATGCATTATCTGCGGAATGTCTAATGCAGCTTACCAGCGGCCTGACGGTGTATTTGTTGTGCCAATAACGGCGCTGAAAAATTAACAAAGGGATGGCCTCATAAATGCGAACACCATAAGGGTATGCGGAATGAAATCGCAAAATCCTGCGGGGTAAAATTTCAAAATCTTGCCGGGTGAAATCTTGCGGGACAGAAACTTCATAATCTTGCCGGATGAAATTGCAAAATATTGCGCGTTTGACAGCCGCTCACAGCTTTGATTTTCCCGGCTTTTTCGCAGGCAGCTCGCCGTACATTTTCAGCACCAGTTCCTGCAGGAAAGCCGGATTGTCCACGTTGTCCACAAGAAGCATCTCTTTTGCGCCTTCATACGGCAAGGCAAGCTCCGCGTCCGGCATCATCTCACGGGCCGAGGGCACGTTCTTCACAAGAAAGCGGTCGTCGTAGATACCGCCAATGATTTTCCCGCGAAAATAGATAATATATTCGCCCATCATGGGCCTTGCCGTTATACCGTCAAGCGCCGAAAGCTGATCCATAATGAACTCAAAATAGTCTTTGCCTGAAGCCATTCCGTCCTCCGCTGAAGCTAAACTCACAAACGAAAATCAAACCAAACCAAATCAAACCAAATCAAACCAAATCGCTCAGCTTTTTTGAGAAAAAGAAGTCGCGGGTCATGCGGTTGTACTCTGCCCACAGGGGGAGGGTTTTGCAGCCGGTCGCGCGGGGGCACTTGTCGGCATCTGCGGCGAGGCAGGCAACCGTGAGGAAAGGCCCTTCGGAGGCTTCGAGAATCTCACCGATGGTGTAATCTTCGGGCTTTTTGACGAGCATGTAGCCGCCGCCTTTGCCGCTCGAACCTTTGACGAGCTTGGCGGTGACGAGGTCCTTGACGATGATCTCGAGGTATTTTTTCGATATTTCCTGCCGCTCGGCAATGTCTTTGAGCGGGATGAACTCACTGCTGTGGTTCTCGGCAAGGTCTAACATAACGCGCAGGGCGTATCTTCCTTTGGTGGAAATCATTGGCGTCACTCCAATCTTTATTGATTTACCTATTATACCACAGGGTAAATGGGTAATCAACACGCCAATGAAACAAACTTTTAAAATTTCCTGAAAATTTTTTCTATTCACCTATTGACATAGTAGGTAAAAGGTGATAACATTGGCGGCGTAACAAACAAGGAGGCGCAGCGTATGAAGATTTATGCTGACAATGCGGCGACGACAAAGATGAGCAAAAAGGCGATTGAAGCCATGCTCCCGTACATAGAAGAATATTACGGAAACCCCTCAAGCCTGTACTCCGAAGGGCAGAAGGCAAAAGAGGCTGTCGAAGGCGCAAGGGAGAGGGTTGCACGATGTATCAACGCCGAGGCGCGGGAGATCGTGTTCACTTCGGGAGGTTCCGAAGCGGACAACCAGGCAATTCTTTCCGCCGCGGCGATCGGAAAAAAGAACGGTAAAACGCACATCATTTCCGACACGATCGAACATCACGCAGTGCTGAATACATTGAAGAAGCTCGAGAAAGAGGGCTTCACAGTGACTTACCTGCCGGTCCACGAGAACGGTATCGTGAGAGTCGATGAGCTCAGGGCGGCCGTAACCGACAGGACATGCCTGGTCACGATAATGTATGCCAACAATGAGATCGGGACGATTCAGCCCATTAAAGAGATTGGCGGTATCTGCCGCGAGAAGGGGATTCTTTTCCACACAGACGCCGTGCAGGCGGTGGGGCACATACCGGTTGACGTGAAAGACGCCAATGTGGATCTGCTCTCAGCTTCGGCCCACAAGTTCCACGGCCCGAAAGGAGTCGGCTTCTTATACGCAAGGCGCGGAATTAAGCTTGAGTCGCTCATCGAGGGCGGCGCGCAGGAGAGAGGCCGCAGGGCGGGAACCGAGAACGTACCGGGCATTGTCGCAACGGCGGCGGCTCTTGAAGAGGCAAACGCGTCAATCGCAGACCTTTCGAAGAAGCTTGAGAAGCTTCGCGACAGGCTGATACTCGGACTCAACAGGATCTCACACTCGGCGCTCAACGGAGACGAGCGAATGCGGCTTCCGTCTAACGTAAACTTCTGCTTTGAGGGAATAGAGGGCGAATCGCTTCTGCTCCTGCTTGACGACAAGGGCATTTCGGCTTCATCAGGCTCCGCCTGTACCTCGGGGTCGCTTGACCCCAGCCACGTGCTCCTCGCTATAGGGAGGGTTCACGACGTAGCGCACGGATCGCTGAGGCTGACCCTTGGCGATGACGCCACGGAGGAAGAAGTTGATTACATTATAAGCTCGGTTGAAGAGGTCGTTACGTATCTGAGAGGGTTCTCACCGGTCTGGCGGGACCTCGTAAACGGCAAATCGAAGTTTATTCTGTGAGGTGGAAGTTATGGCATTGTACAGTGAAAAAGTGATGGATCATTTTCGGAACCCGAGGAACGTCGGCGTCATTGAGGACGCGGACGGCATTGGCGAGGTCGGCAACGCAAAGTGCGGCGACATAATGAAAATGTACCTTAAAATAGAGGATGACAAGATTGAGGACGTAAAATTTGAGACGTTCGGATGCGGCAGCGCGATAGCGTCAAGTTCGATGGCGACTGAGCTCATTAAGGGCAGGCCGGTTTCGGAGGCGATGGAACTCACCAATAAGGCTGTCGCGGAAGCGCTTGACGGACTCCCGGATTACAAGATGCACTGTTCGGTGCTTGCGGAGGAGGCTATAAAGAACGCTCTCGATGATTACTACAGTAAACATCCGGAAAAAGAAAGGAACAAATAAATGGCTTATAAATTTGAGACCCTTCAGCTCCACGTCGGTCAGGAGCAGGCAGACAGCGCAACGGATTCACGCGCCGTGCCGATATATCAGACAACCAGTTACGTATTCCACAACTCCGAGCATGCCGCGGCAAGGTTCGGTCTTGCGGATGCCGGCAATATCTACGGAAGACTTACAAATTCCACCCAGGACGTGCTTGAAAAGCGTATTGCGGCACTCGAGGGCGGTGTCGCTGCGCTTGCGCTTTCATCCGGTGCCGCAGCGATTTCTTATACTATAGAGGCATTGGCGAGGGCAGGCGAGCATATCGTCGCGCAGGAGACCATCTACGGCGGCTCCTACAACCTCCTCAGCAACACACTTCCGCAGTACGGAATCGATACGACATTTGTCGACATTCACAACCTTGACGAGGTCAGGGCGGCCGTTCGCGAAAACACCAAGGCGATTTTCATCGAAACGATGGGCAACCCGGGAAGCGACATTCCGGACATTGACGCACTCGCCAAGATAGCTCACGAGCACGGTATTCCGCTCGTTATCGACAATACGTTCGGCACACCTTACCTGATCAGACCGATTGAGCACGGGGCTGACATTGTCGTCCACTCCGCAACGAAATTCCTCGGCGGCCACGGAACTACCCTTGGCGGCATCATAGTCGACTCCGGAAAGTTCAACTGGACACCGGAAAAGTATCCGAACATCGCGGCTCCGAACCCCAGCTACCACGGCGTTTCATTCACAGCGGCCGCAGGTCCGGCAGCGTTTGTGACCTACATCAGGGCAATTCTGCTCCGCGACACGGGCGCCGCAATCTCGCCTTTCAACGCATTCCTGCTTCTCCAGGGCGTCGAGACGCTTTCACTCCGCGTTGAGCGCCACGCAGAGAACACGAAGAAGGTTGTAGAGTTCCTCGCAAACCACCCGCTGGTCGAAAAGGTCAACCACCCCTCGCTGCCCGACCATCCGCAGCACGACCTTTACCAAAAGTATTTCCCGAACGGCGGCGGTTCGATCTTCACGTTTAACATTAAAGGCGGCCGCAAGGAGGCCTGGGCGTTCATCGACGCGCTCAAGATTTTCTCGCTTCTCGCCAACGTTGCCGACGTGAAGAGCCTCGTGATCCACCCGGCTTCGACGACCCATTCGCAGCTTTCGGCGGAGGAACTTGCCGAGGTGGGAATCTTCGAAAACACGATCCGTCTTTCGATCGGCACGGAGCACATTGACGACATCATCGGCGACCTCAAGAACGGTTTTGCCGCAATCTGAAACCGCAGCAGCGCGACAAGTGTCGCATTTTAAAAACTGCCGCATTTTTACACAAAATTTAACACAACAGGAGATTAGAATCATGGCTAATATATATAAAGGAACACTCGGTCTCATCGGCAACACGCCCCTCGTCGAGATCACAAACATCGAAAAAGACAACGCACTTTCGGCAACAGTTCTCGTCAAACTCGAGTACTTCAATCCCGCGGGAAGCGTCAAGGACCGTATCGCCAAGGCGATGATCGAGGACGCAGAGGAGAAGGGTCTTCTGAAGCCCGGCTCTGTAATCATCGAACCCACATCCGGCAACACAGGCATCGGCCTAGCCTCCATCGCAGCCGCCAAGGGCTACCGCATCATCCTCACCATGCCCGAAACGATGAGCGTTGAGCGCCGCAACATTCTCAAGGCTTACGGAGCCGAAATCGTCCTCACCGAAGGCGCCAAGGGCATGAAAGGCGCTATCGCCAAGGCAGAAGAGCTCGCGGCCGAAATCAAGGGCAGCTTCATCCCCGGCCAGTTCGTCAACCCTGCCAACCCTCGCATCCACAGAGAGACAACGGGCCCCGAAATCTGGCGCGACACCGACGGCAAGGTTGACATCTTCGTCGCAGGCGTAGGAACGGGCGGCACCGTGACAGGCGTCGGCGAGTACCTCAAATCGCAGAACCCGAACGTCAAAGTCGTTGCCGTCGAGCCCGACTCATCACCTGTCCTTTCAGAAGGCAAGAGCGGTCCCCACAAGATCCAGGGAATCGGCGCGGGCTTCGTTCCGGACGTTCTCAACACCAAGGTCTACGACGAGGTAATAAGAGTCGTAAACGAGGACGCCTTCTCTGCCTCAAAGCTTCTCGCAAAGAGGGAAGGCATCTCCGTCGGAATCTCCTCCGGCGCGGCCCTCAAGGCAGCTCTCGAACTTGCAAAGAGACCTGAAAATGCGGGAAAAACGATCGTAGCACTCCTCCCCGACAGCGGAGACAGATACTACTCGACGCCTCTCTTTGCAGAGTGACGCCAATGTGCCATAGTTAACAATACAAAGAGCCGGGGGCTGCGACTTTCATTCGGACGCAGCCCCCGGCCTTTATCTATAACCGTTTTAAAAATCTATTTTGGTGTACTCCGCGCTTCCGTGGAGGTTGTCCTTTTCGTCAAAGTCATACCGTATGAAGAAGATTGTGTTGCGGCCGGCGTCCTTGGCGTGGTAGACCGCCTTGTCGGCATAGTTTGCGATGCCTATGATGGTGTCTGTATTGGCGGTAATTCCGACGTTCACGAGACCGACCGAGAGGGTGATTATTCCGCCGTTGGGGTTCTTTTCGTTGGGTATGTTCTCATTCCTGATGCGGCGGCAGATTCTGCGGGCGATTTCGGTGATCTCATCGTCTGTCAGGCCGTGCGTGATGCCGAAAAACTCGTCGCCTCCGTAGCGGGCGAAGCGGATGTTCGAGGACTCCTCGTCTTTGCAGGCACCGGCAACGAGCTTGATGATCTCGTCTCCCTTGGCGTGTCCGTACGTGTCGTTGCACTCCTTGAAGCAGTCGATGTCTATGAAGATGACGCCGATCTTCTGCTTTTTCTTCTTGGCGGTTTCGATGAACTCGGAGGAAATCTTGAGGAGGGCGGCGCGGTTGAGAAGCTTCGTCATGGGCTCCTGCGAGTAGAGCTCCTCGGTTTTGCGCATGTCTTTTCTGAGCTTCGTAATCTCAAGGTCAACGTGCTTCATGCCCTTGTAAATCCTCGCCTGGACGCCCGTGAGCTCCTCCATGCGCTTGTCGTAAAGCTCGTTGAGGTGTTTGTAGCAGGAGAGTGCCTTCTCGCTCTCGCCGAAAGCGTGGTAGTAACCCGCCAATGTGCGGTACGCGTACACCTGCTCCGCGGTGCCTTTGCATTTCTCGGCGTACACGGTCATGAGGTCCACGATGCGTTTTGCGCGCTCTTTGTCTTTAAGCTGAATGAGGATCCCCGCGATTCCCATGAGGTCCGCATAGAGGGGCTGGGGGAAAGTGTCCGAAGGGACGCAGGCGAGGGACTTGTCGACGTTTGCATTGGCGGTTTCGATATCGTCAAGCGCATAGAAAACAATCGCGCGCCTCAGATAGTAGTCGCAGACCATCGGAACGTAGCTGACCCTGCCGATCCACGGCTCCATCCCGTCAAGAATCTCGCGCGCCTTCTGCACGTCCCCGTCGTACTTATAGTTATTGGCAAGGTTGATCGAGCGCATCGCAAGCGCGTCGTAGTCATCCGGAAACTCCTCGCGCGTGTGTTTAACGCACTCTGTGAGAAGCCCTACGCTTGTCCTGAACTCGCCAAGGATATGGTAGCAGTTCGCAAGGTTGTTGAGCACGGCAATCCTGTACCTGCCCTTGATCCTGTGGGTTTTCACGACCCTGTAGGCCCTGTCGCACGCGGCAAGCGCCATCTGGTTGTTGTCCTGCGTCCCGTACGCATAGCTGAGCGAGAGGTAGGCCTTGATGAGCAGCCCGTAGGCCGTCGTGTTTTTCAGGAGCTCCGCAGCCTTGATCGAATTCGCCAATACGCCGCTTGTGTCGCCGTTGTCCCTGCACACGTCCGCAAGAAATCCGTACGACGCACCGGCAATCACCATGTCGCCCGAATTGTGGCCCTCTTTAATGAGCTTTTTCAGCTCCCTGACAAGGCGCTGCCCGTCATCTTTGTATTTCTCGTAAACTTCGCGAACAATGCTGAGAGACTTGCCGGTGTCCATGAGACGCACCCCTTAACCTTTTTGACGGATTTTCACTGTCCGCAGAAATCCCTGCGCGTTTTTGATCCAACCGTGCTTAGCATAGCAGTATTTGCGCATTTTTTCAACGTTTTACCGCCAAGGGCCCCGTTCCGCAGCCGCTTGGCACCCCCTTTTATATCAAAAAGGACGACCGCAGCCGTCCTTTCGATTTTCTCAAAACCTGTTAAACGAGCCGCGGCTCCTCAGGCTTTTTGCTTTTTTGATTTGACTTTCTTGAGGAAAAGCTCCCATAAGATGCGGTACGCCACGATGATCGCGAGGGTGATCAGAAGGTTGAGAGCGCTTATTCCGCTCCTCGTGCCCATCGCTCTGCCGACTTTTGCGCTTATGCCGAACAGCTTGCTCACAAACGTCGAGATGACCATGTGCACGAGCAGAATAGGAAGCGTGCGCAGTCCTACCCACGTCAGCGCCTTGTTCAGCACAGGCACCTTGTTAAGCAGACGGCCGAATGAGACCGCCATGAACGGCGCCAGAATACCGAGCAGCACGCAGGGGAAAACTTCGACGGCGCCGAAATAAACGAACATGCCTGCCGAGAACGAACCCGCACCGCGGAACTGCCACTGGAACAGTGCAATAGTACCGAGCACCGCCAATGAATTCAGCACGGTCCACAGAGGACTCGTGAAGCCTTTTGACAAAACCCCGTACCGGCCGAACATTGCTCCGACGAGCATCAGAGCGACTGCCATCGGCACGTTCTGGAAGTTGAACGGGAGACCTGTGCCGATCTTGTCGACAAGAACGTTCAGCAGGAACGTGAGTATAATCAGCCCCGTGGTCACGGAGATAAAGCGCCTCACTTTTTCAAGAACCCAGTCGGCGATAAGGAAGAAGATGACGTCCGCAAAGAACATCATCGCGATGAACCAGAACGGAACGGTGACGCTGGAAAAAGAGATACCGGGTGACGGAGGTGCGAAGCCCTTTTGGGCAAGGCGGAGCAGAACGAGCGTATTCTTGTTGAAAAGGAACGTCAGGTACTGCTTGACGCACTCCCACAGAGTTCCGAGGCTTGCGGACACTGTTATCAGGTTGTACAACGTCGTTGCCGCCCAGATGACGCCCGAATATATGAAATAGGGCTTGAGCAGCTGAACGGAGCGGCGGCGGATCGATTCTCCGCGCGACCTTGCGCCGGGACGGTAGTAATAACCTGAGAGTGTGAAGAAGAAAGGCATCAGCCACACACCCGTGATCGCCATTATGATCTGATACCACTGAGGGTAGTCAAAGATGTGTACCATCATAACGAGCAGGATGCCTATACCTTTTGCGATATCCTGCGCGTAGTCACGCTGTTTGAGCAACGGTGAATTTACTGTTTTTTCCGCCAATGCAATCACCCCTTATTCAGTTTAGCCAGAACTTCTTTCTTGAGCGTGATGGCGTCGATCTTGCCGCTTCCGAGGAGCGGGAACCTGTCCATCACGACGAAATATGCGGGAACCTTGTATTTTGCGAGTTTGCTTGCAAGAGTCGCCTTGGCGGCAGCTTCGTCAAACGTCGCACCGTCCTTGAGCAGTATTGCGGCGGCAACTTCCTCGCCGAGAACTTCGTGCGGAACACCGAGCACCTTGACGTCGGCAACTCCGGGAAGCTTCACAACCTCATCCGCAATCTCTCCGGGCGAAATGTTCTCACCGCCGCGGATTATGAGGTCCTTTGCGCGCCCGACAAGCTTCAGATAACCGTCAGGCAGGATGACGCCAAGGTCACCCGTCGCAAGCCAGCCCTCGTCGTCGAGCGGCTGCTTTTCGATGGGCAGGCGGTAGTAGCAGACTATCATCTCTTTCGAGCGGATGTAGATCTCGCCTGACTGTCCGTCCGGCAGCTTTTCGCCATTGGCGGGGTTCCTGATCTCAATCTCGATACCGTCAACCCTGCGTCCGACCGTCTGTGTCATGTGCTCGAACGTGTCCTCGTAGCGCGTCATGCTTATAACGGCGTTTTCGGACATTCCGTAGATGTTGCAGAAGTGGTTGTTCGGTAGGAGCGAGCGGAACATGGTCATCTGTGACTCGCTTGTCGCGGAGCCGCCAAGGACCGAAACCCGCAGAGACGAGAGTGAATCGGGCGTAAAACCGGGCTGGCCGATCATCGCGAGGAACATTGTCGGTACCGTGTTGAAGACGGTGCACTGCTTTTCGCGGATGAGGTCGATGAGCATTTGAGGTTTATTGCCGGAAGGGATGTATGAAACGCAGCCGTAGAGAAGGCCGATTCCGATGCACGAGCAGAAGCCGAACACGTGGAAGAGCGGCAGGAACGCGCAGCACCTGTCTTTGCTTGTGAAGTTGCACTCCGCGCTGATGGCTTTAACCGAATTGAGAAGGTTGAAGGACGAGGAGAGGACCGCTTTGGGCTTTCCGGTCGAACCCGACGTGAAAATGACAACGCTCGGGTCGTCGGAGTGGTAAATCTCAGCGTACTTGTCTTTGATCGCGTCGTACTCCGAAAGCCTCTTTGTGAAATCCTGCTCCATGCCGATGTTGTACATGAAGGTGACTGTGGACCTTCCTCCGAGCAGCGCCGAAGAGAAGATGCCGTAATCGGTAAGTCCCGGGATGGCGCCGTAGCAAAGATGCGTGATGTCTCCAATCTCGCCAAGGGATGCAATCTCGTCAGGCTTCAGACCGTAGTTCACGAGGAGGGCGATGGCGCCGAGCTTCTGAACCGCGAAGAACGTGATGATCCAGTTGATTGAGTTTGGCGAGCAGATTCCGACGTGAGAACCCTTTTTGACGCCTGCCTTGGCGAGGTCATCGGCAACTATCTGCGACAGACGGTCAATGTCCTCCCAGGTGTATTCGCGGCCCGCAAAAACAAACGCCAAGCCGTCGTTCACGCGCTTCTTCAGAAACGCCTTGAAGCTCAGGTGGCAGTCCTCGAGGGTCTGCTTCTTAACGGCAAAGTTCAGAATTCCCGAAAAGCCCGTGACCTCAAAAACTTCCGAGATGGCCTCGTTGACGTTGATGACGCGCATGGTCTCGTCCGACAGCTTCTTTCGCGCAACCAGCAGAACGCGCAGTCCTGTTGAGGTGATATAGTCGGTTTCGTCAAAATCAATCGTGAGATCGAGATCCTTGTAGTCAAGACCGAGAAGAACTTCGCTGAGCTTTGAGGAAGTCTCCGTGTCGATGATTCCCTTGGGGGCAACCACGACCCTGTTACCGTCTTTTGATACTTTGATTTCCAGCATTTACACATCTCCCCTGTACGGTGTTTAGATTCAGATTTTCAAAAATATGAGGGGAACCCGCAAGTGCTTTTTCGGGCAGCAACGGTGCGTTTTTGTCCTAAACTGCGGTCTCCTGTCACATTTTTTGCCTTATCATGATGGGAGATTATACCATGAAACCGAAAAATATTTCAACAGAAGAATCAGAGCACCGCCAAGGGTCCACAGATAATATACACTTGTGCGGGAAATTGTCTGTTTAACAAACAAATAATCAGTCAAAAACAGTTTCCGAGACAGTTTTTTCCGCGTTTTTAACGATGATTTCGGCGTCGATATCGCCAATATCAAGCCCCTCGGCCTTGAACAGTTTAACCTCGGGTATCCCGTAAAAATTCTGCGCAAGAGCCCTGACGTAGCCAAAGCCAAATTCTTCGGGTACATAGCGCCCTCCGGCGGTCGTGACGTAGTAAAGTTTTCTTGCTTTGCAGAGACCTACAGGCCTTCCGTCTTCGGTGTAGCAGAAGGTGATGCCGACAACGTTGATCTGCTCAAAATACTGCTTGAGCGTTGCCGGAAACGACAGGTCCCAGTAGGGCGCCGCGATGACAACGGTCTCTGCCTCCGCAAACTGCCTCGCAAGGTCAAAAAGAGGGCTCCCGAAATCGCCGGCGGAAATCAGCCTGTCGCGCTCGTTAAGAAACGCCTCGCCTGAAACGGGAAACGCCAAGCCCTCAAGCCGCACTTCTGCGACAGGGCTGTCAAGCTTCTTCAGCACCGCGGAAGCCAGCCTTTCGGTTCTTGAATCTTTTCTCACACAGGCGTTGACATAAAGCACCGGACTTTTCATTCTGCACCTCTTAAATCTTCTGAAACTTTCTCAAATCCGCGGCCTTCAGGAGGTCTTTTTTTCGCAAGCGCCTTCGTAATCTTCCCTGATTATCGCATACTGCGCGGCGTCGATGAACACCCCGTCCTTGAAGTATTTCTGCCTTGCCGTGCCCTCGTATTTCATGCCGCACTTTTCGAGCACCTTGGCGGATGCGTCGTTGCCCCGGAAAACCTCTGCCTGCACGCGGTTGAGGCCGATTTCGCAGAAAGCGTACCTCAGCACGGCTCGCAGGACCTCGGTCATGACGCCAATGTTCCATAGCCTTGGCGATAACATGTAGCACGTATCCGCCATCATGCAGGACCCGTCAACGTTCCCCAGATTGATCGTGCCGACCGGCTCGCCGCTATCTTTCCACACAACCACCCAGTGAAAGCAGCTGCCGGAATCGTAGGACGAAACCCATTTTTCGACCTTTTCCCTGTACTCCGCAAGACCGCTGACCGGGTGAAAAGGAAAGTACCTGCAGACCTCTTCGTACCTTGCCCAGTTCTCGTACATCGCTTCGCAGTCTTCGGGTCTGATGCGCCGCAAGATGCAGCGGCCCGTTTCGATTTGCCTTGTTCCAATCAGATTCATACGCACGCTCCGTCGCCGAAAAGTTTTCTCAAATCAGTCAGATTATAGCCGTTTTTCTTTTCATGTCAGTCACCCGTTATAAAGTATGATTTTGACTCTTTACGCAAGCCGCTTCTTCAATTCCTCTCTGACTTTTTCAAGGTCGCTGCAAGTCAGCACCGGAATCAAGCTGTCTATTTCGTCAACGCTTTTATCCCACCACCTGAATCGGAGCAGCAGGTCAATCAGCTCGTCGTCAAAACGCTTCCTTAAAACCCTCGCGGGGTTCCCGATCACTATCGTGTACGGCGGTACGTCGCTTCCAACCACGCAGTTTGCACCGATGATTGCGCCATCGCCAATGTGAACGCCCGGCAAGATCACCGCATTCTGCCCGATCCACACGTCGTTGCCGATAACGGTGTCGCCTTTGAGCGGCAGATCCGAAAGGGCAGGCGGCTCCGCGTTCCAGCCTTCAAGCGTGTAAAACGGAAACGTCGAAACCGCATTCATCTGATGATTGGCCCCGTTCATAACAAACTCGACGCCTGCCGCAATTTGGCAGAACCTGCCGATGATCAATCTGTCGCCAATCCACTCGTAATGATGCGTCACGTGGCTTTCAAATTCGGAATCGGCAATATAAGTAAAGTCCCCGACAACGATATTCGGGTTCTTCACGGTCGGTTTAACGTATATTTCTTTTTCATAACCTGATACAGGGTGAACAAAGTTCGGATCAGGTGCTTTACCGTTTTTCATTTTTATTTCCTCGCCAATCCGATTTAAGGGGATTTTTTATTCTGCTCTGATTTGCCGCGGCAAACCGGGATTTACCTTCTGACACCGTGTTCATCAAAATTTTTCTTAAGAGCTCGTTCTACAAATACAATTGAGACCAATATAACCACAAGCTGTATCCCTTCGACAACAAGTGTCATACATCCAATTGCATTTTCACTCGAATGAACAAAAAGTATCTGAATAATGATTGTCAAAATCAATAACGGCAATCCGAGTTTAATCCACAGCTTACCGCAGTAATCATGCGCAAACGCCCAAGTATCCTTGTTTTTTCTGGACATAGTTGTTCTATATCCTATAATCCCATTGATCTCTTTTGGCGGTTTTTTATACATAAGGAGTCCGCATATCAGCATAACAATCGGGATTAATAAGTTGCAGATAAACATCATAATATAGAACCGCATATTTACTCTCCTTTGTCCAAAAAAATCGGATTTTCAGTCCTGTTCAATACCGCATGCCGCAAGCAACCGCCGGAACGTGTCCTGACCGTCGAGGCAGGTGTCTGTAAGCCATCCTTTTTCATTGTCCCATTCGCTCAGTCCGCGGTAATAGAACGCCTTTTTACTGTCCTCGATGAGGAACGGAACAATACTGTGCCGCAGGCACTCCTTCAGCGCAATCAGCCGTCCGACGCGCCCGTTCCCGTCCTGAAACGGGTGAATTATCTCAAAAGCCGCGTGAAAGGCGACGATGTCTTCAATCGTCACTTCTGACTTGGCGTTGTAACCGTCAAGGAGCTGCTTCATTCGCGCGGGCACGTCTTTGGGATTTGCGGTCTCTCTGCCGCCAATGACATTGGCTCTTTTCTTATAGTCCCCCACCGCAAACCAGTCCAGCGCGGACTCCTTGGTGTCGTGCTTCAGAATATAGTGGAGCTTTTTGATTATATCTTCCGTGAGGACATCATCGGCGCAGTCAATTACATAGTCAACGGCGCGAAAGTGGTGCAGCGTCTCAAGGACGTCGTCGACAGGGACTGCATTGGCGATGTCAAGAGTGCTTGTCTCAAAAATCATGCGCGTCTGATCCTCGGTCAGCCTGCTTCCCTCGATATGGTTGGAGTTGTAGGTCATGCGAATCTGGAGCTCGTGATAGAGGCCGCCTGAAATCTTCGCATTCTTTTCTTCGCGCAGAGCCTGAAGGACCGGATTGTCCGAAATCTCGCGGACAAGGTCACCCGGCGCGCACCCCAAAAAACCGGCAAGCTTTTCGGTGACGGTGCGCGAAAGCTTCTCACCCTTGGCGATTTTTGCGATTGTACGCGACGAAATACCCAGCAGGCTCGTCAGATCCGACCGCCGGAGACCGCGCTCATTCAGTTTGGTTTCAAGCCCTTTGTAGGAAAACATAGCCGTTTTCACCCTCCGTCTTTACTTATTATCGCATACGAGAGGCGAAAAGTAAAGTTTTTTCGGTGAAAACCGCGAAAAAAGTAAAGATGAGCAGTGCTAACTCACACCCGCGAAAATGATTATGAGGTCAAAGCGCGATTACATTTTGAGCTAACACAGGCCAATATCTATTTAGAAATTCAAAGCTCTATTTCATAAAAATCTCCGTTTCATTCCCCGGTGGACAATATCTTCAGATACTCGTCCAGTCGCTCGTTGACATATCCCGCAATCAGATCGGTCATTGCTCCGGCGTCGCCGTCTCGGTAATAAACGTCAAAGGCATCATAATACTTCTTCCGATCCGTAAACTTCACGATAATCGGCGGATAACCGCTGCGGATCAGATCCAGATTCATGATCAGGCGCCCCGTTCTGCCGTTGCCGTCAATAAACGGATGGATCCCTTCAAATTCCAGATGGAAACGAGCGATCCGTTCTATCGGATTCATTCCTTCTTTGCGTTCTTCATTGACCGTCAGCAGCTTGTTGATTTTGGGCTCGATCAAATATGGCTGTACCGGCTCCGTATACGCGCCCATGATCCGCACCGGAATTCTGCGATAAATGCCCTTATCTTCCGGCTGATTCATCAGAACGAGCGAGTGTATGCTTTTGATAACATATTCGCTCAGCGGGAGTTTTTGCTTCGCAATATCTTCAACGTATAGGAACGCATCTCGGTGACCGACCGCCTCAAGATGTTCTTTCAGCGGTTTTTGATCGATGGTGATGCCTTCCAGCACCATTGCTGTTTCCTTCAGTGTAAGCGTATTGCCTTCAATGGCGTTGGAGTTGTAGGTAAACTCGATCATGAACTCTTCCCGCAACTGTTTCACTTCACCGGGTGTCAGCGGACGCATTTCACTAAATCGCTCACGTTTGGCTTCGATCTCTGCAAGCATACCGGCACGGGTTTTGCGCCCGTCGAGCGGCTTCGGCGCATTCACCGGGATCATATATAAATTGCCTTTTCTGATGACGCCGGGGATTTTACCTTCTACGCACAATACCCTTACCCGACGGGTTGAAATGCCCCATTTCTCGGCAGCTTGCGTTACTTTGATATATTCCATTTGGGATTCCTCCCTTTCAATATGAATGTTCATTATGAATTATATCACAATGTCGGAATAAAACCAACTACTTATAACAGTTTCATGCTATTTTTTATTCCGATATTTTGCTCTGTCGGAATGAAGACATACTAATGCAAATCCACAACAATGCAACCGGTGGGATTCGACCCCGCCTTATTTCAACTTTCCCGAATGTTTGCATTTTTGCCCGAAATGCAAGAAAAAACCCCTTTTGCCGTGGTAAACAAAAGAGGTTTCTTTTATGTCTAAGTACGCCCAAAAGTACACTTTTTAAGCTAAGTACGCCTAAAAGATACACGCAGAACAGCTCGGCAACCCGGAAGCTTCCGGTTTTATCCTGTCGATTCTGCAAAAAGCATCCTGACACCATTCGAACAGGAAGGAGAACGCTTTTTCAAAATCATAATCATCCGGCAGCTCTGTTAATGCCAGCGCCCTGCGATCCTCTTCCGATACTTTCCCCTTTAAATCGCTTTTTGTCGTGACGAATTCTCCGCTTTCAAGATAATAAAGGTTTTGAATGAGAAAGAAGAGTCCTTTGCAGGTGAAGCGGAGCTTCATGGCATTTCTCTCGCGATCGGCGTGGATATATCGGTGGCATAATTCATGATATAGATTTCCGAGGCTGAATTTCACATAGTTGATTTCATCCTCTGCTCTTGCGTCCGGCAGATATTGGGATAAGGTTCCGTGCAGATCTTTTGTCGTATTTTTGAGCTGACATACCTCCAGCGGATTCCATCGCGCCATTTCATCCCTGCCGCAAATAAATCCGCACGACTTTTCAAAGTATCCGATTTTCTGCAGAATCCCGCGATATACGTCCATGTCTTTTACGGAGAAATCGTCAAGAATGACCATGACGTCTATATCGCTGTTTTCCTTTGCTTCGCCACGCATGTAACTGCCTTGAAGTCCAACATACAAAAGTCGGAAGCCGAAAGCGGACTTGCACTCCGAAATCAGTTCCTGCAGATACTCATCCAATTCAAACATAGGGCCTCCACCAATCTTTGTTTTGTCAAAAGAATTATAGTCCAGGCCTCCGACAAAAACAAGAAAGCTCCTTTGCACGATAGACAAAAGAGCTTTCTTTTTGTGGTGTGTGGTCGATTTAGATGCAGAGGGCTGTTTTTACCCTACTGTACATCCTTAAAAGATGCACTGTGCAGACTAAATAGATACAGTGTGCATACCAAATAGATGCAGCTCACTCTTATTAGCTATCCTGCGTATCACTAAGCATCGATTTCACCTGCTCAGTAAACGTTGTTTGGCCGCGGTAAATTCTTCGTCCGAAATTACACCGCTATCGCGTAAGCTTTTCAGTTTCACAATTTCATCTGCAATCGAAAGGGATTGTTCATTACTAACATTTTTAACCGGCATTGGAGTTGCTCGCTTTTGCTTAAGCCTTAAGTTTAATTGATCAACAAAGGTTTTCACACTGGCATTTGAAGAAGGGAAAAAGACAAGCGAACTTGGGTTCTGTCCAGCACCTCTAAGTCCGTTATTATTTCTTAACTCGCCTCTTACAGCAAGGGATAAATATCCATTCATCCACATGGTAGCTGGCTTATATTCAACACTTTCAATGTCTTCTAATGGTATTATTCTTTCACTTGCTATTCCGGTGGCGTTGGTGAATCCCATCGCAACATCCAAGTTGCCAAGAACACTCCGCCGCCTTATTTCTATCGAATCCTCGCGAAGAAAAAACTCTCCATTATTTCCTTTGCATGATACTATAATATCACTCATGTGAGCCTCCAATTCATGTCGATTGTTTATATCTGTCTGAATTATATTAAAAGACTATTGGCTTTTCAAGGTTCCGAAATAATTATCGATTACTAGGAAAAGGATGGATTAGTGATGGTATACAATTTTAGCACCCTACTTTAAATCGTGTATTTTTTTAGCGCCATTTATTGAAAGATTCTTTTAGCTTCATCTTCATCATCAAATTTTATACAAGAGCCATCTTTATTAATTCTGTATATACTACCATCACCAAGAATTATATTAGTGACAGCTTTTGATTCAAAAACAGTTTTGCTACTTTCATAATCATTTGTTATAATCCCATCAACTGTTCCCTCAATTTTAACAAGTTCTTTTCCACTTTGAAGTTCAATATAATTATCATATTCGTCATATTTAATTATTCTCTTTCCTGTATGGAATTCTCCTACAAATTCTACCAGATCCTCTATAATATTATTATTGGTATCTAATAATTCAAAACTATTAATAGCGTTAGTTAGACCACAACAACCTCTCGAATAATTTTGTAAACAAACATCTTTATCGACAACTGAATCATCATCTAATATACCTCTGAGGTCACTAAACTTTGGAGCTCTAGATGTTATTGTAATAGTCAAAGTTCGTTTTGCATTCCTATAATCCTTCATTTCGAGATAAATTATTTTATAGTAGTGAAGAATCTTTTTAGCACCGCTTTGATATCCATCATCAGCAGTAAAAACAGGGATTATTTTCCAATCCTTATGAAAGGCTTTTATATCATTAATTACGGTAACAAATGAGCATGCATGAGTTTTTTCTACAGCAGGATCATGAGCTTTGCATTCACAAAGCAAATGATACTCTTCATTTTCACTAGAAATAAGATGAATATCTATTTGATGTTCTTCTCCTGATATTCCCATTATTATATGCTCATCAGATACTTTATCAAAAATTATACCTTTTTCATTTCTGCTATAATCCCATTTAAAATGTTCCAACAATAATATTTCTTGAGAGAATAATTCATATTTTTTCCCTTTTTCATAATTTCTTCCCATGACACACCTCTAAAGTTTATATTTAATTTCAAAAGTTGTTGAATTTCCTTTTGGAGAAGTATGTAAAATAACATCGTCTGGATTCTTCGCTTTTCTCATAGCGCCACACATTGAGACTATTCTGTCATATCTTTTAAAGTGACGTGCAATATCTAAAGCAGTAATGATAATCTCAGTTTTGCCATTTCTTTTAGCTTCTTCCTTTAAAGATAAGATATATTCATAAGCTTCTTGAGTACTAAAAGATTTACTAGCTGCTTGATTATTTTCATTAATTCTTGTGCTTTGAGAGGCTTTTTTCTTTTTTAATATTATTGAATCTAATCTTGCTTTGTAGTAATACCAAATAAGATGATCAAATCCATTTCTGGACAAATCTTCGCCTGAGCATTTTATAATCTCACCAATGCACCTATAATAACTTGAATAACTATCAGGATCATAATCATTGAGATTATACTTCTTAATATAAATAGGCAGTGCTTTATTTAGAACATTGTCATAGATAGAAAAATTATCCCTTCTAGGATCGCCTTCTTCAAACAAATAGAAGCATGCATAATGAGCAAATTTACTAGCAAAAGATAAATTTGTTCTAGCATTATGTTCTGCATCAACGCCAGTAGTAATTTCAGCTATGTCCTCAATAAATTTTAGCCCAGTATCAATACTTGAAAGAATCTCTTTTAAAGACTGAGCTCTTGTCATTATTCTATCTGTAAGTTGTTCTCTGCCTACTCCATCCGAATTGATATGTGTACTATTCTCTTTATCAACAGCAATAACTGCATGATTAATAATATTCCTTAAATTAGACGTATTTCCTGACTCAAGTGCTTTTTTCAATTCAGTCATCCAATACGCAGTTGAACCAGAATAATCTTCTAATCCGTTCTTTTTGTGTGTTGGGCATGCGTTAATATCGCCTGATTTAGCATAGCCAGAATCGGTCATTATCATTGCCTCAACTCTTGCTATATTATCAGTTGTCAATTTAACAATTTGCATACCATCAAATTCTTCAGTACTTAGGAGGTACCTTACTTTTAATTCTTGTTCTTCTTTTAATCCCATTAAAACAACCCGCCTTGTTTTTTATATTTCAAAAACTTCTTTTAATTTGTCTTTTATAAGTTTTCTTCTTTCATTAAAGAAATCCTCAAAGTCTTTCAACTCTAATGTTTGAAAAGCCTCAATAGCGTACGAATCCCTTAAACCCCTCGAAAAAGGGCTTTTGCATCTTTTTATTTCGCACTAAATTTTAAGGCCTTTCGATAGCAAAAATCGGCTAAAAATAGCCGATTTTTGCGTGTGCATCTATTTAGTCTACACACCTTGGCGCCCACTGTAGGACTCGAACCTACGACCCTGCGGTTAACAGCCGCATGCTCTACCGATTGAGCTAAGTGGGCATATTCTTAAAGGGAAAGCGCCTAAATGAAGTCAATTCATATCGGCGCTTTTTCAAAACCCGGCAATGACATATTTTCGCGAGCCGCTTCCAGCGCACTATCGTCTGCATCAGGGAGCTTAACTACTGTGTTCGGCATGGATACAGGTGGATCCTCCCCATAATTATCACCGGATTGGCGTACCCGAAGGGATTCGAACCCCCGACCGACGGCTTAGAAGGCCGTTGCTCTATCCAGCTGAGCTACGGGCACAAAATGGAGCGGGTGAAGGGAATCGAACCCTCGTGTTCAGCTTGGAAGGCTGACGTTCTACCATTGAACAACACCCGCATAGTAGTCCCGGAAGACTGCTACGCAAGTATACCATTTTCAAACGATTTGTCAACAACTTTTTTTGTGTCTTAAGAAACGTTGCCGCCAATGCCTCCCCGCCGCCAATTAACCTATACTGCTTTTAACCTATAAATAGCCGAAAACGGTGCGCTGACTGCGGCTTTGAAAAAGCTTTGAGAATTATATTTCCGGGGGTTGTCGGAAATATTCTGAGGCGGTAAAATGACATTGGCGATATAGTTTCTTTCAAGGTTTTGAGTCGGGAAAATGCCTTGGCGGCATGGAGTTTGCGCGGGAGTGCCCGCAATAAAAGCTTGGGGGTGATTTGTTCGCTGAAGAGAACTCTGCGGAGGGTTAAGACGGCGCCTTGCCTGTGGCTGATGATTGTAGCTGCGTTGATGTGCCGGTTCTTTTGCGGCGTCAGTGTTGAGAATGGAAATGCGCATAAAACGTATTACACGCTTAAGGGTCTTCGCGGCGAGGTGTACAGGGAGCCATGGAACGGGAAGAAGGATTTTGTCTTTACCGCGCGGGACAATTCCGGAAAGAGTTACAGGATACTTGTGAAGGGCGAGTTTGTTTACCGGGGGACGAGGGCGAGTGTGCTTGAAGCGGGTTTCTGCAGGGCCGACGAGCTGAAGGTGCAGACGCCTCAGACGGCGGGGAACTTTTACGAGTTTGACTATTGCCGGTACCTGAAATCGCACAGGATTGACTTTGTTGCGTACCCTGCGACGGATGATCTGAAGGTGCCTGAGAAGACAGACGAGGGGTTTTTCTGCGCCGAGTTTGAGTATGAGGACGGCACGAAGGACAGGTCCGCGCGCTCGCTCATGTACTATTCTGCGAGGATCAGGGAGGACATCTCAAGGAGCCTTGACAGGTACTTTTCGGACAACTTTTCGGCGCTCATAAAGGCTGTCATGACGGGGGAGACCGGGGCGCTTGACACGGAGGCCAAGGGGAATCTTACGGCGGCGGGGTTTTCGCATCTCATTGCCGTGTCGGGGACGCACGTGACTTTTTTCACGCTGCCGTTTTCGGCGCTGCTCGGACGTACGCTGATAAGACACGACAAGCGGAAGCTGATACTCATAATTCCGGCTGTTTTTCTGTGGTTTGCGGCGGGAGGGTCGTGCACGGTGTCGCGGGCGGTGATTATGTTCATCTGCTCGGCCGTTGCCGGTGTCCTGAAGAGGCCGCCGAACGGGAAGAACATGCTCGGAATAGCTGGACTGATCACGCTCATTTCAAACCCTTACAGCGTTTTTGCGACAGGTTTTCTGCTCTCATACGGGGCGGTACTTGCGACGCTCGAGATACTTCCGGCTTTGAAGAGGCTGAGAATCGCCAAGAACAGAATCTGCGGATGGTTCCTGCCCGGAATCGCGGTGAATACGGGGCTGTTTCCGGTCATTTTGAGGCAGTTCGGCGCGTTTTCACCGTGCGGGATGCTTCTTTCGATGCCTGCGGCGTTTGTCGCATGCGTGATAACCGTCGGAGGCTATGCGGTTTATCTCTTTGACAAAGTGTTTTCTTTCATGTCGCTGAAGAGCGCCGCGCAGGCCATGGTCAGTCTGTCGTACGGGCTTGAGAAGGCGGCGGGGAGCATATCGGGCGGCGGCTCGTGGTTTTTCAGGGTTGAGTGCGCCGCCCCGGGTATAGCTTTCTTCGTTATATACTACGCGTTGCTTGCCTGGCTTGTGAGAGGGAGAAAAGGGAAGCTTCTTCCGGCGGGTGCTGTACTTTGCGCCGTGATAGCTTTGATGTGCCGCGGGATGACGCGAATCGAGGTGCTTTTCTTTGACGTAGGGCAGGGGAGCGCGGCGCTTGTGAGGACTGTTGACGGTGTCGCGGGACTTGTCGACACGGGGACGGGCGACACGGATATTGCGTCGCTTCTTAAAAAGGAGGGGGTGTTCAAGCTCGATTTCATTGTCATCTCGCACGGCCACTCGGACCATTACGGAGGGCTTGCGGAGGTGCTTTCGGTGTACAAACCGGAGACGGTTTACGTTCCGAGCAACGCTTTTGACGACTACTGCAATGACATTGGCGATAATATGGGCGTGAACGCGGTTGCGGTTGACGGGAGCCTTTCGCTGAACCTCGGCAAATATACCGTGATGAGGCTTGTCGAACCCTATGACGCCAAGGAAAACCTGAACGACGGTTCTCTTGTCGTGTGCCTTGAGGGGCGGTGGGGGAATATTGTGCTGCCGGGAGATGCGGAGAACGGCGAACTCGGCGACCTGATTGAGCGGGGAGAACTCGGAAAAACCGGTGTTTTCTGCCTTGCGCATCACGGCTCGATTTCGTCCGGAGACGAAAAATTGTTGTGGGAGATTTCTCCGAAATATGTTATCATTAGCGCAGGGTACGGGAATAACTACGGACACCCTTCGAAGATCGTTCTTAAAACGCTCAGAAAGCAGGGTGTAAGGGATTCCGACATATTCAGAACGGACCGCGACGGTGCGATAAGAGTCACCGCGGGAGAGAGCCCGTTCGGCGGAGAATTTACGGTAATATGGCGAAAAAGACAGAGACTTTTTTGAGCGCCTCGGCTATGGCGGCAATGATAGAAAAGGACGCACTGAAGAACGTCTATCTGTTCTATGGCCCGGATGAGTTCCTGAAGTCATATTTTTCAGGCAGGGTTATAAAGAAGATTGGTGTTGACAGGGAGAACGTTAAACGTTTTGAGGGAAAAGTCACCGCCGACGAGCTCAGAAGCGAGCTTGAAACGTCTTTTCTTTTTGCGGAGACGACCGTTGGCGTTGTCAGAAACTCAGGGCTTTTTAAGAGCGCGTCGAAGAGCGTTGCCGACAGCTTCTCATTCCTGAAGGAGCTTGAAGAGGACAGCTATGCGCTGTTTGTCGAAACGGAAGCCGACAAGGGCAACCCGATGTTCAAAATCGTTGAGGAGTGCGGGGCGGTTTTTGACTGCTCGCTGAGGACTCTTCCCGAGGTCGTGAGCTCGCTTACCAAACGCGCCAATGCATCAGGCGTCGGCATCACGCCGCAGGCAATAAAACTGCTTTACGAGGGTATAGGCAAGGAGCTTTTCGGGCTTTACAACGAGGTCGACAGGCTTGCGCTGCTCGTTCCGGGCGGCACGATAGACGAAAGACTCGTGCTCGCGGAGTCGCCGCTTTCAATCGATGCGAAGATTTATGATTTTACGGACGCCGTTGTCGAAAAGAAATTTGACAAGGCGATGGAGTGCCTTGACGCGATGCTGAAGGACAAGATTGCGCCGCAGTACATCATAATTTCGGTCGCAAAGCATTACCAGGCTCTTTACGACGTCTGCTGTCTTTCGGAGATGCGGATGACGCCTTCGGAGATTGCGGAAAAACTTGACTTAAGAGACTTTATCGCTAAAAAATACGTCAGGCAGTGCGAAAGCTATAACAGGGCGACGCTTGCCGGCATGATAGATATGATCGCGGACTTTGACGTCGCGTCAAAAAACGGACAGATCACCCCCGAGAGGGCAATCGAGCTGATAATAGGGACGGGTATCTGAAGCAGGCATTTGACCTTGGCTGTTTCGGAAACGCGGTCAGATTATGAGTTCGGCCTCTTTAGAGTAGAGGATTCCTGCGGATTCGGAGAGCGGGAGAAGCGAATAGACCTCGCCTGCATGAGTAAGGACGCAGAAAAGAGTCCTCGCACCTGTTTTCAGGTTGAAGCTCGCCGCCGCGCGCAGAAGCATTTTGCAAACGTCGTCACCGTCGGGATAGTCACGGTCGCGGAATACCATTGCCGTGAAATCACCGGGGACAAAGTCGCTTATAACTGAGCCGGGCAGTTTGTTGTTGATTTTTTCACGCAGCTGTTTCTCGGATAGCATAGCAAATATTCCCTCCGGTTTTTCATTGCCCTCATTATATCACAAAAGGGCGGCGAGTGGGAAGTAAAAGAAATGCCGAAAAGGTTTGCGCGGAGGAGCGCATTGGCGGCAGTTAGGAGATTGATGATGAAGACGGTTTTGAAGAACAAGCCAAGGGTAATCGCCCTGATCCTTGCAATGACAATGATCGCGGCGCTTTTCGGATGCGGAAACAATGCCGTGAAGGAGGAGAAGGGCGAACTGATCAACGCCTTGCCTTCAAGCGGAGAAGTTGTTACGATCCTGCCCGAATCACTGAGGACGTTTTACGCAAACTACGAGAATCCGAAATCGGTGGATCCTTTTGTGACGGGGCTTGATATTTATCAGCCTGTTCCGGTTAAGATCAGCTGGACGTGCGAGCAGGACGCGGACTATTACATTGTCGGCCTGTCGATGAAGAAGAACATCGAGATTTCGGGCAGCGAGGACACGACTTACTTTGTGACCGTTGACAATTTCGTTGAGGCGTATGAGCTTTTTGCCGGCAAGACGTACTACTACAGGGTCTTTGCGGTGAAGGGAACCGACGTTCTGGCGTCCGTGCTGTTCAGCTTCAAGACGGAGAACTACATCAGGACGGTTTACGTTGACGGTGTGTCGAACACGAGAGATCTTGGCGGCAAGGTCGGCGAGGGCGGCAGGAAAATCAAGCAGGGTATTATATATAGGGGCGCGGCGGTTGACGGCGTCACAAAACAGGGAAAGGTTGATTTTCTCGAAAAATTAGGCATAAAGACCGAGATTGACCTGCGCACGGGAACGGAGCTTTCGGTGTTCAGGAAGGACATTAACGTTATCAGCGTGCTCGCTCCCTGCTACGTAAACAACGGGATGGGCATCGATCTTCCGGAGTACCAGGTCGGACTGGCCGAGGAAATCAGGGCGTTTGCGAACCCGGACAACTTCCCGATTTACTTCCACTGCGCGATAGGCAGGGACAGGACGGGCACACTCGCCTTCTTCATCCAGGTTATCGCGGGCGTTTCGGAAGAGGAAATCATAAAGGACTACCTGACTTCGTTCTTCTCGGTTTCTGGCACGGCGGACGATCCTGCGACTCCGAGCAACTACGTCGGAAACTTAACAGTCATGATCAACTGGCTCAAGGAGCAGTACAAGGGGAACCTTAAGCAGAGCGTTGAGAGGTTTTTGATTGACATAGGCATCACTAAGGAAGAAATCAAGGCCATAAGAGCCAATATACTGGAGGGCTGAGCGATGAAAAACACGGTTGGGTTAATGAACAAGAAAACCGCCAAGGCCGTTGCGCTGCTCACGGCAATCATTCTCGCGTTCGTCGCGTTCTGCGGCGGAAGAGGGACGGCTCTTGCGGACGATACTGAGACGACAGAGCTGCCGTACGGCGGCGAGTTCGGACCGAGCACTATATCGAACAAAATCAAAGGTGTCAGCGCCTATTCATGCTCCAAGCTGAAAGTTCTGACGCCTGAAGAGGCTGCGGAGCAGAACGTGCCGGAAGGGTACAAGGGACACGTCGTGACGATGAGTCCGGGCGGTAACCTTGGCGTTGCGTTTGATTTCAGCGAAGCCAATGTCAGCGTTCACACGTTAAAGAGTATAAGTATAAGGGTTTACGTGGAATCCACGGACGGCGACATCACGGAGGGCGACAGCCACTATCCGGAGGTCAGAATCGTCTATCCCGGAGCCACGGATCACCAGATTGTGAAGTATGACGTGAGCTCGAGAACGGACCGCTGGAACACGATAGTTATCTACCCTGACGGAACCAACATCACAAATGACGCAAAACGCATGTGCGGAGCCGACAACGCGCTCATGACCCTCGCAAACGAGGAAGGCATTCTTCAGGCTTTTGAGGTCAGTGTAAGGCGCTCGGCAGGCACCGGATATTTCTACATCGATTTTATATCCCTGAACTTCATGGACGACACCCACAAGGGCCCCGACATCACTTACAACGGACCCGAGGTCATGCAGATTCCGAAGGGGTCAAAAATCGTTGTTGACGCCGTGGCAGATGACTTCGACGAAAAGCGAATCTGCCCCATAACTTACGAGTGGGAGAAAGGTGTTGCGCTTGACGATGACGGATTCCCCGCGGCGGGCACGAAATGCAAGCTGATACTGAAGTCGGCGGACGGATTCGGAAACATTACGGAGAAGCCGATAAACGCAGAGGTTATGCCTCCGGATAAGACACCGCCAAGGTTTAACTTTGAGACGGATACGATCAAATGCGTTGCCGGCACGGTTCCTCAGACGGTCGGAGCGGCCGAGGATGATACGATACTCATGTCGGTTAGCTACGAGTGGCCGGAGGACGCAATCGACAGGCTCGGCCGAATAAACGAGGGCACTTTTGAGGTCAAGGCAAAGGCCGAGGATACATCCGGCAACGTGACCGAGAAGGTCATAAAGGTCGTTGCCGGCGGTGCTGACACGTTTGAGGGATTTACGGTAATTTACGACAAAAAAGGTTAAAAGGGGGCTTCTTGAGATGGCTGACGGCGGAAGCTTGGGCGCGGATTTTAAAGGCGTCGTTCCGGACAATGCCGACAAAATAGCTGAGATGATAAAGGCGTCTTCGAGGATCGTTTTCTTCGGCGGCGCGGGCGTCTCAACCGAGAGCGGCGTAAAGGATTACAGGAGCGAGGACGGCCTGTACAACACGGTGAAGGAGTACGGAGTCTCGCCCGAGACCATACTCTCGCACTCGTTTTTCTTCAGGCACACGGAGACGTTTTACGACTTTTACAGGAAGTATTTCATTGGCGGCAACGTGAAGCCGAACAAGGCCCACTATGCGCTCGCGAAGCTCGAGGAGGCGGGAAAGCTCTCGTGCGTCGTGACGCAGAACATTGACGGACTGCACCAGCTCGCGGGAAGCAAAACGGTTTACGAGCTTCACGGGACAACTTCGAAGTATTTCTGCACGGACTGCTACAGCAAGTTCAGCGTTGACGATGTGTTCGGAGACGGGAAGAACTCGCAGGGCGTGCCGAGATGCGAAAAGTGCGGCGGTCTGATCAAGCCGTGCGTGACACTTTACGAGGAGTCGCTCGACTGGGACGTTACGGAAAGGGCGGTTGACGCGATTGAAAAAGCTGATATGCTCATAATCGGCGGCACGTCGCTCACGGTCTATCCGGCAAGCTCATACGTTCGCTACTACAAAGGAAACAGGCTTGTTCTCATCAACAGGCAGGAAACTTCTTATGATGCCGATGCGGCCGTGGTCTCGCGCGACAAGGTCGGTCTTGTTCTTGATGCGGCAGTAAAGCTTGCCGGCATAGTATGAAAGGAATGTAAATGAAAATAAGAGCGCTTCAAAAGCTTACACTTCTTGATTTCCCGGGAAAGACTGCCGCGACCGTTTTCACGTGCGGCTGCAACCTGAGGTGTCCTTTCTGCCACAACGCGAGCCTTGTCGTCGGCGAGAAGGGGAGAAACACGGACGGGAGCGACTATTCGTTTGACGAGGAGCCGCTTGTTGACGAGGAGGAGATTTTCAGCCTTCTTGACAGGAGAAAGGGCCTGCTTGACGGAATTGCAATCACGGGCGGCGAACCGCTGCTCCAGAAAGACATTGGCGAGTTCATCGCAAAGATTAAAGCCAAGGGGTTTGCGGTAAAGCTTGACACGAACGGTTTTCTGCCGGAGAGGCTGAAGGCGCTGCTTGACAGGAACCTTGTCGATTACGTCGCGATGGATTTCAAACAGTCGCCGGAGAAGTACGGCGAGGCGGCAGGCATACCGGGTATCGATTTTGAGCCTTTCAGAAAGAGTATAAAACATATACAGGCGTCGAGTGTTGACCACGAGTTCCGCACCACCATCGTCAAGGGCATCCACACGAAGGAAGACGTCGCAAAGATTGCGGCAGAGATAGGTCCCGGCAGCAAATATTTCCTCCAGATGTTTGTCGACTCGGGCGACGTGCTCGCAAACAGGTCGGACAGCGGCCCGCAGCTTGAAGCTTTTACGCCCGAAGAGGCGAGGGAAATTCTTGACGCGGCAAGGGCTTTTATTCCCGAAACTGCTGTCAGAGGAATGTAATTCACAAACGGTTTGGGGACAGTTTGCCGCCAACGGAAGCACAAGATATAGGGTCTGTTTCCTGCGGCGGCGAGGTCTTGCGGGCGCGATTTCGCGCCCGTTTTTGTCAGAACTTCCGCTATTTTACGCAAATTCAAGCAAAAACTACATCTTGTGTCAAATTTGAAGAAAAATGATTTTTTTTACCAAATGTTGTAATTTGCTATTGACAGGCTCCGTTTTGACATGATATAATCGGTCAGCACTTGATTTTACAGGGGGAAATCGACTATGTACAGAGTACGGAAAAGAAACAATAAAATCGTGGATTTTGATATTTCAAAAATCACGAATGCGATCATGTCTGCGTTTGAGGCATGTGAGACAAATACCAATTCAAGCATCATCGATTTTCTCGCGCTGAAGGTTACAGCAGATTTCGTACCGAAGATAAAGGACGATCTTATTGCCGTTGAGGATATTCAGGACAGTGTTGAATCCGTTCTTATCCAGGCAGGGTATACTGACGTTGCAAAGGCGTTCATACTTTATCGCCGTCAGCATGAGAAATTGAGGAATGTAAAGACCACGCTCGTAGACTACAAGGCGATCATTGACGATTACCTTAAAGTTAATGACTGGCGTGTAAAAGAGAACGCTACCGTTACATATTCGGTCGGCGGTCTCATTCTGAGCAACTCCGGCGCCATCACCGCAAACTACTGGCTGTCTGAGGTTTACGACAAGGAAATCGGCGACGCTCACAGAAACGCCGATCTTCACCTCCACGACCTCTCCATGCTCACGGGTTACTGCGCAGGCTGGTCGCTGAAGCAGCTCATCAAGGAAGGCCTTGGCGGTGTCCCCGGAAAGATTACTTCCGCCCCCGCGAAGCACCTTGCCACTCTCTGCAACCAGATGGTCAACTTCCTCGGTATCATGCAGAACGAGTGGGCGGGCGCGCAGGCATTCTCCTCGTTCGACACATACCTTGCTCCTTTCGTAAGGACAGACAAGCTTGATTTCGAAGGCGTTAAGAAGTGCCTCGAGTCGTTCATCTTCGGTGTCAACACACCTTCCCGCTGGGGTACGCAGGCTCCGTTCAGCAACATCACCCTTGACTGGGTCGTTCCGGCTGACCTTGCCGAGCAGAACTGTATCGTCGGCGGCAAAGAGATGGACTTCAAGTACAAGGACGTCCAGAAAGAGATGGATATGGTCAATAAAGCGTTCATCGAGATCATGATCGAAGGTGACGCCAATGGCCGCGGCTTCCAGTACCCGATCCCCACATATTCCATCACGAGAGATTTCGACTGGTCTCCCACGGAGAACAATAAGCTTCTCTTCGAGATGACGAGCAAGTACGGCACCCCCTATTTCTCGAACTACATCAACAGCGACATGGAGCCTTCGGACGTTCGTTCGATGTGCTGCAGACTGCGTCTTGACCTCCGTGAACTCCGCAAGAAATCAGGCGGATTCTTCGGATCCGGCGAGAGCACGGGAAGCATTGGCGTTGTCACGATCAACATGCCGAGAATTGCTTATCTTTCCGCAAACGAAGGCGAATTCTATGCGCGCCTCGACAGGCTCATGGACCTTGCTGCACGCTCGCTCCACATCAAGAGAACGGTCATCACGAAGCTCCTCAACGAGGGCCTCTATCCTTACACGAAGAGATACCTTGGCAGTTTCGACAACCACTTCTCGACAATCGGTCTTGTCGGTATGAACGAGGCGGGCCTCAACGCACGCTGGATCAAGGCCGACATGACAAGCCCGAAGACGCAGGAGTTCACAAAGCAGGTTCTCAACCACATGAGATCGCGCCTGTCCGACTACCAGGAAGAGTACGGCGACCTCTACAACCTCGAAGCTACGCCCGCAGAGTCGACCGCATACAGATTCGCGAAGCATGACGTTGCCAGGTACCCTGACATCATCACGGCGAGCAGCAAGAACTGCGGCACCCCCTATTACACAAACAGCTCCCACCTCCCTGTCGGCTACACAGAGGACATCTACTCTGCGCTCGACATCCAGGACGAGCTCCAGACGCTTTACACTTCCGGTACCGTTTTCCACGCATTCCTGGGAGAAAAGCTGCCTGACTGGCAGGCCGCCGCAAATCTCGTCAGAAAGATTGCCGAGAACTACAAGCTGCCCTACTACACGCTTTCACCTACATATTCCGTCTGCAAGACTCACGGATATATCGTTGGCGAGAAGTACGTCTGCCCCGAGTGCGGAAAGCCCACAGAGGTTTACAGCCGCATAACAGGCTACTACAGACCCGTCCAGAACTTCAACGACGGCAAGGCTCAGGAGTTCAAGGACCGCAAGGTCTACGACGTCGTCTCAAAGCAGTACGACAGATATCCTGAGATCAACGTAGGCGGCGAGACGGTTAAGACCGAAGAAAAGCCCGCGAAGAAGGCTGAGCCCAAGAAGACTGCTCCCGCAGCTCCCGAAGCCGCCAAGGCAGCCGAAGAGACAAAAGCCGCTCCGATCACAGGCGCTTTCCCCAAGGACAAGGTCATCATGTTTGCAACCAAGTCCTGCCCCAACTGCGCAGCTGCTTCGAAGATGCTCAACGAGAACGAGATACCTTTCGAGAAGCACTACGTTGAGGAAGAGAGAGATCTCGCACAGTCGCTCGGACTGAAAGCAGCTCCGACGCTCATCGTAGGCGATGCAAAGTATGTCGGCGTTGCCGGTGTAAGAGACTACATCAGGAAGGTCAGAGCATAATTTGCAGCCTGTGAAGCAGGTATAGAACCAACCAAAGACGGAGAACCGACCGGAAAAACGAAAGGCCGGCTCTCCGATTTTTGGAACACAGGGCGGCATTGACGATTTTGACACACAAGGAGTTTTTATGTACGACATTATAGTTATCGGCGGAGGCCCCGCGGGACTTACGGCCGCGATTTACGGACTGAGACTCGGCAAGACCGTTCTCGTCATTGAAAAAGAAAATTTCGGCGGACAGATGACTTTTTCGCCTAAAATAGAGAATTATCCGGGTTTTGTGAGCATTTCCGGAAGCGAGCTTGCGCAGAATATGGTCGAGCAGGCGGGTGCTCAAGGCGCGGAATTTGCGATGGAGGAAGTGACCGGAATTGAGCTGCTTGAAAACGGTGTCAAGAAGGTCATAACCGATTTTTCGAGCTATGAGGGAAAGACGGTAATCATTGCCGTCGGCGTGAGACACAGGCTCCTCAAAGTGCCCGGCGAGGAGGATTTTCTCGGCAACGGAATCTCGTTCTGCGCAATATGCGACGGTGCTTTCTATGAGGGAAAAGACGTGGCCGTCATTGGCGGCGGCAACAGTGCTCTCCAGGAGGCGGTACTTCTGTCGAAAACTTCGCGCAAGGTCATTGTCGTTCAGAACCTTGACTTTTTGACGGGCGAGAAAAAGCTTGTCGAGATACTTGAGGCGGCTCCGAACGTGGAAATTCTGCTCGGATACGTTGTAGATCGCATCAACGGCGGCGATGTGCTGACGGGGCTTGATATCAAAAAGGTTGCAACAGGCGAGGTTGAGACGCTCAAAGTCGACGGGATCTTCACGGCAATAGGTCTCGAACCCGTAAACGGTCCTTTCACGGGCGTTGCCGAAACTGACAAGTGGGGCTACCTGAAGGCGGGCGAGGACGGCCTGACGCAGACCGAAGGCGTTTTTGTCGCGGGAGACTGCAGAACAAAGAAGGTCAGACAGGTCAGCGCGGCGTGCTCGGACGGCGCCTGGTGCGCAATTGCCGCGTGCGATTTCATTGACAGGACGGCGGCAAACGGCTGAAACCTTAAAGACTTGTTTAAAACAGGCTGAAAAACAGTTTTACAAAGAGTAAACTCCTCAAACGGGTTTACTTTTTTGTATTATTATGTGATAATTTTCTGAGAGTCGTGACCGGAAGGCACAAATAAATCTAATCGGAGAGGAACGCCGCAATGTCGAAAGTAATAAAAGTGGTTATAGCTGTTGCGGTTTTTGCATTGGCGGTTTCTCTGCTTGGATGCAAAGTTGAAACAGGCGTGCCCGAAAAGACGCCCGAGGTAAAGGTTTCGACGCCATCACCAACGACAGTTGCCGACAGTCCGACGCCGGGCGCCACGGACGATCCCGGACTGACACCGACCGGCGACCCGACACCGCCAACGGAAACCGACATATTGCCGACAGAGACTCCGACCGAGACTCCCGAACCGACGCCCGAGATTACGGAGTCACCGGAAGTGACACCGACGCCGACGCAAAAACCGACACCGACGCCTGTTCCGACGCCGACAGAGGTTCCCACACCGACGCCTACCCCGTCGCCAACGCCGACACCGACACCGACTCCCGGACCGACGCCGACGCCAAAGCCCGAGGGTGTTGACTTGCCGGAAATAGATATATAAACACTTAAAGGCTTCTCCGAATCCATTTTTTGTCTTGACATTCTTACAGAATAGGAGTAGACTGCCTGTAGGCAGATATCCAATTGCGAGGCCGCACGTTAGCTTAAACAAAAGATTTATATCGAACTGTTTTGAATTGAAAAATCTGAAAGGAGGGCAAACATTGCCTTTTTAGTAACTTCTAAAGACTAAATTTAGGGAAAAACTTGATTTTTGAACTGTTTTGCGGGTGAGACCCGACTTGCTTAAATAGTCAAAAATCGCAGAAACAAAAAGCTAAGGAATCGAAAAAAAGACAAATTGATTTTTAACAAAGGTGTGAATCTGACTTAAAACGTTTTTTGCGTAGGTAAGATTGAAAAGTAATGAAAGCTCTTCGTGCATTAGCCTTACGGCTTTGGCGGACAGAGCGATGTTGATAACCTGTCAGTGAAGTTTTGACAGATTACCGTATGCATTTGAACAGAAACCAATCTTTCAGCAAACGCGGTTATGCTGCATTTGATTATGCCGAGGCATGCAAAGAAGCATAAAAGAAAGTTGGAAACATGGGGGAAATTACTATATTGCATACCGGTAATACGTTTATGTACAAGATAAAAAGGAGACTTTTAACATGAAAAGAACAAATAAATATGCGGGTTTTTCATTACTCATTGTCGCATTCATCATGTGTTTATCCGCGTGTGCAGGCAAAAGAAAATCCATAATGATTGTCGATTTTACATCCTGCAGGGTCTTATCCTCTATAAAAATAGATGCACACATTGTTGATGATATAGAAACAAGAGAGGCTCCTGAAAGTTTTACAACAACCTTGGAGAACGAAACAATAACAGGAACTTATACTCACTCATACAAATCCCCATTTTATAACACGGATACCGACATCTATAGGGTAGCCGGAACAGATGGAAAAGAAATCGAGTTTAGTATAAATCGAAAAAACAAAAAACTGGTCGGATTTTATATTTTTTACCGCGAAGAATATGAAACAACAAACGAAAACAAGTCTTATGAAGAATGCTTTCAGATTGCAAAAAATAAACTTCAAGAATTTGACGATGGTGACTATGTGCAAATATACAAGGAGAATCGTATGAAACCTGTGTATAATCCGTCGGCTGGTAACGTGTACTCCTTTTACTTTAACAAGCTAATAGGCGGAAAAGCCACAGATATTGTTGTTTGGATAGAGGTTAATACGGACGGAAAAGTGATGTTTGCGGATGCAAGCCGAATCTATGAGCTTAAGGATACCGATGCCCGAACGATTAATTCGTACGTGCAAGAAGAGAATGCTCTTATTGACGAAATAAAGGAGCGATTGCTGTCGGAAACGTCTGATAAAAACAGAGAAGACCTGTCTTTTACTCTCTTAGAAAAAAAGTTCTGCAAATTAAAAGACGGAAAGATTGGTCTTCTGTGTGATGTTGAGGTGGCTTCTGATGAGAGCAATTACAAAGACTACGTACAAGTCTTAAAAGTAATTAATTAGGAAGAATCCCAGCCTGTTTAGTTAAAACATACAAGGAGGCAAACATGAAAAAAGAACTACTTACGGGATTACTGTATATAGCGGTGGCGCTGAACACCTCGGCCGTTCTGAATTGAACACCTTCGTCGCCCAAAACTGAACACATTAGTCGTTACAGTTGTACATTGACAAATTACAGGTTTTGGAGCATGATAGAGTTGCTTTTAGCCGTACGGGGGGATAAGGCAACGCTGAGGAGCGACCCGAGCA